>Ga0209631_10002043_pt1 | contig 24695 bp, 14 predicted proteins | sample COG_08_FD_184752 | JGI IMG/M metagenome (GOLD analysis project Ga0209631, IMG submission 184752) | Pelagic Microbial community sample from North Sea - COGITO 998_met_08 (SPAdes) (version 2) | ecosystem: Environmental > Aquatic > Marine > Neritic zone/Coastal water | place: Helgoland, sampling... | reverse complement strand
GCTACAAGTGAAGCAAGCGTAAAATGTGACAATCGCATCAGGCAACACGAAACGAAGGATTCAGTCTGTAACGGAGTGAGTCAAGCACTAGCAGATTGCCAGATCCAGGCAACGAACAATAAAAAAGCACGCGTAAAGTCGTTAAACGGCAGCTAATGTACCAACAATTCACAAGTTTGCAAGCTATGCGCAAAATTAGCTTGGGAAGTCTCTTCAAACGAGAAAAACTAAAATGAAGCGACTATAAAGGAAAAGAATGATTGAAATCATGATGCTTGCATGCAGATTCCTGTGCATTTTATGCGTTTCGTATTATTACCGCCCTAAACGCGCAGTTTCCGGTTCGTTAAAGAACATATTGTTTGTGATCGCATCGAAGAGCTACGATACAGATTATCTTGCGCGAATAGGGCCGTTCGAGGTCGTTAGCGCAATGAAAACGATGCACATTTTGCATAAATAAATCACAAACGAGCAACTGTAGTTTAGGCTTGCTGTCAAACCCGCTTCCTTCAGTGGCATCTCGCTTTCAATCAATAAAGAGACGATGGTACCATGCTATAAAGGGCGCTTCGCGCCAATACGAGTACCGTGTTCATTGCGCCTCTCAATCGCTGTTCAAAAGCTTATCTCTCTGCAAGTATGAACAGCATCTTAGGTGGAAAGAATAGCATGTCACATGTATCTCGTATGAATATTAGCGATACGCTTCTGTGTGGACAGGAGGCCTGTCGATGTTTTTACGCCTAAGACGACCGTGAGAACGCAGTGAAGTAATGCACAGCACAGTTGGACACCTATCGCACGATAAGCTGCACGCTGCGACAAATTCTCGGCTGGTAGTCATCTGAATGTCTTGATGTTCATAGAATGAGTTTTCTCACATTGTAGTTCCGTGTTAGCGCGTTTCCCGCTTCGACATCGACAGATGCGATTGCGGGATCCGCCAGCTCGCAAAGTGCGCATTCTTTTTCAAGCCGCTCGCGCGTCCGAGTGGTGTTCCTCTCTTTTCTTGAAAGGAACAAACCATTTCAAGCACTGAAAAGTTTACGGAAAACATAATTTCGTGACCTTAGCCCGCACGGACACTTTTTCTTCTTCGCGTTTCACACGGGAATGGTCTATGCACATTTGTTCACCATGCGCAAACATAGCGTCGAAAATCACACTCCTCTTCGGAATGCAGTACCATTCTCTTTCAGCGTAGATCTTTTCGTTCCGGTATATAGTGGCCGATTCCACTACGTTGTCGTGTGTCTTCCGAGAGGACATAGACTATATTGTCTTTTGGAAGCGTCCACCGTCAATGGCTCACAGCTACCTTCGAAGGTACCTTCGTAACTCCATTAATCGATTCGCGATACAAACGTCTCTGTTTCCTACTCGAAAATGGTCTGTTTCACTCCGCGGTTTCCTATCATCTTTGGGAAAGAGGTCCGTCCCGTCTCGCATTCTGTGATGAAGAAACTCCGTTCTTGATGTTTGATCTCTCCGTGTATCGAGTTTTAGTACGAAAATCTTAAAAATACAGCTTTCCTGCGACCAAATCCAGTCGCATGGTGAGGTTGCTTCCGGAAATGCTACTTCAGCCGTCCCTCACTCCGTAAACAGTCTTGTTGTTGGTTTCTCTCGTTTTCCGGCTGGGCGAAATTTTTGATTTCGGCAAATTCCGAATCTCGTCAGTTTTGGTCCAGCCCAGTTCCGACCAGTTCAACGGCTTTCACGAAAGCCCGTTCGCCTGGAGTTGACAAGCAAAGTATATCGCGCCGCCGTATCGCACCCCAATCCGAAGGGTGCGAGCGGACGGCATGAGCCAGGATGTGGATCAGAGCGATACAGCTTCGGGTGCGGTGGGGGCGATGATGCGCGAGAGGGTAAGCAAGGTTCCTGTGTCCCGTGGCGAAAACTCGGCACGAAATTCCACGTCCTCGGTGGCGACCTACCGAAGCTTCTCCACCTGACCGATTAACATCTCCCGCGTTCGCTCTTACCGCGCAGGTGGATATGTTTGCTGAGGAGCTAAAGAGTGCGAGGGAATACAGTGATGCCATCAACAGACTGTTGCAGGTGAGGGACCTGACACAACCGGACGTCGCGTTTTCTTCAGACAGATCCTTCGAGATTCCCCCGACCTCAGGGGGTTCCCCTGCCTACTCTAACCATTCTTCGCATCGTATTCATCTCTTAGACTCAGCTCAACACGCTTGAAGACGACGGCGGGGAGTCGCAAAACAAGAAGAAGAGCAGGGATCGACCGAAGAAACCAGCTCCGGAGGGGAAAGCCAAACGGAAGGCACAGAGCTCTGTTCGCGGTGCCAGCAGCAGGAAAGCTCTCGGAGATGTGGAGCTCAACGAAAGGCAACGGCGAGCACACCCAGCTGAAAAGCCGTCGACCACAAGCGACACATCCACATCCGTCAAGGGGGTGTCCATGCGCGAAGAGAAAGCCATGGCCCTGGAGGCTGGTATACAACGCCTCCAAAAAGACGTCGAGCGACACCGCGCAACTGAAGCAAGTTTGCGCGCAGCCCTCGACGCAGAGACTGAGGTTTGGAAGTTTGACTGTTCAGTCAGCGACGAAGACGAGCTCCACGAAAAGCTCGCAGCTTCGCTAGATGCACAAGCACAGATGCAGGAAGAGTTGGCCCGGGAATTGACCCTGAGGATAACTGCGGAGGAAGCATGTGAGCAGGCCAAAAAACAGTGCTCCTCCTTGCAACGTGACTTTGACAACCTCAAGGGGGACGTTGCACAACGCGCAGCTACGTCGAAAGAGCGAGACGACCTGTTGGAGGAGCTTCGTCGCGAAAATGAAGCCAGACATACTGCTGAGATGGCTTGCGAGGCGGCGCAGAAACGCGTTCAGACTCTGGAGAATACGCTCGCGGAGCAGAGCAGTGAGCTGCGCTCGCGCACGAATGAGAACTCCCAAGAAATCATGTCCAGCCTGAAAACTGCGAAGGCAGAAGCGGCGCAAGCTCGAGTTCGAGTCGAAGAAACTCTAGCAGCCATAACGAGATCTAAGCAAGCCGAACGTGGCGCTCGAAAGTCTGAGGCGGCTACCGTAAACGCTGCCCGTGCAGAGCTGGAAGAGTTGAAGAGGAGGCTAGCGGAGGAGTCGGAGAAACGGCAAAAAGCTGAGGCCGAGGCACAAACAAAGGAACTGGAGTTGAAACAACACATCAACAGGGAAAAATCTCACGATTCCGGCGAGATGGATGATGCCATTCAGTCGAAAGAGATGGCGGAAGCGCAAGCCTCCATGCTTCGATCGTGCCTCGAAGACACTGAGGAAATGCTTGAAGAGTCCAGAGCTACCGCTCGCACCTTGGAGACAAAACTGAAGGAAATGCAGGCCACGCAGAAGAGTGATCCTTCTGTGGATGAAACATTGCAAACACTCCGTTCACGAGCAAAAGAAGCCGAGCAAAACGCCGCTGCAGCTCGCTTGACAACTGAGCAAGCAGAGGAAGAACTGACGACCGCAAGGCAAGGTGCTGAAGATGCGGCGCGATACCTCAAAAATTTAGTCGCTGAGCATGAAGCAGCCATTTCGCGTCTGCATGCCGAATCAAAGGAGAAGGATGAGTCAATCGAGACTCTAAGACGTGCACATGATGAAACGCTTAACAAATCGAAGGTGCTTGATGAGATGCTTCTCCGGGCTGAACAGACAAAGCGCCAGCTCAACGAACAATTGTCAAAGGCCAACGCTGAAGTAAAAACCTTGATTGAGGCGGGCAGTCAGTCTAATGACATTGATGTTCAGGAGCAACTCTCATCCATGCAGCAAAAGCTGACATCTGCCGAGGATGCTAAAAGTGGTGCAGAAGCCAATCTGGAGCAGGTGCAGGAGGAAATGAAGCTTTTGAAGGTGAAACTTGCAGAAAAGGAGGCTAAGGACGCTGGAACAACCGAACTCGTGCCTGTCGAGGTGACACCAACTGATGACATGGTTGTGCAGACTGACCCGCCTCCCCAGCTCATGGACATTTGCACACAAGTGGATGCAGGCATTGATATCCGCGTGCAGTTAAGCGCTGTTGTTGAAGAAAAGACAAAGGAGCTGGAGGAAGTGCACGCAAGATGCATCGCGGCTGAAGCAAAACACGCTGCCGACTTTACAGCGATGAAGCAACTTTGCGATGAGCTGAAATCTGAGGCCGAGAGCTCTGCACATTCTGCAAATGAACTTGAGTCCAAGCTTGTACGGACTGTGCAGAGATCTTTAGATCTAGAATCCGAGATCGCGTCACTACGGGATGAAGCAACGTTATCATTGGACATCAAGGTTAAGGAAGTCGTTGTCGCCACCCAGGCTGCAAGAGACGCTCTGGTGAGCAAGTCAGCTGCTGAGACAGAGATTCAGCAGCTGAAGCTTATGCTCTCCAAATACGAAGAGGCGGCATCTTCCAATGATGCGATGAAAATTGACGTCGTGGAGCTTCGAGAAGCCCTCTCAAATGCAGCCGTGACAATTAGGAACCAGGAAGCATCGTTGTCTGAGCTGACCATCCAGCTTGAAGCTGCGGACGCCGCATCCGCTGATGCCGAAGCCCGACACACTTCGCAGCGAGGTGAGTTGGCGGCAAAGTTGGAGCAAGCGGAGGAGACTTTGCAGACGACACGGGCGGAGAACTCAAAACATGAGTGGACCATATCAGAGTTGAAGTCTCGCCTTGAGATGTCCGAGCTCAATTGTCATGGCATGCGGGATGAGGTAGAGAATCTGAAGAGCTCTCTTATGGATACCTCTGAGGAAAATACTAGATTGGGCAGTGCTGCAAGCGAGCATACAGCGGAATCCCAGGCAAAAGTATCAGAGTTACAACGTTCCTTGAGTGATGCCTTGCGCGAAATAGAAGGATTACGTCTTCTTGTCAAGCGCTTCACGGCTGACTTGAACGATTCGGAAGATCGCTTTACTCGACTTCAGGGCAAATCGGAAGCTTCGGCGAGGACTGCCTCCGAGCTAAAATACCGGTGTGATGCTGCAGAGAAGCGAGCATTGGAAATTGATGCCGCGTTTACTGCTTTCAGGACAAATGCCAAAGCTACGCTAGAGTCGCAAGGGAATCAGCTTATGGAAGCGCAACGTGCTGTCACAGATGCTGCGACGAAAACAAAGGCAGCTGACGAAGAGGTTCAGCGGTTGAGGCTTGTCACACAACGAATGGAAGCGACATCATCAATCGACGAGGCGCTGAAAGTTGAGGTACTTGAGCTCCGAGAGGCTCTGCGTGAAGCACAAGAAGCTCATGAAGTCCAGGAAGCATCGTTGTCTGTGCTGACCGTCCGGCTTGAAGCTGCTGAAGCCGCGTCCGCTGATGGCGAAGCCCAAAACGCTCTGCAGGTGGATGAGTTGGCGGCAAAGTTGGAGAAGGTTGAGGAGAGCCTGAAGACGACCCGAGCTGATAATGCGAAGCACGAATGGGCAATTTCAGTGCTTACATCTGATTTAGACATGGAAAAGTCTCGGACTGCTGCTAAAGAGCGCGAGATTCTTGAGATCAACGAGGCGCTTGTGGTGGTTCGCGCGGAAGTTCTGAGTGCATCCAGTGAAGCTGACGCGAAGCTTTCCAGCACGGCCAGCGAACTTTCGGAAGCCCGGCAAGCAGTTGAGCAATACCGTCGCGAGCTCGATGAAGCACGCCAGCTCTCTGATCGTCTCGCAAGCGAGCTTGATGTTTCGAAGCAAGAACTCTTGACCGCTGCAGCTGACGCTGCCGAGTTCAAGAAAAATATTGAAGCGAAGTGCGTTGAGGCTGAGACGCAAGCAAATGAAGCGGCCGCTGCGCTTTTGTCCTTCAAGCAGGACGCACATGCAACCTTAAAACAGAAAACGGACGAGCTGGTAGCATTATCGGGTGTTGCAACTGATGCCAAGGCGGCCAAGGATTCTGCTGAGACTGAACTTCGTCGACTGAGACAGGTTGTTGCCCAGCATGAAGCCAACGTATCAATGGATGAAGCGATGAGAAGCGAGGTGATTGAGCTTCGTGAGGCTCTCAGTGACGCACTGGAAGCTCACAAGAATCAACAGATGTCATTGACCGAGCTGACCATTCGGCTTGAAGCTGCTGAAGCCGCATCCGCTGATGGCGAAGCCCAGAATGCTTTTCAGCGGGATGGGCTCGCAGCAAAGTTGGAGCAAGCGGAAGGTAGCCTTCAGACGATGCGCACAGAGAATGCGAAGCACGAGTGGATCATATCAGAGTTGAAGTCTCAAATTCAAGTTGGCGAAGTCAAGCTAACGGATGCGAGTGTAAGAACCACTGGCACTTCAGCTAAACTAGCCGAAGCTGAAGATTCTCTTGCTGTTTCAATCCGTGAGCTGACTGAGTCAAGAAGACGAGCAAATCAGTTCGCCGCTGATCTTGAGCGTGTCCAACACAAACATGAGAAATCAGTTGAGGCAAGCTATCAAACCGAAACGAAACTCGCTGCTGCCGAGCAGCGTGCAGCTTGGGCTGAAGCAGCCTTGTTAGCTTTCAAGCAGGAAAGATTGCATGACTTGGAGGTGAAGAGCCAAGAAGTGAAATCTGTTGCGACATCTCATGCCGACAATACTCTCGAGGAGTTCAAACAAATTGCAAACGTTTCCTTGGAGAGAAGGACCACAGAAATGTTATTGGCCACCCGTGTTGCGTCTGAAGCTTCGGCTGCGAAGGAAGCTGCTGAAGCGGAGATTCTGCGAATGAAGCAGGCCCTAGAGGATGTCCAAGCGAAGACAGCTGCGGATGTTCATCTCCAAAGTGATGTGCGTGATCTGCAAGCGATTTTGGTCCAGTCTACTAAGATGCTTCATCAAAGACTTGAAGCTGTGGACGAAGCTGTTGCAACCAAGGAAGCCGGAAACAAGTTGGTATCTCAATTGGCGTCCATTGAAAATCTGGCCGCTCAAGAAGCTGCTCGTGCGGAAATGAAGCGATTGACAAGCCTTGTCGCCGAGGCAGAAAAAGAGAGCGGCGCGTCAAAAGAGAAAATTGGGCAGCTTGAAGCTGAGGTTCACAATCTTCAATCCGCTTTGGCCGAAACGCAACAGGCCCGCGATTCGGCACGTGACTTACAAGATAAATTGCGCTCTCAGCTCGATGCCCTTCAACTCTCCTTTGATGCTCGCGAGAGGGAGCATGAAGAGGCAGCTGCCAAGCTTCGACATCAATTTGATGAGAAGCTTGAATCCTCCATGCGCGAACTCATAGATACCACCGACCGTGCGGCGAAGGCGATGGCATCGAAGGAACTCGCCGACGCGGAAGTTGCTCGCCTCGCAGCTCTTTGTGCTGAACTTGAAAAAGGTGACGAAGCGGCGATCGAAGATGCAGTCAAGGCGAAGACGGCAGAACTCACCAAAAGAATCACAGGTTTGCAAAAGGACCATGATGAGGCGCTCAGCATGTGTGATTCACTGCGATTGCAGCTTGATACGGTGGCCGCTGCCGCAGAGAAAGCAAATGAGCTTAACGATCGATGCATCCAAGAAGCTGAGGTCGATGCTTCAGCGGCCAGTATTGTCATGCATGAGATGAACGACCAGCTAGCGCAACTGAAGTCAGAGGTCACCGCTGCAAAGTCAAATATTGCTTCGTTGAGTGCTGTCCGGGAATCTCTCGAAGATGAGTTGGTGTCCATGGAAGTCGAAATCAAGGTTGCTCTCGAAGAACGAACACAGGCGATGCAGGAAGTCAGCGAGCTCAAGAAAAGTATTTCTGGACTCGGTAAGGTTCGTGACGATCTGGTTGTTGCTCATTCCGAGATGCGGAAACTCAAAGAAGCTGAAGAACGAGAGGTTGAGTTGCGATTGCGAGCTGAGAGCGCAGAGCAACGCGAGCGCGAATTGCACACCAAAATAATCAGTACGCAGAGTACATTACGCGAATTAAGATTGGAGAATGGATCGATGGAGGCTAAGTTAGCCTGCGGAACTGCTGAACTTTCTTCAGCAAAGGAAGAGGCCGTCCATCTTAGGGGAGAAGTGAAAAAGGTTCAGCTCGCGGCGTTCGATGCATCAGCTTCTGACGTTAACGTCAAATCAAAAATATTCGCAGCTGAAGAAGCTCTGAAGGATTCCAAGGCAGAGTTAGAAATCGCACGGCTCGCACGTGAAGCCGCGGAAGCACGTGTCTCTGCTCTTGAACAACGTTTAGGTCTCCTCGGCACCACTGCTGGAGAGCCGGCTCGAGAACTTGATGAGGGCTCGAACGAAGAGATCGTCCAGTTGCTCGATGTGGCACAGGAGGAAGTGGAGCGGTCAAGAGCAGAGTGTCAGATGGCCAAGAAGGAACTGAGATTCTCAAAATCGCGTGTCCGACAACTCGAGGATGAGGTGTTGCGGCTTCAGAAGCACGAACACGCTCTGCATGAATTGCTCGGTGGTAACGTTTAGTCCGACATAGAATAACTAGTTTACGAACACGATGTGTCTTCGTCACGTGATCAAAATGCTACAAAACTTAGTACTCCACGCCCTCGGAGGGAGGCATAAGAAGCGTACTCGAGCTCCATCCCTCCGTGCTGCAAACCTGAGGCTCTCGCCTGGCTGCGACCCACATATCCTCCATTCGCGGCTTTATGTCACGCACCGCCAACCACTTCGGATCCAGTTGTTTTCCGACCATCCGCTTCGCTTTCGTTGGCACATCCGCCTTAGGAATCTGTGCAAGACCTTCAAAACGCCGACCGTTACGTGGGAAGGCGAGGTTCATGTTCGACGCTGCCATCGCCCGGACATGTGTATCTGCAACTTTCGCAGCCTCCTCGCGTCCAGAAATTCCAAGCGGCGCCATGTGATGCTGCAACTCGGTGTCCCTGTCGTACACAGCGAACGGAATGAGTGCGTGGCGATGAAGTATGGGTCGTGAGGACATGAGTGTGGGTTTGGCGAGGATGGTTTCGGCGCCTTCCACGCCTCCGAGCACATCATTGGGATCCCCCTGATTTTCTGCATCATCATCCTCGTACTCATCGTCATCCGAAGTCACAGGAGCATCCGCCATAATATCCGACGCCATCTCGGCCGCCAAACGCGTGGCACGTTCCGCGGGGGATACACGCGACTCGGTGAGGTATTTTCCAGAGCGCCTGAACGCCGGACGTAACACCGGCTTGGGGGCCTCCGGGGTGGGATCCATCATTTTTTTCGCCGGAATAGGCGGCGGGTGATCACGAGGATCGCTCTCGTCGTCAGATCCCGTGGGGCTGACGATACGAATACCATTTCCGTCTCTACCCCCTGAAGGGCCAAGAAGACCGTGCCCAAGAGGCTGCGGGGGCATGTCCCCGCCTAGACCTCGGTCACGAAGGGGAGCAGAGACAGCCGGAACCAATCTGCCCTCCATCAGCCGAGGTGAACCCGCGGCGCTGCACACCAGAACCAAGTCCACGATGAGCTCGGAACGAGAGTACATGCACGCCACCACATGGCTGGAATATGGCTGAGAGGCGACGACGGTCCAGTGCTCGGTTTCGAATAGGCGGACCTCTCCCCCGCCTAGTTGTCTCGAGTCGCGGCTTCCAGCAATCAGAGCCGCGCCGTCGCCTCGGAAAGAGAGCTCCGCAACCTCCTTACCCTGCAGGTGATGCGACACTGTGGTGGGCACCCATCGCATCTCGCCCTCCACGCTAACTAACGAATTCGCTTTCCAGGCGTAGACGGTTCCATCGTCCCCACCTGCTGCCAGGAACTGGTGCGCTTCCCCCTCCTGTCCCCACGCGGCAATCGCGGTGAGCGGAGCGTCTCCCGCGGCCATCCTGTGCAACATTCGCAGCCTCGGGTCCGCGCTGACTTGCCAGATGCGAACCGTGTTGTCAGCTCCAGCCGAAACCACGCAGGTCGGCGAGAGAAACGCGACCGCCCGCACTCCACCTTCGTGCGCCCCGCTGATGGCGCCAATCTTCTTGCCGTCCGAGATTTTCCACACAGCCAGGCTGCCGTCCTGCGCGCCGGCGACGACGACCGACCCGCTGGCGTCTATCGCGAAAGAGTTCACAGCGGCGGAGCACGATCCGAACAGAAACACCATGCTTCCAGTCTTGCTGCCCTTGGTCGGAATTGTGCTGAACAGCAGGTTGGGCGAGCCCGTCTGCGTGAAGACGAAGGCTCCCTCCTGCCGAGGGATGAACTCGAACTGGCGCCAGCTTCTGCTCACCGGCTTGAGGTCGCCGTCATCAGCCTCCGTGTGCAGCTGGAACCGCTCGATGCCGCTTCCATCACGCCCACCGACGCGCATCGAACGGAAGATGCCTCGTCTCTCGACGGCGCAGGCGTGGTTATGGTCGTTCGGGTCCGGCCTCGCGCAGTCGAGTCGTTGCTCGGCCACGACGGTGATTGGCTTTTCGGCCACCACACCGCCTCGAAGGCCGTTCAGCAGGGCCGCATCGTCGATGCGGGAGATATCATCGAGCTTCGGCGGTAGCCTGACAAACCACGTGTGACTCATGGTCGCACGATACGACCAGCTCTCACGAGCTGTGCGTCGAGTTGTGGAGCTCGCTGTGCATTTGGCTTCGTTTATTTTCGAAAAACGTCCAACGGACCGAAAGGACGGTGAGAAAATTGCCATCTTCGACGGCACCCTTTTCCGAACTTCTGAAGGGTGAGATAAGAACGACGCGGAAGGACACCCCGCGTCCACACTATCCGAGACGTTCAGGCACCGGGACCTGCCCCTTCAGACAGAGGATTTGAGCTCGTCGAGTCGGGTCGCGCGTACTTGCAGTTCCGGATCCACGAACCCACCGGCGATCCTTCAACTCCGTTTCCGATCGGGAAAGTTTGAACGTCGCTAGATCTCCCGAAAGATAACACCATGGCTTGCGTGAGCAACCTCCCCGTCGTCGGGACGCATCGCGGGGCATCGGCGTTCGGTGCCCGCCGGCGTAACGCGCGTGTCGCGAACAGCACGAAGCACGCGAGGCTCGTGTCCACCGGATCGAAGTTTGTCTGCGGCGGTGTCGGTGTAGTCGACCGCGACGCGGTGACCGCCGAGGCGACCGCTGCTTCCCAGTACGTCGCCGCGACCTGGGCGGAGACGAAATCCCCGATGCGGCATTGCATCGTCGACACCCGCGGCGTGCACTTCATGTATCAGTTCAGCGAGAACAAGCCCGATGGGTTCCGCCTCGCGGCCTTCGAGGCTGCTGGCGTCTGCGTGTACATGTCTCGCCTGGCAAAGAAACTCGAGGTCGCCGTCGTCCCCGAGAAGGAGGAGGCCGTCGCCACGACCGAAACCGTTCCCGAGCCCATTGAATCGGTCGCCGAACCCGTCCCTGAGGTCGCACCGCCTGCGCCACCCTCCCCCGTGCTGGAGCCTGAGATGCCGAGCGCACAGGACATCACCTCGAAGCCACCGATGGCGTCTTACGGTGAAAACGCCGGCAAGAGTGGCGCCGCGGTGTTTGAGCGCGGCGGCGGTATCGCGTCTTGGCACGGTTGGACCGAGGGCTACGAGGTCGACCTTGTTCTCGAGGTCGATGTTCCTGTGGAGGGCTCCACCGATCCCATCGCCGTGGGAGTATCGTCCGTATCCCGCGGGCGCCAGGCCCTGAAGAGCGGAGCCGCTGTGTTTGGTGACGGCGTCGGCACAGTCACGTTCAGCGAGGCCGAGTTGCAGACGCCCACGCCCGCGCCCGGAACCGAAGCTCCCCAGAAGCCGATGTTGACCGTGGGTGAGGCTCGATCTGTCAGCAGCGGCGGTGTTGCGTTCGAGGGAGGAGCCGGGGTTGGAGGTGCACGCTGGAACTCTCCCAAGGGGGCGGAGGCTGCGTCTGATGAACCCGCAGCCGGCGCCGCGGACTCTGCCCAGGAGCGGAAGGTTGACGTGCAGACCGTCGTCGTCTGGGGATTGTGCGCGGCGATCTTTGCGTACAAGATATTCTTTGCCCGCGTGTAGATGATTAGACATCCAATATGTCTCGAGAGTAATATGATACATGTAGTAAGACTGTGCACGTCCGTTCGCCACGCCATTGTTCCCAGGCTTTTGAAATAACATCAATCATCTTTCGGATCTGGGAGCCAGTCGCGACGACACCGTCGCCCCCCGATCGATGTCCGGTGCGCTTCCGACGGCTACAGCGTTTCGTCTGCTCCGCCGCCAGGTCAATTTCTCCCCTAGATCCAGCTCATTCGGATCGAGGTCTCCTCGCTTGAGTGCGCAGCAACCTAGCGCATCCTTCAACACCGCTTCACTCAAGTGGAACCGCGTCACCGATACTCGCGGCGCTTTGCGACTGAACGGCACCGTATCAGCGGTTGCTTCCTTCACTTCGCTTTCCTTCTCTGGCGCGTCGTCTTCACCGACGTTCAGCGGACACAGGACGCACTTCCAGCTTCAGATCCAGCGAAAGCACCGTCGCGCCTTCGCAACAACCGTGATGGCTTCCTCGACGCACGACGCTCGTGTGGTGACGTACAACGTGCTGTCTAGCTCTCTCTGCGAGCCAGGGTACTTCACTCATTGCGATCCTGATGATCTGCATCCGCCAAACCGTCTGGCCAAGCTCCTGACCAAGCTTGAGCCGGAGATGGCCAAGGGGGCGGTGATCGGCCTCCAGGAGGTGTCGCAGAAGTGGGCGGGCGAGCTGCACGTGTTCTTCGCAAAGCGTGGCTATCACATGATCTGCTCGCTGTACGGCAAACCGTTCAACGGGTACATGGGCATCGCGCTCGCCGTTCCTTTGGACAAGTATGACGTGAGCAAGGTTGACATCTCGCGCTGCAGCGATACCAAGAAGTTGCCGAGGGAGCCCAAGCCCGGGATGTTGCAAAAAGTCATCAACTACCCCGTCAACCTCTATCGCAAGGTATCTGGCGAGCGTCCTCCTCAGACCGACTGGCAGCTGGCTCGGGGACGGTTCAATACTATCATGTATGCGTCGCTGAAGTGCAAGGAATCAGGAGCGGAGTTCGGAGTTGCGAACTACCACATGCCGTGTATGTTCCGTAACCCGAAGGTTATGACTATCCACTCGCAGCTCGCGGCTATGTATGCGCAGCAGCAGTCTGGCAACCTCCCGGTGATCCTCATGGGTGACTTTAACCTCAAGCCGGGTGACGGGGGATACGATCTCATCACGACGGGCACGATCGCGTCGGACCACGAGGCTGCGCCGGTAGCTCCCGAGGGCGGGGAGTGGTCCACGTCGTTGAAGTATCCGATGCAGAGCGCGTACAAGGTGGCCAACGGCGCCGAGCCGGACTTTACCAACTTTGCGCAAATCAAGGATGACCCGCAGTTCATCGACACCTTAGACTACATCTTCATCTCCCCGAAGATCGAGGTGGCTGAAGTGCTGCAGCTTCCCCACAGGAGCGAGGTGAAGGGGCCGTTTCCGGCGCCAACTGAGCCGTCGGATCACATCCTTCTCGCGGCTACACTTCGTGTGTGAAGCACGAGCCCCTCTGCGTTAGGTCCTCAATAGAAATCGTAACGAAATAATTCACCGATCAATCATGTGACGCGCAAACCCTCTCAAGAACTCGTCGGTTTGTCGTTCCACGGCGTGCTGGTTCCTGGCAGGACAAATACCAGCAGCTGAGATTTCTGGTCTTGCACAGTGCGGGGAGAACAGGCGAAGAAGGTCCGCGGCCATCGGGGCTTGCCGGCTGCATTTTGGGGATCGATAGGTGCATAGAGGGTCGCGCATGTCATCCTTACGTCGGCGGATCCCGATACCTCCTCAACCTCCGGAGACCCAGACGATGTCCAGCTCGGGCGATTTCTCTGGCCCGGGGCGTGAGCAATCGCGACCAACGAGGAACTTCCCGATATCGAGAATCGCCGTAGTCGCGCCTCAGCTCGTATGGATGATGACTATAGTCCTAGGAATGGCGACATATCGCGGGAATTACGGTAGCAGCGACACATCGTCGTACCTACCTTTGGCATGGTACGACGGAATTTTCATTCACGTTGGGCCACTGTTGCCACTCATACCTTTAGCGACACGTGCCATGGCTTCGTTCTTATCCGGTGCATCGAACATGACGAAAGATGTGTCCCCGGCACGTGCCGGTATCGTGTATGTTTTAGCAGCGTTAATCCGCCTCTCTGTGTACTTTGCAGCAAGGGTGTTCGGCGGTGATGCTATGTCGGACCATGTTTTCTTGGGCGCTTGCGTGTTCTCTGCGGCACACGCGGAGGCTGTGGCTGGACTTGCGCTGCTGGCTCGACTGGTTGTGATGAAGTCGACAGTGTTTGCGACTATATCAGCAGCAATGGTGGTGCTCCAATCCTTGTGTCTGATGGGGCTTCAGTGTGGCGATTCATGGTTCACCGCCATCTATTTCCACATGCCCGGCGAGACCATGGTAAGCTTGGTTCTTGGGATGCTGACATGCCAGGCCCTCACGATGGCCCTGGTGATTGCTCCCGCGGCATCCGCCCTGGAGCTTGCTGTCATGGCCTTGCGAGAATCTCGGGATATTGGAGGTCGGTTGGGGTGAGAAAAGTTTAATAGTCAACCAAATGGGTTTTATTCACTTTAGAATCGTCTATGCGTAGCGGTGGTTAAGTGTTCGCTGGCTCCCAATCGTTGTTGGTCGGGAACCTGACGAAGGGCTTGGCCTTCCCCAGGTACCCGCGGGACGACCGGATGCTTCTGCCGCGGTACGGCCTCGGGGGGTTGACTTGGCCTGCATGGGACTGGTGCGAGCCGAGCCGGTCTGTCGCTTGGCGGGTGTGGACACTTCCTCCGCCGGAGGACTGCCACCGGTCCTTGCAGCGAGAGAGGCCCTCGATGCGCGCATCGCTTCCAGCGCAGCCTCTCCTTCCTGAATGGAACGCCTCGTCCCGTTCTCCATGCGCGCCGGTTGCCTGGGGCTCTTGAAAGGGGAGCTCAAAGACGCCGCGAGAGCCGCTGCGGCAAGTTTAGCGGGCGACGGTTTAGGCGTTCCATCAGCCGACCAGTCCCCACGCGCCACGCTCGCGGCGGCGTGTGCCGTAGCTGCCACCGCCACAAAGGCATCCGAAGCGCGGATAGGGCTACCCTCAAACTCCTCGCTCATCTCCACGGGAGAGTTTCTTCTGCTCCGAGTGGGTGACATCATGCTCTGCGTTGGAGCCGACCTGGGAGGCGTCATGTGCGGTTCACCCACGTCCCTGCGGCTGTGAACATGCCTGCGTTGGCTCTTCATTGACGCCGGGGCGCTGGGAGCGCTGCTCTCATCGTCGGAGGAAATTCTGCACAGATCATCTTCGTCAGAGGAGGAGATGTCCATGGCACCAGCCATTCTCTCGCTGTGCCCCGGGTGGGTGGCGACGCGAGACATGCGGCCCCCCTTCGATCGAGCGCGCGAGAAGTCACCCCCTTCGGAGAGACGCCTCGCGGGCCGGGGCGCCATCACCTCGGTAGCATCGTGGTCGACATCGAGGCGGCGAGCGACCGTCGATGTTTTGGGCTTGCCGAAGTCAACCGCAGTGGCCACCGGCACAACCGAAGCCGTGACCGGCGCTGCAACGGGGGTCCTGCCTTCGAGATCATTTTGCTCCCGAGGCGTCGGTGACTTTGGTGGCGTTCCGTGTCCGTGCCAAACCCACTGTCCCTCCCCGGTTGGATGATCCACTGCTGTTTCAGGCTCCGAGAGGTCCAGTTCCGTGTCTCGCTCGCTCATGGAGGGCAAAAACTCATTCCTGTTGGAATCTTGGAGAGCCTCAACCTCCGCGGCTGCTTCCGCAGCAGCCGCGGCGAGCCTGTCACGCTGGGTTGATACAGGTTTGCGGGTCTTTGAAGGCGCTTCATCCAACATAGGACGACCCTTCACAACCACACCCGATCCAGCCTCACGGTCCCGACGCAGCGCGCGCTCGAGCGGGGTGTCCCTCTGGTCGTCGATGTCCGTGTCGACGGCGGCGTTGAAATCCGTATCGACCTCGTCCTCAGAAGTCATCTGCACGACGGTGACACCGACGGAGCGCATGGCGGCAGTCATGGACTGGGTGGATGCTTCCTCGCGTTCGCCGTTGATGCGGATCGACTCGCGGAGAGCGTCAAGCTCGCCGCGGGCCGTCGCGGCCTCGGCACGAGCCTGAGCGAGAGCCTCCGCAGCCTCCATCTTCGCTTCCTCACCGGCTTCGAGCGCCGCGAACGCAGCCTCAGCCTCCGCCGCGAGCTCCGCGGTAGCCTCCCTTTCGCGCATCATGTTAATTTCACGCTGGGCCGCAGAGTGTTCCTTCTCGAGCACCTCGGCGCGACGCATGGCCTGAGCGGCGGTATCCTTGGACTCGGAGGCGGCCCTCTTGAGCACCTCGACGCGACGGACGGCCTGAGCGGCGGTGTCCTTGGACTCGGAGGCGGCCTTTTCGAGCATCGAAAGTTTCGACTCTGCCAACTGTGCGCGTTGCTCAGCCTCGGCGTACTTCTCCTCCCATTCCTTCTCAGTTTCGGCGACATCTCCCTCCCTCTCCTCCTCCGCACGAATGAGGGCACGAGAGGCGGCCAACTTAGCCTCAGCAGCCATGGCCTCAGCCTTGGCCTGTTTGGCCTGAGCTTCAGCTGCGGCGTGCCTCGCCTCCGTGAGCTTCTCTTCCCATTCCTTTTCCGTCTCGAATTCGTCTTGCTCCCTTTCCTTCTCCGCTTCCGCAAAGGCTGTGAGCTTGGCGTGGGCTTCGGCGACGGCGTCAGCAGCCGACTGCTTCGCCTCGGCAACGGCGAGGGCAGCCGACTGCTTTGCGTCAACGGCGATCTGCTGAGCCTCGGCGAGCGCGGCCTCCGCGTCCGACCTGACGCGTTCGGCGGTCCCGTTTGCTTCAGCGACCATCTCTTCAGCCTTGGCGAGCTTAGCGTCAGCCTCAGCCGCCGCGCGCTCAGCATACTCCGAAGCCTCGGCTGCTGCGCGCTCGGCGTCAGCCAGCTTGGATGCCGCTTCAGCTGCGATTTGCCGCGCCTCAATGAGCTGATCCTCCCTGGTCTTGTCCGACTCGACGAGTTCGACCTTCGTGGCCTGGGCCGACACCTTCTCATCCTCCATCGCCTTCAGTGTGGCCTGAAGCTTAGCCTCCCTTTCGGTGAGCTCGGCTCCTCTGGCCCGCAGCTCGACGAGATCCTTCTGCGCGGCGTCGCACTCAGCCTGGAGCATGGCGACGCGTTGAGCTGCACGTTCGGCAGTTGCCGTCGCCTCGTCCGCGACCCTCTCGGCTTCCCTCAGTTTGGATGTCCACATGTCGGTGTTGCGGGTGAGGGCAGCCTCAACAGCAGCAGCGGTGCCGGCTGCGGCGGTGGATGTGGCGGATGAGAGGATGGCGACTGATCTCTCTCGCTGCTCGAGCAGCTCTGTGTTCATCCCCTGAAGATCCTCGATCTCGCGCTCAGCCTCCTCGAGCATGCCCTCTAGCTGGAGCACTCGCTCGTTTTTCGCAGGCGATGCGGGTTTCTCTTCGTCCTTTTCCTTCTTCGGCGAAGACTCGGGTGTCCCGGACTCAAACGGCGCGCTGGCCAGCATGGCCACCTTCTCATCCTTCTCCCCATCGCTCACGGCGTCGCCTTCCTGGAGCCCAAGAGCATCGGCCCAGCTGTCCTGGCTGTCGTGCAGAGAGCTTCTAGCGGGTTTTGACACGACGGTAGTGTCGAGCTCACGCTGAAGCCGAGCAGAGTACTCGCGCTCTTCGTTGAGCTTTGCCTCCAACATCAACACCTTTTCAGAAACTTCAGTCTCCGTAGCGGCGAGAACCGCGGGGATGGGTGCATCACCACGAGCCTCGAGAAGCAGCGCTTCGAGCTTGCGTCTGGCGGCTCGTTCGGCTGCGAGTTCATCCGCCGCCTTGGCCGCATCGGCTGTCAGCTGTTCACGCAGACGGCGAAGTTCGGAGCCGTATCGTGCGCCGGCGTCGGAGCCCTCGGCGTCCTCGAGCTCGCGGACGCGCTCCTGAAGCCAGTTGTTATGTTGCGCAGCCTCGGACTCGCGGGCGGCAGCGACCGCGGCTGACTCCTTCGCCTCTTCAGCCTCGTCGGAGGCGATCTTGGCAGCCTTGTCCGCGGCCGCGCGCAATTCAGTTTCGCGCTTGCCGATGTCGCGCCACTTCGCCGCCTCAGCCTCAGCCTCCGCCGCTACCGACTCGGCGCGCTCGCGAGAACTGCGGGCGTTCGCGGCGTCTCTTGCCTCCGCTTTCGCTCGCAGTCTAGCCTGAGCCGCTTCCAGGGAGAGGGTTTCCACCTCGCCGCTAGCCGCGGCGGCGATCGCAGCTGCGGTGTCTTCAGCCCGACGAAGCGCCGCGGCTGCTTCCCTGGCGCGCTCCTCAGCCTCCGCCGTCGCGCGGGCCGCCTCCTCCAGCTCTGCCGTCGCTTCATTGAGGAGTTCGCCTCGGAGGAGGTCGAGGGAGCCGTCGTGTAGACGAGTACCCGAGAGAGATTCCGCCCCCTCGAGCGTCCACACCCGAGCGCGAAGTGCCGCCGCCTCGGACTCGGCTTCGTTTCGCGCCCACTCAGCCTCCTCGAACCGGGCGCGCGCCTTATCCAGGGCACCGTCAGCGGTCCTCAGCGCCAGCCTGAGCTCGGCTACGCGCCTGTGAATCGTGGCCTCCTCCGCGCTTGGATGAATCGTCGACAAGATGACGGTGTTGCCTGCGTTGTCGGGCGTCTCAGTGTCAGAGTCGCGCCTCCTCCTGAGCCAGCTGTGCTCGGCATCTTCCTCCGCGGTGACAGACTCGGGCACGTTGAAATCCCGCTCGCTGATCGACTTGAGGCTGGCGCGCAGAGGCGTGTGTTCCTCCACGACGTCAAGCTCGAAGCTCGAGTCCATGGTGTCGTCTCCTGGCTGTCTTCCGCTCGCGGAGCTCGCCATGGACAGCGGACTGAACAACACGGTGTTTGGACTCTTCCCAACAGCGGTCGTCTTTCCTTTCGCCAGGGGAGTGCGCTCCGCGTCGTATCCCTCGGCGCCGTAAGATGCGTGACCATCGTCGTCTTGCATGATCTGAGGATGCGTCGTTTGGAGAGGGATATACGGTCAGGTGGGCGAACGATTACGTGCATGAGAGGGGCGAGTCAAGGGGAGTGCTGGCGAGATCGTGAATCGTGGTGTTCTCCGAGGAGAAAAGGCGGCAAAATCAAGCCGGCGCGCGGGCCGATCCCTGGGCCGACTTCGACCGCAGTGGACAATCTGGGGCATCTCACCGTTCGTTCAAGAGCAGGTACGAACTGCTCCTTCGGGTTGAGATCACTGACACCGCCTATGCCAAACGACAGGCGGTGACCGGTGCTCTTCACATAGGTGCTGCTCGTCATCGAGCCTTGCTGCTGCTCTCCACCCCGATCCGCTCCAAACCCTGAGACGACACCCATCCCTGACAACCACGAAGCGGGGTCTCGCGCGCGGCGTTTCAATGCGTCCTAACTCTTCGCGATGAGCCGCCAGTATCCGCAATCCACGTCGTCAAGCGGTCACGGCGCCCGTCGGCGACCAGAGTATTGACCCTGCTCTTGAGAAAATGGCGGTAAAAAAGCAAACATTTTAAAAACGACGACCAACCGGTGGAATCGTATTTATGGTTAGCGTCACCACGGATGCATGTCTTTCGATCCTAACTGCTAAACTGCTTAATTCCCGGATTTGTGTGTACGGAGCCAGTCTGCCAGTGCACGTAGTGTCGAGACGAGTCGCTCACTTTGTGGGGCGGTGGGGCGCCATGGCGGACATCGTCACTCAACTTCAGGATTCGGTGAACGAGATCAATGGCATGTTTTACAACTGCACCGGCATGCTGCAGAGGGATGCCAAGCCGGCCGGGACGACGGCGGACGGCGAACTCAGCGACGCGCTGCCCGACGATGGCCTCGAGGCGAGCGAAAAGCAAATAAAGGTGCGAGCTCCATCCTCCTTCCCTCACGGATTTCCCTTCCTCGCACGCCCGAAACGACCGGTGAATGCCTCAGAGACTGACATCTACGTTCTATCATCGCAGGAGATGGCAGCGGCTTTGATCCAGCAGAGCAGGAAGATCGACGAGCTCGCCTCTTTGCTCCCAGAGGTGGATCTGGACGAGCCCGCGCAGCTGGGGAGGATAGCCAAGCTTCAGGCGGAGAACGACGAGCTGGACAAGGAGCTGGCGCGGGAGTTGGAGGCATCGGAGAAAGTTCTGTCGAAGGCGACGGCGGCGTTCGAGGCTGCGACGAACAAGGTCTTGCTCACTGAGGAACAGCCCTCGATGACGTCGAAGTAGCGCCCGTTCTGGTTTGGTTTTTAGCTTTAGGTCATGCGGTTGAATAGCGATTACCCGTTAGATTCACCCCGTTGGCGATGCGTCCGGTCCCAGACGCACCCGAGTCCCTCTGGTCCCGTTAGTCGCGGCACATGGATCGCACGATGACACCATTAAAAACGGACGCTGCGCGGCGGTGTTGTGAACAGAAGTAGAATTACATCGTCAAGGGTTTCCCGCGGTGGGCCCTCTACCAAACGATCTCGTCCGAGTGGAACGAGAAAAGGCGCTAATTTACTTGAGGAGCGAGGTGACCTCCTTTTCCACCGCCTTCTCGTCCATACCCTCGAGAGAAGCCTTCTTCTCCATCCCAAAGTCTGCGAGGACGGGGGTCGGATGGGGACTTTGGTCAGACAAAGGGGACACTTGATTGGATGGATGGTGGGCATCGGCGGGGAGCGACGCGGGGGTCGCGGAGGCTGGGTTCGATGACGCGATGGGCTGAAACGCCCGCGGGGTCGGAGGTGTGCGTACCTTGACGAACGACGATGCCACCCTCCACACCGCTCGCCTCGCGGATAAGAATAGGCGTCGCGGGGCTCGCGGCTTTCATGTTCTTGTAGCTCTTGAGCAGGAAGTTCCGGACGCCCTCGCTCCCCTTGGACGTCTGGCAGAGGTGAAACCGGATCTCCTGCACGGCCTTGAGGCCGGCGAAAGCAGCCTTGGACATGGCGACGCTCCCAAACAGACACGCACCGAGGAACCGCGTTCCGTGCTGTGGGCCATCCGCCGTCGAGAGAGCCCGTTGGTTCACACTCGTGTCTCACCCAGAGTTTCGCGCCGAGCCGGTCTAACTAATTTGCCCATACGTAAAATAGGTACGCAACTGACTCAAGAATCAACTCAAGCACTCGCCCATAGATTTTCGAGAGCGCAAAGAAAATCTCCCTTAAGGCCCAAGCCGCGCGCTGGGCGACCCTCTTGTTTAGGCGCAGTGACAACCCACAGGGTCGTTGCCAAGATGTCGAACACCTCTTGCACCCTCCGCACGCGCAAGTTCATGACTAACCGTCTGCTTAGCCGTCGCCAGTTCGTGAGTGCCCGATTCCCGGACAGCCACCCGGGCGGCTCCTAGCTTTCTCACCGTACAACCGGTGTTTTCCGGCGATTTCATCCCCGGAGAGGCGCGCCGCACGAGGCGAGCGCGCCATGATTGAAGCACAATACTGACCGTGACGTTTCTAACCCTCTTCCCACGCAGATCCTCGATGTTCTCCACCCCGGCCGCGCCAACGTGCCCAAGGTGAGCGCCATCCCCGACCGAGACCTCGCTAGGGTTTTCGGGTTTTCTCCAAGCGCTTTGCCCTAAAATACTCGCGGGGCGAACTGGTGACTGACCTCCTCCCTCCCTCCTCCTCTCGTTTCTTCCTCAGTCTGAGCTCCGCGAGAAGCTCGCCAAGATGTACGATGTCTCGGACAACGCGTGCGTCAGCCTCTTCGGCTTCCGCACTCAGTTTGGTGGTGGCAAGTCCACTGGGTTCGGTCTGATCTACGACAACATTGACGCCATGAAGAAGTTCGAGCCCAAGCACCGTGTGATCCGTGCGGGCCTTAAGCAGAAGGTTACCCAGTCCCGCAAGCAGATCAAGGAGAAGAAGAACCGTGTCAAGAAGCTTCGCGGTTCCGCGAAGAACAAGGTCATGTAAGTTCTTTTGGGTGGAGTTCTTTGGGGGGCGACTTGACGCTATTGGCGCTGGTTGCAAACTGGGTCGCGAGTACTGGTTTTTTGCCATCAACTTAGCTGAATGGAATAAAGCGAGTGCAGTGACCTACTATTAACGTATCGTTCGTCTCGCGCCCGCCGACGTCGTGAGCGTCGTCCGTAGCCTCTCGCCTGGCGCTCGCGGGGGGTTCGCATCGTCGATGTTCAACTAATATTTCTGTCGTATTAAAACGCTGGAGGGCATCCTTGTCCTCAAGCCACGAGTGTCGCACCTCCTCGATTCCCCAACTTAAAACAGGACGCCGCCGAGCTCCTGCGCACGCTCCTTCTCGAAAGTCTCGAAGTACTGGTAGATGATGGTGACGGCGAGCAGGATACCGGTTCCGCTCCCGATTGCTCCCATGAAGTCAGCCACGACGGTGAGCATGCCGATGCACATACCTCCGAAAGCCGCGGCGGTGGGGATGTAGCGGTTGAGCTCCTTCTGGAGGGAGGACTCGCGGTGACCCACCATGAACATCTGCTGCTGCTTGAGCTGCTTGGCGACATCGCGCGCCGAGGAGCCGGAGACCTCGATCCAGGTCTTGGAGAACAGGGCGCACGCGCTGAGCATGAAGGTGAGGTAGAAGACGGCGTGAAGCGGGTTCGCCGCGATGTCCCTGAGGCTGGTGGGCGGGGAGATGTAGTACGCCAGGCCGCCCACGGGGATGAACTGGCCGGTGCTCTCGGACTCCTGCCAGCGGCCGAGGAGCTGGATCAGGAAGTTGCCTCCGTAGCGCTTGTACAGCAGCTGGGAGATGAAGTAGAGGTTGGACACCAGCGCGGACTGCAGGATGATTGGCATGTTCGACGTGTAGAAGAGCTTGATGGGGTAGGTCTGCTTCATGCCGCGGCCGCGCTTGGACGCCACGGGGAGGTCGACCCTGAAGCCCTGGAAGTAGATCACCACGAGGAAGATCAGGATCGTGGACAGCAGGTTGGTGATGTTCGGCAGGTTGGTGCGGTAGAAAGCCTCCTTGAGCGCGCGCATCTTGTCGCCGCGGGTGAGAAGGAGGTGGAAGAGCGCGATGACGGCACCCTCGAACTCGGCACCCTTTCCGGTGTTCACGGTCGTGGGGCTGAACGCCTTCCAGATGATGCTCTCGCACTGGTTGGTCGCGATGAAGAGGGAGATACCGGAACCGAGACCGTATCCCTTGGTCAGGAGCTCGTCGAGCAAGATGACGATGATGCCCGCCATGAAGAGCTGGATGATGATCAGGATGGCGTTGCCCGCGCCGAGATCGCGGACATCACCGTAGATGCCGGAAACGACGTAGGCGACAGCCTCGCCGATGGTGATGAGAATGCCGAGGAGCTTCTGGGCGCCGTTACTGCGAAATCGAGAGGGACGCGCGGGAGGTCAGATCGTCGGTTCTCGGGGGAAATTGTGTTCCGGAAGGGGCCGCGGCCAGACGCGATCGTGGAGGAAGAATTGTGGGGGGATCCAGGGGGGGCGACGAGCGGGCGCACTCACAGTAGGGCCCTGTCCTCCTTCACGGCGTCGTCAACCTCGATGATCCTGGAACCCGCCAGGAGCTGCATGACCAGACCGGAGGTGACGATCGGGCTGATACCGAGCTCCATGCACGTGCCGCGGTTCGAGGCCATAATCACGCGCGCCCAGTAGAACGGATCCGCGCCACTGGCGGTGTGGATGCCGTACAGGGGCAGCTGGGAGCACACAAGGAACACGAAGAGAGCGACGGTGGTGTACAGCGCACGCTCGCGGAAGGGCACCCTGCGATCGGCGGCCTTAACCTCGGGGAGAATCGAGAGGAAAGGGCGCACGAGGTGCAAGACGCGGAAGCCGGAGCTCATTGTTGCAGATCGGGGTGGGGGCACAAGCGGAACGAGCCGATCGGAGTCTGCGTCCTCGGAGCGAGGATGGCGAGACCGGGTTCACTCGCGAATGTGAACCTGGGAAGAAGCTCTTCACGTGAGCCTCGATCCGACGCGACGTGCCTTCACAAGCCCGCGCGAGTATCTATGGTCGCGTCGAACGAAACAAAACCCCTGCTCTCGCTTTTTCCCGGTGACCTTCGGGCGACCGAAAAGACCCGGGAGTGTGACGTCTAATTTATTTACGAAGGACCGGTGAGTTTATTTTAATCCTCGTACGCGCAATTAGACTGACTGACGTCGTGTTTTGTTAATTACAGCCAGCCTTTGAGAGACGGTTAAAAAAGTGCACTCAACGCCGCCGAATCCTTCGCGGACCTTCCACTTCGATCGCGGCCGAGAAGGTTCCGCGGACCGCAGCTGATTGCCGATTCGATCTAGACGCGAACACCATGTCGCCCAGGACCAGTTTCAAGTACGTGTACATCCCCGCGGACGACACGTGCCCGATGGAGGAGCTCACGATGGAGATCCCCGAGGGCCAGGAGATGGAGTGCCTGCTGGACGTGCTGAAGGACCACTTCAGGAACGCCAAGTCCGTGGGAAGCGCTAACGAGCAGAAAGAGATCTTCAAGAAGCAGCTGGAGGATCACAGTGGCAAGAAGATCGACGATAACCTGATGGACATCGCGGCGAGGATGCAGATGGTCCAGCCCGTGGCGCTGCTCCCGGGGGGGCACGCGACCAATTGGGAGCACATCAACTGTTACGTGGACGATCGGGGCATCAGCAAGGGCCTGCCTCGCAACATCCGCGCGTGCGGCATCGCCAACGAGTGCGGCGCGTCCTCTGATATCATCGGCGACGCGTTCATCGCCCGCATCATCGACGACGAGGAGAGGTTCGAGCGACACGACTTCACCCTCAACGAGGTCTCAAGCTCTGCGAAGTGG
>Ga0209631_10002042_pt1 | contig 24696 bp, 24 predicted proteins | sample COG_08_FD_184752 | JGI IMG/M metagenome (GOLD analysis project Ga0209631, IMG submission 184752) | Pelagic Microbial community sample from North Sea - COGITO 998_met_08 (SPAdes) (version 2) | ecosystem: Environmental > Aquatic > Marine > Neritic zone/Coastal water | place: Helgoland, sampling... | reverse complement strand
TTCTGCTAATTGGGAAATTGACAATGAGTTGTTAAATAAAACTAATGATATACTTTTTAAATTTAGAAATGATATTAAATCCAATAAAATACCAATATTTTCTTTAATTAATTCAGACGAAGATATTGAAGAAATTATACGAAATGCAAAATATTTTACTTCCAATAATAAATTAACTGACTTTATTTTAATAGGAACTGGAGGTTCTAGTCTAGGAGCTGAGGCTTTAATTCAAGCAAATTTAAATAATCCTACAAATAAAAAAATAAATTTTCACATATTAAACACACTGGATTCAAATTCGGTATCTAAAGTATTAGATGTGATAAACCCTAAAACTTCAAAATTTCTTGCAATTTCTAAATCAGGCAAAACCACAGAAACAGTAGCTTTATTATTAGTGGTTATTAACTGGCTATCCTCGAATAGTATTAAAATTGAAAACGCTGGTATGGTTATGTGTGAAGATATAAATAATCATGCAAACGACCTTATGAAAATTGTTAATCAATATGGCTTAAAAGTTATTCAGCATGAAAATATTGGAGGGCGTTTTTCTGTTCTTTCTTCTACTGGCTTATTACCTGCAGCTATAATGGGAATTGACCCTTATTCTATAAGAAATGCTGCTAGAAGATCATTAAGAAATATCTTTGAAAATACCTCATTTATATTAAGCTCTTCAGTTTTCTCAAGGGTTAATAATATGGGTGGAAAATTAAACTGTATTATTCATTATGGAGATGCTTTAGCTTCTTTTGTTAGTTGGTATAAACAATTATGGAATGAATCATTAGGAAAAGCTTCTAAAGGGTCTTTTTTATTAACTGGTAAAGGAAGTATAGATCAACATAGTCAATTACAGATGTGGCTAGATGGACCAAATATTGCAAATTATACTTTTATTAAGGTAGAGAAAAGTGAAGGTTATAAAATTTTATCAGATGATAAAGAACTTTTATTATCAGGACTAACACTTGAAACGCTACAGAATATTATGGCAGATTCTACTTATACTGCATTAAAAGATAATAATAGGTCTGTAAGAATGATTAGTATTTCAGAAATTACAGTTGAGAGTGTTGTTGAATTAATGGTTAAACTTATTTTAGAAGTTTTAGTTGTCGCAGAATTAACTGATGTGGATCCCTATACCCAAAATGCAGTTGAAAAAATTAAAATTAATATATCTAAAAGATTAAAAAATATATGAATAATATAAAAAAATTACCTGAAAATTTAATAAATCAGATAGCTGCAGGAGAAGTTATAGAAAGACCAAGTTCCGCTCTAAAAGAATTAATAGAAAACTCTATTGACGCAGCAGCAACTGAAATATCTATATATCTATCTGATGGAGGAAAAACCTTAATTGAGGTAGTTGATAATGGCAAAGGTATGACTCTTGATGATTTAAGCATGTGTTTAGAGAGACATGCAACATCAAAAATTAGTGATGGTGATCTTATGTGCATTGATTCCCTGGGTTTTAGAGGGGAAGCTCTTCCTTCAATTGGGTCGATTGCTAATTTATGTATTGAGTCATTTGATAAATCAAAGAGTGAGGCTTGGAAAATATCAATAATTAACAGTAAAAAGCATGTTGAGCCATCTATTATTAGATTTGGTACAAAGGTTACAATTACTGATTTATTTTTTAAAGTTCCGGCAAGGTTAAAGTTTTTGAAAACTAATGGAACAGAAATACGTTATTGTAAAGAAGTAGTTAAGCATTTGGCTATGTCTCATCCTAAAATCTCATTTACTCTTACAATTGATTCTAAAAAAATATTTTACTGGGATAAGAGTGAGAGGAACAATTTTGAGGGAACGAAAAATAGATTAAATCAAGTGATGGGAGAAGATTTTATCAATAGTTCTGTTTCTGTAGAAATGGAACGAGATGGATTAATGTTAGCGGGAATGGTCAGCATGCCGACCTTAAACCGAAATACAGGAAGAGAACAGTATTTATTTGTAAATAATAGACCTGTAAAAGATAGAAATTTAATTGGAGCCCTTAGAGGTGCTTATAAAGGTTTAATAGAAAATAATCGTTTTCCGGTAGCTGTACTATTTTTAGATATAATTCCTCAAGATGTAGATATAAATGTACATCCAGCTAAAGCTGAAGTTAGATTTAAAGATTCCGCAAAGGTTAGATCAATAATTGTATCTGGAGTTCGCAAATCTCTGGAGAGTGCTGGATTGAATACTGCAATTGAAATTTCTAACGCTTTGATAGATAAAATGAGTTTTAGTACAAAATCAATTAATGAAATTAGTTATGATTCTAATAATTTAGATTTGAACAATATAAATATATCACCTTCTTCTAGGTTTACCGAAAATTTTGATAGTGACAGTTTTGAGAAGAAAAAAACTTATCCTTTAGGATCAGCCATAGCTCAAGCACATGGGACTTACATAATTTCAGAAAATGAAAACGGACTTATATTAATTGATCAACATGCAGCACATGAAAGGATTGTATTAGAAAAAATTAGGGCGGGTTTTTTAAATAGTAATATACAAAAACAAATATTACTTATACCTGAAGTAGTTGAATTAACTGAGGATCATTTTGATGTAATTATCAAGCAGAAAGATAATCTATTAAAATTAGGATTAGCAATAGAAGAATTTGATACAAATACAATTCTTATTAGGGAACATCCTGCTATTTTAGATAAGGTTAATTTTTCTACTTTAATAAAGGATATAGCAGATGAGATCATTAACTTTGGCAGTGAATTTATTTTATCTGAGAGATTAGATAATATATGTGGGAATATGGCTTGTCATTCAAGTATTAGATCTGGAAGGCTGTTATTAACTTCAGAAATGAATGCCTTACTTAGAGAAATGGAAGTTACTCCAAATTCTAGCCAATGTAATCACGGAAGGCCTACTTTTATAAAACTAAGTGTTAAAGATATAGAAAAATTATTTGGAAGAACTTAATATTTTTTTAATATAACTATTTCACTAATTCCTTGTTGTTTTTTCTCAATAATATCAATATTTTTATCTAATTTTAGAGGCGAATTTTTATGTTTTTCATATACATAAAGTGTATTTTCTTTCATCAAGTTAGATTTTATCCATTTTTCTAGAATAGTAGAAAAGTTTTTAATATCGTATGGAGGGTCAAAGAAACAGAGGTCATATTTATTTCTGCTATTTATAGGGTTCATAGCATTACTTTTAATAATATTAGTATTTTTTTCTTCCTTTAACATTTGAATATTTTTTTTAATAGCTTCAATAGCTTCTGACGAGGAGTCTATAAAGGTACAATATTTACATCCCCTAGACAGAGATTCGAGCCCTAATGCACCACTACCTGCAAAAATATCAATTACTTCCATATCAATAAAATTTTTAGGTAAATGTTTTGAATGTAGTAAAATATTAAATATAGACTCTCTTAGCCTAGATGAAGTTGGCCTAGTATTATAATTATGAGGAGTATTAATATATTTTCTTTTATGCTTGCCTCCAGATATTCTAATCACAATTCACCTATACTTCTTATAAATAAATTTAATTCTTTTTCTTCAATACTTATCAGTTCACCTCTTTTTAAATTTCTTAAGCGAAATGGTCCAAATTGAATTCTTATTAAATCATTAATTAATAGATCATAATATTCCATTATTTTTCTAATTTCTCTATTCTTACCTTCATAAATTTTAATGCTTAACCATGATATTTTTTCTTTATTTTCTAATACATCTATATAAATTGGACCATATTTTATATTTTTAATAGTTATTCCTTTAGACAATTTTTTTTTATTTAAATTTTTTATATTACCATATATCTTAACTTTATAATTACGTTCAATTTTATTTAGCGGCAATTCTAAGTGTCTTTTTAATTTACTATTATTTGTTAATAATAATAACCCTTCAGTATTATAATCTAATCTACCAACATAATGAAATTGTTGCATATTAGTAGGAAGAAAATCATATATAGTTTTTCTTTTTTGTGGATCATTTTTACTAACTATGACCCCTTTAGGTTTATGAAAAATAAATAATTTTGTTTTAGTAGAGCTTTGAAGCATTTCATTTTTAATAGTTATTTTGTCATTTTTACTTACAAAGAAAGCAGGCGTTAATATTTTATTTCCATTTACTTTTACTTCACCCATTAAAATTAATTTTTCCGCATGTCTTCTAGAGCAGTATCCTGTTGAGGCGATACTTTTAGCTATTCTTTCTACTTTTATATCTTTTTTCATAATAATTTAACAAGAATTTATAAATGCTTTTAGTAATAGTTTGTCGCTATTTTGAATGAAGAACTCAGGATGCCATTGAACACCAATACAGAAATTCATGCTAGGATCTTCTATACCTTCTATCACACCATCTTCAGAAAAAGCATTGATTACTAAACCTTTACCTGGTTTTTTTACTGCTTGATGGTGAGCACTATTAACCATTATATTATTTTGAGATATTATATTATGAAGTTTAGTATTTTGTTTTATAATTATACTATGCCCGGCTTCATTTCTAGGGTTACTTTGTTCATGTTCTAAAGAATTTTCAATCTCATCGGGTATATGTTGAATTAATGTCCCTTTATAAAGCACATTTATTAGTTGTTCTCCTCCACAAATACCTAAAAGAGGCTTATTATCCTTAAGTATAACTTCTGAGGCAAGTAATTCAAATTTGGTTCTTTGCTCTTTTAATGTAACAGTTTTGTGAACAGTATTTTCACCAAATATAGTAGGATTGATGTCAAAATTGCCACCAGTAATTAATAATCCATCTACCTTTTTTAGAAGTAAATTAATATCATTAGTATTATAAGGGATACCGATCGCTATTCCACCACATTCTTCAATAGCAGTAAAATAATTTTCCCTTATAGCGTACCAGGGAAATTTAGAATATTCTTTATTAGTTTCATAATCTAATGTTACAGCAATTATAGGTTTTGACATAATACCCAATATTTTTATTATATATTAATAGATATATGCTATTTTATGTAATCATGGAAAATAATAATTATAAAAAATTTATGTTATTAGCTATAGAAGAGGCAAAATTAGCATCAGAAAATGGAGAGGTTCCTGTAGGTGCAGTTACCGTTCATAATAGTAATGTAATTGCTAAATCAGGAAACTTAATGGTTAAGTATTCGGATCCATTGATGCATGCTGAAATGATAGTTTTAAAAAGGTCTGCAGAAATTTTAGCTGATAAGGGATTGTCTATAAGGCACGAAAAGGTAGACATATATGTAACTCTGGAGCCATGTGCCATGTGTGCACAAGCAATTTCTTTGACTAGAATTGCAAATTTATACTATGGAGCTGATGATCCTAAAGGTGGAGGTATTAAATATGGCAGTAAGGTATTTGATCATAGCACATGTCATCATAAACCAAATGTATTTAGTGGAATTGAAAAAGAAAAATCTAAAGAAATGCTTCAAAATTTTTTTAAAAAATTAAGAAGTTAAAATATAAAAAATTAGTTTTTCCCTATATCTTTCCTATAAAAGCCTTCATCCCATTTAATACTTTTTATAGCACTATATGCTAAAATTCTCGCTTCATTCATAGATTTAGCATTAGCTGTAACTGATAAAACTCTTCCTCCATTAGAAACTAGATTTTGATGAGAATCTATTTTAGTACCGGCATGAAATACTTTTACTCCTTTGATATTATTTGCCTTTGAAATACCCTTTATAACTGATCCATTTTTGTATTTTCCTGGATAACCTTCTGTTGCCATAACTACAGTTAATGAAACATCATCATAAAATCTAATATGGAAGTTCTCAAGTGTGTGGTCAACAGCTGCAAGAATAGCTTCAAATAAATTAGACTTAATTCTACTGAGAATTACCTGACATTCTGGATCTCCAAACCTAACATTATATTCTATTAATTTTGGACCTTTATTTGTGAGCATTAAACCTGCATATAGTATACCTTGGAAAGGAGTTCCCCTCTCATGCATTACTGCTAGTGTAGGTTTTATAATATTATTTAAAATATATTCATTATCTTCTTCAGAAAGATTAGGTGTGGGAGAGAATGCTCCCATTCCACCTGTATTAGGCCCAGTATCCCCATCTCCTACTCTTTTATGATCTTGTGCATTAGTTAGAGGAATAGCATGTTCTCCATCACATAGAGCAAAGTAGCTTGCTTCTATTCCTTCTAGATATTCTTCAATTAAAACTGTTTTTCCTGCTTCACCAAAAATTCCCCTAAATGAGTTTTCAACTGCTAAGATTGCCTCTTCTTTCGTTTTTGCAATTATTACACCTTTTCCTGCAGCTAATCCATCAGCTTTAATAACAATAGGAGTATTAATATTTTTTAGATAATGTATTGCATCATTTTGATTGGTAAAAAATTCATAATTTGCAGTTGGAATATTTGCTGATTTACATATTTCTTTAGTAAATTTCTTAGAGCCTTCAAGTTGTGATGCCTCTTTTGATGGACCAAAAGCTTTTATATTAAATTTATTTAGGTCATTAATTATTCCATTGACTAATGGAATTTCTGGACCAGGAATAACTAAATCAATTTTTTCTTTCAAAGCTAAAGAAATAATATCTTCATTATTATTAATATTTAAATCGATACATTCTGCTTCTTCTTTTATTCCTGGGTTTCCAGGAGCACAGATTAATTTTGTTATTAGAGGAGAGTTAGCTAATGACCAACACATTGCGTGTTCTCTTGCACCACTTCCCAATACTAATACCTTCATTTATTATTCCTATTTAATATTCATGATGTTAAAGTTTATAGCAATATATAACATTCTATTTTATTATTATTAAGTCTTTAATTGAGAAAGTAGTATATGAATTATAATAATACATATGAAAGTAATATCAAAGAATATACTGTTACCGAACTAAGTAACGCTCTAAAGAAAACTTTAGAGGTTAATTTTGATATAATCCATCTTAGAGGAGAGGTTTCTGGCTTAACAACTGCTGCTTCTGGCCATGTATATCTTTCATTAAAGGATAAAAATAATTCTTTAATAGACGGCATTATATGGAAAGGACAGGCAAGTAGAATAAACTTTAAATTAGAAGATGGTATGGAAGTTTTGGTAATAGGAAGACTGTCGACTTATGCGCCTAGATCAAAATATAATATTATTATTAATTCTATTGAAATTGCAGGAGAAGGAGCATTATTAAAATTAATTGAAGAAAGGAGAAGAAAGCTTGCTGAAGAGGGATTATTTAAAGAAGAGTTTAAAAAAACTTTACCTTTTATTCCTGAAGTGATTGGAATTATTACAACTGATTCTGGTGCAGCTTTTGATGATATAGTTGTTAGAGTAAGACAGAGGTATCCTGTAAAAATTCTTTTTTATCCAGTAGCTGTTCAAGGACCTGGAGCAGCTGGTCAAATTTCAAAAGCTATTAAGCAGATTAATAATATACCAAAGTTAACAAAAAATATTCAAGTACCTGATATATTAATAGTAGGTAGAGGAGGTGGAAGTTTAGAAGATTTGATGGCTTTTAATGAAGAAGAAGTAGTTAGAGCTATATTTGAGTCTAAAATACCTATAATATCTGCAGTTGGCCATGAAATAGATAATTCACTCTCCGATTATGTTGCCGATGTAAGAGCCCCTACACCTACAGCAGCTGCAGAGATAGCTTTACCAGATATAAGTGTTATTAAAAAAAATATAGATGTTTTTTCTTCTACAATTTTCTCTTCTATTCAGAATAGAATTAATTTTAATAAAGAGAAATATAAAAAATATATTTTACCAAATTTTTTTAAAATTATTGAAAATAAAATACAAAGTTTAGATATAAAAAATAGTGAGTTAATTTATAAAAAAAACTCTTTATTTGAGAGTGCTAAAAATAAAATTTCTCAAAATAAAATAGAATTTCATTCTCCATTAAATTATTGCAAAAACCAAATGCTAAATTTATCTTCAAAGGTTAAGCTATTAGGTTCCGTTTATAAAAATTTAATAGATAAAAAGTATTATCTATTTGCTAATAAACCTGAAAGTATAAACGAAAAATATAATAAAATTATTACTTCTATGCGTCTTAAATATATTAAGTCTTCTTCAGCTTTAGAAGCTTATAATTATACAAATATTCTTGAAAAAGGTTTTGCTTTAATAAAAAATGAAGATAACCAATCTATAATAAGATCAAAAAATATAACTAAAGATACAAAAGCTAATATACATTTTTATGATGGAACAATAAAAGCATTATTAAAAAAAAATGATAAATAATATATTGATAAAATTTTTGGCGGTCTTTTTATGTTTTTGTTTTTTCTTCAGTAATTTAATAGCTAATGCTAAAACTACTATAAAAGGAGATATAATAGCAGGAGGTATCATATTAGTTAATACCTTTCCTGGAGCTAGTGCTCGTTTAGACGGAAATGACATATTAGTTTCTGATCAGGGAATTTTTATAATAGGATTCCAAAGAGATCCAAACCCTATACAAGTTTTAGAGATAATTCATAAAAATAAATTAAAAGATAAGATTATATTAAATGTAACTAAAAGGACATATAATATTCAAAGAATAAATGGTATTGAAAAAGAAAAAGTTGATCCTCCAAAATCATTTTTAGATAGAATATATTTAGAACGTAAAAGTGTAAAAGAATCTAGAAATAAATCGATATTAATTGAAGAACTTTTTTACAATAATGGCTTTAATGTTCCTGCTATAGGACCAATTTCGGGTGTTTATGGTAGTCAAAGAATACTTAATGGTAAAGCAAAGAGTCCACATTATGGAATAGATATAGCTCTACCTGAAGGAGATAGAGTTTTTGCTCCTATGGATGGAATAGTATTATTTACCCATAATGATTTATATTTTAGTGGTGGAACTATTATAATTGGCCATGGTCAAGGGTTAACTACTTCTTATCTTCATCTTAGTAAAATTTCAGTTAAAAATAATGATCTAGTTAAGAGAGGTGATTTAATTGGCAATATAGGTTCTACAGGAAGAGCGACGGGTCCTCATTTACACTGGGGAGTAGAATTAAATGGAAAAAGACTTGATCCACAATATTTAAAAGTATTTCAAAAATAATAATACTACCATCTATTATGAATCCATAGCCATTGTGACGGGTTTTTTAGTATCCATTCGCCTACAGTTTTATTTATTACTTCTAGCAGTATATTTAGTTCTTCATCATGATTATATTGTTTCTTTAAATTATAAATAGGTTTCTCAATTACATATTTGAATCTTGCCCCTTTTATTCTTTCTACGTGAATGGGAACTACAGGAATAGACAATTTAAGTGATAACTCTGCTATTGCTGTAGCAGTTTTAGCTGGATGGCCCAGAAATTTAACTGTTTTCCCTTCATTAAGTTTCTGGTCTATAAGTATTGCAGCATATTCATTATTCCGTAAAACTTTAAATAATGTCTTGGCTCCTGAGGGCCCTTTAGGAGAATAAATGGAAATACCTTGTCTTAACCATTGAATAATTTTTTCATTAATTGGGTTATTAGCATGTCTATAAATACTCGTAACCTTTAAACCTTGAGCTGATAGGATTAATGGACATATTTCCCAATTACCTATATGTGCACTGAAAAATATTGCCCCCTTCTTTGATTTATAAATTTCTTTTAAATATTTCTCTCCTTCTATTATAAATCTAGGCTTATTTCTAATAGAGTTGATATTTCTTTTCTTATAAGGGTTAAGTTTTTTTGCAAATGCAAATTCGCCAATATTTCTTCCTAAATTATCCCACATTTCTTTTTTTAATTTTTTATGGGTTTCTAAACCTAAGTCCGGATAAACTTTCTTTATATTTTCTGCGGCTCTTTTATCAAATTTTGTAATAGGCCCAATAAACTTTATAATTAGTGAACCTAATTTAGAGGATAAATCAATACCAATAAGCCTACATATTATTATCCAGAGTAAAAGAAAAAAAGCTTCAATAATATAAATAATACTAATTAATAATTTTTTCATGATATTAACTTTTATTCTTAATGATAGATAATAAGATATCATCTAATATTTTATAATTATTTAATTCAATCCTAATAGGAAAATAATAGATTCTACTTTTATAATCTTCCATTATTTTAACATGATCTTTTTCTGTAGTAATAAGTAAAGTATCTAATTCTTGAGATTTTTTAAGTAATTTTTTTATATCTTTATCTGAATATTCATAATGATCAGGAAAAGATTTAGTATATAATATTTTACAACCAATTTCTTTGAGGCTTTTATAGAATTTATCAGGATAACCAATACCACAAAAAGCCAAGACATTTTTATTTTTAAAATTATTTATATACTCATCTTCAATTATTAAATTCGAATTAATTATAGGTATAGTATCACCTATCAATTTAGCTATGTTATTCTTATCTTTATCTATAATTAAGGCTAAATTAGATTTATTTATAGCTTTACTCATTTTTTCTCGCATTGGCCCAGATGGAATAATTCTTCCATTTCCTATACCTTGATAACCATTAAAAACAATAATATTTAAATTAGAAAGTATACTTTCATCTTGAAGACCATCATCTAATATAACTAAATCTGCGCCGTTATTTATTGCATTATTTATACTCTCCGACCTATTTTTACCTACCCAGGTAGTGGCACAGGCAGCACATAACAGTGCTTCATCTCCAACTTCTTTATAGGTATGTAAATCTGTTTTTACTTGTATACTTTTTGTAGCTGAGCTTTTATATCCTTTTAAAATAATATGAGTATTTATTTTAGAATTAATTAATTTCTTGGTAAGAGAAATAACAGTTGGAGTTTTTCCTGCACCTCCCGCAACTACATTACCTATCTTAATAACAGGAATATCAAATTTTTTTGGCTTTTTCTTATTTAAAAAACTAGCTAATAACCATATATAAGAAAAAGGAATTAAAAGTAATGATATAATACTTTGTTTTTGATTCCAAAATATAGGTGTTTTCAAGCTTATACTCCATTATTTCTTCAAGTATGGTTTTAGTTCATTTAATATTATACTACTAGGGTTACCTAATTTATTAGTTATGTTATAAGCTAAATCAGAAAATTTCTTAATATTTTCTTCATTTTGATATAATTTGATTATTTCCGTGTATAGTTCTTTAATATTTTTTATTTGAATAGCTGCATTATTTTTTATTAAAATATCAGATATATCTTGATGGTTGCTTACATCTGGACCATAAATTATAGCACATTTCTCTATTGCTGGTTCAATTAAATTATGTCCCCCTTTATTAGATAAAGTTCCTCCCATAAAACAAATATCCGCTATTTTAAAAAAACTTCCAAGTTCTCCAATAGTATCTGCAATATATATATCAGTACTATTATTTATATACTGATCATAACTTCTTATTTTAGTATCAAGATCATACTTTTTGCTTAAAGATAAAATTTGATCAGCCATTTCTGGATGGCGAGGAACTATAATAGTTAATAAATTCTTTGTATGTTTTTTAACTTTTATATGAGTTGTTATCGCTGCTTCATTTTCTATATTATTATGTATGCTAGCAAAAAGAAGTACTTTTCTATTATTTATATTAGATATAAGAGACTTTTCCTTAATTTTATCCATAAAAGGTGCAGGAACAGCATTTTTTAGATTTATTCCTTTTTTTACATTAGTTGCACCTAGCTTTTCAAAGCGTTGCCCATTTATAGTATCTTGTGCAATTATTAAGCAAAATTTATTAAAGATAAGAGCTGATAAAGATTTTACATAAAGCCACCTTTTGTAGGACCTTTCTGTAATCCTGCCTTGTAATAGAACTAGGGGTATTCTTTTTTTATAGCTAATATTAATTAAATTAGGCCATATTTCAGATTCTATTAAAATTAGACAACAAGGTTTCCAATGATTTAAAAATATTTTATTAGACAGTGGGTGATCAATTGGAGAAAATTGATGGATTATATTTTTACTATCTATTTTTTCTATAATTGTTTTAACATGGATTGCGCTTGTTATTGTAACTGTAGTAACAAGAATATTATAATTTTGTTTAAGTAGAATTTTTATAAGTGGTATTGTAGACCTTAATTCACCTAAACTAACTGCATTAATCCAAATTAAGTTCTTTTTTGTTTTTTTTATTAATGGATACCCAAATCTTTCATTAATTCTTTTATAGCTTTCTTTACCAATTAATATTCTATAAAGAAAAATTAAGGGAATAATTGGAGTTATGATAAACCATAACAGAAGGTATATTCCATTTAGGAGGACGGCTAACACTTTTTATGTCTTTCTTCTTTTATTGATAAATTTATTATAATCCAGCAACTATCATTTTATCAATCATTATAGTAGGAGCATCTATGCCAGTAATCATTTTTAGGTCTGATGCAGGAGTAAGCATTTTATACATATCTAATATATTTCCTGCTATTGTTACTTCACTTACTGGGTATACTTTTTGACCTTTCTCTATCCAAAAACCTGAGGCTCCTCTGCTATAATCGCCAGTAACTTGGCTAAAAGACATACCTAACATTTCAGTTATATAAAAACCTTCCTCAATAGATTCTATTAACTCTAAATTTGATGTTTTGCCAGGTGACATATATAAATTGGATACACCACTATAATGCCCTGTAGTCTTTAAGTTTAATTGTCTAGCGTATTGAGAATCAAGCAACCAAGATTTTAACCTTCCATTTTCTATTAAGCTAATTTTTTGAGTAGCAACTCCCTCTCCATCAAATGTACGAGATCTAGCACCTTTTTGAATATGGGGTTCATCAATAATTTGAATAGTATTTTTGAAAATATCTTTATTCATTTTATCTTTCAAAAAAGAGGTGCCTCTTGCAATTGCTTGCCCTGATATACCTCCTATAAATAGCGATAAAAGACTGCCCGAAACTCTTGGGTCAAATATTACTGGTACTGAATTACTTTTAACTTTTTTTGGATTTAATCTAGATATTGCTCTTTCAGCAGCTTTTTCTCCAATTTGTATTGGAGTATCTAAATCAGAGTGATGAACTTTAGACTGATATTCATAGTCTCTTTCCATTTTCGTACCTTGACCAGCAATTACAGATATTCCTGTAGAGTAATTTGTTTTATCACTAGTATTAAAAAAACCTTCAGAAGTTGCGAGATAAAATTTATTTTTTGAATAAGATGATGAAGCACCTTCTGAATTTGTAATCCCATTAATATTTAATGCACTTTCTTCAGCTTCTATAGAGTTATCAAGTAAATTATTATTTTCTGGAACATAATTATCGACTAGATTCAAATCCAAATTACCATTATAGAGCATTTCTTTATCAGCTAATCCACAATACTCATCTACTGGAATAGATTTTACCATATTCATTGCATTATTAGCCAATTCTTTAAGAGATTCTTCATTTAAATTAGTACTAGAAAGAGAAACCTTTCTCTTATGATCAATTATTTCAAGGCCTATACTGCTAGACTCGTTTCTCTCAACATTTTCTAATTTTCCTAATCTCGCAGCAACATTCACTGAAGTATTTTCATTAGCTATTACAGTTGTACATTCAGCCCCTAATGTTTTTGCTGTATCAAGTAATAAATTTAAGCTATTTTCAATTTTCTTATTCATTTTCTTATTCTACCAAAATATCATTATTATATAAGACCATTTCACATTTACACGTGTTCTCAATTTTGTTTGCCCTTCTCATTCTTTCACAACCTTCTAGAGCAGCTTTTTTAGCAATTTTAATATCATATAAGTTAAAACCATAACCTAGAGCTGTGAAAATACCTTCCTTAATATAAGTTTTATCTATTGTTTCCCATGGTATGCAAGCTGCACCAGATTTATTTTCATCAAGGGTATCATAGTTTATTTTCCAATGACTCATAGATCTTTTAAAGATAGAAACTATATCTTCTTTTTTTATAGATTCTCCAGCATGAGCAGTAATATTTATATTCACACTAAATAAGTATAATAGTATTAATAACACTTTTATCATAAATTCATCCTTAGTTTGTAAATTAACTTTACAATAATTATATAGTCCAGGTTTGACCCTTTTCCATTATTTTACTTATGTCATTATTATAATTATTTACTTTTTTTGAGTAATGGCTATCTAGAGTAGGTTTGTCAATACAGTATATCACACCAAGTGCAACGGGCATTAAATTTTGATCCATCTGGGTTAGGAGATTAGCTATAGTTTTATTTTTGTAATTGTGAATAAGAACTCTTGAAATTTCTTCTGCATTTTTTTCTAAATCTACAATTTCTAGGGCGGAATAGTCTTCATTAATAGCAAGTCCTTTCATATTATTTTCCCCAAATAACATTGGTTTGCCATTTTCTAAATGTATCTGTTTTTCTATTGCTACTGATTTATCTGTAAATGATTTAAAAACATCGTCATTATATACTATACAATTTTGGTATATTTCAACCAAGGATGTACCAATATGTTCTTGAGCTTTACTTAAAGTTGGAACGAGTTGTTTAATTGCTGTATCAACGCCTCTTGCAATAAATGTTGCTCCCGCACTCAGTGCTAATTCGCAAGCTGAAATAGGAGATTCTAATGAACCTTCAGGAGTAGAAGGAGATATTGTACCTGTTCTAGATGCAGGAGAGGCTTGACCTTTAGTTAATCCATAAATCTCATTATTAAATAATAGTATTTGGCAGTTTAAGTTTCTTCTTAATAAATGAATAAAATGATTACCTCCAATAGATAAGGAATCACCATCTCCAGTTATTATCCATACATCTAATTCGGGATTAGTAAGTTTAATACCAGTAGCAAATGCTGGGGCTCTTCCATGAATAGTATGAAAACCGTATGTTGCCATATAATAAGGTAATCTAGAGGAACATCCAATTCCTGAAACAAAAACAGTTTTTTCTGTTTTAGCTTGTTTATCAGCTAAAGTTTTTTTAACAGCGTTTAAAATTGCATAGTCGCCGCATCCTGGGCACCATCTAACTTCTTGATCGGATGCATAATCGGCCGGTTTCAATTGTAAAGGTTTTTCATTAATGCCCATATTATTTTCCATTTTTTATAATTTTTTGAAACTTTTCTAATAAATAAGATACTCTTATAGGTTTTCCAGAGACTTGAGTTAAAGATTGTAGTTTTTGAATACTTTCTGCTTTAAGTAGATTAAATAATTGGCCGTCATTCATTTCTACAACAATAATTGATTTAAATTGTGATGCTAAACTTTTTAAACGTTCTGAAATCGGCCACAAGCATGAAACGTGAACATGAGAAATCTTATATCCTTTATTAGAAAGTTGTTCTTGAGCTTCAGAAATGGGACCATTAGTTGAACCCCAGCCAATAACTAGTAAATCACCATTTTCTAGTCCAGTTATATTTATTTCATTCAATTCATTTTGAATATTTTTAATTTTTTTAGATCTTAAGCTTGTCATTTCTTGATGGTTTTCAGGGTCATAACTTATGTTACCAGTACTAGAATCTTTTTCTAGTCCACCTATTCTGTGTTCCATGCCTTTGGTACCAGGTTTAACCCATTTTCTTGCAAATGTAACAGAGTCTCTTTTAAATGGCATAAAATTTTCTTCATATTCTGCAAAAGATACCGGATTTTCTTTAATTTTAGAGATATCTGGAATTAACCAAGGTTCAGATGCACTTGCCAGGTAAGCGTCTGATAATATCATAACTGGAGTCATATATTTTATAGCAATATGAACGGCAACTTGCGCTATTTCAAAACAGTGTGAGGGACTTTTAGGTGCCAAAACTACTAATGGAGCTTCACCATGCCTACCATATATAGCTTGCATAAGATCAGATTGCTCAGCTCTAGTAGGAAGACCTGTAGATGGCCCTGCTCTTTGACTATTTATTATTATTAAAGGTAATTCTACTGAAATTGCTAATCCTATAGCTTCAGTTTTTAGAGATATTCCTGGCCCAGAACTGGAAGTAACTCCTAACCCACCTGCATAAGAAACGCCTATTGCAGAACAGCAGGCAGCTATTTCATCTTCTGCTTGATATATTCCTATTCCTTTTAATTTATAACTAGCTAAATAATGCATAATTGGTGATGCTGGAGTAATGGGATAGGAACATAAGGTCATGTTTAATTTTGCTTTTTTAGCTCCAGTAGCTAATCCAAAAGCTAGAGACTCTGCTCCTGTAATTGCTCTCCACTTACCTTTGGCAGGCTTAACTTTTGGTATAACTTTTCTTATTATATCGCTTGAAATTTCAGTATTCTCTGCATATCTATGACCAGCATTTAGTGCAGCTATATTTGCTTTAGTTAAAATATTTTCTTTACCAAATTTATTTTCTAACCAAGTAACGGTCTCATGAATATTTTTAGAAAATAACCATAGAATTAAACCTAGTGTCCACATGTTTCTACATCTTAGGCCATCTTTATTTCCTAAACCAAATTCTTTTACTGCCTCTACAGTTAGATTAGATATATCAGCAGAGATAATTTGTAGACCTGATAATGATCCGTTTTCCATTGGGTTTTCTTCATAACCAGCTTTCTTAATACCTCTATCGTTAAAACTACTACTATCTAAAATTATTAATCCTCCAGGTAAAACTTCTTTGATATTTACCTTTAAAGCTGCGGGATTCATTGCAACTAATATATCAGCATGGTCTCCAGAACTTGCAATTAGACCTTTTCCAAACCTCACTTGAAATGATGATACTCCGAAAGTAGTACCAGCTGGTGCTCTTATTTCGGCAGGATAATCAGGAAAAGTAGCTAAACCCATACCTGAAATTGCAGCTTCAAAAGTTAATCTGCCACCTGTAAGTTGCATGCCATCGCCAGAATCTCCTGCAAATCTTACAGTTGTTGACCAATTTTCTTCAATATTTTTATTTTTAACTTTTGAAGAATTTCCGTCCAAATAACTTCTCTTTTGTTAGTATTAAAATTTATCAATAATATTATATTATTTTTAAAAATATAGATAACAAAAAAAGTTAATATGTGCTTTTTTGTGGCTGGGGCGCCTGGATTCGAACCAGGGATGCCGATACCAAAAACCGGTGCCTTACCGCTTGGCCACGCCCCAATATGTTTTTTCATTCTATGAATAGAATATTTAGCGTTAGAATGGCAATTAGGCAAGAATAACTATAAATTTATTTCAATTTAACCTCATCTAATTGACAGATAATATATTAAATGTTTAAACAATATTATTATGACAGCAAATATAATAGATGGAAAACAATTATCTAGTAAAGTCAAAGAACAAGTTAAGCTTGCTGTTTCACAATTAATAAAAAAACAAATTTATCCTGGTTTAGCTACAATAATTGTTGGTGATGATGCTGCTAGTTCTATATATGTAAAAAATAAAGGCAAATCTGCAAAAGAAGTAGGTATAAAATCTTTTCAACATAAATTGCCAGAATATATAGAAGAAAAAAATCTTTTGAAACTTATAAATGAATTAAACTTGAATAATTCTGTAGATGGCATACTAGTACAATTGCCTTTGCCTAGCCATATAAACTCAGATTTAGTTTTAGATTCTATTGACCCGAGTAAAGATGTAGATGGTTTTAATTTACTTAATGCAGGTAAAATCTATTTAAGTAGAGAAGGTGTCATACCTTGTACACCATTAGGATGTTTAATTATGTTAAGGAGTATTAAAACAGAATTAAAAGGAAAAAATGCTGTAATTATTGGCAGAAGTAATATTGTAGGCAAGCCAATGGCACAATTATTATTAAACGAAGACTGCACCATAACTATAGTTCATTCAAAGACTAATAATATATCTGAAATAGTTAAAGAAGCTGATATCATTATAGCCGCTGTAGGAATAGCAAATTTTGTAAAAGCTGAGTGGGTAAAAAAAGGTGCCATAGTTATAGATGTAGGAATTAATAGGATAATTTTAGATGGTAAAAATAAGTTAGTGGGCGATGTTAATTTTAACGAAGTTAAAGAAATAGCTTCTTATTTAAGTCCTGTTCCTGGAGGTGTTGGACCAATGACTATATCTTGTCTTTTAATGAATACTGTATTTCAATGCGCTAGAAGAAATAATATTGATCTGCCAAATAATTTAACAGATTTATTTTAAATATTTATAGTAGATAATTCTATCCACCATTTAGGTCTAATTTTTTTGATGTAATTTTTAGCTTTTATTGCATGTTTTTTATTATTAAAAATACCAAAACAAGTGGCGCCGCTTCCTGACATACCAAAGAATTTTATATCACTATGTGATGATAAAAATTTTTGTATTAAAATAATTGATGGTTCTATATTTTCTGCAATAGGCTTTAAATTATTGATACCTATTTTTGGATAATATTTATTAGAAGCAACAATATTTGTAAGCGGAGGTATTATTTTCCACTTACTAAATACTAATTCAGTAGATATAGAAGTATTTGGGTTTATTAAAATAATATAATGGTTGTTTCGAAGTATTTTTTTTAAACTTATAGGAAGGGAATATATTTTTTCTCCTATACCTTTTACAGTTTTAGGAGAAGAGAATATACAAGAAGGAATATCTGCTCCTAATTTTTTAGATATTTGTTTTAAAAATATATTATTAAATGTTTTTTTACTTATATGAAAAATTTCTGTTAATTTTCTTAGAGTAGCTGCTGCATCAGCAGATCCTCCTCCTATACCTGATGCAATAGGTAAAGATTTATTTAAAATAATAACCAAATCATTATTAATTTTATATTTTTTCATAAAATAGTGGGCAGCTTTATAAACAATATTTTCTTTAATGTCTGTATTTAGAGTATTTTTGAATATCCCATTAATAATTAAACTTATTTTATTATTTTTAGTACTTTTAGCTTTAATAGTAATCGTATCATATATATTTACAAAAATAATATCAGAATATAAATTATGATAATTATCTTTTCTTTTATTTATAATATATAAATTAAGATTAATTTTGGCATAAGCTTTTTCGATTTTATTATACATTATATTAGATTGGTTTAGAGACTGCATTTACTCCTGGTTTAGGCAAGCTATCTCCATTAATTTTATTATTTAAAATATTTTTTAACTCATCACTAGCATTAAATTCAAGTGCTCTTTTCCACTGAAATACAGCTTCTATTTTTCTGCCTGAGAAAAATAAAGCATCTCCTAGATGATCTATAATTACAGAGTCACTAACTAATTCAACAGCTTTTTCTAGATTTATTACGGCATCTTCATACTTACCAATTTGATAATATGCCCAACCTAAGCTATCTATAATATAGCCATCATCTGGTCTTTGTTCAGCAGCATTAACTATCATTTCTAGGGCTTCATTAATATTAATACCTTTATCTATCCATGAATAACCTAAATAATTTAAAACCTGAGGATTATTGGGAACAAATTGTAATGCAGTTAAAAATTGTTTTTCAGCACGTTCCCAATTTTTTCCTCTTTCTAATGCGATACCGCTAGAATAGAATAGTGGCCAGTGTTTAAATTCAATTTTTTCAATTTTTTTAAAAATTAAATCATAATATTCAATAGATTTTTTAAAATTGTCTGCTTTGTAAAATAATTCTGCCATAGTTCTTAAATAATTTATATTATCTGGAAAAGAATTCTTAATATTATTTAAAAATTGAGCAGAACTATCTAAACCCTTTAAATCATATATAGTTTCAGCGTAAGCAATATTAGCATCATGAGTCACTAATGAGTATTCATTAACTTTTTTAAAATATTTTAAAGCCCTTTCATTATTATTTATAGATTTGAAAATCCTACCTAATAAGTAATATGAACTATCTGAATTCGGTGCTAAATATGAGGAAATTTGAGCATAAATCAAAGCTTGTCTATCAAGTCCTTCATTAAATAAGATTTCTGCACTATTTAGAAATACTTCTGATATACCGTCTCTAATATTACTTATATTATTTTTTCTGGAATATGAATTATTATTTTTAAGAATAAATAGTTCATTACTGTATGGATCTATCTTTTCTAATTTAATTAGAGTTTCATTATATAGTTCAGTATAATTATTATTAGCAAAGAAAATTGCAGCTCTAGAATAAACATGAGCATTAGCATTATTAGATCTATTTATTATATTTTTATAGAATAAATAAGCATTTTCTATATCCTCCTTAAACTCATAAATTAGTGCTATATGATAGTCATATAAAGGTTCCAAAACACCTCTATTTGCTTGGGCTCGCATAATTTCAATACCTCCCGATTCTTTATTTGTAGCTGCACCGGCCCATGTTTGTAAAATAGGAAGTATAAAATTATCTATTCCATTTGGAGAAACTTTTAACAATGTTTCAAGTACTTTATCATTAGCATTAGAATTTAGATGATTTATTAGACTAAGGTATTGGGCTAAAGTTATCTCTGGCATATCTTTAGAAACTTTTAATCCAATAGGAAGAGCTTCTGTAATTTGTCCGTTAGCTATTAAAGCTTCCAATGCAATAGCTCCTAAAGCAAAAGAATCAGGATTACGATTATAGGAATACTCTGCAAAGTAAGCAGAATTTTCAATATCTGTAATTGAACGAGCAATTTTACTACTTAAGAATGCTCCAACTTGGTTAGGGCGCCAATTATCAGCGTATACTTGTCCGCTAAAAATAATAAATGCTAATGTACTTATGATTTTTTTTAAAAGCATAATAAAACTCCTCCCATTAAATATACAATTAAATATACTAAAATATATATATTATGGATTGTATTATTTTAATTTATTGATTATACAGACTTTTATAGAAGAGAACTAAATAATAATTTTTTTAAATAGTATAAAGGAAAACACATTGGCTATTACAAAAAATAATCCTGCTGCTAGAGGCGAAAAACAAAAGGATAAAACTTTTAATGGTAAGGTTGCTAAACCAGTCAAATATATTGGATCATGGTTAGGGCACGGCAATTATATTGCAGCTCAAGATGAGGCAGGTAAATTAATAAAAGACAATCAAGGTAGACCTATTCCTTATGGGTCGATTTAATTTTTATTTAAATGCCTAATAATACAGATAATTCAGTATATAGCGAAGCTATAAAATGGTTATATGATATGGGCTGTGATGAATCATTAAATGTTAATAAAAGAAGCTTTCACGGTTTAATATCTATACCTCTAGATGTAAATGATGAATCATCTGATAAAGTAATTTCTGAGAATATTAATCTTCAAAATATTGATAATATTGATTTATTAAAAAAGTTTTTATTATCAAAAAACTTTATTTCGGATTCTAATGCTGTTTTTTATGAAGGTTCTACAAAAGCAGATCTTATGGTTATTGGAGATAAACCTGATGATATTATGGTTAAAAATAGTAGACCTTTCCATGGCGAGTTAGAAAAATTATTAGATGCTATGTTAAAAGCCATAGGTTTTGATAAGAGAAATACTTATTACACAAATCTTCGTTGTAATCCTAAAAAAATAGATACAAATTTGGATTTAGAATTAGAAATAATAAAAAAACAAATTTTAATTGTTGAACCTAAAATAATTATTATGTTTGGCGCTGAAGCTACTAGGCTTCTTACAAATAATGAAGATAGCATATTTAAAAGCCGGGGACACTGGTATGATATTAATATAGATGATAATTTAGAGCCAATTCTTGGTATTTCTATGTTTCATCCGAGATATATTCTTGCTCATCCAGAAAGTAAAAAAGAAACTTGGAAAGACCTTAAAGAAGTAAGAAGTAAATTTACTTGATTTAAGTTGTATTTTTTTATGTCAATGTAGTATTGATGCATAATTTATTATTTTAATTTCATAACGAATCTGGTGAAGTAGTGTTTTTAATTTCTAGTTCTATATTTAATAAAAAAAATTATTTAGTTATATTTACTCTATTATTTTTAATCGCTATAAATACTAATTGCTTAGCTAAAAATATTTCTAATAAAGAAAGTAAGTATTTTTATCCCTTACTGCAAGAAGTAGCTAAAAAATCTGATGAAAAAATTCTTTTAAATGATACAGATATAGAGAAATATAAAAAAATATTTTCTTTGCAAAAAATAGGGAAATGGGAAGAAGCTGAAGATATAATTGAGCAATTAGATAATAAAATATTGTTAGGTCATGTCAAATACCAAAAACTTATGCACCCTACGAAATATAGATCGAAATATAAAGAATTAAAAGATTGGTTGATTTTATATTCTGATCATCCAATGTCAGATAAAATATGGAAATTAGCTGATAGAAGAAAGCCTAAAAATACAAAATCCTTAAAAAAACCTGAAAAATTGAATAGATTGGCAGGATTTGGTAAAGATTTTAAAAGCATTACCCCTTTAGAAAATTTTAATATACCAAAAAAGTATAATGCTATTTATAAAAATATTAAAAGTCTAGTTAAGAGAGGTAGACCCACTCAAGCTTTAAGAGATTTAAATAAAAGTACTCTACCTAACTACATAGAAGATGACCTAAAATCAATTATTTCAGCAGGTTATTATGCAGTTGGTAAAGATAAAGTATCTATGAAAATTGCAATTAATGCTGCAAGTCGTTCTGGTATTGATAATCCTAAATTATACTGGAGAGCTGGATTAGCATCATATAGATTAAATAAAAAAGAGGTAGCTCTCAAACATTTTATTCAGTTAACTAAAATTAAAAAAAATATTTGGTTAAAGTCTGCAGGGGCTTACTGGGCTGCTAAGATTTATTTAGAATTTAATAATGAATTAGAGGCAAAAAATAATTTTACTATTGCTGCTCAACAGGTAAATAGTTTTTATGGGCAATTAGCCATTGAATATTTAGGCTATAAAGAAAATATTATATGGGAAGTAAAAAAACCAGGTAGTTTTTTTAAATTAGATATCTTAAATAACGAACATGTAAAAAGGGCTTTAGCTTTATCAACTATAGGTAGATATGGAGAAGCTGATCAAGAAATTAGATTTGTTTATGGTATTTTAGGAAATGATAACATATATGAGTTATTAGAATTAACCAATTATTTAAATTTGCCTGCAGTTCAACTTAGATTAGGTGATAAATTATTTCAAAAAGGAGATTTAAGCTATTTAGCTTTATATCCCTCTCCTCAATGGATTAATAACCAAGATAAAAAAATAGATGAAGTGCTTCTATGGTCTTTAATGAGAAAAGAATCTAGCTTTTATTTAAAAGCTAAAAGTCCAAGGAGTGCTAGAGGTTTATTACAATTAATGCCAAGTACGGCTAGGACTGTTATGAGAGATCGTTCAATTAAAGGGTCAAATTTATGGAAATTATATGATTTAGAGTATAATATTTTAATAGGTCAGAAATTATTATTAAGACTAATGGACCAGCAAAATATTTCTGATTCATTAGTACCACTTTTAATGTCTTGGAATGCAGGGCCTACACGATATAAAAAGTGGAATGAACAAATTAAAATATATTCTGATCCTTTGGTATATATTGAAAGTATACCAAGTTATGAAACAAGATGGTTTGTTAAGAAGGTCCTAAAAAATATGTGGATATATAGAGATAAGTTGCAACAGCCCAAGTTAAGTAGAAAAGACTTAGCTAATAATTTATGGCCAAAATATAAAAATTTAAGTTTTTAATTGGAGGAGCATGTTAGGTATAGATCAAAATAGAGATTTTAAACCAGTTAATATTGCATTATTAACGGTATCAGATACACGGACTTTAGAAAATGATAAATCTGGAGATACTTTACAAGACAGAATTGTAAAAGCAGGACATAAAGTTTTTGATAGATTTATTGTTAAGGATGATGTAGTTCAAATCAAAATAATTTTGAATAAGCTAATTGATAACGTAAATATTGATGCGGTAATAACTACAGGTGGAACTGGTATAACTGGAAGAGATTTAACACCTGAGGTATTTAATGAGATACTTGAAAAAGAAATACCTGGTTTTGGAGAATTATTTAGGTGGTTAAGTTATAAAAAAATAGCTACTTCTACAATTCAATCAAGGGCTATGGCAGGTGTAACTAAAGGGACCTATTTATTTTCATTACCTGGTTCTGTTGGGGCCTGTAAAGATGCATGGGATGATATTTTAGTTCATCAATTAGACTACAGGCATAGACCTTGTAATCTTGTAGAATTAATGCCTAGATTAAGGGAACACGAGGAAGACCAATAACACCTATTAATAATTCTTTACAGCCATTTATAAAATTATTAACTTCATCATCTGCTATAGCCTGACCATAAGCACCTTCACAGTTTGCAATAAGTTCAGCTTCAGCCCAAGATCTTGAGCAGATTGTAAAGAATATAAATATACTGATGAGGATACGTTTATTCATTATCTTTTCCTTCTTTATCTATTACCTCTTGTGTTTCTATACCTTTGTCTTTTTTTATAAGTTTTATAATAGAAGCAAGAGGGCTTTCTTTTTTTCTCTTAAAATATTTCATTAGTATTTTATCAAAATCACCAAACATCTTTTAATAGTATCCCATTATTTTCCCATACAAAAACATTACCACAACTAGAGCCATCTCTACAAATACTGGAGTAGGTGGTGGAAGAATAGAACTTTTGTGTTACCATAATTTTATGAGAAAACTGTTATTAGTATTATTTTTATTTACACTTTCTTCTAATGCTCTAGCAAAAGTAGAGATATGGGAATGTGATGGAGATTATTCTAAATGGGA
>Ga0209631_10002039_pt1:2500-24739 | contig 24739 bp, 18 predicted proteins | sample COG_08_FD_184752 | JGI IMG/M metagenome (GOLD analysis project Ga0209631, IMG submission 184752) | Pelagic Microbial community sample from North Sea - COGITO 998_met_08 (SPAdes) (version 2) | ecosystem: Environmental > Aquatic > Marine > Neritic zone/Coastal water | place: Helgoland... | reverse complement strand
CCTGATCGTGTCCGCGACCGGCGGGCCACTGCGGCGAATGTGGCTCCTGATGGCGCGCGCCAGCTCCACGTTCCCTTCGTGACTCGGTCGATCGGCGACGATGTGAGCCTCTAGCCGGCCACCGAGAAGCGCCAGATCACCCATGATGTCCCCGACCTTATGCCGGAGAAACTCGTCCTTGAAGCGAAGCTCGCCGTTCAGGACGCCGTCGGCATCAAGCACAACCGCATTGTCCAGCGACGCACCGCGCGCGAGACCCCTAGCATGCAGCGCGTCAGCGTCCGCCTGAAAGCCGAACGTCCGCGCTGGAGCGATCTCTTTGGCAAAAGAGTCGTGCATTTCGTACGAACCGTAACTTCGACCGATGGCGGGGTGCTCGAAGTCGATCGTCGCGGACACCCGAAGATCTCCATGCGGCGTGGCTACGTAGGATGATCCACTGCTTCCTGAGGCCTGGACCGGCCCCTTCAGCCTGAAGACTGTAGCCTCGGCGTCCTGATCCACAGGCCCCGCCCCTGCCAGCACTTCAAAATAGTCGACGAAGGAACCGTCGAGGATCGGCACCTCAGGTCCGTCGAGCTCGACGATCAGATTGTCGATGCGGTGCGCTGCTGCGGCAGCCATCACATGCTCTACGGTCAGAACATGCGTCTCGCCGTCGGCGATGTTTGTGCCGAGCTCTGTCCCGATCACATGCGCGAGGTCAGCGGGGACACACGGTGAGTCGTCCAAGTCAGTACGGACGAAGACCACTCCAGTATCGACCTCTCCGGGCCGGAACGTCAGCTTCGCGGACTCGCCGGAGTGGACGCCGATGCCCTCGAGGGTCGCGTCGGATGAAATGGAGCGTTGTGCTGGGCCGCTCATCGAGCCTCGAATTTCATGGCGGACACTGTGATCACCCGTCGCCCGGGCGTTAGCGAAAGGTAACGGGGTGGCGCTGCGCGGCCTACTCGCCGCCTTCGCTCTTATCGACGAGTCGGGAGAGCCGCCGCACCTCTTCCTCGAGCTCGATGACACGTTTCCGTAGTTCCGGCAGGCGGGCCACTTCGGCCTCCCGCACAAGTCCCTCGTCATGTGGGCGAGCCGGAAAGCCGAACATGGTTTCCCCGGCAGGCACGTCACTCGTGACCCCAGCCCTCACGGTGATTCGCGCGCCGTCCCCCACCTCCAGATGGTTCACGACGCCCGACTGTCCTCCTAGCCAAACGCCTTTCCCAATGCGGGCGGAGCCTGCAATGCCGACGAGGCCGGCTATCAGCGAACGCGCACCGACTCGAGCGTTATGTGCGATGTGGACCAAGTTATCGATCTTGACGCCTTCGCCGATGCGAGTGTCGCCAAGAGAACCACGGTCGATGGCACTGTTCACACCGATCTCGACCCCGTCACCGATAACACACCGGCCTAACTGAGGGATCTTCCGGTGCTCTCCGTCGATCAGGGTGTACCCGAAGCCATCCGCACCGAGACGCGTCCCGGACTGAATCTCGACGTTGTCACCAATCAGGGTGTCCCGGTACGTGACCACGTGTGGATGCAGGTGGCATTCCGCACCCAACGTCGTGTTGGCGCCCAGAACCACGTGCGCGCCGATTCGTGACCCACGGCCGATCGTGACACCCGACTCGAGCACGGCGTATGGCCCAACAGCGACACCCGCCCCGAACACCACTCCGTGACCGAGCACCGCCGTGGGGTGGATCTCAGCGGGACTCTGCACGACGGGATGCATATGCACCAGCAGCCGCTGCAGGGCTGGATACGCGTCTTCGACCACCACGGCATTGGCCCCCTTTGGGAGCGCATCTACCAGAGATTCCGAAACAAGAAACGCGCCTGCCCGACAATCAACTACGTGCTGGACGTACCGGCTCGCAGCGAGGAATGCGATGTGGTGGGGCTCGGACTCGTCGACTGGCGCGATCCCCGAAACGGAATGGTCCCCGTCACCCACACAGCGGCCCCCGACGATCTCGACAACCTCATTCAAACGGAGGTTGGCCACCTTGAGATCCGCGCTGTCGAAGCCTGTCGCGGCCTAGTTGCTCGTACCGGCTCCAGCGGGGTCAGGAGCCTGCAGACGAGCGATGACGTCCTGAGTCAGATCCAGGGCCGGATCGGCCGACACGATCGAACCCGCGGCCGCATCCAGGATGACCGAATAGGCGCCCTCTTCCCGGATCTGTTCGATGATCGCCGTGATGTTGTCCATAACCGGCTGGATCAGGGCGGCCCGACGCTGATTCGCCACGTCCTGGAGCTGCGAGGTGCGATCCTGATACTCCTGGAACTTGGCCTGAAGCTGCTGCTCGCGGTTGGCTCTCGCCTCGGGCGACAGGGTCAGCTGCTGTTGCTGCAGTGCCGCCTCGAGATTCTGCAACTCTGTCTCGAGCTGGGTGATTTCGTTCTGATAGCTCTGCATCTCGGCGTCGAACTGGTTCTGAGCCGCCTCGGCCCCAGGGGCATTCACCAGGATCTCCTGGGAATTTATGTAGGCGATCTTGAGCGTCTGCGCCTCAGCGGACCCCGCCGTGAGCATGAGGGCCAGCGCGCCGAGCGCGAATGAGGTCCGTCGCATAGTCGTACTCCGTTTCAAATTCATACCGCCGAATGATCCTAGTCGCCTGTCAGGCAGCAGGTTCCAGTGATTCGCCCAGTGCTGCAGGGCCGGCGAGAGCCCAAGAAGATCTAGAAGCCAGGGCCCATACGGAAGTGGAGCTTCCAACCAGGCACGAGCTTGTCGAAGCCGTAGGCGTAGTCGAGGCCTAGCGGTCCAAATGGAGTCACGATCTGCATTCCCACACCCGCACCGCGGTAAAGGCTCTGCGGATCGAACTCAGACGGATCTCGCCATACCGAACCCGCATCGTAGAAAAAGCCGATCCCGATCTGGTCACTCATCCGGATCGCATACTCGGCCGTCAGGCTAAAGAAGGCGTCACCCAGACGATCGATGTCGGTGATGTCGTTCGAGCGACGCGGGTAGAGGCCCAGCGGCGTGATCGTCGTTTCGTCATAGCCACGAAGTTGCTGACCGAACTGAACGCCACCCATCCAGAATCGGTCGAAGGGGAACGCACTAGCATCGCCGAATAGCGCCCCCGCTCGCAGCGTAAGGCCGAGCGCGAAACGAATTCCGCCGCCTGGCTGCCCGTCACCGCCCACCTGACCCACCGGGACCCAGAACGATCCATCGCCCAGCACGCGGGTGAAATCACCGTCTCCAGCCAAGAACCCACCGTTCTGCTCGATGGTGAGGTTCTGCCGTGACCCTAGTGTCGGAAACAGTGGATGATTGAGCGTGCTCCGTGTTACGCCCACCGAAAGCTGGCTTTGCACGCCCGGGGGGCGCCCAAAGAGCGACGTATCATCGACGTTGTCGAACAATTCATATTTGGTCCGCGAGAGACCATATCCAACGAAGACCCGAGTCCGCTGTGAGCCGAACCACGGGAACCCAACGCGCAGATTTCCACCGATCCGACGGCGGCGGCCTGAGGAGAACTGGAAGAAGCGGTCGCGGCTGTTAAAGAGCGAGATCGTTCCCGACGTCAGGCTCTGGAAGAGCGCCGGGTCAGTGAAAGAGAGCTCGAAGCTGTTCAGGTAACGCCCGAAGTCCCAACGGAGTGAACCGGACTTGGCCTGACCAAAGAGGTTCGGCTGGTCATAGCCGATGAAGCCAGACAGACCGACCCCACCCCCCACGGATGTACCAAAATTGATCGAGCCCGTCTGCTTCTCGACGACGTTGAACGTCACGTCAACGTCGCCGTTTTCAAGCGGAACAATGTCCGGGAACGGGAGCGGCGCCTCGAAAAAGCCAAGTGCCGAGATATTCTGGTAGCTCTGAAGCAACCGATCCTGACTGTATACATCGCCCGGCAGCACGAAGAGCTGATTCCGGATGACCCACTCATAGGTGTATTCGTTTCCGACGATCGACACGCGATTGACGATCGCGGGTGTGCCCTCGACGATCTGCCAGCTGGCATCGACCGTCGGGGCTGCGCCGTCTACACCTGCATTGACGTCTACCACGGGGTTCACACGGATGTAGAGATACCCCTCGTTGCGGTAACGCTCTTCAACTGCCGAGATCGCCGAGTTGAACGACACCGCGTTGAATACCTCTCCCTGCTCGTTGGCTGGGCCACCCCCGCTGGAAAGGCCCAGAGTCCCGAGCAGACCGCCACCGCGCGTGGATCGGAAGAGGCCCTCGAGTTCGTCGTCCTCGAAGACCGTGTTGCCATCGATCTCGAAGGCCCCGAGACGGTACTGCTCCCCTTCGGTGACATTGACCTCGACGATCGCTTTCCCGGACTCAGGGTCGATGATCAGCGTGTCTCGCGTCACCTGCATGTCCAGATATCCACGCGAGCGATATAGCTGTGGGAGGCTCTCCTGCAGATCCGCTGCGAAGGTGACCTGATCATACGTGCCCGAGCGGAACCACCAGAAACCTTCCTTCTGGGTAGACATCGCCCCGGAAAGTTCCTCGCCCGTGAGCCCCTCGTTCCCCAGGAAACGCACTTCGGCGACCGTCACACGCTGGCCTTCCGCCACATTCAGTACCAGTTCTATCTCATTCGGCCGCGTGGTCGGCACCACGGTCTCGACGATCTCGGCGAAGGGGATTCCTTCCGACGCCAACTCTGACCGGATGTACGCCTTCGCATCCATGATCTTCTGCTGACTCAGCGGGAATCCACTGTTGAGTCCCGTGGTGTCGCGGACTTCACGGGCAGACACGTTCTGTAGGCCCTCAATCGAGACCCGACTGACGAGGGGTGTCTCCCGGACCTCAATGGTCAGAATGTACGGGGCAAGCCCCGCACCATTCGGCTCACGAGCCCGGATGACGACATCGTCAAACTGGCCGGTGCCGAGCAGTTCTTTGGTTCCTCTCTGAATGACGCGATAGGTGACCTCCTGTCCCACCTGGATCGCGAAAAGCTGCGAGATCAGCTGAGACTGGACGCGAGCGTTCCCGGTAACCTCGACCGAGTCGATCCGAACGGTCGAGCTCACCTGTGGAGACGCGGCCTGGCCCTGGACCTCAGCAGGCGAAACAAGCGCCAAGACGCCGAAGAAGACCGCCGCGAGTGCGGAGGCCTTCCCGGGAAACCCAACGAGTGGACGGTGCAATAAACTCACGTCTTGGTCGCTGACTCCGCGCGGAGGGATAGCCCTTCGGCATCCGGGTTCACGTCAACTTCGATCTCGTCACCTGCGCTGAATTCGGCCTGCAGAATCTTCTCGGAGAGCGGATCCTCGAGGTAGCGCTGAATTGCACGCTTGAGTGGCCGGGCGCCGAATTTCTCGTCGTACCCTTCATCCACGAGGTAGCCGATCGCGGCATCGGTGAACCGAAGCGTGATCTCCTCCTCAGCCAGACGTGCACGCACATCCTCCATCAGGATATGAATGATCTCGCTGATGTCCTTCTTGCTCAGCGGATGGAAGACGATGGTGTCGTCGACCCGGTTCAGGAACTCGGGGTTGAAGGCCCGCTCGATCTCCTGAGCGACTTTGTCTTTCATGACCGCGTAGCTCGATGCCGGATCGGCGGTCTGGAAACCGAGTCCACCCCCCTTGCTAATGTCTCGTGCGCCGAGGTTCGATGTCATGATCAGCACGGTATTCTTGAAATCGATCACACGCCCGTAGTTATCGGTCAGATGGCCCTCGTCGAGCACCTGCAGCAGGATATTGAACACATCCGGGTGAGCCTTCTCGACCTCATCAAGCAGGACCACAGAGTAGGGACGTCGACGCACAGCCTTCGTGAGCGCCCCGGAGTCTTCGTACCCGACGTAACCCGGAGGCGCACCGATCAGGCGGGACACGGAAAATTTCTCCATGTACTCACTCATGTCGACCCGAATCAGTGCGTCGCGGTCGTCGAAGAGGAACTCCGCGAGCGCGCGCGCCAACTCGGTCTTACCGACACCGGTGGGTCCGGAAAAAATGAACGAGCCGATCGGACGGTTCGGGTCCTTCAGGCCAGCGCGACTGCGCCGGATCGCACGGCTGATCGCCGTAATGGCGTCGTGCTGACCGACGATCCGCTTGTGCAGCTCGTCTTCCATGTTCACGAGTCGCTCGGACTCGGTCTGCCGGATGCGCTGGACCGGAACACCCGTCCAACGGCCAACGATGAAAGCGATCTCGTCCGTCGAGATCTCGGGGCGGTGCTGCTTTCGCTCCTCTTCCCACGCCTGCCGGCGCTCCCGAATTTGCTCACTGAACTCTCGCTCTTCGTCTCGCAGCTCAGCCGCACGCTCAAAATCCTGGTCGCCGATCGCGGATTCCTTCCGCCCCGCGATCTCTGAGAGCTGCTCCTTCAGCTCCTCGACGTCAGCGGGCGGCACCTGGCTGGCGATACGAGCGCGAGCGCCCGCCTCGTCGATCACGTCGATCGCCTTGTCGGGAAGGAACCGATCCGTGATGTAGCGATCTGAGAGTTTCGCCGCGTGCTCGAGCGCCTCGTCCGGGATCACGACTTTGTGATGGTCTTCGTAGTGTCCGCGGAGGCCCTTCAGGATCTCAACAGTCTCGTCGACCGCCGGCGGGTCCACGATGACGGGCTGGAATCTCCTCTCCAGGGCGCCATCCTTCTCGATGTACTTCCGGTACTCGTTCAGGGTCGAGGCGCCGATGCACTGAAGCTCACCCCGTGCGAGCGCTGGCTTGAGCATGTTGGACGCATCGATCGCGCCTTCGGCCGCACCCGCTCCGACGAGCGTATGGAGCTCGTCGATGAACAAGATGACCGTCTTGGCCTGCTCGATCTCGGTCATGACCGCTTTCAGTCGCTCTTCAAACTGGCCGCGATACTTGGTACCGGCGATGACGGCCGCCATATCAAGAGCCAGAACGCGATAACCTTGCAGCGCCTCTGTGATCTCACCTTCGGCAACGATCTGAGCGAGCCCCTCCACGATCGCCGTCTTCCCGACACCCGGCTCACCGATCAGGACCGGATTGTTCTTCTTCCGACGGCAGAGGATCTCCACCATGCGTTCGATTTCGTCAGCCCGACCGATGGTGGGATCGAGCTTCCCCTGACGAGCGAGTTCCGTGAGGTCACGGCAGAAGTGGTCGAGGGCCGGCGTCTTCGACTTCTTGTCTCCTTTTCCGGAAGCAGGGCTGACTCCCGTGACGTCTTCACCTCCACCAATACCCGCAGGCTCGGAAGGCGTGACATCGGTACCGAGCACTTTGAGCGTCTCGCTCCTGGCCTCGTCGAGCGTGACGCCGAGCGAGTTGAGGACCTGCGCCGCGATGCCTTTCTCTTCACGCAGGAGGCCGAGCAGGAGATGCTCCGTACCGACGTAGGAGTGATTGAACTCCCGAGCCTCAGCCATGGCGAATTCGAGAACCTTCTTCGCACGGGACGTATACGGCAGTTCGCCGAGCGCGATCGTTGCCTTGCCCTTTCGGACCGATTCTTCGACGCGCTCGTGAATCTGCTCCAAATCCACGCTGAGGTGCTGGAGCACGGCGGCGGCGACGCCCTCCCCTTCACGAATCAGGCCGAGCAGAATGTGCTCGGTACCCACGTAGTCGTGCTGAAGACGGATGGCCTCTTCTCGGGCCATCGCCAAAACCTTCCGGACTCTGTCGGTAAAATTGTAGTTCATGACCCGTCAGGGCTGGTCGGGAGAACGATCGTCGGCGGCCTCTTCGGTGACAGCCGAGACGTCTCCCTCTGTGGCCAGGACGCGACGCACGAATGTGGCGCGGTGTGCGTCGCGCTCCTCAGGAGATAAATCGCGGCCAGCTGCCTGATCAAGGTGCGCCGGCTGCGTAAAGATCATCAATTTGTTCAGCGTGTACACACGTAGTCCGCGGAGAAGCTTCAGGCTCATTCCCAGCCTCACCCCCGACAGATAATTCATCAACTCATCGAACGTGAGCATCCGTGCGTAGCGCAATGTTCCATAAGCTCTCCAGATCTTGTCCTCGGTCACCCCGGGAGCATCTCGCAGGAGTACCTGCCGCGCGTGCAGCTCCTTGTCGATGACCGTTCGGACCACACGATCGAGGTCCTCGACCAGGTCCTCTTCCGTGCGGCCGAGCGTCGTCTGGTTCGAGATCTGAAAGAAATTACCCACGACCTCTGAGCCCTCACCGTACAGGCCTCGGAACGTAAGACCGAGTTCGCTCATGCCGCGGAGCGTCTTGCTAATTTCTTTCGTCAGCACGAGCCCGGGGAGATGCATGAAGACGGACGCACGCAGTCCGGAGCCGACGTTCGTCGGGCAACTTGTCAGGAAGCCGAATTCAGGGTGGTACGCATACGGCAGCTCTCGGCCAATCTCCTCGTCGAGTCGATCGACAATCCGCCACGCCTCGGAGATTCGCAGCCCCGAGAGGAGGCTTTGCATGCGGAGGTGGTCCTCCTCGTTGACCATGACACTGACCGGTTCCCGCCGGGCGAAATGAACCGCCGTGCTGGTCACCGGCTCGGAGCCTTTCTCGCCGAGGAGATCACGGGTCACGAGCCTGCGTTCATGCAGGACCTGCCGCGTCCTGCCAGGCACCTCGGGAATCTCGAGCAGCGTCCCGCCCCTGAGCATCTCCGAGTGCTCGGCTGAGTTCCTGAACTGACGCAGCACAGCTTCGCGGTCATTGACTCGGGCGCGCGCGCCAAACGCATGGCCCTGGAGATTGCGGGCAAGACGTACTCGCGTGGAGAGCACGATGTCTGCGTGCTCGCCACTGGCTTCGAGCCAGCCGAGGCCGTGATCCGGGATCGCGTCGAATTCGGTCACGTTGGACTCTGCACCGGCTCCAGAACCTGAATCTCGTCCCGGATTTCCGCGGCCCGTTCAAAGTCCTCGGACTGAACCGCGCGCTCGAGTTTCCGGCGGAGTCCTTCCAGGCGTTTTTCCATTTCGGAGGCCGAGGGATCGGGGGGCAGGTAGACCTTTCCCACATGCCTCACACCACCGTGGATTCGTCGAAGAAGCCGCGGGAGATGATCGGAGAACGCCTCATAACACTGCGGGCACCCGAGACGCGTCGTCTTGCGGAAATCATCAAACGTGAGACCACAGAAGGCACACTGGCCACCTCCCCCCTGCGAAGCGCCCAGCGTGTCGGGCGACGCCTTCTCGATGAGATCGAGAAGCTGGTAATTCGTAGGATCCGGGGAATCCTGCAGCCCTTTCTCAGCAGCACACCCCTGACACAGGTGATGGGTCGACATCTCGTTGTTCACGATCTGCGTGAGGTGCACGACTGGTTCAGTCGAACCACAGCTTTCGCACTTCATGTCGGCCATCGATCCGTCTTCCCCTCCCCGATCCACGGAACTGCCTGCATCTCTACCCCACTACTCGCGGTTGGAGCCGCCCATGTTCCATCACAAGCACGCGGTCGGCCCGGTCTGCCAGATCGTAATTATGGGTCACCACGACGATCGACAGATCACCTCGCCCACGCAGTGTAAAGAGTAGGTCGTGAAGCACTCCGCTCGTCTCCATGTCGAGGTTGCCGCTCGGCTCATCCGCTAGTAATACGACGGGGTCGTTGACCAAAGCCCGAGCAACAGCGACACGCTGCTGTTCTCCCCCGGACAGCTGGCGCGGCTTGTGCGTAAGGCGATCCGCGAGTCCGACATCGGCCAGGATCATCTCGGCTTTTCTGTGGGCAGCGCCTTGATCCATCCCCGCGATCAGAGCCGGCATCATCACGTTCTCGACGGCTGTGAATTCGCGAAGGAGGTGATGGAACTGGAAGACGAATCCGATGCTCCGGTTACGCAACCCAGCGATCGTTTCGTCATCAAGCCCGCTCACGGCGCGGCCCTCGATGAGAACCTCGCCGGCGGTGGGGTGGTCCAGAGCTCCAAGGACGTGCAGAAGGGTCGACTTCCCGGCACCGCTCGCGCCGGTAATCGCGACCGCCTCGTTGCTCGCGAGATGGAAATCTACGCCAGAGAGGATCGACAATTCGCTGCCGTCTCCACCCGTGAAAACCTTGGAGATCCCGCGAGCCTCCAGCGGGAGCGTCGCGTCAGCCACGGTCCAGCTCCTGCCTACTCATGGCGGATCGCGTCGACCGGTTGCAACCGGGACGCCTGACGCGCCGGATGAATCGTGGCCACGAATGAGACGAGGATGCTCGTCACCACGATCACGAGGATCGTGAGCGGGTCCATCGTCGCGGGTAGGTGATCCACGAAGTATACGTCTCCGGGGATCTTGATGAGCTCGAAGCGGTCCAGTGCCCAGGACACACTGATCCCCAGAGCAGCACCAGCGGTGGTTCCGATCACCCCGATCCACACTCCTTGGATGACAAAGACCCGCATGATGCCTTTCTCGGTCATGCCCATTGTGCGGAGGATTCCGATCTCTTTGGTGCGGTCCGAAACGACCATCACCAGCGTGCTGACGATGTTGAAGGCGGCCACGACAACGATCAGGAACACGATCACGCCAAGTGCGATCTTCTCGAGCTGGAGGGCGCTGAAGAGGGCCCTGTTCCGCTCGATCCACGATTGCACCGAGTAGGGGTAGCCGAGTCGCTCTCCGAGTTCGGCGCCCATCTCCGCGGCACGCGCAGCGTCCACTGTGCGCACACCGATTCCGCTCGCGTCCTGTTCAGACAATCCGAGCAGTTCCTGCGCGTCTTGGAGCGTCGTGTAAATGTTCGACAGGTCGTACTCGTACATACCTGTGGTGAACATGCCCGTCACCTGGAACTGGCGCAGGGTAGGCTGAAAGCCCCCGAAGACGTCCTGCTTCAGGTTCTCCATCGACATGACGACCATGGTATCGCCCGGGAAGATCCCCATACGGTCCGCCAGGACCGAGCCCATCAGAAGCGGAGGCAGTCCCGACTCCGGGGGCTCCAGGTCGAGCGACCCTTCTATGATCTGGCGCTCCATCTCGGTGGCGGCCACCCCAACCGTGTCGATGTCGACACCGAACAGGTACGCGGGCTGCGAATACTGTCCGCCGTCCAGCACGAGCGTGACGTTCGACATTGCGAACGGCGCGGCACCTGCGATGCCGTCCATGCTCAGAATCGTGTCGATCACACGCTCGTAGCCCTGTAGCTGCAGGCTCGTACTGAACTCAAGCACGTACAGATGCGGCGTCGACTCCAGGATCTTTCCGCGCAGCTCGCCCTGCATTCCGCTCATCACAGAGATCACGGTAATGAGGGCTGCAACGCCCAGCGTCACCCCGCCCAGCGCAATCCATGTGATGAGAGACAGCAGCCCGCTTCCCCGGCCGGCTCGTAAATAGTGCCGAGCAATGAACCAGTTCAGGCGGTTCATCGACCTACTCTTCGTTGCGAAGGATAGGGAAGAGAATGACATCCCGGATCGAAGTCTGACCCGTCAGCATCATCACGAGGCGATCGACCCCCATACCCACGCCGCCGGTGGGCGGCATGCCGTATTCGAGAGCACGGATGTAGTCGTCGTCGATCTGCTGGGCTTCATCGTCGCCGGCGTCCCGCAGCGTCGACTGTGCCTCGAAGCGCTCACGCTGATCGATCGGATCGTTCAGTTCCGAGAACGCATTGAATATCTCAGCACCGCCGATGTACATCTCGAACCGCTCCGTGAGGCGCGGATCATTCCGGTGCGTCTTCGCGAGTGGGCTGAGTTCCTTCGGGTGGTCGATCACGAAGGTGGGCTCCACGAGGCCCGGCTCCACGAGCTCACCGAAGAGCTTGTCGATGAGCTTGCCGCGCCCTGCCCCGTCGAGGTCCGGAACATCCAACTCTTCCGCCTTCGCCCGGAGATCCGCCTCGGACATCTCGTGCACGTCCTCGCCGAGCGCCTCGGAGAGACCCGAGACGAGGCCGAGTCGACGGAACGGCACGGTCACGGGAATGACGTCATCGCCAACGCGGATCACGCGCTCGCCCATAACGGTGTCGAGAACGTGCAGGACCATTCGCTCGACGAGGTCCATCTGGTCCTCGTAGTCGGAGAAGGCCTGATACCACTCGAGCATCGTGAACTCGGGGTTGTGAACCTTCGAGAGCCCTTCATTCCGGAAATCTTTCGAGATCTCGTATACCCGGTCGAGCCCACCGACAATCAGGCGCTTGAGGTACAGTTCATCCGCAATGCGCAGGTACATCGTCTGATCGAGAAAATGGTGGTGCGTCACAAACGGCTTGGCCGACGCACCGCCGTAGAGCGGCTGAAGCACGGGTGTCTCAACCTCGAGGAAGCCCTCGTCGTCCAGAAAGCGGCGCAACTCGGTAATGACTCTCGAGCGAGTCCGAAAGACGTCCCGAACATCGGGATGTACCGCCAGGTCAGCGTACCGCTGTCGATACCGCATCTCCTGGTCCTGGAAGCCGCCATAGACCTTTCGCTCTCCCGTCTCCGGATCCGTCTCGACTTTGCCGAACGGGAGTGGCCTTAGCGACTTGGTCAGGAGCGTCCATGACTCGACCTGGATCGTGACTTCGCCCGTACGCGTCCGGAACGTGGGTCCTTCAGCTCCGATCCAATCGCTGACATCGAGGAGAGAGAGTGACTCGAACGACTCCTCGCCGATCACGTTCTTCCGGAAATACAGCTGGACCCGACCGTGTCCGTCCTCCATGTGCGCGAAGACGCTGCGCCCCATATCTCGCCAGCCCACGATCCGACCACCAACGGTTACTCGCTCACCGTGTCCATTCTCGCCCAGCGCCTCGGCCGACTCCATCACCTCGAAGGAGGTGATCGTCGCTGCCGTGGTCGACGTCGGGGTGAAGTTGTAGGCGAACGGCTGTATCCCCCGTTCGATGATAGAATCGAGCTTCTCGCGGCGGTGACGCAGCACCTGGCTCAGGTCGTCCGTGGTCTCATTTTCTGACATCGCCTAGTCCGCCACCGCTCCGAGCTTCTTGAGGTATGCCTCGATCAGCGGATCGAGGTCGCCATCCATGACACTGTGCACGTCCGTGATTTTCGTCTCCGTGCGGTGATCGTTGACCATCGTATACGGTTGGAACACGTAGGAGCGGATTTGGCTCCCGAAGGCGATATCGCTCATCCCCTTCTGGACCTCCTCTTTCGCCTTCTCCCGCTCCTCGACTTCCTTTTGATACAACGCAGCACGGAGCATCTTCATTGCCGTGCCCCGGTTCTTGTGCTGCGAGCGCTCCTGCTGACAGGTCACCACGATTCCGCTCGGTTCATGCGTGATCCGGACGGCCGAGTCGGTCTTGTTCACGTGCTGCCCGCCTGCACCTGACGCACGATACGTGTCGATGCGCAGCTCCGACTCGTTGACCTCGATCTCGATATCGTCTTCCACCAGCGGATGTACAAACACGCTGGCGAACGAGGTGTGCCGGCGTTTCTGCGCGTCAAAGGGTGAGATCCGAACGAGGCGGTGTACGCCCCCCTCGGCCTTCAGAAAGCCGTATGCACTCTCACCCGAGATCTCGAGCGTTGCATTCTTTATGCCTCCCTCTTCGGCCGGCTGCAGATCGAGGACAGTGACCTGAAAACCACGGCGCTCGGCCCAGCGGGTGTACATGCGCATGAGCATTTCGGCCCAGTCCTGAGATTCGAGCCCCCCGGCACCCGGGTTGATGGTGACCATCGCCTCCCGGTGGTCATCCTCGCCCTGAAGCATCGTCCGAAGTTCCATGGACTCGACGCCTGTGGCCAGCGTCACCAGGCCAGACCCGAACTCCGCCTCGAGGTCCGGATCCTCTTCTATCTCCAGCAGCTCGACCAGTGCATCCAGATCATCGACTTGGACGGACAGTTGCTTCCAGGGGCTGATCCAGCCTTTCAGACGATTCGATTCGTCGATGACCGTCCGTGCCGCCTCTTGGTCGTCCCAGAAATGAGGCGCGGCCATCATTTCTTCCAGGTTTCTCAGCCGTTCTTCGCGCGTATCAAGGTCAAAGATACCCCCTGAGATCGCGCAGCTTGCCGCGGAGCGATTCCAGCTTGTGTAGTTGGTCTTTGTTCATCGTCGCGTCTCGGGGGCAGGGTCCGGCGGATCAAGAGAGAAGGACCGTCTGATATGGACGACCCCCCCGCTCCGATACTGGAAAATATACCGAGTCTGCGGGGCACCTTGAAGCCCCGAAGTCCCTGAATTGCATTGCTTTCAGCGGGTCAGAAGACCTCCTGACCCTTGGCAAGGATGTCATTGAGGGCCTGAGTCCAGAAGCCGCGTCCTTCCCCATTCGCGAGGTCCGAACCGACCTGCTCGACGAATTCCTTCCACGACTTGTCGATCTCTTCTTCGAAGTCCTGGACCAGTGTGCCCGCCGCTAGTGCAGACTGATGCCGCTCAGTGTTGTACATGATCATGTCCGACACGAGTACCCGAGCGAGGCGCCTTGCCTTGTCCGCAGGATCACGCTTGCCAAAGGTGAACCCCGTCACGGCCGGCTTCGCCTCGGGCTCTGCAGCCGGCGGAGCAGCCTCGAACGTGGCAACCTCCGAAACCGTTGGCGATGTCGGCCGGGGCACTGCCAGTGCCTCAGACACAGTCGGCTTCTCGACGCGAAGCACGTCCCCGCATGAGCTGCATCGGGCGTTGACGCCTCCTTCGGGAATCTTCGCCGGGTCCACCGGGAAAGACGTGGAGCACGACGGGCACGTGATGGTGATGACCATGGTCGATAGGGTTCAGTTGGTGGTCGATGCGTAAGCGGGCGAGTCGGTGAGAACCAGCGACTCCTCCTGATCGGCCGAAGCCGTCAGAAGGGTCGGAAGCTGGCGTCGCCGATCTACAACGTGCTTCGACCCGGGAAGAGACTTGGCATACGACTTCATCTCGGCGGCGAGCTCGCTGATCTGCCCGATGTGGTCAAAGTTCTGGACCTGGTTGGTGACGACACCGATGGACAGCGCCATGATGTGAATTCGGTGGATATTCCCACGCCGGTCCTTGCCGAGGAGGAAACCGGCCTTGCGATCCTCCTCCGTGTACTGATAGGGAATCAGCTCGTCGAACAGCTGAATGATCTCCTCGCACATAGCCTCGAGGTCGTCGACCGGAAGGTTGAAGATGAAGTCACCGCCGCCGATATGTCCGACGAAGCCGCCCACAGCGAGCCCCCGGACCACGTCTCTCAAGATCCGCGACAGCATACGAATTACCCCGTCTCCAAGGGCGTATCCGTATCGGTCGTTGAACTCCTTGAAGTGATCCAGGTCAGCGCAGCACACCGCGACCTGTCCCCCCGCGTTCAACCGTCGCTGCATATCCCTGGCGATGTGATTCGCACCGGGGATTCGCGTTGTCGGATGGACCGACACGTCCCGGACGGTCCGCCGAAGAACCTGCTCGAGGCGAAGCAATCGCTCCTTGTCGGACAGCCCCTCGCGGATCATATCGTCGGCACCGGCCGTGCGGAGATCGGTCGCAAGATCGGAGGCGTCCATGGAGAGGAGCGCGACCACTGGCACGATACCGGTGAACGGATCCCCCTTCAGCGTACCAATGAGGTCGACGAGGTCCGTAATGTCCTCGCCGGCCCCGACCACCACCCCAGCCGGGAAGGTCCGGTTAAGCAGCGCGCAGACCTCGTCGGGCGTCTGCTCCTTCTGAACCGCGAGTCCACGCTCATGCGCGAACCCGTTCAGGAAGTCGGAGGACGTCGTGGGGGCGATTCCGAAGTAGAGAACTGTCTTTTCGGAGGCCATGGTTCCTCACCGGTGTACCGCAACAGCCGGACGTTACCCTTCGCCCGAACCAAGGTCAATCATCGACTCCCTCGAGCCCTTGCGGCAGGCGCCTGAGCACAGCGAAGTCGATGTGCCGCGCCTCTTTGTCGACACGAGCGACCTGCACGAGGACGCGGTCTCCCAGTCGGAATCGCTGACCCCCGCGCTCACCGACGAGCGTGTGCTGTCGCTCCTCGAGACGGTAGTAGTCATCCGTCATACCGCTGACGTGCACGAGTCCCTCCACGAACACATCCTCGAGTGTGACGAAAAACCCGAAGGCCGCGACCCCCGAGATCCGGCCATGGAACTCTTCTCCAAGGTGGCGTTCCATATACTCGACCTTCTTGAGGGCCACGCTCGCTCGCTCCGCCTCCACGGCCGCCTGCTCCCGCGCGCTACACCGTTCCGCCAAGCTGCTGAGCGCCTCGAGATCCCGGTATGGCTCGCGTTCCCCTCTCACCAGGCAGCGACTGACGACCCGGTGTACGACGAGGTCGGGATAACGACGGATCGGTGACGTGAAGTGCGCATACCCCTCCGATGCGAGGCCGAAGTGCCCAACGTTCTCCGTGTCGTAACGCGCCTTTCGCAACGACCGCAGGACCAGCGTATTGACCAGAGCCTCCTCAATCCGCCCGCGTACCGCGTCCAGGATCTGCTGAAGGTCCGAGGGCCTTAGCCGACGACGCACCGGCAGGCTCAGGCCAAACCGCGCTAGCGTTTCCGCCAGCATCTCGGCCTTTTCCGGCGCCGGCGGCTCATGGATGCGGTACATGCCGAGCAGTCCCTTGGCCTCGAGGTCGTTCGCCACGACCTCGTTGGCGAGGATCATGAAGTCCTCGATCAGGCGATGCGCCTCCAGGCGCTCACGCCGGCGGATGTCTATCGGCTCACCCTCGGCATCGAGGATCACCTTCGATTCGGGCAAGTCGAGATCGAGCGCACCTCGCTCTACACGGAGAACCCGGACCGCGCGCGAGAGATCATCGAGATTCCTGATCGCCTCGTCGATGGCAGGCTCGATGGATGAGCGCCCATCGAGCACCTCCTGAGCCTGCTCGTAGGACAGCGCATCTCGACACTGGATCAGCGTGTGCTCATAACGGCGATCACGCACCCGCCCTCCCGAATCGAGCGTGACAAAAAGGGAGAGCGCGAAGCTCGGAGTCCCGGGATTCAGGGAACAAACGTCGTTGGAGAGAACGGGAGGCAGCATCGGAACCGTCCGATCTACAAGGTAGACGCTGGTTCCGCGTGCGAGAGCCTCGATGTCGACCGGGCTGTCGATCGTCACGAAGTGCGAGACATCCGCGATATGAATCCCGACCTCCATCCGGTCGGAATCGAGACGTTCGATCGAGAGCGCGTCGTCGTGGTCCTTTGCATCCGCCGGATCGATCGTGAATGTAAGGAGGTCCGTTCTGTCGACTCGATCCGGCCCGGGATCGGCCAGGCCCTGGTGCGCCGCCTCCTGAGCTGCTGCCACAACGGTGTCCGAGAACGAGAGGGCCAGCCCGAATCCGTGGGCCACAGCCAGTATGTCGACGCCAGGCTCGTCCAGGCCGCCGAGAACCTCCTCGATCTCCCCCGTCGGCCCCACTCGCCCTTCGCCGAACGACGAAATACGAACGACGACGACCTGACCCGGTTCCGCCCCCGACTCATCCCCCCGGGTGATCAGAACATCGCGTCGCAGCCGATCATCAAGCGGCGTCACGTAGTTGACCTTCCGGCCTTCATGGAAGGTCCCGACGACCGTTTCCCGGGCACGCTCAAGGACGCGGACGACCGAGCCCTCCCTGCTTCGACCTCGGGGGCGGGCCTCGATGCGCGCCACCACCGTGTCTCCATCCAGTGCGGTCGCCAGCCGGTGAATCGGCACGTACACGTCGCTTTCACCATCGCTCGAACGGACAAAGCCGTGCCCGTCACGGGTCGTGGACAGCGGACCCGTCACCAGGTCGAGCCGACTCGAGACCGCGTACCGCTGTCCCCGCACCAACAGGATCATCCCCTTCTTCTGCATCTTCGCGAGCAGGCATCGGAAGTCCCGATATTCTCCGGCCGGGATCGAAAGATCCCGTGCCAGGTCCTTGCTCTTCATGGGTCCGTGCGGCGACTCGCTGAGCGCCGTGATAATCCGGGTCTCGAGGGCACCCCAACCCCGATGTGTGTCTTCGGAGCGTCCGTGCCGTCGACCACGCCGACTTCCACCCGAGCCACCGTCGCGGGACCGACCTCCGCCTCCCTGCTTGCCTCGCCGACGACCAGAGCCGCGTCTCTTACCTTGTCGACTCATCGATTCCTCCGCTGCAGTGAGGTCGCTACGGTGAACCCCCGCCCTGCAGGTCCGGGCAGCACCCTGCTCTGCAAGGCGAGTCTTCGAGTCCTGGCCGACAGGAATGCGTCGACCGTCGACGCCAGATGATTAGCGATCACCAAGCCCATGGCATTTCTCGCCTGCCTGAAGCGCTCGTCACTCGAGCGAATGATATTCCCATAGCTGACCCGTGCGCCTGATGAGCCGGTCCAGTCCCAAAGGAAACCGGTCCCATATGCCTTCTCCTGATAGTACACCAACGCGGCATCGTATCGCGGATCTCCAGGCCCGGCGCTCGGATCTGCGGAGAAGATCCCCAGCCCACGCGTCCAGATGAGACCGTTATAGAGCGTCGGATCGTTCTCCGGCTGCAGTCCCGGCAGGTTGGCATCGAGATCGAAGGCGCCCGAACCATCCCACTTGCTGAGCGTCTCGTAGTAGTCGAAGTCACCATCGATTCTGGCACCAGCCTGGATGCGCCCTTCCCGCCAAGCGAAGTCCCGGTACTCGGCGCGCAGATCAGACCCCGCCCCACGACGCTCGACGTACAGAACCCACCCTAGAGCCTCGAGGCCGAGGTAGGCCCAGCCTCGCCGTTGCCCTAGCGCCAGTTGACCCATTCCCGGGATGACGGCAGACCTCAGCGCTGCATTACCCGGCCCGATCGAGGCGGCGACTGACTGCTGAAGAGCTCCCAGGGAGGCGGGGAGAGCGTACACTCCGAACGCTGAAGAACGGCGCACCTCCGGCCGGACGATTTCCGGAACTACGTGTCGCGGCCACGTGGACCACGCAGTCGACGTGGTGCGCGACGCTGAATCCCCCTCACCGGCGGGAAGCAGCTGAGCGGTGACAACATCCGGGACAAGCCCGCTGCCGAGGAACAGGCCAAGAAGCAGCGCCACCAGCTTGGAATCTGCCTGGGTCAAAAGCCGATCGAGAACGTCACGTGGACCGGCTCGGTCTCACCCGTCAGAGTCGAGACCGCGAGGGCCTTCGCAATCGACAGATCAAAGCCTTCGAACCGGAGCCCGAGTCCCACGCGTGCACCGTCTTCCTGGTCGAGATCGGACCAGACGTACCCGGCCCGGAGCGAGAGACGGTCGACCTGGCCTGCGGTCAGCTCGGCCCCCAGGTGATACGACAGGGTGCCAAGTGAGCGAACTCGATCTTCAACTTCGAGAGCAATCCATGCACTCAGCGTCTCGAGCTCCGTGATCACCGATATGATGTCGTAGGCCGCCGATACGCGAACCCGCGACGGAAGCGGGTCCGCCTGCGCTGCGTTCAGTACCTGAAGGCTCGGGCCCAGGTGAGCTACCATGGCACCAAGACGGAGATTGTTCATAGACGCCTGGAGACCGGCATCCACCGCATAGGTCGTGGCGGTCGTGCCCTCGTCAGAACAGATGCCGCGACACCCGAGCTGAAAACGGATGACCTTGAAATTGAGCCCGGCAGCCACCGCGTCACCAAGCATTGTAGCGGCCGAAATGATGCCCAGGTGATTCCGGATGGAGATCGTGCCCGTGAACCTCCCGAACTCGTCCGTCTGCTCGATCTCACCTGCGTCGAGGAGGTAGTAGGAGGCGCCGAGTGTGCCCGCCCCCCGGGCGGCCCATAGCACCGTAGCGGCTGTCGCCGTCCCTGCGGGATGGTCGCCCCGGACCAGCACAGCCTGGGAGCGGTCGATACCCGCGAGTCCTGCCGGATTCCAGAACGCACCCTCCGGCCCGGCGACCCATGTCATCGCACGACCGAGCGAAACACCCTGGGCGCCCACCGGCAGTAGGAGGAATAGAGCACCTTCCGCGCGATCCTCCTGAGCCAGGGCCACCCGTGGCAACATCGCCAGGGCGAGCGCCGCGCACAGGACGGCCAACAGGAGAGCTACGCGAGATTTACGTGTCATCGTCGGGGGGCAGGCGGAATCCGAGATCGCCGAGGTAGGCCCGGTTCTTTCGCCAGGCCCGCAGGGGCTTCACCCATAGATCGAGATACACGCTCTGCCCGAGAAAGGTCTCAATTTTCTGCCGGGACACCTCGCCGAGAGCACGGATTGCGGTCCCGTTTTTCCCAATAAGCATTCCCTTCTGAGACTTTCGCTCGACGTAGACGTTCATCTGGATGTAGACCGGATCCTGAGATTCCCGGAACTCCACCACCTGACAGAACACCGAATACGGAATCTCCTGCCTGAACTGCTCGAAGATCGTCTCGCGTACAAGTTCAGCGACGAAGAAGCGTACCGGGTCCGAAGCAATCTCATCCGCCGGATACAGAAAGGGGCCCTCCGGAAGCCGCTCCCGAAGCACGCCTAGAAGTTCGTCTGTGCCCTCACCGGTGAGCGCCGAGATCCGATAGGTGGGAGCTCCCAACTCGCTTTCGACCCAAGAGTCCCAGGCTTCGACTACCGGGAGAGGTGCCTCGTCCACCTTGTTCAGCGCCGCAAGCACGGGGGCGGAGGTCTCCTTCAGAGCCGAGAGGATTCGCTCTGCATCACGATCCGTTGGCGGACGCTGCGTGTCGATGACCAGCAAAACCACATCCGCTTCCTGCAGAGCCTCCAACGCCGCCCCGAGCATCGCTCGCTGCAGCAGGTCACGCGTTTCGAGGATGCCGGGCGTGTCCAGGAAGATCAGCTGGTCCTGCTCGATCGTCAGCAGCCCAGTGACGCGCTGCCAAGTGGTCTGCGCTTTGGGGGTCACGATCGAAAGGTGCTCGCCAATGAGACAATTCAGGAGCGTGGACTTCCCCGCGTTCGGGCGCCCGACGAGTGCCACGTATCCAGTCCGTGTCGCCTGGTTCAGTGCAGCCGGCTCGGACTTTGAGTGCTCCTCGTTCGAACGGTCTTCTGTGTCGTTGCTGGGCGTCAAGGTTATCTCAAGGAATACATCGTCGGGAACCTCCCTATATTGCCTCCATGCAACTGCCTTTCGCCATCCGTAACCCAAGACAGAGGATTTTCCGAGGCGTGCCCATTCGTCTTGCCCCTCACCTCATTCAGTGCATCACTTAACGTATCATAAAGCATTGGCTTACATACGCTTCTGGCGCTCTTGTGATAATTGTATTGAGTTCTTTTCGGCTCTCCTTCACCACAGCGAAGCCGTTTAGGATTTGGGTGCCCTCGAGAAATTCGTGACCTTCGCGCGGTCACAGCTCGCCGGCAGCGAAGTCCGCGTGGTGTCTTTCTAACCGTCCGCGAGGAATCGCTGGTTCATCGAACGGCATCTTTCCTGGAACAATGTGAAGAACGTCACCCTGCTGCCTGTTGCCAGCGGCTCCAGACACCGCGCCACAGGCTTCGGCGGCCGGAGTGACTCCCTCACCTATCACCTCGGTGCTGGCGACGAGACCATCCCGGTCCGTCGCATCCCTGATATCATCGAAGAGCACCACGTCCCGCCTGCTGATGTCATGAAGATTGACGCTGAGGGCGAGAAAGCAGGGATGCTCCGCACTGCCGAGGCTGCGCTTGGCGACCATGCAGCGCTTCTCATCCCGGTCCATGGCCGGGAAATCCACGCAGAGTGGGGATGTGCTGACCCGACGCGGCTTCCGTCTTCTCGAAAGCTATGAAATGGCCCTCTGCTCTGCAGAGCAGGCTCGCCCGTGGAAGAGCGATCAAGACCTTCTCACCATCGGCTCCGCTCGCGAAGTCGCCCACTGGGTCCTTTCGCAACTGAGTCTCTTTACCGATTCAGGATGACGCAGACCCGCAGGCCGTTGCGCTCGTGCCGCACCCTTTGCATCCTCCGGCGCTCCACGATACTAAATCCCTGAGCGACATCACCCTCACCGGACAACCACGTGCCTGGATTACTGCCAAACGTCGACCCAGACGGACTGCTCGAATATTCGGTCGTATACACCGACCGTGCGCTGAACCATATGTCGACATCGTTCCAGCACGTCATGAACGACATCTCGAGCACCCTGAAAGGCGTCTACAGCGCAGCGGCGGTGGTGGTCGTTCCGGGCAGCGGGACGTTCGGCATGGAGGCAGTTGCCCGACAGTTCGCCACGGATCGTAAGGCGCTCGTCGTGCGGAATGGCTGGTTCAGCTATCGCTGGAGCCAGATCTTCGAAATGGGCAGCATTCCTTCGGAGGAAATCGTCCTGAAGGCACAGCGCGTCGGGGAGGGCCACCAGGCTCCATTTGCGCCTGTAGCCATCGACGAACTTGTCGCGACAATTAAAGCTGAGCGTCCTGACGTCGTCTTCGCACCTCACGTCGAAACGTCAG
>Ga0209631_10002035_pt1 | contig 24766 bp, 14 predicted proteins | sample COG_08_FD_184752 | JGI IMG/M metagenome (GOLD analysis project Ga0209631, IMG submission 184752) | Pelagic Microbial community sample from North Sea - COGITO 998_met_08 (SPAdes) (version 2) | ecosystem: Environmental > Aquatic > Marine > Neritic zone/Coastal water | place: Helgoland, sampling... | reverse complement strand
CAATATCCGATTACGCCCGTCGGACCCACGCGCCGTCCGTCGCATCCGTCGTGAGACGCGCGCTATCGGAGCGCATTCGGAGTCGGGGATTTGGCTTTCCACGGCTCTGTGCCAGCGACCAATTTTGCCGTGACCTCGGCCCTGGCGTATCGCGCGTTATCGGGCGGGTCGCGACCGAATTGGACGCGTGAAACCGAGCCCGTGGATCGCGCGAGTGTGTCGTGACCTCGTTCCGTCGCATTCGCACCCAGCGCGATCCCACGCGCGGGGCGACGCGCACGATTCCGACCGCATTCAACACTGACTTTGTTGGGCAACAATTGACGATTCCGTTTGTTCCTTTCCACGTTCTACCACAGGGGGTTGGCGACGATGGCGCCAAGACGGGGAGCTCGGCGTCCCAAGACGTACGATGAGTTGTGTGAGGGCTTACCGAACCACTCGCTGTTCGTGCTGGGCAAGGGGAACCCTATGCGTAAGGCGATGATCAAGGTGGTGAAGAGTCAGACCTTCGACCAATTCATCCTCCTGCTGATCCTCGCCAACTGCGTGTTCCTCGCGATGGACACGAAGGAGGTGCTGTTCGAGGAGAGCGCGTGGGGCAAGGCGACGGCGATGTCCGAGCACATATTCACGGGCATCTACGTGGTGGAGATGTGCATGAAGATCATCGCCATGGGCTTCTTCTACGGGAAAGGGAGCTACCTCAGCGATCCGTGGAACAGGATGGACTTCTTCGTCGTCGTCCTCGGACTCCTGGGCTACCTGCCGGGCATGGGAAACTACTCGGGGATCAGGACGGTGCGAATCCTGAGGCCGTTGCGAACAATCACCGGCGTCAAGGGCATGCGGCAGCTCGTGGTCACCTTACTCAGGTCCCTGCCCATGCTCTTCGACGTGCTGATCCTGGTCTTTTTTGCGTTTTTCATCTTCGGCATCATCGGCGTCCAGCTGTTCATGTCCAAGACCTCGCAGCGGTGCGCCATCCTCGGCAACCCCGCGGCAGGATGCGAATCGTGCGGCTTACAGGACGACGCTGGATACACGGGCTGCGACACGAGCTGCGTCATCCCGGCGGCGCCGACCTGGGTGTACCAAGGGGGAGAAGACGGGGACGTCCTGTGCAGCGGGCCGCGGTGGAACTCGTACCCGGACCGCGGCGACGCCGGAGGCGGCAACGCGTGCCCCGCCGGCCAGTACTGCGTGCAGCAGCGCAAGCAGGACTTGCCCAACTTTGGGTTCAGCAACTTTGACAACATCGCGTGGGCGTGGCTGACCATCTTCCAGTGCATCTCCATGGAGGGCTGGACCAACATCATGTACATGGTCATGGACACCACGTCGACGTGGACGTGGCCGTACTTTGTCGTGCTCATCGTCTTTGGATCGTTCTTCGCGGTGAACCTGGCGCTCGCGGTGTTGTACGTGTACTTCACCGGCGCGGGCGAAGAGGGCCGGGACGACGACGAGGAGAAGGAGTTGCCCATCCCCACGCAGGAGGGCGAAGTCGCCGTGACGCACAGGAACGCGCTGCAAAAGATGTGCTTCAAGATTGCGTCGTCGCAACGGTTCGAGCAGGTCACCATCGGGTTGATCATCCTCAACACGGCGGTGATGGCGTCGGATCATAACCGCATGCCGCGGATGCAGGAACAGGCGAACGAGTACGTCAATTACTTTCTCTTCGCCTACTTTGTCGTCGAGATGATCATCAAGCTCATCGGTTTCGGCCCGAGGGGTTACGCGAAGGATCAGATGAATCTTTTCGACGGGTTCGTGGTGCTCATGTCGTGCGTCGAGGTGGTTGTGGGTTTCATATCCAGCGACAACGGCAACAACTACCTCTCCGTGCTTCGAACCTTCCGCCTGCTTCGCGTGTTCAAGCTCGCGAGGTCGTGGAAGCAGCTCAACGACATCATCACCACGATGTTCAAGTCCCTCGCGGGTATCTCGTACCTGTCCCTCATCTTACTGCTGTTCATGTACGTCTTTGCGCTGCTGGGCATGCAGCTCTTTGGCTACGAGTTCATCGACTGCGGCGGCTACGGCATCGAGGCGGCTAACAAAAACTGCCCGGCGGGGATGACGAAGGAGTGCCCGGACCACTTCGACTGCTACGCGCCGTGCGAGTCGTCGCAGCTTGGGCAGTGGGTGACGTTCGTCGGCGCCGAGGGTGGTCTCGGCGGCGAGTGCGTGAAGTACGGCGGCGCCAAGTGGAACCCGAATAAGCGAACGGAGGAGGCGGTTTCCGAGGAGTATTTGGTGTGGCTCGGCAGGAGCGAGTACGCGCGTCACTCGTTCGATAACATCTTCTGGGCGTTCATCACCATCTTCCAGATTCTGACTGGCGAGAACTGGAACGAGGTGATGTACGACGGCATGAGGCACACCAACTCGTGGACGTGCGTTTACTTCATCGTGCTGGTGGTTTTGGGCAACTACATCATCCTGAACCTCTTCCTCGCCATCCTCCTCGATAATTTCGGGGGTGTCGGGGAAGATGACGACGGGGAGGGCGATCAGTCGGCTCACGGCAAGAAAGGGTCGAGGCCGTCCTCGCGCGCTAAATCGCTCAAGGATGGAGGCGCTGGGGCGCCCAGCGCGATTCCGTCGATCAAGGATGAAAAAGGGAACAAGCTCAAGAGCTACAACTCGATGGCTGCGTGGAAGACGGAAGATTTCGTGTCGAAGAAGAGCAACTTGGAGAAGCTCAAGGAGCAGGGCGTGGACCCGAAGCACATCCTCTACGGCAAGCACGTCCCCGCGCTCAAGCACAGCTCGCTCTACATCTTCGGTCCGCACAACCCGCTGAGGCTGGCCATCGCGAAGGTGATATACCACAAGTACTTTGAGTACTTCATCATCGGAGTGATCCTGATCAGCTCGATCATCCTGGCGGTGGACGGCCCGGCGTACAGCAAGGACGCGCCCGTGTACGACAAGGACCTGCCGAACCTCCAGGATAAGCTCAAGACGGTGATGGACATCATGGACACGGTGTTTCTCTTTTTCTTTGTCTTTGAGGCGATGCTGAAGGTGATCGTCCGCGGTTTCATCGCCCACGAGGGTGCCTACCTGCGCAGCGCGTGGAACGTCCTAGATTTCATCATCGTCATCGTGGGCCTGATCGCGTTCGGCATCGAGTACAGCGACGGGTCATCACGCGACTTGATGGCGGTGCGCGCGTTGAGGACGTTTCGAGCGCTGAGACCCCTTCGCATGGCGTCCAGGGCGCAGGGCATGAAGGTGGTCGTCAACGCGTTGTTCAGCGCGGTTCCCGGGATAACGAACGTGGCGTTCGTGTGCCTGCTGTTCTACGTCATCTTCGGCATCCTCGGCTTGAACCTCTTCATGGGGAAGATGTACTACTGCGGAGACGCTTCAAACATCGCGGCGCACTTGGTGCCGGAGAGCGTCGGGGTGTTGGACGCCGCGATGACCCGAGCCTGGTGCTTCCGCGACGACGGCGCGCACTTCCACTACTGCCCCGCCAAGACGGACCCGTTGTACGCGTCGCGGAACGAGTGGACGAGCGTGCTGGACCTCCCGAGGGCGAGCGGTGACGCTTGGACGTGCTCCAAGACGACGGCGGGGACTGGATTCACCGCGGCGTGGGACGTCGAGGTGAGCGGCACGATCGGCGCGGAGTGGACGTGCACGCCGGGCGCGGACACCGTCACCGCGTACGCGTCGGGAGCCGAGCTCACCGCGCTCGCCGCCGCGAACGGCGCCGGCGACTACACCATCAAGTCGACTTGCGAGCCTAGGGCGTATCAGACGGCTTGGGTCAATCCGCGGGATTACGATTTCGACAACATCGGGCACTCCATGTTGTCGCTGTTCGAGATGGCGACGCTGGAGGGATGGCTGGAGATTATGTACCACGGCGCGGACACCACCGAGATTGACCTGCAGCCGATCCGGGATAATAACCCGTACTACTGCCTGTTCTTTGCCTTTTTCATCATCGTCGGGTCGTTCTTCGTGATGAACCTGTTCGTCGGCGTGACCATCGACAAGTTCAACGAGATGAAGGAGAAACAGGAGAAGAGCGTGTTCTTAACCGACGAGCAGCAGTCATGGGTGACCATTCAGCGGCTGCTGGTGGGAATTCGGCTGAAGAAGACGGCGAACAGGCCGCTGAATCGCATGCGCAACTTCATCTACGACATCGTCACCAGCCGCAGGTTCGAGTCGATCATCTTGACGCTGATCATGGTCAACATCGTGGTCATGTCCATGACCCACGCGGACATGTCGGAGGACTTCGAGCAAGGTTTGTTCTTGGTCAACTGCGGGTTCGCGGCGATCTTCTGCGTCGAGGCGATCATGAAGCTCATCGCGTTCAAGCCCGGCGGATACTTTCGAGATCCGTGGAACACGTTTGATTTCTTCGTGGTGACGCTGTCCGTCGTGGGCATCGCCGTCACCTTGACCACGGACATCTCGGCGACGTACCTGAGCATCATCCGCGTGTTTCGCGTGGCGAGGATCTTCAGGTTGATTCCCAAGGCTAAGGGGCTGAAGAAGCTGTTCCAGACGTTGCTCTATTCGCTTCCGGCTTTGACCAACGTCGGCGCGGTTCTGTTTTTGTTCTTCTTCATCTTCGCCGTGCTGGGGATGAACCTGTTCGGTAAGGTCCGGATCACCGGCAACTTCCTCAATAGGTACGCCAACTTCGAGACGTTCGGGTTCTCGATGCTCACGCTGTTCCGCATGGCGACGGGCGAGGCTTGGAACGGCATCATGCACGACTGCATGATCACGAAGGATTGCGTGTATTACCAGGATCCAGCTACCGGTGACGTGACTTACTACAACCAGGAAGATTCCTTCTGGCAGGACCTGGACGAGGACACGTACACCAATCAGTGCACGCCGCACCCGGTCGGCGCCATCATATTCTTCTGCTTCTTTTGCATCCTCTGCGCGTTTGTCATGCTCAACCTGGTCATCGCGGTCATCTTGGACAACTTCCAGAACAACTCGAAGACGTCGGAGCTGGGCGTGAGCAAGGAGGACATGATGCACTTCACCGACGTGTGGATGCGTCTGGACCCGCGGGCGACCTACTACATACCCGCGGAGAAGCTGCCACGTGTCATCGGCGCCATGGACCACCCGGTGGGCACGCGAGGTTTGAGCAAGCGCGAGGCTAAGACGAAGTGCATGCACGTCATCATGACAGTCGACATCCCGAACCACGACGGCAAGATTCACTTCCTCGAGACCCTCCACGCGCTCACGGGCCGGATCGCCGGGACGGAGCTGCCCGAATCGGAGGAGGTCAAGGTGAGGGACTCGATGGTGGACAGGCTGCCCACCTTTGACAACGCGAAGGACGTTCCAAAGTTCACGGCGGCGCACTTCCACGCCGCGCTCTACGTGCAGGCGGCGGTGAGGGGATACATGCAACGGTACAGGATGAGGGAGAAGCTGAAGCAGGCGGAGACCCGCGCGGATGAGAAGCGTGAGGCGGCGGAGGCCCGGAAGGCGGGTAAATGAGGAGGCATCTATCGCTTAGCAATCGATGAAACACTATCTTATTAGAACTTCACCAGACGTTCACCAGCCTTGTAGCTCACTGCGTCTTTTTGGTATCCTCCGCGCCGTCTTCCTCGTCGCCCTCGACGAACGCCCAGACAGCTCGCAACTCCTTGAACCCCCCGCCGATCAGCGCGCGAATGAAGGTGGCGCCCAAGATACCCGGCACGATGTAAAGCAGCGCCGGCTGCGCCGCGTTGAAGACGTTCATGACGATGATCGTAGTCGCCAACCCGGCGAAGTACCCGAAGATCACCGCCGGGAAGTACCTCACGGGCGCCGGCTTACCCTCCGCGCGCGCCTGTTCCGCGCGGGCACGATCCATGCGCAGCGTGAGCGCCACGTAGATCCCCGGGACCACGATGTCGCCCAGCCCGAGCATGGAAAACGGCGACTTGGAGTCGGGATCCGCGTCTCTGGGAAACAGGAGTTTGATGGGCGCGTCGAACGACTTGGCCACCGTGACCATGACTGGCGTGAAGAACACCCAGAAGATGTCGTAGAAGAAGAGGCCGACGAGTAAGATGGTTCCGATCTGCACGCTGTCCAAGGTGAGAAACTCGACGCCGGTGAGTGAGAACGCGAGGCCGAGCGCGTTGTTGGCCACCCAGTGCTTTTCCATCACGTACCAGCCGCAGAAGCCGCACGCGGCGAAGCCGGCGATGAGCTCGGGGATCGTGCACTCCAGCCGCGATGGCGCTTCGGTGATGAACGGGATCGTGGGCAGGGTTCCGAACTTGAGCACCTTGCCCGCGATTTTCTTCGGGACGAAACGCGCGAGCACCGGGGAGAGGCATCCCGTGAGCGAGAAGATCCCGAGGATGACGAAGTACCCGGTGAGGAGCTTGTTGACGAGATCCTTGGGGAGGTACTTGAACAGGATGAAGAACGAAAACAGGACGCAGCTGCCGATGAGGGGGAACCTCATGGCGTCCTGCTTGGTCATCGCCTCGGTGTTGCCCTGCGCCACGGGCTTGATGGACCGGTACGCCCCGGCGTACACGGCCAACGTCGCGGTCGCCAGGATGTTGGCGTTGGGCTCGATCGCGGTGACCGCCGCGCAGCACACCTGGAGCAACACCAGCGCGATGTGAGCCATCGGAGCCGCGATGTGGGTAGCATCCTCGATATCGGCCGCGGCCTTCGCCGTCGCGGAACGAGTACCGGCCATGACCCTCCTCGTGCTGTCGAACAATGGATCGGGTAATCATTGGCCGCGGACTTTTTTGTGCCGGAGATCGCTTCCACGAAATTCCGGCACCTCGGTGCTGGCGTGGCACAAGCACCGGGCGCGGAGGCAGTCATCAGGGCGGTTCGGGTTCGAACCGCACCGCGCTCGCCATGGATCTCAAGAGCATCAAGGGTGCGCTAAAGTCAGCCGCGGGGAAGGCGTCCAAGGCTGCGCAGGAAGCTGGGATCTCGGCGTACGCGTCAGCCAAGGCTGCCGCATCGAACGCCGCGTCCACGGCGACCGGTGCGCTGAAGTGCACGCGCGATTACGACCTCGGCGCGCCCGTCGTGGCATCGGGTGGACCCGGGTGTCTGTTCACAATCGTGGACGGCACGCGAAGGGGCAAAGGGGGCGCCGCTGGCAAGCAACCCGCGAACGACGCCACGACGCCTAATTCTCGCGTCAGCGTTTGGTTGCTAGACAAAGGCGCACTCGTCCGGGACGGGAAGCACTCCAAGGAGGAAATCGAGCAGATGCTCCAGCTCATCCGCGATGACGCGTCGCGAATGCTACGACTGAGGCACCCGGGGATCCTGCGGCTGGAGCAACCGCTCGAGGAAACACGAACCCACCTCGCGTTGGTCACGGAGCCAATCTTCGCATCCGCACATGACATAACGGCAAAGGGCGCCAACCTCGCGGGGAAACAGCGCGAACGCACTAGGGCATTCGAACAGGGTGTGGGTACCAGCGGTGGCGATCCATCTTCCACGGGACACGGACCGTCACACGGCGCGGTCCAGCCTCCCAAGCGACTGGCTTCGATCGTTTTGTCGCAGCTGGAGGTGAAACACGGCGTATCCGCGTTGGCGAACGCGCTCCACTTCCTCCACAGGAGCGCCGGGCTGGTGCTTCGCGGTTTAGGGCCCTCGTGCGTCGTGGTGACGAGTCGTGGGGACTGGAAGATCGGCCCCGGGGCGTTCGCGCACGCCAGGGGCGGGCCGGACGGGGGTAACCCCGCGGATTTTTACTTGGGCCCGTCTGGACAAAATACTTCCAGCGTCGGGTACGGGTCTTCATCGAACGAGGCGTTCGTGACTGGCCCGTTGCCGCTCGTTCCCCCCGCGGGATACATCGCCCCGGAGCTCGTCATCGAAACGAACGGTGGGTACGGAGCAGGCGGCCGTGGTGACGCGACGGAGCAAGCGGATGTCTTCTCCCTCGGCGCGGTGATCCACGAGCTGGCGGGTAACCCCCCGTTGCTGGGTACGAGTTGTTCGATGGGGTGCGAGGCGAGCGAAGGGGACTACCGGAGCGGTTTAAGGGACGCCAAGTTTGTTGGTGCGTGCGCGTCGGTGGTGTCGAGGATGTGCGCGAGGGACCCGAACGTTCGGCCGAGCGCTGAGAACGTTTGCGCAGACGCTTGGTTCCAAAATGACGTGGGTTTGAGCGCTTTGAGGGAGCTGGACTGTTTCATACAGAAGGACGTGCTGGCACGTGCCGCGTTTTTACAGTCGCTGCAAGGCCAGTGGGACCTATTCGACGCGAGGGTGACGCAGTACAGGGTGCTGCCCCCGCTGCTCACCGAGCTCCGAACGCCCGAGCTCCAGCCGCTGGCGCTGCCGCTGATTCTCAACCTCGCGGAGCGGCAGACTTCAGAGGATTTCAGCGAGTGGACGCTGCCGCACCTCGCGCCGCTCCTCGCGACCGCGACGGGGCACACTTTAGGTACCATCTTAAAGTCCACGGCGGCGTTCGCGGACCGCGTGCCATCCCCGGAGATCTTCGAGCTCTACGTCCTCCCCGCCGTGCTCCGCGGCGTCGTCGCCCCCGAGGTACTCGTCCAGGAAGAAGCCCTGCGACAGGTCATCGCCGCCGCGCACAAGGTGACACCCGAGACGTTACGTATCTCCGTCGTCCCGCTGCTCCACAGAACCGCGGTGGACACCACGGCGGCGGCGGTGCGGGTAAACGCGCTAGTCGCGTTGGGCAAAATCGCGCCTTGTTTCACCGTCCCCGAATTCGACGCAACCCTCGACGCGCTGCGTCGTATAGCCGCCAACGACAACGGCGCCGCGACGGTGATGTGCGTGCTCGGCGTGGCGGATGCCATGGGTAAGGTTGGTGGGGTTGGGTTGATCGCGTCGAGGTGCCTGCCGCTGGCGTGTCCGCTGATGTTAGCCCCAGGGTTGAACCGGGCGCAGATTGGAACGGTGGCGCGGACGCTCGGGTCGATGCTGCGGCGCGTGGAGGAGGCGAGGGTGGCCACCGCGCCCGCCGCGCCGCCACCTCCAAAGCCAAAGGCAACGAAGCCGCCGCCCGCGGTGCCCGCACGATCTATAGGAGGTGAAGGAACCGATCCATTCGCCGCGTCGGCTTCGGCGGCGGCGGCGGCTCCCGACTTGTTCGTTGGGATGACCACAAATAGCGCTACTCCTTCGTTGACGCCGATGCGTTTGACCCCGCCGCCGCCGTTGGGGGGCGTGCCGCGCGTGTCGTCCGCGACGGAGCAGCTCACGGCGGCGCTCTCCCAGGCGGATGACCTGGAGACCCTGTTCACGGATCCGGGGTACAGGCCAGTGTTGAACTTAAACAACGTCGCGAGCGCGGGTGCTTCGGGGGACATGTTTTCGGGGATGAACGCGGGCCCGGGGGCGGGGGGGATGGGCGGGGCGCGTGGTGCGGGGCGCACGGGTCAGGGTGCGCTCGACGCGAAGGAGTTCTCGCTGCTCTGAGCGCGGAACTACCGGTAGACTTAGCATGAACGACACGAAACGGCGCTCACGCTCGCTCTGTGAAAATCTCGTCACTGGAAAAGCGTCCAGTCCCGTCTCGTAAAACCCAATTTGTGGCGGCACCTTTTTCACAAATCGTTGGAAACACCATGATGACCACGCTCTGTACACCCATCGTCGGTTTCGCGGTCGGCGCTCGCGCCCCTGCCCGGGCGCGCGTCATCGCCCGTAGTAGCCTCAGCGCGCGCTCGTCCGTCGCGGGCACCACCCTCGCCGGTGCGCGCCCCGCCCTTTGCCTTATCTCAAAAGCGACAAATTCCCGATACACGTCGACGCGCATCCATCGATGCGCGTTCTCTACTCCCTCTCCTCGCTGACCCTCTCGTCCCGATATCTCGCTCAATCTCCGTGTCATCAGGCACCGTGGCGAGTCAGCGGACCAACACTCGCGGCTCCCTCTGCGTCGTCGCGGGCAAGAAGGACAAGCGCAAGGGCGGCGGTGGCGCCAAGCCCGCCGGTGGCGGAGGCGCCGGCGGTGGCGCCAAGACCGGCGGCAACCAAGGCCACAAGTCCCCGGGCAAGGTCAAGGAAGGCTCAGCTTACCAGACCGAGACCCGCAAGATCATCCTCTCCCTCTCCAAGGTACGCAAGGTCACCCCGACCGGCAAAGAGCTCATCAAGAACATCAACCTCGGCATGTACCTCGGCGCCAAGATCGGCATCTTGGGAGCAAACGGAGCGGGTAAGTCAACGCTCATGAAGATCCTCGCGGGCGTGGACAAAGAGTTCGACGGCGATATACACCTCGACGACGGCATCAAGGTGGGGTACCTGCCCCAGGAACCCCCCTTGGACGACGGCGAGACGGTGATGGAGAACATCCAAGTCGGAGTCGCCGCGGTGAAAGCCGACGTCGACGAGTACAACCAAATCGCGATGGACATGACCGACCCGGACTGCGACATGGACAAGCTCATGTCACGCATGGACGCGCTGCAGACCAAGCTCGACGCGACGAACGCGTGGGAGATCGAAAGGACCGTGGAGCGCGCGATGGACGCGCTTCGATGCCCCCCGGGCGACGCCCTCGTGAAGAACCTCTCCGGAGGCGAACGCCGCCGCGTGGCCATCTGCCGGCTTCTCCTCGCGCAGCCCGACATCTTACTCCTCGACGAGCCCACGAACCACCTCGACGCGGAATCCGTCGCGTGGCTCGAGAAGTTCCTCGCCACATTCCCCGGCACCGTCGTCGCCATCACGCACGACCGCTACTTCCTTGACAACGTCGCCGGCTGGATCCTGGAGCTGGACCGCGGCGAAGGTATCCCGTTCGAGGGCAACTACAGCACGTGGCTCGAGTCCAAGTCCAACCGCCTCGCGTCCGAGCAGAAGAAGCAGGACGCGCTGTCACGGACCATCAACGCGGAGCTGGAGTGGGTACGGAAGAACGCCAAGGGCCAGCAGAAGAAGGGTAAGGCGCGACTGAGGGCGTACGAGGAGCTCTGCGACGAGGCGACCAAGTTCACCGCTCGAGCCGACCTCGATTCCATCACCATCCCGGCCGCGCCCAGGCTCGGGGACGTCGTCGTGGACGTCAAGGGTTTATCCAAGGGGTACGAAGGCCGCGGGCTGTTGATCGACGGCTTCGACTGCATGGTCCCGCCGGGCGCCGTCGTCGGGATCGTCGGAGCCAACGGAGCGGGTAAGACGACTCTTTTCAAGATGATCACCGGCGTCGACGAGCCGGACAAGGGTTCAGTCGTCGTCGGCGAGACGGTCAAGCTGATGTACGTCGACCAGAGCCGCGACTCGCTGGATGACGAAAAGACGGTTTTCGAGACGCTTTCCGGAGGCGCGGAGGAGATCAACCTCGGGTCGCGAACGGTCAACGCCCGCGCGTACTGCGGCTGGTACAACTTTAAGAGCTCCGATCAGCAGAAGAAGGTCGGGCAGCTCTCCGGGGGCGAGCGTAACAGGCTCCAGCTGGCGAAGACGTTGACGAGCGGCGGGAACGTGCTGATGCTGGACGAGCCCACGAACGACCTCGACGTGTCCACGCTGCGGGCGCTGGAGGAGGCCATCACTTCGTGGAACGGGGTCACCATGTGCATCTCGCACGACAGGTGGTTCCTGAACAAGATATGCACGCACATCATGGCGTACGAAGGGGACTCGCAGGTGACGTTCTTCCAAGGGTCGTACGATGAGTACGAGGAGCACAGGAAGGAACGCATGGGCGGCGGCGAGCCCGCGCCGCTGAAATTCAGACCAATGCCCGCGATGGCGTGATAGGTGCTATTAGAGCGTATAAATACAAACGGCACCTGACTCTGAATATGCATACGGATAAACACCACCACAAAATATAATTTGAAATAAATAGGACGCGACGTATGGAGTTTCAGTTACAATCGCCATTTTTTCTCGAGTTTTGCCTTCAGAAAACTCGCTAAGAAAACTCGCACCAATCCCGCACCCCTCGCCCTCTTTGTAACGCGCTAGGCAGAAACCGCCAAGCCGCAGGAACGATGTCTGCGATTCGCAAGAAGGTGCGTTCACGTTCGAGCCTCGTGCCACCCCCGATGCGCCGTCGCACGCGCGTCGGGCGTCGGGTTTCCGCGCGACCTCATCATCGAGCCCTAGTTTTCTCGCCAAGAGCCGGAGCCATCGCGCGTGCCGAGACTGCCGCCGAGACGAGACGCTGACCGATCCCCCGCCCCTTTTCTCCCCCGACAGATCGTTAAGGACGATGGCGCCGCCCTCTCCGAGTTCGAGAAGGAGGTTGCTCAGGTGCGTGTCGGATCCCGGGCCCCCAACACCGGCGGAAGGTTCCGCTTTTCCAGGGATCGCCGTTAGGGTTTTTTTACAGTGCGCGCGCGGGCGAGAAGTGGCGATGTGCACGGCCCGGCGGCGAGCTCGCGCGTGGTCAATCGAGGACCCGCGGCGTCCGGGCTTCGCCGCGCGGGAGTGCATAGGACGTGAACGATCCGTTGAAGGCGTTCGAACGCCCGTGCGATCGTCGCGGCTCGCCCCGCGCGCGCACGCCGTCGCGCCCTCACCTCGGAAAACAACACCGCGAGGCCTGAACGCTGACCTCTCCACCCCTCCATTCATCTTTTCAGGCTCTCTTCGACCTCGAGGCTACCAACAACGAGCTCAAGGCTGAGCTCAAGGACCTCTACATCAACGGCGCGCAGGAGGTTGACGTGTCCGGTGGCCGCACCGCGGTCGTGATCCACGTCCCTTTCCGCAAGCTGAAGCAGTTCAACAAGATCCAGCAGAGGCTGGTGCGCGAGCTCGAGAAGAAGTTCAGCGGCAAGGATGTGGTGCTCGTCGCGACTCGCCGCATCAACCCCGTGCCCTCCTCCGGTTTCGCCCGCGCCAGGCCCAGGTCCCGCACCCTCACCGCCGTGCACACCGCCCTCCTCGAGGACCTCGTGTACCCCACCGAGATTGTCGGCAAGCGCCAGCGCTACAGGCTGGACGGTTCCAGGCTTCTCAAGGTGTACCTCGATCCTAAAGATCGCAACACCACCGAGTACAAGCTGGACACTTTCGCGGGCGTGTACAAGAAGCTCACCGGTAAGGAGGTTGTCTTCGAGTTCCCCGTCCAGGAGTCCGCCTAAGTCAAACGCTTAGTCGCGATTCGCGGAGGTAGAGACTCTTAGAGTAATTTGGGGGGGTTGTAAACGAAGATAAATTGCTTCGTGCTCAAAAACGTCTCTCGTGTCAAAGCGCTCGTTAGACTCGTGTCGCCTCCGTATTAAAAAATAGAATAGTCCACCCCCAACTCACCCTCTCAGTTCCCGCCCGTCATCTGCGACGCCTTGAGCTTCCGCAGCTGCAGTCGCACCTCCGAGTCCGTCTTGGCCAGTATGCGCCGTTCGCTCACCCGCACCCGCGCCGCCGCGACGGACCGCTGCGTTTGCCGGACGGGCTCCGGAAACACTCCGACCCACGCGTCGGCGTCTGGAAACTTGGCGAGCTCCCCTTCCGACGGCCCGCGAAGCTCCGCGAGGAAGCTCTTTTGCTTCTTCGCCTGCTTACCCGCCGGTTTCGTCGGATCCGACGCGGCGATCTCCCTGTCCTTCTCGAGCGTGTTCGGGTACTTGGACAACGCTTCGCTGGTGACGTCGGCCAAGAGCTCCCGAACGGCGATCTCGCCGCCGACGCCGCCCAACACCTCCCCCTGCGTGCCCCTCTTCCCCTTCGTGATCGCGCCCAGCAGCCCGCCCACCATGGCGTTGCCGATCAGCGCGCGCGTCGCGAGCTCGGGCAGTTCTTTCGGATCCTTCGGATCGCACAGCGCGAACGACGCGTATTGCAGCAGCTGCTTGGGGTAGCCGTTGAGCTTGAGCGGGAACGCCTCGACGGGGCCGAGGCCGATGCGCTTGAGCGCGTCCGCCTTGGCGTCCGCGTACCGATCGTCGGGGTCGATGCCGAGGACCACCTCGAACTCGTCGTCGGGGTTCTCGCCAACCGCGGGGGCGAACCCGTATGAGATCAACAGCTCGGACGACGGCCTGGAGCCGTAACTGGCGTAAACCTGCTCGCCAACCTTGTACCGTCGGTCAGGTGAGAGGCACACGGCGCCGCCGGTGTCGTCGATGTAGGCGTTGCACCCGGGCCTGTGGTTGAGCATGTCCGCCCAAGGAACGAGCGCGAGCTCGCCGCCGCGGTTGGGCAGCCTGATGAGGCGCGAGAAGAGCACGTCGAACGCCCATCGCAGCGCCCCGGGGGTGAGCGCGGGAAAGTCGGCGCGGATCTCCTCGATCGCCGCGTCGACGGAGGCTTGCCGCTCCATGGCCGCGCGCTGCGACGGGGATCCCGCGAGGAGACTCTTGATGTCGTCCTCCGGCCAGTCCAGGACGCCGCCCGTGCGTCTGGGCAGCGCCTTGACGTAGGTTGCGAATCGCCCGCCGTCCTCGCCCGCGTCGATGGCCAGCGCCTGCTCCGCGAGGAAGGCGGCGAGCACCGACCACTCCTGCAGGTTGGCGTGCGCGGGGCCGAGCTTGGACTCCGCGATCGCGCGCTCCACCGTGATCAGCGTCGTCTCCGGGATGTCCAGCAAACTCTCGCCGCGGCGAACCTCGTCGGTGGCGACGAGGCCGCGACCCTCCGGTAGGTCCACCACGAGCTCGAGCTTCTGCGCGGGTAACGCCTGATTGACCGTCATCCAGCGCATGAACTCCTCCTTGGACGCGGTACCGACGCACGCGGGGATCTCATCGTCGCCCAAGCGCGTCTCCGGGAGCGCCTCGTCCGCCGCGGTCGTCTCGGTGTCCTGGATCGCTTCCGACGCCCTCGTGACCAGATTGTCGTTGCGAGGCGCTGAGCGATGGGCCGGTCGCGTGGAGGTCAGTCGCGCGCGGCGGGACCTCGGGGCGGACGCGCGCGACGCGACGCCGAGACGCGCGGCGCTCGCGATGGTGGATGACGCCATGGTGATCGGCGTTTCGATCCCGATACCTGGACGCGGGGGAGCCTCCGAGCGTCGCCGACTGTGCGCGCGGGGCGACGTATCGCGAGCGATTTATTCAGGGAGATCTTATCGTGTCCTTGAAGTCCTCGGAAATTTAACCGTGTTTTCTGAGTCAATGCATCTCGAGTCATTAACTCGCCGATCGCGCCATGGAAACAAAACAAACTCTTGGCGGCCGAGTCAAGACCGCCGCCCCATTTATTACTGTCATCTATACTCCGTCGCGCACACCGCGCCGCGCTTGGTTCGACCGGACCGACCGGAACCGCCCAACCTCAGCCGACGAACGTCGCGCGAAGTTGAGCGCGAGCGCCAGCGGGACACGCACGAACGTATCGCGCGCGACCCACCGAGACGAGAGGAGGACCGCCGTGCAGCGTCTCCAATCTTTTCTTTGTCGGCGCCGATTTCCGGCAATTGCGGTCGAGTAGACTGACGCCCACCCCCCCGACGCGCACGATCATCTCGCGACCCGATACATCGGCGGGTGCCATGGCGGTCAGCCTGAAGGAGCGCGTCGCCGGCCACAGCGACTTCTTCGACAGGCTCGTCGAGCTCATACCCGCCAGGTACTACGTGCCCGACGAGCAGAACCCGGAGTGGTCCAAGTTCCAAAAGACCAAGAGCGCCAAGGCTGCCGCCAAGCAGGCGGCGAAGGAAAACTCCAAGAAGGCGCTCAGGGCTAAGCTCCAGCCCGGGAACGCGATGACATCGCTGGAGAAGATGCGCCTCAAGGAGGGCGCAGAGGGATCCGACGAAGACGACGAAGACGATGCAAAGGGATCCGACGAGCCCGAGTCTGACAACGAGTCCGACTTTGAGGACGACGTCGAGGACGATGCATCCGATTCCGCGGACGATTCAGATACCCCGCCCAAGAAGACGGTGCCGCGCGTCCCCAACGGCGACAAGGCGCGCGCCAAGCTCGACCCGTCGGCGGACGACGCCTCGGCGGCGAGGATCGAAAACGTCCCAGCCGCGGGGGCGCCGCCGACCGCCGCGGGCTGGTCCTTGGGCGACGGCGCCGGCGGCGACCGGCTCGAGGAGCTCCGATTGCGTCTAAAGGCTAAGATCGAGGCGTCGAGGGTGGCGAGGAAGGCGGAGGAGACCGCGGAGAAGGCTGCCAAGGCGAGGGAGTGGCGCGAGAAGAAGAAGAAAACCAAAGCTGAGAAGAACGCGGAGAAGCGAAAGAGACGAGAGTCGGACGACGCCGCCGGTTCGAAACCCGGCGCCGATTCGGATTCCGAGTCCGACGAACCCATCCGGGACAAGGGTGCCGACGACAAGTTCGATTTCGGACGCGTGGACATGGGCGACGGCGTCGGGGGCGGCGCGCCCAAGCGGAAGCGGGCGAAGAAGGAGACCCTCCTGGCCCGCGCCGTCGACCAGCGCAGGGCGGTGGCGGACGCGGGCGGCGAGGAAACCGTGGCGGGGCAGAAGGTGGCTGAGAAGTTCTCCTGGTCCGCCGCGCTCGCCAGGGCCGGCGGCGAGAAGGTTCTGGACGATCCCAAGCTCCTCAGCAAGAGCGTCAAAAACGAGCAAAAGCGCAAGAAAAAATCTCAGGAGAAGTGGGAGAAGCGCGAGGCTTTCCAGAAGGAGCAGATGGCGGACAAACAGAAGAAGCGGAAGGACAACCTCAAGTCGCGGGTCAAGGCGAAGATCGAGCGGAAGATCGACAAGCGGGAGAAGAAGCGGAACCGGCCCGGGTTCGAGGGCCGGTCGCAGGGACCAATCAACAAGTGATTCAGATAGATTTCAACGACACACACGAGATTTATTACGTACGAAGGTCTCATCTCATCACTCCACTCGTAACACTCACGTGCAAACACGCTTCCACTTCATCGAGCGTTACCTCACCGCTCGGCCCTGTGTCCCATGAAGAACCCGCGCCAGTCCCCTTTGTGCCGCCTGAGCTGCAGGAGCGCGTACACGCAACCTCCGAGCCATCCGGTTGTCATCATGATCGCCGTCCACGCCGCGGCGACTAGACCATTCGCTTCCCTGAACCATATCCACATCGAGTACACCGTGAACCCGACGTACAGGTCCACGAGGGACACGATCCCCCACGGGTTCGACACGAGCCACTGGACCTGCGTGGAGTTATCCGGGACGCCCCCGGTGGATGTGTACAATGCCCAGGATATGACGAAGAACATGAGGGCGGCACCGACGTGGCACACGAGCGAGGCTGCCTTGGCGAAGTCGTTCCCGCGGCGGGCCTGCCAGTCGGACGATCCGGTTTCCGGCACGGGCTGCCAGTCGCCGGACATGTCGCTCCCGGCTCGAACCGCGGAGCGGTGCTTCGTGGTGCTGTCGCGCGTGGAGGGCAACCCGGTGGTGGGTCGTCCCGAGAATGCGAGGTGCGCGCGTGTCGGGGACGCGCGGGGCGGGCGGTGCGGCGCGGGTCGACGCTTGAAGGTCGGGTGGACGCCGGGAGACGGTGGCGCGAGTTCAGTACCGACGCGTATCGACGACGAAGCGCGAAGCATGCGGCGTCCGGTGCTCTGCACGGCTGTCGTCTTCCGAGGGGCACTTCGGCACCATCCTGACGTGGCGCTGATCCGAAACCGGTGATTCTTTAACCTCAATCGTGGGTCAAATCGCCAACGGTAGTGTTCGACACAGCACCCGCGCGCGACCCACCGTCGTCGCAAACCCGCCGATCGCCACACACCGATCGCATCGGATACGCCACCGAGTGATCCGCACGCTCGTCGCACGGTAACGCGCGACCCAGGCACCGCCACCGAATAGGTTGACATCGACTGACGATGGGGGGCAAGAACAAGAAAAAAGGAGGTCGCGGAGGTGGCGGATCGGGCGGCGGTGCCCCTAAGCCCGCCGGGGAGGTCCCCAAGCCCAAGCCCGCGGCCGCCGAGCCCGAGGGCACCCCGTCCAAGAAGCCCCTCCTCGACGAGGAATCGTCCAGCTCCTCCTTCGTGCCTCCCGCGCCCAAGGTTGCTGAGAAGGCCCCAGAGCCCGAACCGGAGCCGGAGCCGGAAATCGCCGATGCACCCGCAGCCCCCGAGCCCGAGCCCGCCGCTGCCGCTGCGCCCGAGCCCGAGGCTGCGCCCGAACCCGCCGCCGATGCCGAGGCTGATGTCAAGGCTGCCGAGGAAGAGAAGGCCGCCGCCGCGAAGGCTGCCGCCGAGGAGAAGGCTGCCGCCGAGAAGGCTGCCGCCGAGGAGAAGGCCAAGGCTGAGGCTGCCAAGCCCGCGGATGTGAAGGTTGAGGTTGACAAGAAGGAGGAAACCGCGCCGCTCGCCGCGCAGCCGAGCTCGCCCGCCGCCTCCGAGTCCGAGGAGAAGTCCCAGGGATGCTGCATCATCATGTAAGCGAGTGGGGACGGGCGTCATAGGGTTCCCACCGAGCCGCGTCCGATGGACGCCGCTGCTGTAGATACAACCCCAAAACGGGGGGAACATATATATTAAACCGTAATAACCGTCAAATAACGCACACGCCACCAGTAACGCGACGCTTCACGAATCTAATTCCGGCAATTACGAAACCGACCCCGAATGCCCATACGAGATCTCCAGCAGAATCTCCTCTCCGCCGAGTGAAGAATTATTCCGAGTTGACGTCAGAACACACGCCACAAAGAGAGAACACACGCCATGGCTCGCTGGCTCCTTTTCGTCGCGTGCGTGCTCTCCGCGCTCTCGCTCGCCTCGGCGGCGCGCCCGAACCCCCACGACGGTATCGCGCTGAAGATCTCGCGCCACGCGCAGGCCCTGGGTGGCGAGTCAGATCTGAAGAATGGCGAATTCATCATGAACGCAGAGTCGCTCGCCACCCCCCAGTGCGACGCCGCGTGGAAGATCCTCAACAGCGACAGGTCCACCGGCGGGTACATCGAGACCGTGGAGAAGATCTTCGCCATCGGGCGCGCCGTGGGTCAGGAGGCCGGCGCCGTCTGCGGCGCGCACCTCAAGGTCCGATGGGACGCCAAGCCCGTGTACTGCAAGCAATCCTGCTCCGACTTTTGGACCCCGGAGCGCATGGACATCGCCGACGAGCTCGACGCGGCGGCCGCCCGGGTTCTTCCCGGCGGGCACACGCTCATGTGGCTGCACGAGAGCGTCACGCTTCCCTTCCCGCCCTTCCCCTTGGTGGACATGAAGGCGGATTTCGACGCCATCATGCCGGTGATTGTACCCGCCGCCTGCGAAGACGCCGCGGACATGGACGGCATCCTCGGGTGGTTCAGCGCGGCGTGTCACAGCGAGAACCCGAAGCTAAAGCACTGCGACTACAGCTTCGACTGATCCGATACGATACGATACGATACGATGCGATGCGATACGTGTATAGATAAGCCGCCAGACTGTAAACAAAAAAGAGAATCGACCGCGTCAGCGTTTTTTTCTTCGTCCCGAGTCAACTTTCCGTTGGGCCCCCGACAGAGGCGGAGGCGCGATGGACGCACCGCCGCTGGGATGGACGGCGGAGGGCCGCGCGCGTAAGATGCGCGCGCTCCGTGCGGAGGCAGGCCGTAAGGCGAAAGAGGAGCTGGACGCCGCGAGAGAGAGGTGCGCGTCGCGTCTCGCCGACCCGCTCGTTCCGTAAATCCCCCCCGAGACGGCACCTTTGCCATCCATCTGACCCCCCGCGCCCATCGTCTCTCGCAGGTTACGCAAGAAGGAGGCTCTGCTGCGCAGGATGAAGCAGGACAGGGCGAAGGAACACGAAACCCTCCGACGGATGGCGACCGAGGACGACGGCGAGGCGCTCGAGCGACGGGCCAGAGAGGCGGAGGCGCGAGCCGACGACAAGGAAAACAGACGGCTGTGGTTCCGACCGTGCGAGACGTGCTTCGAGATACGCAAAGCCGCGGCGCTCAGCAAGGATCCGGACTACGCCTCGAGGCTATGCACGCGATGCAACGCACGCGCGGTGAAGGAGGCTGCCGAGGAGGTACGACGGGTCCGGCGTGCAGACGGCGGAGAGGACGATGACGATGACGATGAGACCAATCCGAGGACGGTGTCCGCGTTGCGCGCGGATCTCGCGGATGCGGAGGCGTTGGTGGCGCTCTCGAACGATGAGAAAGGACGCATCGCCGCGCTCGATCGATGCGTGCAGCTGCGACTGGCCATCGAGACGGCGCAGGCGGGTGCCACGTGGGAGGCGCGGCGGCGTCGCGTGGAGGAAAGGGACGAGGAAAAGGACGACGACGACGATCCGCTCAACACGAGCATGGAGACCGAGCCCGGGACGGGCGAGACCTGGATCAATAGCTAACCTTAAACCTAAACACGCTTATAGGTACTTCACATCACTCACAGCCCGACCCAGTACGACCTGCCGTTGACGTTATGCACCGGCCCCACGTCCGGCGACGTCGTCCCCCACTCGTACCAAACCTTCGAAGGACCGACGCACCGCCACACGTGCGCCTCGACGTCGCACCCCTGTAAACAAAACACGACGTCAATCGAATTGCCCATACTATACGAGAATTAACATAAACTTACCGCGGGTACGTACACCGGATATCGCAACGGGAAGTAGATGGGGAACCAGCTGAACATGGGCTCGCCGCTCGGGCCCATCGTGTGCGTGGGGGGGTATATGCTGCAGTGCACGTCACCGGCGGGCCCAGAGTACAGTTTCGCGTCGAAATACCCCGCGAAGCCGTGCATGGTCGCCGCGTGATTCGTTCGGTCCCGGCGCCACCGAAGCTTGGCGTATCGGGAGTTGTCGATGACCTTGTCTTCGTTCGGGTGTTCAAACGTGAACACCTCGGCCGGGTCCGCGATCAACGCGCACCTGTGCAGCTTCACCACGTACGGCGTCTCCATGTGCGCGAGGTCCCCGTACGCCTTGGCGTCGTTCCACAGCTTGGCGCACGTCACCGGCGCGAGATAACTCGTGTACGCCTGAGGGATGGACACCCCGCCGGGCTTTAGAAACCTCTGCGCGCCGTCGAGGCACTCCGGGGACAACTCGTTATCACCGAACGATCCCAACAGCTCGGAGACCAGCACGTCCGCCGGTTCCGGCGGGTCCACCGACCGCATGTCGCTCGAGATGACCGTCACCAAGTCGCTCCACCCCTCGGCTTCCACCAGCGACTGAAGCGTGATCACCGCGTTGGGGTTCTTCTCAACGGCGTACACCCTCAGCGGACGACCGCTACGCTCAGACGCCCGCAAGGACGCGCGAACCAGCGGCCCGCGACCGGCACCCACGACCATCAACACCGTCGTCTTCCCACCCGCCGCGTCCACGTCGCTCACCCTGTCCTTTAAACAGTTAAAAACCGCTTCTTCGTAGCACAAGTACTTGGAAGCGTCCTTCTCGAACGTTTCGTACGTGGCGCTCTCCAGGTTATCCATCAGCGGCTGCAACGGCGCCTGCAGGTAGTCACGGTACCCAGCCTCCACGAGCTCCTGCTCGGTGGTTTGTGGGATCTTGCGGAAAAGGTAGACTAGGTACTCCCACCGCCGCCGCGTCGGGTCCGCCGAGTCTGTCTCCGCAGCCGCCGCCTCCGCGGGAGTAGGCTCGTGCACAGCCGTATCATCGCCGAGGTCCCCTTTCGGATTCATCACCAGGTCGCCGTCGCCGCCACCCGCGCGTATCACCACCTGCACGTTACGCCTGAGCATGGACGTGACAAACTCCTGGTGTCGCTTGGGCAGAACCGGGAAGCCGCGTTTGTTGGACGTGAACGCGTCGTTTGATACCACGACAGCCCTCACCGGTTCCCCGATCCATCGTTCCAGCTCCGTTTGCGGTGGAAGCGTGGGGCCGAGGTGGAGGCACACGCCGAGCTGCGGGTGGCCCTCGCACATGGCGCGTAGATTGGCCCACGCCTCGAACGGGTCGTGCGTTCGGCGCCGCGTGTGCGGATCCACCTCGGAGGTTAATGAATCTGGATTGATGGGCCGATCGGACGATGCGTCACCGGCGTCTGCGTCCATCGTGTCCATCCCTCTGGCCTCCGCGGCGTCCACCGCGGGGTCCACGAGCGGGACCCGGACCCAGAGCGCGGTGTGCGAGAGCGCGCCGAGGAACTGGTTGACGATCCTGGCGTAGTTCGCGGCGCCGAGCTTTGGGGGCGGGAGGAGCACGGCGTGCAGGGAGAGGTGCGCCGCCCACGAGAGCTCCTGTCGCAGCGCCGCCTCGCTGTCTCTGCGGTAGGCGTCGGAAGGGGAGTCCGCGTCGATCCACGGCGAGGTTTTGCCCACGACCTGCGACGACCACTGGCTGGAGTTTAGCAGCAGGTCGGATCGCGCGAACGGCGCGGGCGCCGGGGCGGTCGGATCGCGGGCGGTGGGCGCCGGGCGGCGGTGGCGCGGATGCGCGAGTGGCGCGACGAGGAAGTCCAGCCCGAGCGATAGCGTGTCCGATAGGCATCGCTGCAGGTCGTGGCAGACGTCGACCTCGAGGCCCGCGTAGGCGCTGTCGCCGAGGTCGGTCCTCTTGGCGAGCGGCATGGTACGAGCGGCGCGAGGTCGAGTGCCGCGAGGAGTCCGAGGACTTGACGCTGAATAATCTTAACAGTTTTCCCGCCCTCGGACACAACGAGAGGCCGCACGCATCCACGGACGTGACATGGGCGCCGCGCCAGCCGCCCTCGCGGATGCGAGCGTGATATCGACGATGTCGGCGTGGATCGAGCAGGCACTCAGGCCGATATCCGACGCCGACCCCGCGGTGCTCTCCAAGTACGTCCTCGCTCTACTCAAGAAGGACACCCCGCTGGACACCATGCGAGGCAACTGCATCAAAGAGCTCGAAGACTTCCTGGAGGACAAGACGCGCGGGTTCGTGGACGCGCTGTTCCGCAAGGTGGACGAAGAGATCGCACGGCACGCCAAGCGCGCCGAGGAGGACACCAACGCGGAGGAGGACGAGTTGGACTACGGCGAGGGCTCGGACAGCGAGAAAGATGATGAGCGCCCGCGCGGACGACGCGAGGGACCCGCGGACACTGACGCGCGCGATGATCGCCCCGACCACACCGGGCGTTCGAACGACAGGCGGCGGGACGAGACGAGACGCGGCGAACACGCGCGGGAACCGGACCGGCGGCGACCGCGGTCACGGTCACCGCCACGGTCCCAATACCGCGATGACGGCCAACATCGAGATTCTCACCGCGGTCGTCGCGACTCACCCGATCGACGCGGCCACACGTACGACCACCGCGACGATCACCGCGACCACAGACACCGGAATCAGCACATGCGCCAGCGTGCGGACGGACACGACGACCGCGCGCCGCCGCCGCTTCCTCCGGGACCGCCGCCCAGCGCCATCCCGATGAATACAAAATTCCCTACGCCGGACCCGAAGGACGCCGCTCGAAAGATCCCGGAGCCCATGGACGACACCGTGCGCGCCGTGTTCTTCCAGATACCGCCCAAGGCGATCGCGTACTTCGAACGGCACCACAAGAGCGATTTCGGGGTTAAGATTTACGACTTTTATTCCCAATTCGGCGACGTCGAGGACGTGCGACCGAACCACAAGAACTTCCGCGCCACCGTCGTGTACGCGGACGTCGAGGCTGCGCGTCGCGCGGTGGTCTTCCGCCGGGTGCTGTTCTGGGATAAGGAGCTGAAGAACGTGGAGACGCGATGGGCGCGGCCGGAGGCGGAGATCGAACGCAGGCGCGAGAAGAAGCTCGCGGGGACGGAGGAGAAGAAAGCGGAGCGAGAAGCCGCGGCTGAGAAGCGAAAGGCTGAGGCTGACGAGCGCGAGGCGGCGCGTGTGAAGGCGGTGGAGGCGCTGCGGGTCAAGCGCGAGCACGCGCGGCGACTCGCGGCGATCGAGGCTGAGAAACGCGCGCTCAAGGAAAAGCTCGAAGCCGCGTCCGCGCCGAAGAGACCCGCGGAGTCGACGACGAGTACTCTTAAAAAAGGCGGGGACGTCGCGGCGGCGGCGGCGAAGCTGGAGCGGGACGCGAAGGAGCTGCGGGCGAAGTACGAGGCGATGGTGGCGGCGAAGAAGCGCAAATCCACGGAGGAGGCCACCCCCGCGGGGGGGGGCAACAAGCGCGGCAAGAAGTAGCGTACGGTGGTGTGACATGACGATTGATTCGAACGTTGGTTTTCACTTTGGCAGGTTATCGCGCCCCCGGTCCCTCTCCAGCGTCACGACGCAGTCCACGTGCACCCCGCTCGTGCCCACCGTGGCGTTGTACACCCCCCTCGCCGCCTTCATCACCACGGCATCGTCCACGCCGTCCGTCACCCGCAGCGTCACGTTCGCGACCAGCTCCCCCGGCGCCGTCATCCACGACGCCGACTCGATCACGTCCACGACTCCCGGGATCCGCCTCAGGTCCAACTCGCACTTGGCCAGGGACTCCACCCTGCTCCGCGGCTTGGCGCCGAAGAGCGCGGCGGCGGTACGTAGGATCAGCGGGTGCGCGTTGTACACGATGACGGCTGCGGCGAACATGCATTCGCCCCACTCCGTGTTTTGCGACTCGCCTCCCATGACGTCGTGGACCCATTGGGCGATTGGGACTCGCGCCGATCGGAAGCCGTCGGCGAGGGCGAAGAGGAAGACGGCGTGCAGGTTCATCTCCCGCGCGCTGGCGAAATCGCCGATCCACTGCGCCCCCTTGAAGAACATCGCGGCGCCGAGGACGTCGATGGCGACTCGCGCCGTCGACGGCGCCATGAGCGACGCCGGGTACCTCTCCTCGCTGAACAGCGTGTTTCCCCCGCCTCTCATCCTCCATCCCTCGATGAGCAGCTGCAGCGTGGTGAACGCCAGGAAGCACGACACGGCGAACGCGGCGGTCACCTCGACCCGCGGCGGGCGCTCGTCGCCTTTCCTCACCAGCGCCCGGAGGCTGAGCGTCAG
>Ga0209631_10002034_pt1 | contig 24770 bp, 27 predicted proteins | sample COG_08_FD_184752 | JGI IMG/M metagenome (GOLD analysis project Ga0209631, IMG submission 184752) | Pelagic Microbial community sample from North Sea - COGITO 998_met_08 (SPAdes) (version 2) | ecosystem: Environmental > Aquatic > Marine > Neritic zone/Coastal water | place: Helgoland, sampling... | reverse complement strand
TACATGTTTGTAACTTTCTCTTCTCCCACTTCCTGTAGATCTAGTATTCATTAATCTTGCATTTAAACGATCTTGCATAAAGTTTTTTAATATACCATTCTCAATTAAGACAGTTTTCTCTGTCGGGGTTCCTTCATCATCAATTGTTAAACTTCCCCTCCTATTATGCAAAGTTCCATCATCAACAATTGTAACCCCTTCACTTGCAACTCTCTGACCCATTAAATTATGAAACGCAGACGTTTTTTTTCTATTAAAATCTCCTTCTAAACCGTGACCAATTGCTTCATGAATAAGTATTGCAGGCCATCCTGATCCTAAAACCACTTTCATCTCTCCTGCGGGTGCAGGCTTACTATTTAAATTTACCGAAGCAATTCTAAATGCCTCATCACATACTTTTTTCCAATTATCATCTTTAAGATATTCATCGTACGACTGTCTGCCACCAATACCGTAAACGCCAGTTTCTTTTTTGCCGTTTTTTTCGAGCATTACAGAAACATTAAAACGAATTAAAGGTCTTACATCTGTCAGTACTTCTCCACCTGATCTAATTATTTCTATAGACTTATGTTCTCCAGAAAAACTTGCAGTTACTTGATGAACAGTTCCACTTTTTGATCTTGCATAATTATTAACTTCTTTTAAGAGCTCTAATTTTGATTGAAGTGATTTTTCTTCTATGGGATTAATACTTTCATAAAATTGTTCATTTGTTTTCGGTATTTTATGATTATAAATACCTTTTTTTGATTTTAAAGTTGAGCTTAAATTAGCTGCTGATTGTTTTAATGAATTTTTTGAAATTTCATTTGAATGAGAGTAAGCAATAACTTCACCTGTTACAGCTCTTAAGCCATATCCTAAATCAGAACTATAGGTAGAGTTTTTAATTTTACCATCATCCAACAAAATAGATTCACTTTTTGAATTTTCTAAGTAAAGTTCACCATCATCACAGTTATTTAGTGTTTCAGAAACAATTTTTTCTGCATCATTTCTTGATAAGTCTGCTTTATTAAAAAAATCAGTCATAATTTATTGATAACTTTAAATAATTTTATCACAAGAAATAAACTCGTTCTACGCGACGTACTATACATAGGAAGCTAATAATCGTTGTTAATCTCATTGATGAATAAAATATAAGGTAAATTTAGTGGAGGTCGGCAAGGGTTTATTAATGCAAAAAGAGTTTTGGCCTCATAAACTAGCACTGTATTATAATTTTAATCCCGGTCCTTTCATATACGGGGCATCTTTATCTAGAGGCCACCTTGATTTAGCTGATATATTAATATCGTCAATTAAATTTTTTTTAAATCTTTGTATTCCAGCCCATGCAATCATTGCAGCGTTGTCACCGCAAAATTTTAAGTCGGGATAAACGGTTTTGAAATTCATCTCTTTTGCTAACTTAGATAAGTTATTTCTTATAGAGTTATTAGCTGCAACACCACCGGCTACTATTAGCTGAAAATTTTCTTTTTTTGTTTTTTCTTTAAAAAAATTTACTGCAACTTTAGTTTTTTTATAAAGAATTTTATTAATAGTGTTTTGAAACGAAGCTGCTAAATTATATTTTAATTTATCTTGTCCGTTAATTTTTTTTGACTCTCTTAAAACAGCCGTCTTAAGACCAGCAAAAGATAAGTTACATCCTGCTCGGTTAATAATTGGTTCTGGAAGTTTAATAGAATTTTTATCACCTAGTTTTGCAAATTTTTCAACACTAGGACCACCTGGATAACCTAAGTCTAACATTTTTGCAGTTTTGTCAAACGCCTCACCCAACGCGTCATCAATAGTTGTGCCTAATTGTTCATATTGATTTACATCTTTAACTATTAAAAATTGAGTATGACCACCGGATATTAATAAAAGTAAATATGGAAACTGAATTTTTTCTTGAAGGCCTGGACTTAATGCGTGTCCTTCTAAATGATTAACACCTACAAAGGGTTTATTAGAAAATGCCGCAATTGATTTTCCAATGTTTAAGCCGACAGTCAAACAAACTATTAAACCAGGTCCAGCTGTAGCTGCCACACCATCTATTTCTTCGATAGTAATTTTACTTTCTTTTAAAGCTGTATCTATAATGTATTCGATATTTTCTAAGTGAGCTCTCGCAGCTATCTCGGGCACGACTCCGCCAAATTTCTTATGTTCTTCAATTTGACTTGAAACGATATTAGACAAGACATCCGCGGCACCTTCATTATTTTCTCGAATTACAGCCGCTGCTGTTTCATCACAACTAGTTTCGATTCCTAAAAAAGTAATTTTTTTTGACATAGTCTGCTTAATTAATTTTAAATAGTATAAATTAGTTCAATCAAATATATAATCAATTAATGACTAAAATTACAATTGGAGCCAGAGGAAGTAAGCTTTCCATTGCTTATGTAGAAAGGGTAAAGGAACTTTTAATTAAAAATAATGAGGTACTTGGTAAAGAAAATATTAATTTTAAAGCCATTAAAACTTCTGGAGATATAAATCAAAGTATAAAGCTTTCCGAGATCGGTGGTAAGAACTTATTTTGTAAAGAAATTGAAGAAAAACTAATTAGTAATGCCATTGATATAGCAGTGCACTCTTTAAAAGATATGGAGTCTGTCGAAAATGACAATCTTATTATTGGGGCATATATAAAGCGAAATGATTTTAGAGATGTAATTATAAGCAACAAAATTAAAGACATAGCAGGTCTTAAAGATAAAATAGTAATTGGCTCGAGTTCTAAAAGAAGAGAGCTACAACTAAAAAAAATTAATAAAAATATATCTGTAGTTAATATTAGAGGCAACATCGATACAAGAATTAAAAAACTTGATGAGGAAAAATTAGACGGAATAATTTTAGCCGCAGCAGGGGTTAAGAGTTTAGATTTAGTCGACAAAATAAGCATATTATTTCAAACGGAGCAGGTTTTGCCAGCAGCAGGACAAGGAATTATTGCAGTTCAGTGTAAAAAAAATGACGACGTGACAAAAAATTTTTTAAAAAAAATTAATGATGTAGAAACTGAATTATGCGCAAAAGCTGAGCGCAAAATGCTTCAAGTTATAGGAGGTGATTGTGAAACTGCAGTAGGAGTTTTAGCTGTAATTAAAAAAAATAATCTTAAATTGAAAGCTCAACTATTTTCAGACTCAGGCCTTAAAAGCTTTGAATATGAATTAACTGGTAGAGATGTAGACGCATTAGAAATTGGAAAAACCGTTGGAGAAAAATTGTTAGATAAAGCAGGTAAGGAATTTAAAAGAAAATGAATATTCTATTAACAAGACCATTACTAGATGCAGAGGATTTAATGGAAAGATTTTTTTCTCTTGGTCATAAAATAATTAATATTCCAACTTTAAAAATTTCAGCAACCAATATTGATCCTATTGATGCCACAAAATATGATGCATTTATTTTTACTAGTGCAAACGCGATTAGAAATTTAAAATTAATTAATCAAAATAGAAATATTATTTGTTTTTGTGTAGGAGCAATGACAGAAAAAATTGTTAGATTAGCTGGATATAAAAATACAATCTCAGCAGGAGGTACAGTCAATGCTTTGAAAAATATTATTTTAAATTCAGATCAAATTGATAAAAAAAAATTTATCGCTTACTTTTGCGGTGATACGATATCATCTAGTTTAGACACTGAATTAAAAAAAGAGGGAATTCAGATCGAAAAGATAATTAATTATTCATCTGAAAAAATTACCACTCTAAATGAGGAAAATAATAAAATAATCGTTAATCACCCTCCTGACATAATTTTCATTTACTCAAAAAGAAGCGCCGAAAGCTTTATTGAATTAACAAAAAAATACTCACTTAATGGCCTGATGACAGGCTCAAGAGTATTATGTATAAGTGAAAAAGTTTTAAATGTTTTAAAAAAATCAGGGTGGAAAAAGCTAGAAATTTTTGAGCCTGGAGAAGAAATAAATAGATTAGACAACAGCTAAATGGAAGTATTACAAAATTTTAAAAACTTATTTTTTGACGTATGGACCAAAGGTGTCTCAGGAGTAAATATTTCAGAGATTATTATTGCATTATTGATTTTTTTATTTTTTTTATTTTTAAGAGGTGTTTTTGCAAAATTTGTGGTTAAGCGGTTGGAAAAGTACGTATCGAAAACCACTAACAATTTTGATAATTCCTTAGTATTTTCCATGGAAGGACCTGCAAAATTTTTTCCTATTGTTTTAGGTTTTTTTGTTTCCACGAGTTATTTAACAATAGAGGTAAAAGCAGCTGGTTTTTTAGAAACAATTAATCGGTCTTTAATTACTATTTTAATATTTTGGACGTTTCATCAAATTATCGGGCCATTATCTGTAGTAATTAAATCTGTTGGAGGTTTACTGTCCAAGGACTTAATAAATTGGATAATTAAAGCGATTAAAGTTTTAATTTTTATTTTAGGTATTGCTGCTGTTTTAGAACTTTGGGGAATTAAGATCGGTCCTATTATTGCCGGCTTAGGATTATTTGGCGTTGCTGTAGCTTTAGGTGCTCAAGATTTATTTAAAAATTTAATCTCCGGAATATTAGTACTTGTAGAAAGAAGATTTCAAGTTGGTGATTGGATTTATGTCGAGGGAGTAATAGAGGGAACAGTAGAAAGTATAGGCTTTAGATCCACGGTTGTAAGAAGATTTGATAAGTCTCAAGCAACTATACCAAATTTTCAATTTGCTGAAAACGCGGTAATCAATAATACACAAACCACAAATAGAAGAATTAATTGGATGATAGGACTGGAGTATCGAACTACTAGCGAACAGTTAAAAAATATTAAAACTCAAATTGAAGAATACATTAGAAATAATAATGATTTTGTTGAGTCAAAAAATACTATGCTTTCTGTAAAAATAGATCAATTTGCTGCAAGCTCTATAGATATAAGGTTGATATGTTTTACAAAAACAAAACAATTTCAAGAATGGCTCAATGTAAAAGATACTTTAGCCTTAGAAATTAAAAATATAGTGGAAAAAAACAAAGCCTCTTTTGCATTTCCAAGCACTTCAATTTATGTGGAAAAAAATTCATGAAATCTGTTCTAATTTTATTTGATAATGTTGTTAGTCTTTATATTTGGATATTAATTATTAATGCAATAATTAGTTGGCTTGTTGCTTTTAATATTTTAAATACATCAAATAGATTTGTTTATTCTGTACTTGATGTTTCTTATAGATTAACTGCTCCAGCTTTAAATTATATTAGAAAGTTTCTACCAAACCTAGGTTCAATAGATATTTCTCCCGTAGTATTAATTTTGGCATTAATGTTTTTAAGAAATTTGGTTTTTGAAATGTTTGCTCCTGGATTATTTTAATAATGATTATTGATGGAAAAAAAGAAGCTTTAATTTTACGGGAACAAATAAAAAAAGAAATAGATTCAATAAAGTTAAAAAATACAGGAGTTCCAGGTTTAACCGTAATTTTAATTGGTGACTTTGCGCCAAGTCAAATATACGTAAAAAATAAAGAAAAAAATGCAAAAGAAGTAGGAATTACTTCTGAAGTGTTGAGGTTTCCAAAAGAAGTTTCAGAGGAAGAAATTTTAAACAAGATTGAAGAATTAAACAACAATAGTAAAGTTTCAGGAATATTGGTTCAATTACCTCTTCCACAACAAATAAGTAAAGAAAAAGTTATTAATGCTATCAACCCATTTAAAGACGTTGACGGGTTTCACCCGACAAACGTTGGAAACCTTTCTTCTGGTTATAAAGCGATAGTTCCTTGCACACCTCTTGGGTGTTTGTTGTTGATTAAGAAAATTGAACCAAACTTAAGAGGAAAACACGCAGTCATTATTGGAAGGTCAAATTTAAACGGAAAACCTATGGCTCAATTGCTTTTAAAAGAAAATTGTACTGTGACTATTGTTCATTCAAAAACAATAAATTTAAAAGCAGAATGTTTAAAAGCAGATATTCTTGTAGCAGCAGTTGGTGTAGCAAACTTAGTTAAAGCTGATTGGGTAAAAGAAAACTCAATTATTATAGATGTCGGCATTAACAAAGTAGGAGATAGGATAGTTGGAGATGTAGAATTTGATACAGTTCAAAAAAAAGTAAAAGCCATTACACCTGTGCCTGGTGGAGTTGGCCCTATGACTATTGCCTGCCTATTAAAAAATACTTTAGAGTGTTTTAAAGGTCGTTAGACTTATCTTTATCAATTTTTAGATACTTGCTTCTTCTAAATCTTATTACCACTGTAGCTAAAGAAACAATCAAAATAGCGCTAGCTAAATATATTAAATTAGCTGGATCTGACTCTTTATCCTGTAAAATAATATATCGTGATAAGGCTGTTATTGCGATCACTAGGGGGTATATCACACGTACAGCTCTAGACTCCCAATATGATCTAACTAACCCGATTACTTCAATATAAATAAACATTAAGAGCAAATCAGCTAAAGTAACTGTTTGAGTGTCATACATTTTTAAAATTTCTAAAAAGAAAGCTAAAATTGTGGAAATTAAAACTACGACAACTGCCACTAACTGAATATTTCGAATCGCTGCGTTCATGAGATAAATAATATCAGAGATTTATGATTTATTTAACTGTTTTGAATGATATTTAATAAACTTTTCTATTTTTGATTTATTAAAAGATTTATTTTCTTCAAAAGAGACTTTTTTCATTGAGTATGCTTTATTCTTAGTATTCCTCGATAGGATACTTATATTTCCTTTGTATAAACTTAAAACAATTTCACCACTAACGCTGTTTCTTTTTTTATCGATTATTTTTTGAAGTTTAATTCTCTTCTTAGAAAACCAGTATCCATTGTAGACTAACTCAGCATACTCAGGCATGACCCTCTCTTTTTCATGAGCAGTTTTTTTATCTAAAGTGACAGACTCAATTGCTCTATGTGCAACATATAATAAAGTTCCACCAGGTGTTTCATACACGCCCCTTGATTTAATTCCAATAAATCTATTCTCAACAAGATCTACTCTTCCTATGGCATTTTTTCCTGCAAGAGTGTTTAATTTATCCAGGATTTTTTCTGGTTTTAATTTCTTTCCATTAATAGCAATAGGATCACTATTTTTAAAAGTAATTTTAACTTTCGTTTTTTTATTTGGAGCTTTTTCAGGAGATACTGTTCGTTGAAAAATAAATTCTGGCGCTGAATTTTTTGGGTCTTCTAAAACTTTGCCTTCTGTGGAAGTGTGAAAAATATTATCATCTATTGAAAACGGAGGAGCCCCTTTTTTATCTTTTGGTATTGGAATATTATTTTTTTTTGCATATTTTATTAAATCGGCTCTAGACTGTAGTTTCCATTCTCTCCACGGTGCGATTGTTTTAATTTTTTTTCCACCAAAAAATGCATAACCAAGTTCAAATCTTACTTGATCGTTTCCTTTTCCCGTTGCACCATGTGATACAGCATAAGCTTTATATTTTTTTGCTATTGCTATTTGTCTTTTGGCAATCAATGGCCTTGCGATTGAAGTGCCAAGCAAATATACACCCTCATAGACCGCATGGGCTCTGATCATAGGAAAAACATAATCTTTCACAAAGATATTTTTTAAATCTTCAATTATTATATTTTTCACCCCAAGACGTTTCGCATTGGCTATGATCTTTTTCCTGTTAATCTCCTGGCCAATATCTGAAGTATAAGCAATTATTTCGGCTTTATAATTTTCCTGCAACCATCTTAGAATAATTGAAGTATCAAGTCCGCCAGAATAAGCTAAAACAATTTTTTTCATTTAACCGCAGGTTTTTTTTGCGGTGTTGTAAGCTTTTGTGAACCCCATCATAGAATAGTGATCTGTAGTTTCAGCACCTTTCATTGTTCTAGCTTTTATAATTAGGTCAGTTGCTTTTTTCATTAATTTAATGAATTTTTCTTCTTCTTGATCATCTAATAACCATGCAAAGTTTTTTTGCGAAAAAAAAGAATATCTTTTTTTACCAGAGCTTGCAGTAACGCTTGAACTTTTATAGTCATGACCGCTGGTGATACTAATTTCATCATTAATATCCTCGGTAGGTCTGAAAGTTACAAATAATTTTGATTGATCTCTTTTAATAGCTGCCGGAGCTCGTTTTGTTGGAACTGTTTGAGCAAAACATATTTTACCCTTTTCTGTTTCAGCAACAAAACTTTCCCAGTTTTTATATTTACCAGTTGATCGTGGAGTATTTGCAATTGCATTAAAAGAAAAAATAAAGAAAAAAAATATTAATAAAATTTTTTTAACGCACATAGTCAGTTTTTATACTAAATAAATATGATTTCAATGATGGATTAAGGTGATGGATTAGGGTTACTGTTGTGTATCTCGTTTACTCTTTCCATCATTTCATTTGTAAATTCTATATCTATACTTTCTACATTTTCTTTAAGTTGATCCATCGTCGTCGCACCTATTATATTGCTAGTAACAAATGGCCTTGAATTTACAAATGCCTGTGCTAGCTGAACCATTGTTAAATTAAAATCTTTAGCAACTTTAAAATACTCATCATAGGCTTTCATTGCTAAAGGATTTAGATGCCTCTCCCAACCTTTAAAAAGAGCCATTCTTGAATCTTTTGGCATATTTCCATTTTTATATTTGCCTGACAACGCCCCCGCTGCCAGTGGATAATAAACAAGTAAACCACACTTCTCTCTAATAGAAATTTCAGACATACCTATTTCATAAGTTCTGTTTACTAAATTATATGGATTTTGAACTGACATCATTCTTGGTGCGTTTTTATTTTTTGATATTTCAAGATATCTAGACAATCCATAAGGTGTTTCATTAGAAACGCCGATATGTCTGATCTTTCCACTCTTTATAAATTTTTTTAAAGCTTCAAGTATATCTTCAAAACTATTCCAATGACCTTCTTTATTATTATATAGATAGTCTCTTCTTCCAAAAAAATTAGTAGATCGTTCTGGCCAATGTAATTGATATAAATCTATATAATCTGTTTTCAATCTTTTCAAACTTCCATCAATAGCTTCTTCCATTTTTTTTTTATCAAAACTGTTTCCACCGCCTCTAATCCAATCACAACCTGGCCCAGCAACTTTAGATGCTAAAATAATTTTTTCCCTATTTTTTCTCTCTTTGAACCAATTTCCGATTATTTCTTCAGTTTTACCAAAGGAGTCCGCTGTAGGTGGAACCGAATAAAGTTCTGCTGTGTCAAAAAAATTTATACCTTTACTGATTGAGTAGTCCATCTGCTCAAAAGCATCTTTTTCAGAATTTTGAGTCCCCCAAGTCATTGTGCCAAGACAAATTAAGCTAACTTCTAAGTCGGTGTTTCCAAGTTTTTTAAATTTCATAAATTTGTAATACTAATTGCACAGTTTTAGGTCAATTTTTGACTATTGAAAAGTTTATAAAAAAACATATATATAATGTATGGAATTAAACAAACAGTCTTCAACAGCACGCTCTTCGGTCTCAGAAGCTATTATTGACCAAGGACTAAGAGCTTACATGCTTAAAGTTTACAATTACATGGCGTCCGGTGTTTTATTAACTGGCCTTATTGCATTAGCGTTTTTTAAAATGGCTGTTGTAACATCTGGAACCGGCGAAATCGTTGGCTTAACAAGTTTTGGAAACTCTATTTATGCTTCAGGTTTAAAGTGGGTTATTATGTTGGCTCCACTAGCAGTAGTTTTTTACATGAGCTTTGGAATCGCAAAAATGTCAGCAGCAAAAGCTCAAACAACTTTCTGGGTCTTCGCAGCTCTTATGGGAGCATCTCTTTCTTCAATTTTTTTAATGTACACAGGAGCTAGTATTACTAGAGTTTTCTTTATTACTGCTGGTACTTTTGGAGCAATGAGTATTTATGGTTACACTACAAAAAGAGATTTAACAAAATTAGGTTCTTTTTTAATGATGGGTCTTTTTGGTATTATAATCGCTTCTCTAGTTAATATCTTTATGAAATCTTCTATGATGTATTTTGTGATTTCAATCCTAGGAGTTTTAATTTTTGTTGGTCTTACTGCATACGATACTCAAAAAATTAAAAATATGTATATGGCTAGCGATAGTGGTGAATTGATGGGAAAGAAAGCGGTAATGGGCGCCCTAACTCTTTACCTTGATTTTATAAATTTATTTATAATGTTGTTAAGACTTTTCGGTCAAAGAAGATAGTTATTTAACTAACCTTAACTTACTCCAACTAGTTTTATCAATCAATCGGCTAAGGTTTTCAGATTTTTTTAGGACAATTCCGTTTTTATCTTTAATGATATATTTTTCATTAAAATGTTTAGGTTTGAGATTTTTTAAAATTCTTAGCACTGGTTTATCTGAAGCTCTCTGATAAACATTAAAAGACACTTCTTTGAAGCCAGATGAAAATGAATAATCCTTCCACGAGCCGTTGGAAACCATTTTTGCATATAAATTTAATATGCTTTGAAGCTCTCTCTTAATAAAAAACTTTTCCTTATTTATTTTTTCAACTTTATTATTTATGACTAATTTAATTCTATTCATATTTTATTCTTATTAATTAATGGCAGCTGCATCGCTGTGAAAATAATAGTAATCGGAAGCATTCCCCAAACTTTAAAATTTACCCATGTTGTTTCTGGTTGTGTTCTCCAAACAATTTCATTTAAAAAAGCTAGAAATATAAAAAAATAAGCCCATCTAAAATTGAGTTTACCCCAAGCTTCTTCATTTAATTGAAACGCTGATTGTAAAAAAAACTTTAAAAAATTTTTATTAAAATAAACTTTACTTAAAATTAAAATTGCAGCAAATATTAAATTGACAATTGTTGGTTTCATGTAAATAAAAATAGGATTATTAAAGTATAAAGTTAATCCACCAAATAATGAAATTACAATAGCGCCAATTAAAGGAACATACGGAACTTTTTTTTCAACAAAATACATTATAACAACCGCAATTAGTGTTGAGATTATTAATGGAGGAATAGCTGTCGCTAAATTATTTCCACTTTTATGATAAATAGTAAAAAAAATTAAAAGAGGACCGAAATCAGTGATAAATTTTAAAAAAGACTTATTCACAAATAGTTTTTAGCATATAATAAAAATTTAACAAATTAGATATTGATTTTAACATAAAAATTATTAACTATTTAGTATGATCACAAAAGATACAGCTAAATTTTCAATAGGCGAAGTTGTAAAGCACAGACACTTTGATTTTAGAGGAGTTATCTATGATGTTGATTTTGAGTTTAATAACTCCGAGGAGTGGTATCAATCTATCCCTAAAGAAGTAAGACCTCGGAAAGATCAACCTTTTTATCATCTGTTAGCTGAAAGCAATGAAGTTACCTACGAAGCATATGTTTCCGAACAAAATTTATTAATAGATCAATCTAAAGAGCCGGTTAAACATCCACTAATTGAGGAAATTTTTTCAGGTAAAAAAGGCTCAAGTTATCTAAAAATATCTAATTAATTACTTTTGCCTAAAATTTAACAATTTTCACTCAAATAGACAACACAGAGATTTCCTAATCTAGTATTGTTTTAGCTCAATTGAGGATAAACTTTTTAGTTATACTCCCTCCTAATTCTCAGTTGAGCTTATAATATAACTTCACATAAAAAAATAATTATAGTAGTTAAGGCTAAATGTTTAAATTATTCAGTTTAAGTAATATATTTTTTTGGATAGAAAAATTAACAAGTTTTATAAATTCAGTTTTTTTTATTCTACTTTTAGTGGCACTATCCTTTGCATTAATTTTTTCACCACCAGATTATTTACAAGGTGACAGTGTAAGAATTATGTATGTGCACGTTCCATCTGCATGGATTGGTTTAGCATCCTTTACATTTATAGCTTTATTATCAATCATTAATTTTATTTTTAAAATTAAAAATATTAAATTAATAACTAAAAGTATCGCTCCAATAGGTCTTATGTTCACATGTTTAGCTATCGTTACTGGATCTTTATGGGGCCAACCAACTTGGGGAACATGGTGGGCATGGGATGCGAGAATTACATCAATGCTAGTGCTTACTTTATTTTATATTGGTTTTATTATTACTTATAAATTTATATCAAATGACGATAGAGCCAACAAGATTTCAAGTGTAATTGCAATAATAGGATTAATAAATATTCCAATCATAAAATACTCTGTTGAATGGTGGAGCACCCTTCATCAACCTGCAAGCATTAAGTTTGCAGGATCCAGTTCAATTCATTCTTCAATGTTATTACCATTATTTCTTATGTTTTTGGTGTTACTTTTGTATTGTGCGTTAATTTTTCTGATGAAATACAAGACAGAAATCATTAGAATAAAGAAAAAAAACTTAAAAAGATTATGATTCAAAACTTATTATTTATGAACGGCTACGGATTTTTTGTTTGGGCATCTTTTTTAATAATGTTTTTTGTGTGCACATTCGTTTATTTCAAAACATACAAAACATTGAAAAAATACGAAAAAGAATTTGCAAAAGAAATTAATGAACTTTCAATAGAACAAAAAAAATCAGTTGTAGAAAATTCAAAAATAGCTTCACAAATTTTATCGACATACAGCAAAACTATCTAAAATAGTTAATGCTAAAAAAAAAAGCTAAAAAAAGAGCGTCATTCTTAGCTATACTTTCTCTGGTATCAATTATAGCCATTTTTTTTATAATAAGATCTCTCAATAATAATATTTTATACTTTAAGTCTCCAACAGACATAAAAATTATTCAAGATATAGATTATAGTAAAAAAATTAGAGTAGGGGGCATGGTAAAAAAAAACTCTGTAGTTATAAAAGCAGAAGAAATAAAATTTGTAATAACTGATTTCAAAAATGAAATTCAAATAAGCTACAGCGGAACAGTACCAAATTTGTTCTCTGAAGAAAAAGGAGTTGTAGCAGAGGGAAAATTACAAGATAGATCATTTTTTGTTGCAGATAGAATTTTAGCAAAACATGATGAAAATTATATGCCACCGGAATTAAAAAATATTATAAAAAAAAATGCTAAGTAATTTTGGAAATCTTTTATTGTTATCTAATACTATTATTAGTTTAGGTATAATTTATCATGCTAATAAAAATCTTAAAAATTCGAACAATTTTATTAGTAAAATTATTTATAAATTAAGTTTAATTCAAAGCACCATCATAATTGCTTGTTTTTTTACACTGGTTGCTGCTTTTATTATTTCTGATTTTTCAATAACAGCAGTCTATCAAAATTCACATTCCATGAAACCTTTGTTCTACAAAGTAGCCGGTACATGGGGGAATCATGAAGGTAGCCTTTTACTTTGGGTTATCATTTTAACTATATTTTCATATTTATTTCTGGTTTATAATAATGATCACCCGAAGAAATTCAGGCTGTTAACTCTAATTATTCAAAATTTTTTAATTATAGGTTTTCTTTTTTTTATTTTATTTAATTCTAATCCTTTTAGCTCTTTGTCTCCTATACCCAAGGAAGGTTTAGGTTTAAATCCAATTTTGCAAGATCCAGCATTAGCCATACACCCACCACTACTTTATATAGGCTTTGTTGGCTCATCTATTTATTTTTCAGCTGCAATAGCATCTTTAATTTCAAATTATTCTGAAAAATCATTTTCAAATGCGATAAAAAACTGGGTTTTAATTTCTTGGTGTTTCCAAACCCTTGGCATATTAGTTGGATCCATTTGGGCTTATTATGAACTAGGTTGGGGAGGCTTTTGGTTTTGGGATCCGGTTGAAAATGCATCTTTATTACCTTGGTTTGCTATGACTGCTTTATTCCATACACTTATAGTTTTTGAAAAAAGAAATATATTTTATTTTTGGGTTATTGTGCTTTGCTTAATGACTTTTATTTTAAGTGTAACAGGAACTTTTCTTGTGAGATCTGGAATTTTGAATTCTGTACATACATTTGCTAGCGACCCTACAAGAGGGGTCTATATTCTTTTATTTTTAAGTTTAATGATATTAGGTTCGGTTTTCCTTTTATTTAAAAAGTATAAAAAGAAAAACCACAATGTAAATCAAAATAGTAAGGAAACTTTTATTTTAATCAATAATTGGTTCATGATGTTTTATCTAATTACAGTTCTATTAGGAACGATATATCCAATTTTTACTGATGTATTAACAGATAAAAAAATCTCTATTGGACCTCCTTTTTACAATGCTATCATTTTTCCAGTGGTAATTATTTTTCTTTTATTTATGGCTATAGGTCCTAAAGTCAAATGGATTAAAAATAAATTTGAAAATATTAAAAATTATTTTATTATTTTAATTTTCTCAATCGGTCTAAATTTTTTAATAATATTCTTTTTTAAGAGTTATAGTGTTTTGTCTAATTTTATTATTATTAGTGCTATATTTTTAATTTTATCATCTTTTATGGATCTGAAGGACGCTTTAATTAAAAAAAAATTGGATTTAGCAAGAATTGTTTCCCACATATCTTTTGGCTTTTTAGTTTTGTTTATTGGATTAAATAGTATTTTTTCAGTTGAGAAGGATTACAATATTAAATTAGGGGAAAAAAAAATTTTTGAAAATTATTCTATTCATCTTCAAAGTTTAGATTTAAAAAAATTTTCTAATTACCAATCTGTTATAGGTGAACTAGAAATTAATAATATCACTTCTAATGAAAAAAATATCTTAAAACCAGAAATCAGAATTTACGAAAATCCTAAAACTTTAACATACGAAGCATCGATAAAAACTAACTTGTTAAAAGATTATTATTTAACAATGAGTAATATAGACAGGTCAGATTTTTATAATATTAAGTTTCAGAAAAAACCTCTAATGATATGGATTTGGCTATCAGTGATAATGATAGTTGTGGGAGGTTTTTTAAGATTATTTAAAAATGCCAAAAATAACTAAAATAACAATTTTTACAGTATTATTTTTTATTTTAGGTGTATTTTATTTAAGCCTAACAAGAGAAACTAATTATAATACTTCAAATTTAATTTCTAAAGAAGTTCCTGAATTTAAAATTATATATTTTAACGACTCTAATTATTTCACCAATCAAGATTTAAAAAAAAATAAATATACATTAATTAATTTTTGGGCCTCTTGGTGCTACCCTTGTAAAATTGAACATCCGATTTTAATAAAATTATCAAAAGAAAATAAATTAAAAATGGTAGGAGTTAACTTTAAAGACAAATCAGATCAAGCGTTGCAATTTCTTGATAGCTTAAGCAATCCATATGACATTTTATTAAAAGATACTAAAGGAAAACAATCAGTTAATTTTGGGATATATGGTATTCCAGAGAGTATTTTAGTTAATGAAAAATCTACAATCATTAAAAAATTTGTTGGACCTCTATCTATTGACGATTATCGAGAAATAAAAAAAGTGATAAACTAAGTATGAAATCTAAATTTTTTTTATTAATATTTATATTATATTCTAGTTTTCTTTATAGTAATGAAAAAATAATTGAGCCCAACACAATTCATAAAAATTTACGATGTTTAGTCTGTCAGGGACAATCTATTGCAGATTCAAACTCTGATTTTGCTCAGACGATTAAACTTGTTGTAAAAGATTTAGTCAAAGCAGGTAAAACAGAAGAAGAAATTTACTCATTTATGTCAGATAAGTATGGTGAGTGGATAGTGTTCAAACCAAGGCTTAACTTGCATAATTCATTACTGTGGTTTTTGCCCTATATTTTTCTAGTTTTTGGAGGGTTTTTTATTTTTAAAATAATTAAAAAAGACAAAAAGTCTTAATGTAAACTGTACATATTAAACAATTAGTTGTATTTTTTTTCTATGAAATTTAAATTTTTGATGTCTTTATTAATAGCCATATTATTAAGCAATAGTTCCATTGCAGATCAGGGCGACAACGATATCTCAGTTTATACTGGAACCTTCGATGTAATAGATAAAGAAGGTGATGACCAGACTTCGCTATTAGGTCTTGAACACAAAAACCCAAATTTATTCAGGGATACTTTCCTTGGAAAATTTCAACCTATCACTGGAGGATTTATCACTGGTGATAGCTCTATTTATTTATATACAGGGGTTGAAGCGCAATACGGTGTAGGTCCATTGAAGATTTTACCAAGTTTTTCACCTGGTTATTATGAAAAAGGAGACGGCAAGGATCTTGGAGATGTTTTAGAATTTAAAAGTGAGATAAAATTGGGGCTTGATATTTTTAAAGACTCTAAACTAAGTTACAGTTATAGTCATATTTCAAATAATGACTGGGGTGAAAAAAATCCAGGTACTGATAATCAACACATAACTTTTTCAAAAAATTTCTAATAAATCATGAGTTTAAAAGATTGTTATAACTTTGATGACTTTAGAAATTTAGCAAAAAAGAATTTACCAGCTCCTATTTTTCATTATATAGACGGAGGCTCAGATGATGAGACAACATTAAAAAGAAACACTCAGTCATTTTTAAAATGTGATTTAGTTCCTAATATTTTAGCAAGCGTGGGTGAACCAGATCTTTCCACTACTGTCTTTGGTCAAAAAATTGAAATGCCTTTATTTTTAGCACCAACAGCAATGCAGCGATTATATCATCATGATGGTGATAAAGCCTCTGCTAGAGCAGCAGAAAAGTTTGGCACTTTTTATAGCATGTCCACCATGGCGACTTCGTCTATAGAAGAAATAGCGAATGTAGCCAGCGGTCCTAAAATGTTTCAACTTTATATCCATAAAGATCAAGGATTAACGGATAACTTAATTGACAGATGTAAGAGTGCTGGTTTTAAATCATTATGTTTAACCGTAGATACAGTTGTTGCAGGTAACAGAGAAAGAGATCATAGGTGGGGATTTACTACACCGCCTAAACTAACTTTAAAAAGCATTATGAGCTTTGCAATGCATCCTAAATGGGCTTTTAATTATTTGACGCATAAAAAATTTGAACTAGCAAATGTATCTCATTGGACAAAAAAAGGATCTAGTATTGCAAAAGGTGTAATGGAATATATTAACGAACAGTATGACCCGGCAATGAGCTGGAAAGATGCAGAATATGTTGTAAAAAAATGGGGAGGACCATTTGCTTTAAAAGGAGTTATGTCAGTTGACGATGCTAAAAGAGCTATTGATATTGGTGCTTCTGCAATTTTATTGTCCAATCATGGCGGAAGACAGTTGGATGGATCAAGGTCACCATTTGATCAATTACCTGCAATAAAAGATGCAGTTGGAGATAAATTAGAAATTATTTTAGATGGAGGAATAAGAAGAGGAACACATGTGCTTAAAGCTTTATCTTTGGGCGCGACCGCTTGTAGTTTTGGAAAAGGTTTTTTGTTTGCTTTAAGTGCAGGAGGCCAAGCAGGTGTTGAGCAAATTTTAAAAAGAATGAAGGAAGAAATTAGAAGAGATATGATACTTTTAGGCTGCAAAAACATTAAAGAACTTAATAAATCTAAAATAGCATATCGGTAATGCAGTTTAGTAATTTGCAAAAATTATTAATATGCTTATAAAATTTAAAAATGAAACTTGCTAAAAACTTAGAAAGACTAGGAACAGAGTCAGCCTTCAGTATTCTAGCTGAGGCAAAAAAACTAGAAGCTCAAGGTAAAGAAATGATTCATCTTGGACTAGGTCAACCCGATTTTAAAACGCCAAAACATATTGCTGATGCCGCTAAAAAAGCAATAGATGATGGACATCATGGTTATGTTTTAGCTAACGGAACTTTAGAGTGCAGGCAAGCTGTCACTCGAAAAATTAAAACTCTATATAATAAAGAGGTAAGCCCAGAAAGAGTGATGATTATGCCTGGAGGTAAACCTACAATGTATTTTGCCATTTCAATGATTGGCGAGCCAGGGTCTGAAATAATTCATCCTACACCTGGATTTCCAATTTACGAGTCCATGATAAATTATACTGGTGCAAAAGCCGTTCCTTATGATTTAACAGAAGACAAAGATTTACAATTTGATCCAGAAAAAATTTTATCTTTAATTACTGATAAAACTAGACTTTTAATTTTGATTAATCCCAATAATCCAACAGGAAGTTTTGTTGAGAAATCAAAAATTGATTTTATTGCAGAAGGTTTAAAAAAACATCCACACGTAGCAATATTAAGTGATGAGATCTACAGTAGACAAATTTACGATGGAAAAGAAATGCCTACATTTTTTAATTATCCTGATCTTCAAGATAGATTAATAGTGTTAGATGGTTGGAGCAAAGCTTATTCAATGACAGGTTGGAGAATGGGTTGGAGTGTTTGGCCAGAAAAATTAATTCCTCATATTACAAAGTTAGCTATAAATAGTTTTTCTTGCGTGAATGCGCCATCACAATTTGCAGGAATAGCTGCTTTAGACGGACCTGATGATCCAATTCATGAAATGATGAAAAAATTTGATGAGAGAAGGAAATTAATTCATAAAGGTTTAAATGATTTACCAGGGGTAACTTGTAGTATGCCTGGCGGAGCTTTCTATGCTTTCCCTAATGTAAGCGGAACTGGAATGAATGGATCAGAGTTTTCAAAAAAATGTATGCATGAAGCAGGTGTAGCAATTGTGCCAGGAACTGCATTTGGAAAGACCTCAATAGATTATGTTAGATTTAGTTTTGCAGCTTCAAGGGATAATATTCAAAAAGCACTGGAAAAAATCAGTAAAATGCTTAAGTAGGTCAATTAGTATTTTGACCATAAATCGTTAAAACTATAGAATAATTATTATGAGTAGCTTACAAATGCCAAAAGTTGACAGTTCGATCTTGTCTAGCAGGGATAAAATCATCTCTGATATAGAAAAAATAATCGATTCTAAAAATGTTTTATCTCATCAAGATGAAATTAGACCATACGAGACAGATGCATTGGCTGCATATAAGCAAGCACCTTTACTTGTAGTTTTACCAGAGACAGTAGAGGAAGTAAGTAAAGTTTTAAAATACTGCAATGAAAATAAAATAAAAGTAGTTCCAAGAGGTGCTGGTACAGGATTGTCTGGTGGTTCATTGCCTTTAGAGGATTGTGTTTTATTAGCAATGGGTAAATTTAATCAAATTTTAGAGTTAGATTATGAAAACAGATGTGTTGTTACACAACCTTGTGTAACTAATTTAGCAATCACTCAAGCTGTGCAAGATAAAGGATTTTATTATGCTCCAGATCCCTCAAGTCAAATTGCTTGTTCTATTGGCGGCAATGTTGCAGAAAATTCTGGAGGAGTTCACTCATTAAAATATGGAGCAACAACAAATAATCTTTTAGGCATCGAAGTAGTTTTAATGGATGGAACAGTAACAAGATTTGGTGGAAAGGCTATGGATGCAGAAGGGTATGACTTCTTAGGATTAATGACTGGATCCGAAGGTTTGTTAGGAGTTATTACTGAAGTGACAGTAAAAATTTTAAAGTCACCAGAAGTAGTTAAAGCAGCACTAATTGGTTTTCCTACAGTTGAAGATGCAGGAAATTGTGTTGCAGAAATTATAGCAGAAGGCTGCATACCTGCTGGTATGGAAATTATGGATAAAGCATTAACAAAAGCTACTAACGATTATTCTAAAGCAGGTTACCCAACCGATGCAGAAGGGATGATGATTGTAGAATTTGATGGCACAGAACATGAAGTAGATGCATACATGCAAAAAGCAAAAAGCATTGCAGAAAAGAATAATTCATCAAGTTTAAAAATTAGTAAAAGTAATGAGGAAAGATTAAAGTTCTGGGCAGGAAGAAAAGCTGCTTTCCCTGCTTGTGGAGTTCTAGCTCCAGATTATATGTGCATGGATGGTTCAATACCTAGAGGAAAGTTGGCAGAGGTTTTAAATGAAATTTCAAGACTATCAAAACAATATGGCCTACCTGTTGCAAACGCATTTCATGCAGGAGATGGAAATCTTCACCCATTGATCATGTTTGATGCAAACGATCCAGAGTCTTTAAAAAAGTGTGAAGAATTTGGAGCTGATATTTTAAAGTACTGTGTAAAAGTTGGTGGAGCACTTACTGGAGAACATGGTGTTGGTATTGAAAAACGAGAACTAATGTGTGAAGCATTTAATGATAAAGATATACAACAACAACTAACTATAAAAGTAGCTTTAGATCCAAATTCTCTGTTAAATCCTGGAAAAGTATATCCAATTCTTAGAAAATGTGCTGAAGAAGGAAGGGTTCATGTTCATGGAGGAAAAACAAAATTCCCAGACATTCCTAGATTTTAATCAAGACGCTTTTAAACCTAATTCTAGAGAAGAAATAGCTGAAATAATTAAAAATTGTTACAAAAAAAATATTCCACTAGAAATAAATGGCACAAAGTCGAAAAATAAAATTGGAAGAAACTTTCAGTCAGAAAAAACATTAGACTTATCTGGTTACTCAGGAATTATCGAGTATAAGCCTGAGGAACTATATATAAAAGTTAAAGCAGGCACACCGTTAAAAGAAATTTTAGAAGCAATAGATAAAAATAATCAACAATTAGCCTTTGAACCAATTGATTTTGGATTTTTATTTGAAGGCAAAAGTAATGGAGGAACCATTGGTGGGGTAGTAGCATGCAATTTTGCCGGGCCAAGAAGGTTTAAAGTTGGAAGCGCAAGAGATCATGTTTTAGGCTTTCAGGGAATAAACGGAAAGGGAGAGATAATAAAATCTGGAGGTACAGTTGTAAAAAATGTAACTGGATACGATTTATGTAAATTAGTTTCTGGTTCTTACGGAACATTAACTGTTCTTACCGAGTTATCAATAAAAGTCCTACCTAAATCTGAAAGTAGCAAGACACTAATAATAAATAATCCGTTTCTAAAAAAAGCAATAGAATATTTAGGTATTGCTTTATCTTCATCAACAGATCCATCCGGAGGAGTATTTTATCCTGAAAGATTTGAAAATAATTTTGTATTTAACGATCTAATTCATAAAGGAGCATTAACCGCAATTAGAATTGAAGGCCCTATAAACTCGGTTGACCAAAGAATTGGTAGATTGGTTAAAGAATTAAGCTTACTCGAAAATGAATATTCAGTTTTAGATAATTTCCAAACAGACTTGTTTTGGAGCAAAACAAGAAACTTAGAAGTTTTCTCTAATTTAAAAAATAATTTATTGAGAGTTATTGTTCCACTGAGCGAAACATTGAACGTTATTCAAAAACTAAAAAAATATGAAGTTAACTATTTTATAGATTGGGGTGGAAATTTAATCTGGCTAGAACTTGAAACAATTAGTTTAAAGATTTTAAGAGAAATCAAAGAAATTACTCAAGAACATTCAGGATATTTTACGATTATTAAATTAGAGGAAGATTTAAAGGCATCAGCAGATATTTTTACAATAGATCCCATAAAGTATAAGATATCAGAAAAAATTAAAAAAAGTTTTGATCCAAAAAGAATTTTTAATCCAGGAAAAATGTATTCAGGAATTTAATGCAAACATCGTTTACAGATAAACAATTAGATAATAAAGACAACAAGTCTAGTGAAAGCATACTAAGAAAGTGTGTTCATTGTGGAATGTGCAATGCTACTTGTCCAACCTATGGAATAAATGGAGATGAACTTGAGGGACCAAGGGGAAGAATTTACCTGATAAAAGATATGTTAGAAAATAACAAACCCGCTAATAAAAAAATTGCTCAACATATCGATAGTTGTCTTTCATGTTACTCGTGTATGACCACTTGCCCATCTGGTGTTAATTATATGCATTTAATTGACCATGGTAGAAATTATGTAGAAGAAACTTATAAAAGACCTTTTCTTGATAGAACTTTTAGAAACATTCTGTCTTTCGTATTACCAAGACCAAAAATTTTTCTGATTTTAGCTTGGATTTCAAAAATTATTAAACCGTTTAGTTTTTTATTTCCTCAATTTTTAAGAAATTCACTTAAGTTAATGCCTGATAGAATTCCAAGTAAAAAATTAAAAATACAAAAAATTTATTCACCAGAGGGCGGTAAGACTGTTTCAAGAGTAGCTCTTTTAACAGGTTGTGTTCAAAGAGTTATATCTCCAGAAATTAATGAGGCTACTATAAGACTTTTGAATAGACACAATGTCGAGGTAGTAGTGATGCCAGATATAGAATGTTGTGGTTCCCTAAACCATCATTTAGGGAAAAAAGATTTAGCAAAAACCTCTTTTGTAAAAAATATTGAAAGTTGGCATGAAGAATATTTATCAAATGGTCTTGATGCAATAATAAGCAATACTTCCGGTTGCGGAACTACATTAAAAGATTATGGCCATATTTTTAAAAATGACAAAGAACTAAAGAAAAAAGCAAGTAAGATTTCTGAACTTACAAAAGACATTACAGAATTTTTAGATGAAAATTTAAAACTTAATTTTAAATTAAATGACGAAAAAAAATACAAAATTGCATATCATTCAGCTTGTTCCATGCAACATGGACAGAGAGTACATTCTCAACCCAAAGAACTAATTGCTAAAACCGGAAATGAAGTACTAGAAATTTCCGAAGGACATTTATGTTGCGGTTCAGCAGGAACTTATAATATTCTTCATCAAAAAATGGCAAAATCTTTATTACAAAATAAAGTTAAGAACATAGAAAAAATATCTCCAGATTTTATTTCTACAGGTAACATTGGATGTATTACTCAAATTTCAACAGGAACAAGAATACCGATAATACATACAGTTGAACTTCTTGATTGGTTTACTGGTGGACCAAAACCATATAAATTACAAAAATTATAATTTATGAAAAAAATATTTGTTACACGTAGACTTTTAAAAGAAAACGAAGATAAACTAAAAGAACTTTTTGATGTAACATTAAACACTAACGATAAGATATATAAGCCTGAAGAAATTATTGAGCAGTCAAAAGGATTTGATGGGATATTAAGCTCAGTGACCGACCCCATTAATGCAGATACGATTTCAAAATTATCAGATTCGATAAAAATAATTGCAAACGGTGCGGTTGGTTTTGGAAATATTGATATAAAGGCAGCGCGTGAAAAAAATATTATAGTAACCAATACTCCTGATGTTCTTACGGATGCTACTGCTGATATTCAAATTTTACTTTTACTAGGAGCCTCTAGAAAAGCCTATGAAGGAAGATTAGCTGCAGAAAAACAAGATTGGAAATGGTCTTGGGATTTTTTACTTGGCAAACAAATGTCCAACAAGCGTTTAGGTATTTTAGGAATGGGTAGAATTGGTAGAGCTGTAGCAAAAAGAGCTAAGGCTTTTGGTATGGAAATACATTATCACAATAGATCAAAGCTTTCTCCAGAATTAGAAAATGGAGCTATTTATCATAAAACTTTAAAGGAACTTTTTGAAAAAAGTGAATTTCTATCTTTAAATTGTCCCGCTACTCCTGAAACAACTAAGATTATTAATAAAAAAACTCTTAGTTATTTAAATAAAAACACAGTCGTAGCAAATGCCGCTAGAGGCGATGTGGTAGATGACGACGCAATGATTGAAGCTTTGAAAAATGGAACTGTATTTGCTTACGGTTTGGACGTTTATAACGGTGAACCAAAAATTCATCCAGAATACTTAAAATTAAAAAATATTTTTTTACTCCCACATCTTGGAAGTGCGACTAAAAGAACAAGATGGGATATGGCTTTTCGGGCAACGAAAAATTTAGAAGATTTTTTTTCTCAAAAAAAGCCTAAAGATCAAGTAAATTAATACACCTCTGGATTGAATCTAAAAAATTAATTTAAAATAATTCTAAAAAATAAGAAGACTCTAAAAAAGGTTTATGTTTTAATAATTCTATTAATTAATAAACGGAGGACGTATGTCAAAAAATAAAAAAGTAAAAGGAGTTAAAACTCCTTCTAGACGTAAGTTCTTTAAAGCAGCTGCAGCGACGGGTGCAGCAGCGGCAGCAACAGTTGCAATGCCAAATATTGCACTTGGAGCTCCGATGACTTTAAAGATGCAAGCGGCTTGGCCTTCAGGAGCTAATATCTTCTTTGAAATGGCTAAAGACTATTGCAACATGGTAAGCGACATGTCGGGTGGAGAACTAAAAATAGATCTTCAACCAGTTGGCGCTATAGTAAAAACTTCAGAAGTAGGTCAAGCAGTAAGTTCTGGTGTAGTTGATATGGGTCACTGGGTGACAGCATATTGGTATGGTAAGAACGCTGCAGCTTCACTTTTTGGAACTGGACCATCGTATGGAATGTCATCTCAAGAAGTTATGGGATGGATGGAATACGGCGGAGGTAGAAAACTTTATGATGAAACTCTTGCGAAAGTTGGATTTGATTATATTGGTTTCTTTCATATGCCAATGCCAGCTCAACCTTTTGGTTGGTTCAAAAAGAACGTAACTAAAGTTTCTGATGTTAAAGGAATGAAATACAGAACTGTTGGTTTAGCGACTAACGTTTTGACTGCTATGGGAATGGTCGTAAGACAATTACCAGGTGGTGAAATTCAGCCAGCAATGAAAACAGGTTTGATCGAAGCTGCTGAATTTAACAATCCTACTTCAGACTCACAGTTTGGTATGCAAGACGTATCTAAGCACTATCACTTAGGTAGTTTTCACCAATCTCAAGAAATGTTTGAAATACCAATGAACAAAAAGAAATACAATTCATTGGCTCCAAAACATCAAGCAATCTTAAAGAATGCTGCCTATGCTGCGAATACAGATAACTATTTCAAAGCATTAGTTAGATATTCTGCTGACTTATCTAAATTGATGAATGAGCACAAAGTTAATGTGTATCAAACATCAGAC
>Ga0209631_10002028_pt1 | contig 24824 bp, 25 predicted proteins | sample COG_08_FD_184752 | JGI IMG/M metagenome (GOLD analysis project Ga0209631, IMG submission 184752) | Pelagic Microbial community sample from North Sea - COGITO 998_met_08 (SPAdes) (version 2) | ecosystem: Environmental > Aquatic > Marine > Neritic zone/Coastal water | place: Helgoland, sampling... | reverse complement strand
AGAAACATTTTCTGTATATTTGCCATCTCCATCAACTGTTTCAATTGCTTTAATTCCATTATTCAAACAAAGATTAAAATCATCTGGTCCATGACTTGGTGCACAATGAACAATTCCAGTACCTTGTTCTGTTGTTACAAAGCGTGCCTCTAGCATTGGTATGTCATAATCATAACCCAAATCAAAAAATGGGTGATTACATATTGTTTTTTTTAACTCTCTACCTTTGAAATTTTTTAAATTTTTATAACTCTGTATTCCACAATCCTTAATTACCGAGTCTAATAATTCTTCTGCAACAACAATTTTTTTATTTTTAAAATCTCCATCATCGTTTATTTCAATTAATAAATAATTTAAACTTTCATTATAAGCTAATGCTTTATTAGCAGGTATTGTCCAAGGAGTAGTTGTCCAAATAACAATACTGCTACTCTCAAGTTCTTTAATATTTGATGATTTGACAGGGAAAGACACATATATAGTATCTGATTTATGATCATGATATTCTACTTCTGCATCAGCTAGCGCTGTTTTTTCTACTGTAGACCATAACACAGGTTTAAAACCTCTATAAAGACTTCCCTCTTTCAAAAATTTACCAAGCTCTCTCACAATTTGAGCCTCTGCGTCATAGCTCATTGTAGAATAATAATTTTCCCAATCCCCTACAACGCCTAGTCTTTTAAATTGTTCTTTATGAACTTCAATCCACTTACTGGCAAAATTTCTGCATTGTTTTCTAAACTCAACAATTGGGACTTCATTTTTATTTTTTTTATTTTTTTTATATTCTTCCTCAATTTTCCATTCTATTGGTAATCCATGACAATCCCAACCTGGAACATAAACTGAATCTTTGCCATCCATTTGATGAAATTTTACAATTATATCTTTTAGAATTTTATTAAGGGCTGTCCCCATATGTATATTCCCATTTGCATAGGGTGGGCCATCATGAAGAATAAATTTTTCCTCTCCCTTTCTCGAGCTTCTTAACTCTTTATAAAGATCGATTTTTTTCCACAGCTCTAAAATTCCAGGCTCTCTTACTGGTAAATTAGCTTTCATAGCAAATATTGTTTTTGGAAGATTTATTTGTGTTTTGCTCATTTTACTTTTCTTGCTATTTGTAAATCAATTTTAATCTGTTTTTTTAGTTGATCTACATTTTTGAATTTTCTTTCTTTTCTAATAAACTTTACAAATTCAACTGTTAGATACTTATTATATAAATTTCCATAAAAATTAAATAAATGAACCTCTAATAGTATTTTTTTTCCATTAAATGTTGGTCGATATCCTAAATTAGCAATACCTTTTAAAAATTTTATTCCTTTTTGTCTTTTTACTCTTACTGAATAAACTCCTGGTTTTGCCAAAACATAATTTTTAATATCTATATTTGCCGTAGGGAAGCCTATTTTTTTGCCCAACTGTTTTCCTTTTTGAACCTTTCCAACTATTGACCAATTTCTATTTAAAAGATTGTTAGCTTTTTTTAATTTACCTTTTTGTAAAAAATTTCTTATTAAAGTTGATGAAGCTATTGCATTATTAGTTAATAATGGCTTTGGTTTAATTATTTTGTAATTACAAAAAGATTCATATTTAATTAATTGATGAACATCTCCCTCTCTTTTATTTCCAAACCGGAAATTATTACTTACAAATACAAATTTTGGTTTTATTTTTTTTCCTAAAATATTTTTTATAAAAATGATTGATTTCATTTTTGAAAAATTTTTATTAAATTTTTGTGTAATTATAAAATCAACTCCAAGATCATATAAAAAGTTAATTTTTTGTTTTTGACTAGAAATTCTAAAATTTTTTAGTTTTGTATTAAAATACATCTTTGGCATAGGCTCAAAATTTAGAACACCAATTTTTAATGAATACTTTTTTTTATATCTTTTAGCTAAAGCAAATAACTTTTGATGTCCTAAATGGATTCCATCAAAATTACCAATCAGAATTATTGATCTCATGTGATGATCTTTGATATTAAAACTATTGTATAATTTTATTGATTTTACCATTTTAGTTCTGATTGAATATAATTACAAACTGTCTCATAAGATTTTGCTGTTTCTTCAATCCCTTTTTCATTTATCTCTATTTTGTGAATCCCATTAGAAATTATTAAAGAGTCATAATTAAGAAGATTGGCTCCCTTAATGTCTGTATTTAAGTTATCTCCTATCGAGAGTACTTTCTTATTTTTGTTATCAATTGATTGATTATATACTTCAGGATAAGGCTTGCCAAAATACACAACTTCACCTCCCATTTTTTCAAATATCGTAGCGACAGATCCTGCACATAATTCTCTCTTACTTCCTCTGTCCACTATTAAATCAGGATTTGTACAAATCATTTTTTTTTTTAAATTTTTTTCAAGTAACTCTTTATAATATCCTAAATCTTTGTCATGATTATTAAATAATCCAGTACACAGAATATATTCACTATCTTCAATATTGCTTGATTTTTTTTTTTTAAAATTTTCGAATAAATCAAAATCTCTGGGGGGACCTATGTGAAAAAAACTATTTTTTAAAAAATTTTTTTTCAAATAATTTAAGGCTGCTTCACCAGAAGTAAAAACATGTTCTCTAATGTCTTTTTCTATACCCATTTTTTCTAAGAAAATTTTTACTGAATTGTTGGGCCTTGGAGCGTTTGTAAGAAGAACATATTCTTTTTTCTTCTTTTTTATTTCCTTTAACGCTTTTATAGCCTCTTCATGAAAGTTAATTCCATTATGAATTACGCCCCATAAATCTATGTAAAATAAATGATAATTATCTACTATTGAGCAAAGTCCCTCTTTGTCTAAATTTTTGATCATTAAAATAATCTATAACCCAAAAAATGCCTAAATTCCTATATTTTTTACCTAACTTATTTTGAACTATATCTTGAAATAGTAAGGCCAGTCTCTATATGAAGTGCATACTTATAAAGGAGAATTTATGAAATTTAGACCGTTACACGATCGAGTTTTAATTGAAGTTTTAGACGGCAGCGAAAAGACAGCTGGTGGAATAATTATACCAGATACAGCCCAAGAAAAACCTCAAGAAGGTAAAGTTGTAGCTGTTGGGGGTGGAGCAAAAACTGAAGATGGAAAAACTGTTCCAATGGATGTTAAAGTTGGTGACAAAGTTTTATTTGGCAAATGGTCAGGAACTGAAGTCAAAATCGACGGAAAAGAATACAGCATAATGAAAGAGTCTGACATTATGGGTATTTCAAGCAAATAATTTAATTTAAAGGAGAAAATAAAATGTCAAAAATAATTAAATTTGACGCTGAAGCAAGAGCGGCAATGATGAGAGGTGTCAATATTTTAGCTGATACAGTTAAAGTTACATTAGGTCCAAAGGGTAGAAATGTTGTCATGGACAAATCATATGGTGCACCAAGAATTACTAAAGATGGTGTTTCAGTTGCAAAAGAAATTGACCTTGAGGATAAATTTGAAAACATGGGTGCTCAAATGGTTAAAGAGGTTGCTAGCAAAACAAATGAAGAGGCTGGTGATGGCACAACAACAGCAACTATTTTAGCTCAAGCAATTGTTAAAGAAGGTATTAAGTATGTTACGGCAGGCATGAATCCTATGGATGTAAAAAGAGGAATTGATGCAGCTGTAGAAAATGTAAAAGAAAATTTAATCTCATCTGCAAAAAAAGTTAAAGATAGTGATGAAATTGCACAAGTGGGAACAATTTCTGCAAATGGTGATAAAGAGATCGGTACTATGATTGCAAAGGCAATGCAAAAAGTAGGCAACGAAGGTGTTATAACAGTTGAAGAAGCTAAAGGAATTGAAACTGAACTTGATGTTGTTGAAGGTATGCAGTTTGATAGAGGTTATTTATCGCCATACTTTATTACTAATAGTGATAAAATGACTACTGAATTAGAAAATCCTTTTATCCTTTTGCATGAAAGTAAATTGACTAACTTACAACCAATGGTTCCTTTATTAGAAGCTGTGGTTCAAGCTGGTAGACCTTTAATGATAATCTCTGAAGATGTAGAGGGTGAAGCATTAGCTACATTAGTTGTTAACAAACTAAGAGGTGGATTAAAAGTTGTTGCTGTTAAAGCCCCAGGATTTGGTGACAGAAGAAAAGCAATGCTTGAAGATATAGCTATACTAACTGGTGGTCAGGTAATATCTCAAGATTTAGGAATTAAACTTGAAAATGTTAAACTTGATGATCTTGGATCTTGTAAAAAAATCAAGGTTGATAAAGATAATAGTACAATTGTTAGTGGCAGTGGAAAAAAATCTGACATCTCAGCTAGATGTGATTCAATTAAAAAACAAGTTGAAGAAACAACATCTGATTATGATAAAGAAAAACTTCAAGAGAGACTTGCTAAATTAGCAGGTGGTGTTGCTGTAATTAAAGTTGGTGGAGCAACTGAAGTAGAAGTTAAAGAAAGAAAAGACAGAGTTGAAGATGCTTTAAATGCTACTAGAGCTGCTGTTGAAGAAGGCATTGTGACTGGTGGTGGATGTGCATTGTTATATGCAGCTCAAGATCTTGATAAAGTAAAAGTTAAAGGTGAAGATCAAAAAGCAGGAGTAGATCTTGTGAGAAGAGCGTTAGAAGCACCAATAAGACAAATTACAAAAAATGCTGGAGTAGATGGTTCAGTTGTGGTTGGTAAATTGTTAGAGCAAAATAAGAAAACACATGGATATGATGCTCAAAGCGAAGAATATTGCGATATGTTTGCAAAAGGTATCATCGATCCTGTTAAAGTTGTAAGAACCGCTTTACAAGATGCTGCTTCAATTTCAGGATTATTGGTAACTACAGAAGCAATGATTGCTGATAAACCAGAGGAAAAAGACGCTAGTGCACCGGGTGGAATGCCAGGCGGCATGGGCGGCATGGGCGGCATGGGTGGCATGGGTGGCATGGGAATGTAAGCACATTTTCTCAACCGAGAATTCTAAAAACCCCAACGGCAGTAATGCTTTTGGGGTTTTTTTTTATCTTCAATTTACAATGTAGCAACAATGTATATTCAATGTAGTCATCTTCGCTGTTTTTGTTTAGATTTAAAGCAGGGTAAATCACACAATCAATAAACATACGATTGATAGATTTAAAGTCGTCACTGATAAAGATATGAGAAAAATGTCAAATATAGTAGATAACTTAATTAGATGATATGTGGAAAGCAGGGTTTAAGGAAACAATAACTTAAAATTATTTCAAAGTAATTCAAATTTTTTACTTTTGAAATAAAAACCAGTTAGAATTATCACAGCAATTTTTTAATCTAGGATCTTCTTTCCAATGAAAACCGTAATCAATTAGTTTTAATTTAGGAAATTTAATCCATAATTCTTTAGCAAAATCTCTTTTGAATAATTTTTCATCATTATTTCTATACTTTACCGTAACAGGAGTAGGATTAAAATATTCATTCAAGTATATATATTTTTTACTTAATGAATAAAGTTTATTATAAAAAGCATTTAAATGATTTGGGTTTTGGTGAATTAAAACCCCACTAGAGCAAACCAAATCAAATTTTTTCTTAGTGTTAAAATTCAAAATAGGTTTATTAAAGTACTTGTGTTTTTTTTTCCCAATATTGAATGCTAACTTATTAATTTCTACTCCATAAGTTTTTATATCTGGATAAACTCTTTTAATAGCATCTAAATTTAAACCTACGTTTGCTCCTAACTCCAATACTTCATTAATAATAACTTTATTGTTTATTAAATCTTTACCTATTGTAAAAATTCTGTCTAACTTAAGATTTCTTTTTACATACTTATTTCCAAAGTCTGATTCCCAAAATATTTCTTGCTCTGTTTTTAAATATTTCATAATAAATTAAAATTAAATATTATACATTTTTTGTTAAAAAACAAAAAATACTTTCAATTAAAAACCCAAGATTGAAGAAATTTCTAACGAAGTTTGATAGAGTAGGTGCGCAAAAAAAGAATAATAAAGATAGAATGCGTAAGCATTAAAACACTAAATTGAATAATTGATATTCAATGTAGTAATCTTCTGAAAGTTGGACGAGTTTGAGGTTAGATTTCTCGTAGTTACAATGTAGTGTTTTAAATAATGCTGTGTTTACTATACTTTTGACTTGAGGAATGCGAATGTAACCCCACTTTCTTAAATTTAAAATTTAAAGGCCATCATCTTTTGATGGCCTTTTTTTTTATAACCTATAGAATTAAAGAATGTCTAAACGATATAGTGGTAAATCTTTCAAAGACTCAAGTGTAAGTAAAAAACCAAAATTAAGTCTTAAAGAAAAACGAAAACTCAAGAGAGAAAAGACAAAAAAGACAAATTAAAAACACTTTTTCCCCAAATACTAATATTTGCGAAGTTTTTTAAAGTTTCCAAAAAAAAAAATTAATGTATAAGAGCCACAAATTATGAGCAATGATATAAGAAACATCACAATAATCGCCCACGTCGACCACGGTAAAACAACCCTAATTGATAATCTAATGAAACAAAGTGGTTCATTTAGAGAAAATGAAGTTGTAGATGAAAGGTTAATGGATTCAGGCGAACTTGAAAAAGAAAGAGGAATTACAATTTTGGCTAAGCCAGCTTCCATAAATTGGAAAGACTCGAGGATCAATATAATTGACACCCCAGGCCATAGGGACTTTGCAGCTGAAGTAGAGAGAGTTCTTAGTATGGCAGATGGAGCTTTATTACTTATAGACTCTGCTGAAGGTGTTATGCCTCAAACAAAATTTGTATTATCAAAAGCATTAAAACAAGGATTGAAACCAATTGTAGTAATAAATAAATTAGATAAAGCTGATCAACGTGCAAATGAAGTTCTTGATGAAACATTTGATCTATTTGTCAGTCTTGATGCAAATGAAGAACAGTTAGATTTTCCAGTTTTATATGCTAGTGGTAGATCTGGATGGGCTGATAAAGAAGTTGAAGGTCCAAGGGAAAATTTAAATCCTTTATTAGATCAAATTATAGATCATGTAAAACCTGAGAAACTTGATAAATCAAAACCGTTTGCGATGTTGTCTACGTTACTTTATGCAGATAGTTTTTTAGGAAGGAGCTTGGTAGGAAGAATTACTCAAGGGACCGCAAAAGCTAATCAAGCAATAAAAGCAATCAACCTTAAAGGTGAAAAAGTTGATGAGGGCAGACTTACAAAAATTTTTAGATATGAGGGAACAAAAAAAGTGCCAATAGAAGTTGGAGAAGCAGGAGATATTGTGGTTGTTGCTGGCTTAGAAAAAGCAAGTGTTGCAGATACAATATGTGACTTAGAAGTTAATGACCCAATTGCTGCAACTCCCATTGACCCTCCAACTATGTCAATTACTATTACAGTTAATACGTCTCCTTTAGCAGGTACAGAAGGAAAAAAACTCACTAGTACACAAATAAGAGATAGATTAATCACAGAAGCACAGAATAATGTTGGAATTACATTTTCAGAAAATGACGGAAATGATTCTTTTGTAGTAAGTGGCAGAGGAGAATTAATGTTAGAAATTTTGCTCACTCAGATGAGAAGAGAAGGTTTTGAAATGACTGTTAGTCCGCCAAAAGTTTTATATAGAAAAGATGATGGCGGAAATAAACTTGAACCGATTGAAGAAATCACTATGGACCTTGATGAAGAACACTCCTCAAAAATAATTGACTCGATGAATAGAAGAAAAGGGAAACTAATAGAATTAAAAGATACAGGTAAAGATAAAAAACGACTAATATTTCATGCTCCAACAAGAGGTTTAATGGGTTACACTAGTAGATTTTTAACTCTCACAAAAGGAAATGGTGTTATCAACAGAATCTTCCATGATTATGGTCCATTTGAGGGAGAAATGGAAGGTAGAAGAAATGGTGCTTTAATTTCGATGGAACAAGGCAAAGCTGTTGCTTTTGCAATATTTAATTTACAAGCTAGAGGTGAAATGTTTGTTACTCATAATGATCCTGTTTATCCAGGTATGATTGTTGGATTGGCTCCAAAACCTGGAGACATGATAATTAATGTTATGAAAGGTAAAAAATTAACCAATATGAGAACCCAAGGTACAGATGAAAACGTCGTACTAACTCCTGTTAGAAAAATGTCGATTGCTGAACAATTAAGTATGTTAAATACTGATGAAGCTTTAGAAATTACCCCAGAGTCATGCAGATTAAGAAAGGCTATTCTTGATCCCCATGAAAGAAAAAGAAGTGAAAAATCTGGCTCAGCAGCCTAATTAAATATTTTATCTACTAAATAAAGTCCAAGTGCAACGCACGGACCAATTCCAAAAGCAAAAAATAAAGTTCCAACTCCAACAGTACCACCTAGGTACCAGCCAATACTAACAACTGTAATTTCAAGAATTGCTCTAACTAAAGCTATAGGCAAATTTGTTTTGTTTTGTAGGCCTACCATTAAACCGTCTCTTGGGCCCGCTCCTAAATTAGAGACTAAATAAATACCACCTCCAATTCCAACTGTAATTACTGAGACTATCGCTAAAAATAATTGGCTGATATAACTAGAAGGTGTTGGAACAAATTTTATACAGAGATCAATCATTAGCGCTATTATTAAAGCATTTAAAATAGTCGCTACACCTGGTTTTTGACTGAGTGGTATCCATAAAATTAAAACGCAGATACTTATTAACAACGTAATTATCCCAATGCTTAAATCGACATTTAGAGAAATACCTTGAGCAAGTACACTCCAAGGAGAAGCTCCCGTAAAAGAAACAATTAATAATCCTTCACCCAAACCAAACAGCATTAAACCAAAGCAACAATAAGATAATGTCGAAAATCTAGGTTTAAAATTATATGTTTTTTTTGAGCTCCAGTTTACTTTTGGTATTTTCTTTATTTTTAAAAACATTTTTTTATAAAATACTTCTATTATTAGAAAAGTCTATTAATGTAATCATTAAATGAAAAAAATTTTAATCTTAATTTTTGTATTATTCTTTTCAAATGTTCTCGCTCATATGGATCATTACAAAAAGTACAATAAAATTGAGATGGATATTTTTAGAAATGGAGAATTAATAGGATATAATTATTATTTCTTCACAAGAAAAGGTGATGAAACATTAATTACGAATCAAATAAAGTTTTCTGTAAAACTTTTAGGAGCCACTATCTTTAAGGTAGAAGGTTATGGTGAGGAAAAATATATTAAAGATCAATTAATTTCTTATGACTCTAAAACTTTACAAAATGATAAAGAAAAATTTGTTAATTTAGTTTTGAATAAAGAGAAGAATAAATTTAATATAAAGGGTTCTTCTTATTCTGGAACAGCATCCATTAACAATATTATTGGTAATTGGTGGAGCCATAAAATTTTACAGACTGATAGTCAAATAAGCCCAATTTCAGGAAGTATAAAAGAACAAGTTGTTACTTTTGTAGGGAAAGAAAAAATTGAACAATATGGAAAAATCTATGAAGTAGATCGTTTTAAGTTGAACTCAAAAGACATGTCGATGAAAAAAGATAAGCGTCTAGATTTTGATATTTGGTTTGACAAAAAAAGCTCCATGATTGTTAGAGTTTCTTATTCTAAAATGGGAAATTGGGAATATCGTTTAAAAAATTTTGAATAATTGTTATTTACCTGCAACTACCATACCCTCAATCATCATGGTTGGGGAATTAGTTGCATATTCAAATTCTAGATCATCAGCTAGAATAATGTTCTGAAACATGTCTTTAAAATTTCCTGCTATTGTAATTTCATTAATTGGATATTTGAATTCTCCTTTTTCCACAAAAAAACCTGTAGCACCAACTGAATAATCTCCTGTAACTATATTGCTTCCATGACCTATCGTTTCGGTTACATAGAGGCATTTTGATTTAGAATTTAAAAGATCTTTGTATGAAATATTTCCATTATTAAAGTAAAGATTGCTTGTTCCTCCGCATCTTCCGTTTGATTTTTGATTTAATTTCTTTCCGTTATACGTATCTATCAAATAATGTTTAAGAATACCTTGCTCTACAAGCTTTAAAGTATTTGTTTTTACTCCCTCTGAGTCAAAGCATCTAGAGCCAAGACCTTTAAGAATATCTGGTTTATCAAAAATATTTATTTCATCTGAAAATATTTTTTGATGAATTTTATCTTTTAAAAAAGAAGTACCTCTCGAAATTGCGGATGAAGATATTGCACCAGCAAAAGTACTTAAAATTCCTTTTGCAATTCTTTTATCAAATATTAAAGAAATTTTTTCACTTCCTATTTTTTTTGGACTAAGTTTTCTAATAGTTTGCTCGGCAGCTAATTTTCCTACCTCTTCAGCATCCTTAATATCTTTAAGATGGCATTTGCTTGAATAATCATAATCACGCTCCATACTTTTATCATCTTTAGCGACTGTTACACTTGATACCGTAAATGATGAACTTTTATAACCTTCAGAAAAACCATCACTATTAGCTAAAATAAAATTTGATTTATCTTGCGTAAAACTTGATTCTGTATTTACTATTTTTTTATCCTTTGCAGCTGATGCTTCTAGTAATGTTAAATATTCAATTTTGTTTTCATTTTTTATATGAGTTTCATCGTATAAATTTAAATCTTTAACTTCTTTTGCAAGTAATTCTTTATCAGGAAGTGAATTAAATTCATCCTCAGGCGTATTTTTTGTAGTTTCAATACATTTTTGAATAAGAGTATCTAAATTTTCTTTTAATAAATTTGAAGAGGATATTGATGATTTTTTTTTACCAATGTAAGTTGTTAAGTTTATGCCTAGATTATCTGATCTATTAGACTCATCTAATTTTTGATTCCTAAAGTTTACTGTTTCAGAAATGGAATTACCTACGACAACACTTGAGTCCGTTGCTCCTAGTTTTTTTGCTAAATCCAAACAATAAGAAGTTTTTTCAGTTAAATATTTTTGATCTTTAATCATTAAAGTTTTGTACCACCAACTGTCATCTTATTAATTAATATGGAGGGTTGAGCAACCCCGACAGGAACACCTTGGCCAGCTTTACCACAGGTTCCAATCCCTGGATCTAGCATCATGTCATTTCCAACCATTGAAACTTCTTTCAATATAGATGGACCATCGCCTATAAGTGTTGCACCTTTAATAGGTGATCCAATTTTACCATTAATAATTTCATATGCCTCTGTACAATTAAATACAAATTTGCCTGAAGTAATATCAACTTGTCCACCACCAAAACTGACAGCAAAAATACCTTTATCAACTGATTTAATCATTTCTTCTTGAGTATTATTTCCGTTTAACATCATGGTATTTCTCATTCTTGGAAGAACTATATGCCTGTAATTTTCTCTTCTACCACTACCAGTAGATCTGGTTTTCATTAATCGAGCATTAAGTCTATCTTGCATGAAATTTTTTAAAATCCCTTTTTCAATTAAAACTGTTTTTTCAGTTGGAGTTCCTTCGTCATCTATTGTTAAACTTCCTCTCCTATTATTGATGGTTCCATCATCAATAATTGTGACACCCTCACTTGCAACTTTTTGACCCATGAGGTTATGAAATGCTGAGGTTTTTTTTCTATTGAAGTCTCCTTCCAAACCATGTCCTACTGCTTCATGAATTAAAATAGCTGGCCAACCAGGGCCTAATACAACTTTCATTTCCCCTGCTGGAGCTGGTTTGCTCTCTAAATTTACTGAAGCTATTCTTAATGCTTCATCACAAACATTTTTCCAATTTTCTTGTTTTAAATATGAATGATAAGACTCTCGTCCTCCAATGCCATATACCCCGGTTTCTTTTCTTCCGTTTTTTTCTAGCATGACTGTTACATTAAATCTAATTAAAGGACGTATATCAGTCAGAGTTTCACCACCTGATCTGATTATTTCTATAGACTTTTGCTCTCCAAGAAAATTTGCTGTTACTTGTTTGATATTATTGTCTTTTGTTCGAAGATAGCTATTAACCTTATTTAAAATTTCTATTTTTTCATTAAGTGTTTTTTGTTCTATTGGATTTATATTTTCATAATATTTTTTATTAGTTTTAGGTATTTCTTGATTATAAACACCTTTGGCAGATTTTAGTGTTGATTTTAAATTTTCTGAGGATTGTTTAAGCGAATTTTTTGATATCTCGTTAGAGTGGGAATAGGCAACAATTTCATCAGTTACTGCTCTAAATCCAAAACCTAGATCTGAACTATATTTCGAATTCTTAATTTTGTTGTCATCTAATAAAATTGACTCTGATTTTGAGTTTTCTAGATATAATTCACCATCATCACATTTTTTTAGCGTATCAGAAATTATACTTTCTGCGTCATTTCTAGATAGGTCTGATTTTTCAAAGAAATTGCTCATAGCTGATAATACATAGTTTGTTTAACAAAATTTTCAACATGTGTATTTTACGCATATACATAACCTCATATATTTGTAATTAATTAATCATTATGAAAGTTTATTTTAATAATTCATGTAAAATTTGTAAGGCTGAAATTGATTTATATAAAAAAGAAAAAGTCCAAGAAATTGATTGGATAGATATTACTAACAATACTTCAGCTACAAAAGAAACATCTAAAAATAGCAGAGAACTCCTACGTAGACTGCATGTAAAAGATGGTGAAAAAGTTTTAGAAGGTGCAGAGGCATTTTTAGAATTATGGAAAAAGATGCCTAAATATAAATTTCTTTACAATTTTTTTAAACTACCAATAATTTTTAATTTATTTAATATTGGATATGAAATAATTGCTTTTTTTCTTTATTTAAAAAATAAAAAACAAATTAAAAATTAATTAAAAAAAAAAAGAAAAAATTTACTTAGTAATGACATTGAAGATATAAACATAACAAGCACTAATGAGTACATTAATAAAATAATCTTATTTTTTTTTCTCCTCAATCTTACAAAATCTTTATCGTCTAAATCAGAAATATCTCTTTCCCCGAGAACTGGATAATCATAGGTAAATCTCCATGTACTATCACCTAATCTAGGATCTAAATTATTATAATATATTATCCAACCAAGAACATATCTTAAAATTAAATATAGTATTATTAGAAATGCAGTACCTAAAATCATTTCTAATAATACCCAATATAACTAAATATTTAATTGATATTTTTTGCTCTTTTTCTAGCAATAAGTTGAGTTAAAGAGTCTACCATTGTGTCAGAGGCTTTAAAAATATCAATACTTCTAAATTCATGCGAAAGATTTTTTTCTGGATTTGTTTTATCTTCAATTACAATACCTTCATCCGGTGAATTGTTTTTTATGTATATCAATAAAAGCCATTCTTCATCTTCAGACTCATCCCATTTAATAAAAATTTCACCCGTTTCAAATCTTCTATCAATACATCTGAAAATAGACATATTTCTTGTAATGTGTCTTTTGTTTAGTTGAAATACTAAGCTGCTTGCACTTCGGTAAAAACTTTCTAATGCAAATTCAATTTTTTGCCTTGCTAAGGTATATTCTTTCTCTTTTGATAATAAAGTTTCTCTATCTTCATCTCCCTGCAGTTTTACTCCAAGAGCCTCTACTCTTTCTTTAATTTTTTGGTCTCTAATAATTCGATATTTTTCTTTAAGTTTATCAATTCTTTCCTGTAAACCAGCATAGTCGTCTCTTTTTTCTCTTAAGGATATCTTTTCAAGTCTCTCTAACTCTTTAACTTCTCTTATTCTAAATTTTTCTATCTGCTTATCTAATCTTAATTGTTTAAAAAATTGCTTTTGTTTTTCAGCTTGTTCAATTCTTAAAATAGCTTGTTCTTTTCTTAAAAATAATTTTATATCTTTTGTTCTTTGTTTCTCTAATCTTGCTTCATCTTTCAAAGCTTGTTCTTTTAATTTAATTCTTAAAGTCTCTTCTTCAATTTTCTTTTTTTCCAGTGCAATTTTTGCATTTCTTTCATTTTCAATTTTTTCTAATTTTAATCTTCTTTTTTCATCATACTTTAAAGTTTTATAACTTGAAATTGTTTCAGAAATCTTATCAAAAAATCTTTGTATATATTTCTCTAAACTAAAGCTAATTTTAAAATTGAATTCAGGTTTAAGGGAAAGCTGTAATTTAACTAACTTTAGTATTAAGCTTTCTTTTTGAGCTTTTGGTATTTTTGTATAAAGATTTTTTTTTTTGTTATTACTAAATGTTCTCTTTTTTATCTTTTTTGAATTTTTTTTAGAAAATTTTTTTCTTTTTTTATTAAACTTTTTTGCTTTTTTTAAGCTCTTTGATTTTGATGCCTTTTTAGGCTTTTTGGGCTTTTTATTTTTTTTAATTTTTTTTGGTTTTTTTTTCATTTTTAAAAGGAGCTTATTTCTATCAATAATTTATTGATAAATATAGTCTCTAGTAACAGGAGTTGAGGTATAATTTTTCGTAAGTTGGAATTGATATACAACTTGGTCGCCCCACTTAAATGACATTTCACATCCCGCGAGATAAAATTCCCACATCCTAAAAAATTTTTCATCAAACATCTCAATAATTTTTTGTTTATTTTTAATGCAATTTTCTTTCCAGTGTCTTAGAGTGTGTGAGTAGTGTAATCTCAAAACTTCGATATCAGTAACTACCAAGCCGGCTTTTTCTATGGGTGTTGTTACCTCACTTAAGCTAGGCGTATAACCACCTGGGAAAATATATTTTGTTATCCATGGATGTGGATCTCTTGGTGGATTAACTGATCCTATTGTATGTATTAAAGAAATACCCTCATCTTTTAATAAATTTTCAATCTGATTAAAAAATTTTTTGTAAAATTTTCTTCCTACATGCTCAAACATTCCAACACTTACAATTCTATCAAATTTTTCTTTGAGTTCTCTATAATCCATCAGTCTAAACTTAACCTGATTTTCCAAATTCATTTCTTTAGCTTTCTGTTGACAATATTTCAATTGATTTTCAGATAATGTTACTCCTGTAACTTCACACTTTGTGCTTTTGGCAATATCAATAGCCAGTGAACCCCAGCCACAACCTATATCCAAAACTTTTTGATTTGGTTTAATATTTAGTTTTTTAATTATGTGTTGAATTTTATTATTTTGAGCTGCTTCTAAACTATCATTTTCATTTTTAAAATATGCACAAGAATATTGTCTTTTTGGATCTAAAAATAAATCATATAGATCATCTGAAATATCATAGTGATGAGAAACATTCATCTTAGATTTTTTAATAAAATTAAAATTTGTTAAATATCTATAAGACCCTCTAAGTCTATTAATGAGATAACTAAAAAAATTTAATTCTCCTCTACCAAAATTCATTAATGCTAAGTCCAGGAAGTCTGTTAGGGTTCCATTTTCTATTATTATTTCACCATTAGTATAAGCTTCACCAAAATATAGATCTGGATGAAATAATAATTTGTAATGAAGATTTTTTTTTAAAATTTTTAATTTAATAGGATTATTACTTGGGTTCCCTATAATGTAGTCTTTTGAGTCAGCATCAGTTAAAATAAAACCATCTTTTTTAAAAACCTTATTTAAAAAACTAGCAAGTTGCATATTAAGCCGCCAATGATGATTTGTTTGTAAAGTTTAAATCTTTTAAAATACCAATTAAATCTTTTTCGTCACTTTTATTTAAAAGACTCAAGGGTGGTATAATATTTTTATAAATTATATCTTCTTTAGAACAAAAACTATGTAATCCAGAAATTAAATTATATTTGTCAAAAGCACTTCTAACATCACATAATTTTTGGTTGAAAGTTTGTTTTTTGCCTGAGTGAAAATCATCGTAAACTTTTCTCGACATTTCAGCAGTTACATTGCATGTCGCAGTGATAATTCCAGAGCATCCTAGTTCTAAACCTTTTAACAGCTGTAATTCTGAACCAGGAAAGATTGAGAAATTATCTAATTTCAAGTTTTCAAATAAATTAGATGAACTATCTTTTACTCCTGTTATTTGTTTAGGAAATTTTTTTACGAGTTCTTTTACACAATCTATGCTGAATTTATAGCCACAAAGTTTTTCAAAATTATAAAGAATAATCTTACATTCAGGAATAGAATTTATAATCCTTGTATAAAATTCAATCACCTCTGTATCTCCATACTTATAATATGCCGGGGGCATGATTAGAAATTTGTCAAAATTTAAAGAGCTTGCTATTTTCATAAAATTTATTGTTTCACCCAATGAGTTTAAGCCTGTCCCGATTAAGTGATTGTTTTTATATTTACTTTTTGATAATTTATTTAATAAATCAATTTTTTCAGAAATAGGTATTAGTTGAGATTGCCCTGTGCTCCCAAATATTGCAGTTCCATGACATCCTTGATTAATTAATCCTTCGGCGTGTTTTATTGTTTTATCAACATTTAAGCTCAAATCAGAATTTAAAACTGACATTGTAGCTGCATAAATACCACTTATTTTTGTCATAATAAAAATTTATATAAAAAATATACTTAGTAAAGTTTATAAATACTATATGAAAATATTAATAGTTCAAAACAGAATGGGTATTGGAGATACCATACTTTATCTGCCTTTTATAAAGGCTTTATCTAAAAAATATAATTCGCCTGTAAGTCTACTTGTTAAAGAAAGTTCAAAAGCTGATCAATATTTACATCAAACAAATTATATTGATGAAATTCTTATTCTAGATAGAAATAAAAAAAATAATGGTAAACATGGTGGTTTTTTAGGAAGTTTCAATTTAATTAATGATATTAGAAAATATAATTTCGATAAAATTTTTATTTTTAATTCATCATTTAGATTTTATTTAATTGCTAAATTTTGTAGAATTCCTGATATTTATCAATATCCTTTGTTTCATAAAAACAAACAACATATCTTAGATACTCCAAAAAAATTTTTAAAAGATAAATTGAATTTAGAAATAAATGATGATCCTGTAATACAAATTGATGAAAAATTAATTTCTAAGGCAACTGAAAAATTTGAGATAAATAAAAATGAAACAAATATACTTCTAGGAGTTGGAGGTTCGGGACCAACAAAAAGAATTCCTTCAACTACCTTTTTAAGTGTAATTGAAAAAATATCAAAAATTAAAAAATGTAAGTTTTTTTTAGCTACAGGTAAAAATGAGGAAGAACAGATTATATTAAATGAAATTCTTAAATCTAAATTTAAAAATCTTTGTATACCGTTAGATCATTTTACAATTAAAGAAACTTTACCAATTATCAAAAGTTGCAACTTATCTATTTGTAACGACTCTAGCTTTAGTCATTTATCTGCAGCACTAGGGATTAAAACTATAACTTTAATGGCAGACACGCCCTTAATTTATGGAAACTATAGCTCCAAAATGTTTCCAATAATTCCAGATGGTGAAGAGACAGTTGGTCATAATACATTAGGAAAAGAAAAAATTAATCCACAAAAAATATTTAACAAAATTGTTGAAATTATTAATTAAGAAATATCATTCAAGACTACATCTTTAGCTTCGTTTACAATAGAAGATAATCGAGAAGTTTCAGGAGAAACATCGGGATGAATTTTCTTTTGAATTTTAACATAAGCTTTATTGACATCTTCTTTGGTAATTTTTTTATTAATATTTAGATTTAAAATTTTATAGGCCTCAGAAACAGATAGGGAGGATGAATTATTAGAATTTGATTGATTAAAGGAAAATCTTCCTGACCTTCTCAAAGTTTGAATAAGTCTCAAAAGTGAAAATAATTGAAATATTGATAGACCCTTCAATTTTAATAGAGCAAGACTTAGAAGGGTAAAAGGCAAGCTTAACAACAATTTTCCACCTACAGCAAATAAAATAGCTAACAATATTAATCCAAGAATTATTATCAATCTTAAACCTTTTGATATTTTTTGAGATGGAATATGACTAATGAATCTTAGTAAAAAATAAAAAATAGTCAATATTACTACTATATAAAATATTATATTCATATATTTCTAATCCTTTATGAAAGTACCACAACTTAGAAAAAAATTGGAAATAAAATCTTGTCACAACACAACCTGGGAAGATAATTATAGTTGGATACATCAAAAAGATATCCTGGAGGTTTTAAAAGATAAAAAAAAATTAGATCCTGAGGTCAGAGAATATCTAATTCAAGAAAATAAGTATACTGAACATCATTTAAAAGATACCAAACATCTTCAAAAAAATTTATTTAATGAAATTAAAGGAAGAATTAAACTTGATGATGAGTCTATTTCTTATAAAGATCATACTTATGAATATTGGACTAAAACAACAGCTAAAGGTAATTACTCAATAAAATTAAGAAAAAAAATTGGTACAACTGATATTGAAGAAATTTGGAATGGAGATAAAGAAAAAGAAAAACTCGATGTAGAATATTTTGGAGTTGGTGACCTAGAAGTTAGTCATAATGATAAATTTCTAGCTTATTCATTAGACATCAAAGGTTCTGAGTATTACACAATTTTCATAAGAGATATTAAATCCAAAGAAATTGTAACAAAAAAAATTATAGAAACATCGGGCAGCATTACTTTTAGCTTAGATGATAAATATATTTTTTATTCAAAGCTTGATAAAAACCATAGAGCGAGAAAAATCTATAGACATGAGATAGGAAACTTTAAAGACATAGATGAATTAATTTTTGAGGAAAAATCTGAGGCATTTACAGTTGGGATAAACCTAAGTTCTGACGAAAAATATTATTTTATAAATACCTCAGATCATAATACTTCTGAACAATATTATTTTAAAGAAAACGAAAAAAAACCATTTCCAAAATTAATCATGAAGCGCGAAAAAGGAATATTATACTCAATAAATTCTTGGAATGGAAAATTTTATAATCATACAAACAAAAATGCAGAAGATTTTAAAATTGATATTTCAGATAGTTTAATCAATCAAAATTGGGAAACTTTCATACCCTCTAGAAATGAGGTATTAATCGGGGGACTTACTTTTTTAAATAACTGGATCATTCGAAGTGAAACTTCAAATGCATTAGATAAATTATTCATTAGAAATATTTCAACAGGAGTAGAAGAAGAATTAATATTCTCTGAGGAAAAAATATATGTTCCTAGTGTTTCTTTAGTACAAAGAGATAGAAATACTGATAGTGTTTATCTTGGATATTCATCACCCAAAACTCCATCTAGAATTTATCTATATAATTTATCAACCAAATCAAAAAAACTAATAAAAGAACAAGAAATACCATCTGGTCATGACCCAGATGATTATATTGTGGAAAGGGTTGAATTTGAATCTTATGATGGAAGACTAGTTCCTTTAACAATTACCAGACATAAAAAAACTAAAATTGATGGTACTGCAAATTTGATGCTTTATGGATATGGATCATACGGTAATTCTATGAGTCCTAATTTTTCTTCAACAAAGCTAAGTTTGATAGATAGGGATATTATTTGGGCTACTGCTCATATTAGAGGTGGTCTTGAAAAAGGTATGAAGTGGTGGAAAGAAGGAAAGCTTACGAATAAGAAAAATACATTTAAAGACTACATTCATGCTGCAAAATATTTAATAGAAAATAGATATTCATCAAAAGGTAAATTAATTGGTATGGGCGGCTCAGCTGGAGGTTTGTTGATGGGTGCAGTTGTTAATCAAGCACCCGAACTTTTTTTAGGAATAATAATGGCAGTTCCATTTGTGGACTCTTTAACAACTAATCTTGATCATTCGTTGCCTTTAACTGTTGGTGAATTTGATGAATTTGGTAATGCAAAAGAAAATAAGGATCATTTTGATTATATATTTTCTTACGCGCCATATAATAATATTAAAAAGATGGATTATCCAAATATATTAATCACAACAAGCTTGAGTGATAATCGAGTATTGTTTGATGAGCCTGCAAAGTTTACTGCAAAACTAAGAGATTTCAAAACTGACAGTAATTTATTACTTCTTAAAACTGAAATGAATGCTGGTCATGGAGGTAAGTCAGGAAGAGATGGTGCTATTGAAGAAATTGCGCTAGATTATGCTTTTGCCTTAAAAATTTCAAAAAAAAATTAAAATTCATATCTTGAAAAAAAAAAAATAATTACCATATCAATATCGTTGGTTGCCTTATGGGACTAACAATAAATATAAACTTGCTTAACAAAGGAGGATATTATGACGAGTAAGGATTTATCTATATTTAACTCACTAAGACCATTTTCAATAGGGTTTGACGACATGTTTGACCAATTTGAAAATATGTTAGGAAATGGGGCTTTGACTATGCAGTCAAATTATCCACCATACAACATTAGAAAAACTGGAAAGGATAACTACGCTATAGAGATTGCTTTAGCTGGTTTTAATAAAAAAGATGTTGAAGTTGAGTTTGAGGATAATTTATTAACAGTTAAAACAAAACAAGTTAATAAATCTGAAGATGATAATGTTGATGGAGAAATTTTACATAAAGGTATTTCTCAAAGACAATTCGCAAGGTCATTTACTATTGCAGATGACGTAAAAGTAAATATCGCAGAACTTAAAGATGGTCTTTTGACAATATCTTGTGAGAGAATTGTTCCAGAGCATAAAAAGAAAAAACTTATTGAGATAAAATAAGTCTTACCTTACTTGCGGGGATTTCCCTCGCAAGTAACGCTTAAAAACATCCATTTGACACAAACCCAATAACAATTGAATCTGAATTTATTTCAAACCTTCTTTCACAGGGTATGCCATATTTTTTAGAATTATAAACAAAAACTAAGTTACCTTTTGTATTCTTAAAATCCTCATCAGGCTTACCTAAACTTATTTGTAAATCGCTTGATGTCTCACCAATAAATTTATTTAATTTTTCGTTTTCTTTTTTTACTATAGCGTCAGTTTTTTCTTTAATTGTTTGACATGCCGCACTCATAACCGTCAAAACTAAAATTGCAAAAATTAATTTTAATTTTTTCACAATAAATACTAACAAGTAAATTATGTCATAAATATAAACTTATAAGTTGCATTTTGTGAATAAACTCGAGTTTTAAAGAGTAATTTTAATTAGAATCAAATATTTATTAATTATTAGGAGGACACATGCTTGAAAATTATTTCAACTATAAAAAACACAAGACAGATTTTAAAACAGAAGTGATAGCTGGAACAACAACGTTCTTGACTATGGCTTACATAATGTTTTTAAATCCATTTATATTATCGGGAGAATTTGCCGGACCCGAAAAAGGTTTCTTTGATTTCGGCGCAGTATATACCGCAACTATTTTAGCCACAGCATTAGCTTGTTTTATAATGGCCTTTTACGGAAAAACTTGGCCGATTGGACTTGCTCCAGGAATGGGAATAAATGCTTTCGTTGCTTTTGGTGTTTGTGCAGGTATGGGCTACACACCTCAAGAAGCTTTGGGAGCTGTATTAGTTGCAGGAATTTTGTTTCTAATTATATCTCTAACACCCATAAGAGCTTGGTTAATAAATTCAATTCCTAGAAGTCTCAAGTTAGGGATTGGTGCTGGTATAGGATTGTTCTTAGCAATTATTGGATTACAAATAATGGAGGTTGTTGTTGATAACCCAGTAACGCTGGTACAATTAGGCAACTTAAGTGATCCTCTAGTTTTATTGGGATGTGCAACATTTATAGCAATAATTGTATTAGAAAAAATGAATGTTAAAGGTAATATTATTATAGGTATTTTGGTATTTAGTATTATCGCATGGGCTACTGGACTAGCAAAATTCAATGGTATTGCTAGCTCACCACCACCAATGACATATCTTTTTGAATTTGATCTGTCTGCTGCAATGACAGCTGGAATGTCTACAGTGATATTTACTTTATTGTTCATTGACTTCTTTGATACAGCAGGAACCCTGACATCGGTTGCTAACGTGGCTGGTAAAGTTGATAAAAGCGGAAAAGTTCAAGATATTAATAAAGCTATGCTATCTGATAGTGTAGGAACTGTTGCTGGTGCAATGATGGGTACTACTACAGTTACAAGTTACGTTGAGTCAGGAGCTGGTGTTAAAGCAGGTGGAAAAACTGGAATGACATCCCTTGTGATAGGACTATTGTTTTTAGCGTGCATATTTTTTGCACCATTAGCAACTAGTTTGCCCAAACAAATAGATGGTGCTGCCTTACTTTTTGTGTCTGTTCTTTTCATAAGAAACATTACAGATATAGAGTGGGATGATATCGCGGAGTCTGCTCCTGCCATTCTTGCAATGATCGCAATGCCTTTAACATATAGTATTAGTAATGGTATTGCTTTAGCGTTTGTATCGTATGCTTTAATTAAATTATTTACTGGAAAGTTTTCAAAAACTTCTCCAGCTATATGGGTTATTGCGATACTTAGCGTTATAAGTTTTGCAGTTGCTTAAATAAATTGAAAATAGGGCTAGTTAATTCTAGCCCTATTTATTTTTTTTAATAATTTCTTCAATCGATAATTCTTCATAATGTTCTGTTGGCTGTACAATCCATGGGTCTGAATCTAATCTGACTGGACAAAAATCTGGTTTAAAAGTTGATGATTTTTTTTTCCATAAACATGCTGTTTTAACTTCTTTAATATAATTTTTTGTTGGTCCATAATTTTTTAACCATTCAATACTTTTATTTAATGTTAATCCTGTATCTGAAAGATCATCAATCAGGAGGACTTTGTTAAAGTCTTCATTATTTGCCAATGAACTTATCTCTCTAGCGAACATGAGCTTTCCCTGATTATCTTCCATTCCTTTTCCTGAGTAACTTTGGATGACAATATAGGCTATTGGAAGTTTCAAAATTCGTGAAAGAATATCTATTATTGGCGCAGCCCCTCTCATAATTCCCACAAGAACTGTTGGCTTATAATTTCTGTGAATTTGAATCGCTAATTTTTCTACAATTTTAGTGTATTCTTCAAAATTAATAATTAATTTATCTGCCATAAATTTTTTTATCATATAAAAAAAATTAAAAAAGATTAAAAAGTAATTATGAAAATTTTTGATTGTTTTATGTATTTTGATGAGGATGTAGTTTTAGACCTAAGACTAAATGTTCTAGATAAATATGTAGATTATTTTGTTATTATAGAGAGTTCGTTCACTCATAAGGGTGACAAAAGAGAGTTAAAATTTAATAAAAAAAAGTTTAAGAAATTTGAAGATAAAATAATATACCTTATTTTTGATCAAGAACCCCTTAATATTGAAAAAATAACAGGTGATGAAGATGAGGGTGAAAAATCTAGAAAATATATTTTTAACGCGGCATTTAGAGAAAATGGTCAAAGAAACCATATCTTAAAAGGATTACAAAAAGCACAAGATGAAGATATAATTTTAGTTTCAGATGTTGATGAGATTCCAAATCTAGAAAGTTTAGATTTTATAAACATAAAAGAAAAGATCATCTTATTTAGGCAGGACATGTTTTACTATAAGTTTAATTTAAAGTTACCTAACTTAGTTTGGACTGGCACAAAAGCATGCAAAAAAAAGTACTTTAAAACACCTCAATGGATAAGAAATATTAAAGATAAAAAATATTCTTTTTATAGATTAGATACTTTTTTTTCACAAACAAAATATACAAATGTAAAATTTGTTGAAAATGGTGGCTGGCACTTTTCAAATATCAAAACTGCAGAAGAAATTGAGTACAAATTAAAATCATACCTTCATCATAGAGAATTTGATATAAACCCTATGACCAAAAGTGAAATACACTCTATTATTAAAAATAAACAGGCAATATATGATTTAAGAGTCGATAAAAGAATAAACAAAATTGGTGATGGCAGCAAACTTGAAAAATACCCCATAAAAAAATTGCCAAAATTTTTGCAAAATAATATAAACATTTACAAAGATTGGATTGATTAAAATGAAAAAAGGTTACTGGATTAGTTTATATCTAAGAATAGATAGCCAAGAAAATTTAAAAAAATATGCAGAAATTGTTTCTCCTATAATAAAAAGTTTTGGAGGAGTTCCTCTTGTGAGAGGAGGAAAATATGAAGCATTCGAAGGTGATAATTTTGTTAGAACAGTTGTGTGGGAATTCCCAAGTTATGAAAAAGCATTAGAGTGTCACAATTCTGAAGGATATCAAGCTGGATGGAACTTGGCTAAAGATACCACTAAAAGACATATGCAGGTGGTAGAAGGATTTAGTACTGAATAGGTTCTGGATCTATGCTTCTCCATAAATACCAGGTTGCCACTGAACAATACGGAGAAAATCTTTTTTTCAGTTTATTTACAAATTTTTCTGGTGGTAAATATTTTTTTCTATAATTTTTAGAAATTGCTCTTAAAAGACCAATGTCTTGTATTGGCCATATGTTTGATCTGTTATAAGTAAAAAGCAATATCATTTCTGCTGACCATCTTCCAATCTGTCTTAAATTTGAAAGATATATTATAGCTTCCTCATCATTCATTTTAGGAATTAACTTTGGGTTAAAAGATTTGTCTATAATTTGTTTTGTTAGACTTTTAATACCGAGAACTTTTTGACGGCTTAAACCACATTTTTTAAGTTGAGAAAATGTTAACTTTGAAACTACTTTTGGATTAATTTGATTATTGCATTTTTTTTTAAATTTTAAAAAAACTGAGTTTGCTGCGGCAACACTTATTTGTTGTCCTATAATGCTTTTGCACAATGAAAAAAATATATTTCTTCTGGATGTAAGTATTGTTTCTGACGGACTATTGTAGCTCTTAATTAATCTGGACATTGTTCTGTCTTTTTTTGACAGGTATGCTTTTGCTTTAATCCAATACTTTGGAACTTTAGTCATTTATTGTTTTTGAGGTAATAATTTTATT
>Ga0209631_10002027_pt1 | contig 24827 bp, 22 predicted proteins | sample COG_08_FD_184752 | JGI IMG/M metagenome (GOLD analysis project Ga0209631, IMG submission 184752) | Pelagic Microbial community sample from North Sea - COGITO 998_met_08 (SPAdes) (version 2) | ecosystem: Environmental > Aquatic > Marine > Neritic zone/Coastal water | place: Helgoland, sampling... | reverse complement strand
AATAACTTGATTTGTTGTCAACTATTTCTAAAGTTCTAATTTTTTCCTGATCTTGGCGAGAACTACTTAAAAAAATAGTAAACGAATCGTCTACTTTTAACAGAACTTGAACAGATTCTGCTATCTCATTTTCATAAATTAATTCACATCCAATAATATCTATTTTTTCAGGTTTAAAAACTTTTAATAAAATCGAGATATCATGTACTGTCAAATCTAGCACAATATTCTCTAATTTACGACTGGCTACAGTCTTTGGAGAATGTCTTTTAAATTGCACAAAATGTATTTTTTCAAATTTTATGTTTGATATTTCCTCAACTACAGGGTTGTGTAGCTCAATTAATCCACACTTCATCAATACATTATTTTTTTTTGCTAAAGCTATTAACTCAAGACTATCTTGTAGGTTATCTGTTAATGGTTTCTCTACTAGTACAGGAATACCTTGATTTATAAATAATTTTGCTTGTTCTAGGTGATTTAATGAGGGACTTGAAATAATAGCTCCATCAAGATTTTTAAATTTTTCATCAGGTATGCCTTGTACGCTTTTAAAGTAGTCCAACCCACTAATCTCTTTTCTTATGTCTGGATTAGAGTCAATAATAATGGGTTCATTACACAGGTGATTTTTTCTGAGGGACTTACTATGAACTTTCCCCATATTGCCATAGCCAATTATTGCTAAATTTAGATTAGACATTCTACTCCAGTAGTTTATTTACATTTTTTAAAAATCTAAATGTTTTTTATACTTTTGATTTTGATTACTACCTATTTTAGCCACTCTTTACTCATTTAAAAAAAAATCATGTAATTTTCTTAAAATTTAAGTCATTGAAAAATGATAAAAAATTTGAATTAATCAAAGTCACTTATCTAACACTTTTCTCTTTAGATGATAATATTGATTAATTGATAAAATAATAAATATAAAGCATAAATTAAATCAGTGAAATATGGACATTAAAAAAATTATAATTATTGGTGCTGGCCCAGCCGGATTAACAGCAGCTTGGGAGGCTGAAAAACTCGGTATTAAGACACTGATACTCGAGGGAGATAAAGTCGTAGGAGGGATAAGTCGAACTGTAGAGCGTAATGGTTGGAGATTCGACATTGGAGGACACAGATTTTTCACTAAGGTAGATGAAGTTTATGATATTTGGGACGAGATACTAGATGAAGGAGATTTTCTCCAAAGACCAAGAATGAGTAGAATTTATTACAATAAAAAATTCTATGACTACCCATTAAAAGCCTCAAATGCACTTTTTAACCTAGGCATCCTTGAAGCTATCAGATGTGTACTTTCATATATGTATGTCAGACTTAAACCGCCCAAGAATCAAGATAATTTTGAGAATTGGGTCGCGGCAAGATTTGGTTGGCGCTTATATAGAATATTTTTTAAAACCTACACTGAAAAAGTATGGGGAATTGAGGCTAGTAAGATTGGTGCTGATTGGGCTGCACAAAGAATTAAAAACTTGTCACTCGCAAAAGCTATCCTAAATTCACTAAAAATAAATAAGTCTGATGAAATAATAACCACGCTCATTGATAAGTTTAAATACCCAAAATATGGTCCAGGAATGATGTGGGAAACGTCTTACAAAAAGTTAATAGAAAAAAATCATGAAATTAAATTAAATTCAAAAGTAACTTCTATTATAAAAAAACAAAATTATTATCAAATTACTACTAATGGTGGTTATGAGTATTATGCAGAAAATATTCTTAGCAGCATGCCCCTTGCACATCTTCCCAAAACAGTTGCTCCACAAAATGATGATAAGGTTATGCAATCCGGTGAAAATCTTAAATTTAGAGACTTTTTATCTGTAGCTCTAGTTGTTAATGAAAACCAAGCTTTTCCAGATAATTGGATCTATATTCATGAACCAGATGTAAGAGTTGGAAGAGTTCAAAATTATGGAAGTTGGTCACCATATCTTGTAAAAGAGGGTAAAACATGCCTAGGCCTAGAGTATTTTGTCGACATTGGGGATGATTTATGGTCAATGGAAGATAATGATTTAATTACACTAGCAACAACAGAGTTAGAAACTCTTTCCTTAATCGAAAAAAATTCAGTGTTGGAAGGTTATGTAGTGAGAATGCCTAAAGCATATCCTGTTTATGACCTTAATTATTCAAAAAATGTTGATTCTATTGCTAATTGGTTAAAAGCCGATCATCCAAATATTTTTCCAATAGGAAGAAATGGTATGCATAGATATAACAATCAAGATCACTCAATGATGACAGCAGTTAAAAGTGTAAGAAATATCTTACTAGGAGAAAAAAATGATATATGGAAAATCAATGTTGAAGAAGATTATCACGAAGAAATATCAACCGGTAGGTCAGCACCAACTCAGAATGATTCTTAATATTCATATAAAATATATATTTTTTAACTTTTAATGTATGAATAACAACTACAAGATTAAAATTAAAAAAACATGAAAAATGATTCTCTTTATATTCATCCATCTTCAGAAGTTTCCAAGGATGCTGTTATACAACAAGGAACAAAAATATGGCACTTTTCACACATTAGAGAGAATGTAAAAATCGGGAAAAATGTAACAATAGGACAAAATGTATATATTGATGAAGGAGTTTCAATAGGAGATGGTACAAAAATACAAAATAATGTATCCGTGTACAAAGGTATTTCAGTAGGAAAAAATGTATTTATAGGTCCTGGCGTTGTTTTTACAAATGATGCTTACCCGATTTCAGAAGTATGGTCGGAAGATTTAATTATGAAGACTATTATTGAAGATCATGTATCACTCGGCGCTAATTCAACAATTTTACCGGGGATAACAGTTGGTAGGTACTCGTTAGTCGGTGCAGGTAGTGTAGTAACAAAAGATATCCCACCACACTGTAAAGTTCTTGGAAATCCAGCAAAAATAGTATCTGAAAACTATAGAAAATAATTAAAAATATTCAAGATGGTAGACTAATTTTTAAAAAATTCTTTCACTATTTTCACAACAAAATTTTGTTGCTTTTTTTGTAAATTAGGATACAAAGGTAAACAAATGATTCTTCTTTTCATAAAGTCAATATTCTTATAACTCTTTCCTTTTGAAATCCAGTCAAATTGCAAATCTGTTAGTGGCTTTTTATAATAAATAGCCGTATCAATACCATTCGAATTTAAGAATCTTTCCAATTTATCTCTATCAGTTACTTTGTTTAAAGAGATTGGAAAGTAGTTAAATGTTTGCAAACTTGAATTGTACAATGTAATACCATCTATTTCTTTAAGAGACTCAAAATAAAAATTTGCAATGCTTTTTCGAAGTTCTATTTCTTCATCTATACCTTTCAGTCTTTCATTTAGGAAAATTGCCTGTATTTCATCAAGACGTGAATTATTGCCAGGAAACTTAAAATTGTCTCTGTCGATGTGTCCATGATTTCTCATTTTTATCAAATCTTCGTATATTTTTTTATTATTTGTTGCTATAGCTCCAGCATCTCCTATTGCACCTAATGTTTTTGTCGGATAAAAAGAGAAAGCACCAGCATTCCCAATAGTTCCCAAGTACTCTTTTTTATACATTGACCCAAAAGACTGGGCAACATCTTCTACAATCTTCAGACTATATTTTTTGGATAGGTGTTTCAACTTATGAATATCAACAGAGCCACCAAACAAATGAACCGGAATTATAAAATTAGCTTTCTCCAATACTTTGCTATCTATATTTTCTAAATCTATCTGTAAAGTATCTCTATTAATATCAACTAAGTAAGGCTTGCCACCTACATTATGAATAGCTTCAATTGTTGCAAAGTAGGTAAATCCCGAGGTAATGACATAATCACCCTTTTGAATACCTAGTGCCTTAAGGGATAACTCTAGAGCATCAGTGCCAGAGTTAACTCCGACAACATAATTACATTTTAAATATTTAGAAAGATTATTTTCAAAGTCATTCACATTTTTATCCAGAATAAATTTTCCACTATTGAGTAATTTTTCAAATGAATTTAATAATTTTGATGAATCTAATATTGTTGTGTCGAATAGTGAAACTTTCATACTTTATTTTAAAACAAATTTTCGCATACTATGAATTTATAATTAAGTAATTAGCTGTCGATTGCTAAAAATTGAGTTACAAGATCTTTTGATGGACTGTAATTTTTTGTTACTTCAGGGTAAGTTATTGACAAATTCTCAAAAAAATTAATTACAGCACTTTGTTCATAGTTTGATAAAATTACATTATCATTTAAATATTCTTTATTTTCAACAATATCTCTCCAAATTACTGTATTCTGATTCATTATAAAACATTCTTCAGCGATAGATCCACCATCAGTAATTACTGCTTTTGAGTTAATTAAAACTTCAACAAATTTATCATGAGGTATCAAGTCTTTTAATTTTATATCAAATTTATATAAGATTTGATCGTATTTATGCTTTACAAGTTTTTTCATTGTAATGTCATGGCAGTACCATTTAATATTCTCAAAATTATTACTTTTAGAGATTAATACCAGCAAATCAACAAATGATTTTAGTTTTTTCTTATTATAGATATTCTCCGTCCTGTGGATTGTAACGGTTAGATCATTATTTTTTAATATTTTAACATCTTTAATGTTGTCAATTAGCGTGTCATAAATTGTATTTCTTTTTAAAGAAATTATTTTTTGTTTTGTGTTGGAGGATAAATTTTTAATCAACTTTTCATCGTCAATTGCTATTATATTGGAGTATTTTGTTACAACAGACCTTATAATTTCTTCCGGAAAAGGTTTTAGCCAATTTTTCGATCTATGCCCTGCTTCTATATGAAAAGTTTTTAAGTTATTTCTTTTCGCAAAAATGAGCCCAATAAGAGTACTCACTGTATCGCCGTGGATAATACAATATTCCAAGTTATTGTTTTCAATTTTTACTTTAGAGATTAAAGCAATTTTAAAGAACCAATATATCATCCCCGGAATAGAAGAAACATTCGCTTGATTGCTAGCAAGATTATAGTAATTTAGCTCTTGGCCAAATTTCTGTAATTCTTTACTTGTAATTTCACGATGTTGACCAGTATCAATGATTAATATTTCGTACCCATTCTCTATAAAATTTTTCAAAACAAATTTTGTTTTTATAAATTGAGCTTTTGTTCCAAGCACATAGGCAATAGTTTTATTTTTTTTCATTTATTGTTGAAGTCCAGTATTTTAATTCTGAAAATTTTTCGTAATCTTTATTCTTATTTACTTTATTTAACAATTCTAGATCTTGCTTTGTAATAGAGTTTAAATCTTCCCATCTGTCTAACATAATTAGTGGAACACCTAAATTGTAAAAATTTGTATTTACTAAATTCTTAATAACGATTGGGGTTGTTCTAAATATTAAACTTTCCCATATCCTATGTGATTCAAAATTATTACCTTCAGGACACAAATTATATAGATATGTAGATAGCTCTTCAAGATAGGACTTACTTTTTTGGAAATTCTTAATAGTGATTAAATCTTTCCTATTTTCTGCAATTTTTAAAAGAGGCTCTCTAATTAACGGATTTGAATAAACATTAAAAGAACAGAGTACCTGATTACTTTTCTCGATATTATTAACATCTGATATTGATAATCTTTTAAAGTTTCGTTTAAGACCATTCTTTAAATATCTTTTATTCTCTAGCCCATAGGCTATTGGAGAAATCTTTTCATTTGGTTCTGCGTCCAATTTTGCAGCAAACCAGTGAACTATTTTTTCATCTATAAACTTAAAATCTGCCTTGTTAATTGAATCATCATGATTATGAGTTATCAAGATATATTTGTTATTAATAAGAGGATGATAAAGCTCAAAAAATAATTCTTTTAGACCTGTATTTAGAAAAATTATATCATTTTCTTTTACTTTTTTTGGATTTAAAGACTGCGTTTCATCAAATATAAAATCTGCCATTTTTCTCAAAGAGTCTCCAGACATAAAAGGTTTACTTGATGGTCTATAAATATTTGGTTTCTTGTCAAGAGTAAATACTCTTAATCTATTTGAAATCTTAGATTTTAATGACACTATGTATACATATTAATAATAAAAAGTGATTAATTAATTAATTTAACATTAAATGTTTAATGAATTTTATAATGATTATATATGTCAAGTGTCAAAACTATATTTAGAGATATCTTATATGTATCAAAACTTACTAGGACAAAAAATAAAAAATTATTAATTTTAATATCGGTAATGCTTACCCAAGCTTCCGCTTACACAGATATTTTAATAATTGTAATCTTTTCTGCATTGATAGTTGATCAATACACAGGTATTGAATTCTTAAATTCCGTAATCAACTTATTTGTTGACAATTTATACCTTCTTCCGCTACTGGTAATTTTAAGATTTATCTTTATGTATTTTCAAAAAATATTGTTAAAAAAAATTGAGATTAGCGTTAATAAAAATCTCAAGTTGCATATATTAAATGAAGTTCTTGAACAGAAAAATTATTCGACAGCTGACTCCTACTTTTACTTAAATATACTTTCAACGCATATTTCTTTCTTTTATTCAAGTTTTGCCAACTTTTTAAACAGCTTGCTTCAAGTAGTTGTTTATTTAGGGTATTTAATAATTACTGACTCACGATCTGTTTTTATTCTTTCAATTGGAGTTTTATTATTATTTTTTCCAGTTAAAAAGTTACTTATACTAGCAAGAAATTCCATGCATCAAGTTTATGAATCTGGACAAGATTACAATAAGGAGATTCAAAGAGTTGTTGACAACTTATTCTTGATAAAAATCTTAAAAAAAGAAAATGATGAAATGAATAGCTTTAATAATACTCTTAGTAATTTTTTCTTAAATGACCTAGATAACTTTAGGTACACTATTTTAAATTCATTTCTTCCAGGGTTCTTTACGTTATTTTCTTTGTCGGTTGTAGCAAGTAGTACTAAGTTTATAAGTTTTCTTACTTTAGATTTTCTCGGAGTAGCTTTAAGGCTTTTTCAATCAATAAGTACAGTTTCTACATCCCTAAACCAAATAATTAATTCACAAGTTCATATTGAAAAATTTTATCAGCTTGAGTTGAACAAAAATATTGTATTTAAAAATAATTATAAAATTAATGAAAAGTCAGATCAGATTATACTCAAAAAAGTTAATTTCACTTATTTAAACTCAGAAGAAAATATATTTAATAATCTGAATCTTCAAATAGCTAAGAATAGCCATGTTGTAATAACTGGGCCAAACGGCTCTGGTAAAAGCACCCTTTTAGGTTTGATAGCAGGAATTTACTACCCATCTACAGGGGAGGTTACAGTTTACTCTGACAAAGTTGGTTTCATAGGGCCCAATCCATTAATTTTTGACGATTCTCTTATGTCTAATATCCAATATGGAAATGATGAAAAACTTGATGAGAGCCAAGTATTAGAATATTTGAAAAAATTAGAAACTTTTAAAGATGAAAAAAGCTATGACTTAAAAAAATCTGTATCTAATAAAACACTCTCATCTGGGCAGATGCAAAAAATTGCTTTTATAAGAGCTTTACTAACTAATATTGAATTATTAATACTTGATGAATCAACCGCTAATTTAGATAAAGAATCCACATTGAAAATATTTGATTTACTTCGTGAGAAAGATATCACAATAATTAATTCGACCCATGATCCTAAAAAATTCTTTGATGTTGATGAAGAGATACGAATTGTTATTCAAGATGAAAAAAGAATAATCGAAATTCATAAATTAAAAAGATAGTAAAAGTGAAAAAAATCCTCATCATTCATAATAAATATAGGACTGAAGGAGGTGAAGACATTGCTGTATCTAATGAAATTGAATTACTTAAAAAATACTTTAATGTACGTGTGCTAATTTATGACAACAAAATTAAAAGTATTTCAGATATATTAAGTTTTATTTTTCTTTCAAATTACTCAATAAATAAGGAGATAATGGACACTGTAGGTAAATTTAAACCTGATGTTGTTTATTTTAACAACACGTGGTTCAAGGTTTCACTTGGAATTTTTAAAAAGCTCATTGCAAGCAAGTGTAAAATTCTCATTAAGCTTCACAATTTTAGATATGACTGTACTAAAAGTCTTTTATCATCAAGACACCTAGCTGGGGCAAAACTTTGTCCCGCTTGCGGATTCTCTAAAAATAAATTTCACCCTTTCAATAAGTATTTCAAAGATTCGTATATAAAGTCTCTATTCGTTATTTATTTCAATAAAAAATATATAAAGTTTTTAAAAAATAATAAAATTTCCATTGTGGTGTTGACAGAATTTCATAAGAATTTTTTGTTAAGAAAGCACGGAATAAAAGATAACGTTTATATTATTCCAAATTACATAAAAAGCATTATGTCACCAAAAAATAATAGTAATTACTTTATATATGCCGGTCGTATTTCAAATGAAAAGGGAGTAGCAGAACTTATTGAAGCTTTCCTAAATTCGAAATTTAAAACGCATAGATTACAAATTTTGGGCACAGGACCAGCTTTAATAGAACTGCAGAAAAGATTTTCACAAGAAAATATATTATTTCTCGGACAAATACCAAATACAGAAACTATAAATTTAATATCTAATTCACTGGGAGTTCTCTCTGCAACAAAACTCTACGAGGGGCAACCAACCCTTCTTTGTGAAGCTTTACTTAATGAAATCCCATGTATATTTCCAAATTCTGGTGGAATAACAGAATTTTTACCAGCCTCATACCCTCTAACTTTTCAACAATACGATTATGATGATTTGCTTGCTAAGATTAACTTCCTTTACCATAATAGTGAAAACGACAATTACTTGTCAGATGGAAAAAAGTTCATACAAAAAAAACTAGATAAAATTTCAATTTCTAATAAATTTATTGAAATAATGCAAGATGACACCTAGTCCAAAAATTTCGATTTTGATGAGTTGTTTCAATGCTGAAGAAACAGTTCAGAACTCTATAGACAGTATTTTGCAGCAATCTTATCATCAATTTGAATTTCTAATAATGGACGACAACTCAACAGACAATACATTTAAACTAATAAAAGAAAATGCAAAAATTGACAGGAGAATACGTTATTTTAAAAATGAAGTTAACTTAGGTCTAACCAAATCCCTAAACATACTACTAGAACATTCAAAAGGATCGTATATAGCAAGGCAAGATGCGGATGACATTAGTCTTAAAAGCAGATTAGAAATACAAATAAATTTCTTAGAATCTTCATCAAGCAAAGTTGTGACCGCTAGAGCAGTGAACCCAGACTCAAAAAAGATACATCCTGGTTTTTCTTACTATCTTCCTAAGAATTTTGTAATTAAATATAAAAATCCTTTTATACATGGAACCCTAATGATTGAAAAATCATTATTAATCAAAATTGGTGGGTATGATGAAAACTTTTACTTTTCACAAGACTACAAATTATTTTATGATTTTTTAATGACGGGCCAAAGAATACCAATTATTAAAAAGGTTTTATATAAACTTAACATGAAAGATAATTTGAGTAATAAATTTAAAAATGAGCAAAAATATTATTCAGATTGTGTAAAAAGAAATATTCTTCCAAATAAATAAAATTATTAAATACTCTTTTCAATGCACCTTATTATTAGATCAGAAAAAGACGTTTCAGCTTTCCACCCAAATTCACTAAATATCTTTTTAGGATTAGCAATTTTGACTTTAGGGTCTCCCTCTCTTAAGAGGTTTTTATCGATAGAAACATATTTTTTCCAATTTAGATCATAATATCCAAATACAATTTCTAATATTTCTTGTATAGTGTGACCTACACCTGATCCTATTATGTATGAACCTTGTGCATTACCATAAGATAATTTTACAATAGCATCCATAACATCTCCTGCAAAAGACCAATCTCTCATATAGTCAATACTCCCGATATCTAAAAACTCCAGTTTGTTATTGTTGATATTCTTAACTCCAGAGATTATTTTTGAGGTCAAATAGTTACTGTCTCTAAATTCAGATTCATGGTTGAACATTATTCCTGAAATTATATTCCAAGAAAATTCATCTGAAAGCTTTAAAACCTTTTTATGATTATTTAATTTAGATATTGCATATGGAGAGTTAGGTTTTTCTTCACTATTTTCATCAATAACTCCATCTAAGCCTCCAGACAGCATTTCAGACGAAGAAGCTTGAAAAAAATTGCAAAAGTTTTCATGAGTTATCAAAGATTCTGTTAAGTTATCAAAAATACCTGTGATTAATTTATTAGTATGTTCTGGATAATTTAATGAATCATATACAGAGCTTGGGCCACTTAAATTAAATACTCTTGTAGGGGAAACCTCTTTAATTAGTAAATCTACAGCTTGTTTATTTGTCAAATCTGTATGAAGAATTTTGACCTTACTAAAGTCATCAGTTCCCAACAATTTAAGTTTGTTATAAAAAGGGACTAAGTCTTTTTGACGTGAGATCCCAATAATAGAAAAATTCTTATTTTGTTTAATTAATTTATGTGTCAGGAAAATGCCATCTTGTCCAGTTATGCCTGTGATAAGAATGTTTTCCATATGTGTTAGTTTAAATGCGAATATATCATTATTAAGGAAAACTAAATTAAAATTATGAAAATTTATACTAATAAAATTAAAGAATCATGGATAATAGACAGAGTTAGTGACGAGTGGCATAAAAATAATAAAGATATCACTACTAAGAAAATCAATGAATCAGACATCATTTGGATTATTGCAAGTTGGACATGGAAAAAAATTCCAAAAAAAGTATTGGGAAGAAAAAAAGTTATTGCCTCAATCTACCATATTGACTTTAAAACTTTTGGAGAAGATGAAAAGAAAGATTTTTATGAAATGGATAAATACGTAGATGTCTATCATGTAATCTCATTAAAAACTAAGGAACAGCTCAAAAAATTAACTGATAAAAATATTATATCTATTCCATTTTGGGTGAATCAAAAAAATTGGTATCCCATAGAAAAAAAAAGCGAATTGAGAAGCAAGTGGGGTATAGGTGCAAACGACTATTTAGTAGGTAGTTTTCAGAGAGATACTGAAGGAACTGATCTAGAATCTCCTAAGTTAATAAAAGGTCCAGATTTACTTTTAAATATCTTAGAGGGTATAAAAGAATATAATAAAAACTTAGTAGTGGTTTTAGCTGGAACTAGACGGCAGTATATGTTAAAAAATTTAAAAAAGCTTGAGATTGATTTCAAATACTTTGAAATGGTTGACACAATAGAACTCAATGAACTTTATAATATATTAGATTTATATATTGTTTCTTCAAGACTCGAAGGAGGACCACAAGCAATATTAGAAGCATCAATTACTAAGACACCATTGGTATCTACAGATGTAGGTGTTGCACCAGAAATCCTTCATAAAAATTCTATTTTTGAAATAGGATCTTTCAATGAAGCAATACCGATGACAGATTACGCATACTTCAACAGCTTGAAATATACAATACCAAATGGTATGGATAATTTTATTAGTATGTTTAAAGATTTATATGAAAATTAGTATCGGGTCAAAAATAGTTGAAGGTCCTTGGGGAGGGGGTAACTTATTTGTAAAAAATATTACTAAATTTCTTAAAAATAACGGACATGAAGTTATATATGATCTATCTGATGCTGATATTGACTTGATACTTTTAACTGATCCAAGAAGCAGGAAAGAATCATCTTCAACATTTAATCATATTGATATTGAAAAATACAAAAAATATGTAAATAAGAATGTAGCTGTTATACAAAGAATTAATGAATGTGATGAAAGAAAAAATACTTTTGGAACAAATGAGATTTACCTCACAGCAAGTAATACAGCAGACCATGTAATTTTCGTAAGTACGTGGCTAAAAAATTTATATATAAATCTTGGTATGGAAGAAAGTAAGTCATCAGTAATACTTGCTGGGAGTAACAAAGAAATATTTAATCACAGTAATTCAGCTGTATTAACTAACCAAAAAGTAAAAATAGTCACCCATCATTGGAGTTCCCATGTAAATAAAGGTTTCAAAATTTATGATCAGTTAGATAAAATGTTGCTCAAGGATGCTTGGAAGGAAAGAATAGAATTTACTTATATCGGAAATCCTTCGCCTGATTATAAACTAAGTAATTCCAAATTTATAAATCCTCTAGCCGGAAAAGAGTTAGCAACTGAACTAAAAAGACATCATTTATATATAACAGCTTCGATAAATGAACCATCAGGAAATCACCACATCGAGGCAGCTCAATGTGGGCTTCCAATATTGTATTTAGACAGTGGAGGTATTCCTGAATACTGCCATGGTTTCGGAGTATCTTTTACTAAGGACTTTGAAGAAAAATTAGATTATATAATAAAAAATTATACAAAATTCAAAGCAGATATGAAAAATTACCCTTTCAATTCCCAAAAAATGTGTGAAGAATTCTTAGAAAAATTTAATGAAGTAGTTAAGTCCAAAAATAATCACGATAAAAATAAGCTAAACTTAAGTTCATATATGTTTCTTCTTAAAAACAAATTTTTAAAGAATGTACGAAGAGATTGGATAGTCAAATTGAAAACATTTATTAAAAGCAAGGTTAAAAAATGACTATTTTAAATAATGTTGAAGATGTTTATTTAGGTGTTGACAATTTCGTTGAGAATTTGAAAAAAAATACTACTCAATATTCCTACTATCCAGCACTTGGAGGACTGACAAATCATGGAAAAAATTTAGAATTAGGATTTAGTTGCTATGCTCTAAAAATTAATTATATGTTAGGTCACATCACAGATACTCAGAATATACAAACTACAAATTGGGCATATTATATAAATTCTTTTCAAGATAATATTAAAAATCTGCCAAAAAACTCTTATGTAGATAATGAACTACTAAATGCATATATCAACCACGATTTTAAAACTAAAATTAAAAATTCTTTAAAACAGGCCTTAACTTCCCTAAATATAAAAACCTATGATAATAATCATCAAAAACTTAAGAAAGCAATAAATGCTGAGACTAAACAAGCTATAGCTACTCTTTATCAAGTTGGGCATAAAAATAAAAGTAATTTACAAAGTGAGTTTAAAGAATATGGAGACTTAGAAAGTTATTTAAATATATTAGATTGGTCGAGACCTTGGAGTGCAGGTGCTCAGTATTCATCATTTTGTGTATATACAACTACCCAAGATTTAGGCTTTAGAGAAAATCTGATTGAATATATTACAGGTAAATCTGACAAAGAAACAGGATCATATTTTACTAAAACTCCACAATCGACTCGCGAAATAATCAATGGCGCAATGAAAGTCATTACTGGCCTGGATTGGCTCAATCACGAAATTCACTACCCTAAAGAGTTAATAGATTTCTGTATTGATAATGAGCCTCACTTAGAAGGGTGTGATATTGTTGATTATGTTTATACGTTGTACAAGTGTTCACAACAGGTTGACTATAGGAAAAAAGAAATTAATTTAATTTTTAATAAGCTCTCTGAAAGTCTTACGGACTTATATTATTTCAAAGAGGGTGGTTTTTCTTATTTTCCCAAAAAGTCCCAGTCTCATTACTACGGTTTGAAAATCACTAACTCGGAAAATACACCAGACATTCATGGAACATTATTATGTTTATGGGCTTTAAATATGATTTTAGATAATTTAGATATGCTTAGCCCTGAAAAAAAAATTATTAAGCCTTAAATTTATGAGTAATTTAGAAAAATACCTGAAAATCATGTTGAAAGTTTATGTGTCTTTTTTTATGACGATGGTTTTTTTATTCTCAAGATCTTTTGTAGGTATTGAGGTAATGGAATTCAAGGTTGGAGAAATTTCAATGTTAATGTCGTTGATATTTTTAATTTTCTCTATAAGCATTTCTTATAAATATGACATATTTGCTAATAAGGTAACTAGGAAGTTCCTTACAACAAACATCCTTTTTCTGACATCATTTGTCATTATTGTTATTATTAACAACGGGTCATTTATAGATACTTATACATACAAAGCTAGTTCATATATTTGGTCTATTGGTTTCTTGTATATCGGCTTGTATATAGGAAAAGATATTAAGCTTACAAGAAAAATTTCCTTATTAGTAGTTTTATACTTTATTTACTTATATGCATATGCCGTTAATGACTTTCCATCAAGCATAGTTGAATTTATATTAAGTATCTCGGATAAGTATGAACCTCACAAGGGTTCAGATATTTTAATTATGTTAATAATTCCTTTATTTGTTTTAAATAGAACATTTAATAATGCAAGAACAAGCTTAAATATTCTTATACTCTCTTCAGCTTTATTCTTACCTTTACTGCTTTATAAAAGCAGAGGAGCATTTGTGACTTTTTTGATTTTCGTTATATTAGAAATGTATGTCCTTAGAAAAAATTTTAAAAATTCAATAAAAAGCAATATAATAATTTTTATTCTGTTTTCTACCATTTTCTTACTTTCAAGTTCCATCATCACACAACGTGATATAAGAATTGATGAAGTTTCCACAACAGTTACAGAGCTTGCAACCTATAGGATTCCAGATAAAAATGCTGAATTTAATCCTATATTCTTTTTAGATGGTAGGTTTTATTCATCTGATTCAAATCTCAATTGGAGATTACAAATATGGCAGGATGTAGTAAAAGATATGAGTCAAAATAATCTTTTTCTAACAGGGTACGGGTTTAGTGAAAAAATACCAGCCATGAATGATCCACTAAGAGCTGGTGATGATGGCCTTAATGAAAATATTCATAACTTTTTACTTAATGTTTTTGCTAGAGGTGGTTTAATTCACTTTATATTATATGTGTATCTAATTATTCAAATAATTAAGTTCTTAAAAAATATTTTTCTTGATATCTCTTACTTAAGCATTGTATTGCCAGTTTTACTTGCATCACTGTTTGATGCTTCAATGGAGAATGCTCACTTCCCAATTATTTTCTATTTCTTCATTGGTGTATTTATGTATAAAGAAAAATTATTTCAAAATAGAATTTAAGATTCTGTACAATAAAAACATGATAGCTTTTATTACGGGAATAACAGGACAAGATGGATTTTATTTATCTAAATTACTTATTGAAAAAGGTTACGAAGTACATGGGATAGTCAGGAGATCATCATCTTTCAACACTTCAAGAATTGATAGTTTAATATCACAATATGCAGAGAGTGGTTTGCTTAAACTACACTATTCCGATCTACTAGACTCAACATCTATAACTAATCTTGTTAATAGTATCCAACCCGACGAAATATATAATCTTGCTGCGCAGTCACATGTTGCAGTATCTTTTGAAAATCCACTCTATACAACTCAAACAAGTACGGTAGGTCCAGTTGCTCTCTTAGAAGTAATCAGAAATTCTGAAAAAAAAATAAAATATTATCAAGCTTCATCTTCTGAGATGTTTGGTGGAATTGATGACCAATTTTTAAATGAAAATTCGAAATTTATTCCAAAAAGTCCATATGCAGTTGGAAAAGTCTTTGCACACGATATGACAAAAGTTTATAGAGAATCTTATGAAATGTTTGCTGTAAACGGGATACTTTTTAATCATGAATCACCCCACAGGGGAGAAACTTTTGTTACAAGGAAAATTACAAAAGCTGTGGGAAGAATTAGCTGTGGTTTACAGAATAAATTAACACTTGGGAATCTGACAGCTTCACGTGATTGGGGTTTTGCTGGAGATTACGTTGAGGGAATGTGGCTAATGATGCAACATCATACTCCTGATGATTGGGTGCTTGCAACTGGTGAGTCCCATACAGTAGAGGAATTTTTAAAGGTGTCCTTTCAAAAAGTAAATCTGAATTGGGAAGATTATGTCATTACAAATGAGAAATACTTTAGGCCAAATGAAGTTGGGTTTCTTCTTGGTGATAGTTCTAAAGCAAAAAAGGAACTGGGATGGAAACCTAAAACTAGTTTTGATAAATTAGTTGAAATGATGGTTGAATCTGATATTGAGAATGCAAAACAAGAGAAAGTTTTACTAGAAAATAATCTTTTAATGCCTACCTGGGAGTACCCAACCCCTTAAATATCTTGGTTATCTAAGAACCATCTATAAGTCTTTTTTAGTCCATCATTCAATTCAACATCCGGAATCCATCCATAATTCAAGATTTTAGATGAATCTAATAATTTTCTTGGGTTACCATCTGGTTTTGATTTGTCAAAAGATAGCTTTCCTTCAAAACCAACTACTGTCTTTATGGATTCAGCTACAGATTTAATACTTACTTCATCTCCACTACCGATATTAAGTAAGCTATCGTTAATATTGTTTTCAATTACAAATTTTATAGCATTAGCAAGATCATTCACGTATAAAAATTCACGTAAAGGCTTACCACTACCCCATATATTAAAATTTTCCATCTTTTCAACTTTGGCTATATGCATTCTGTAAATTAATCCGGGAATAACATGGCTGTATTCAGCTGAAAAACTATCATAAGGACCGTAAAGATTTGTGGGCATTAAGTTTATTACGTTATGGCCATATTGTGTTTGCATAGCATTACCTAATTCAATAGCAGTTAATTTAGCCATAGCATAGGGTGAATTAGTCGGTTCAAGTTTGCCATTCATAAACTCATCTTCAGTTATTGGGTTTTTTGCATTTAGCGGGTATATACAGCTACTTCCAAGGTTGATTATCTTCATATTTTCATAAGGTATTGCAGCTTCTAATATATTTAAATTAATTCTTAAATTTTCAATTAAAAATTCAGATCTTTGCTGATTGTTGGCTACAATCCCTCCAACTTTTGCAGCAGCATTAATTAAGACATCAGGCTGTACATGTCTGATCGTTTCTTGAGTTTCCTCAAAGCTAAATAAGTTTGTATCTTCACGGCTTGATACAGCGACAGAAAATTTACTGTCACTCATCAATATATCTGTGACAGCTTTACCAACCATCCCTTTACATCCAAATATCAAAACTTTACTCATTACAATTATTTTAATGTTACTTTAATTTTCATATTCATTTAAAAATTAATAATTTAATACGCACTATTGATTTAAATCAAATTAACATTTAATTGTGTGCGGATTTATAGGTAGTTTCTCAAACAATCAAATAAGTTTAGATTTAATGAACATTGCAAATAAAAATATAATTTGTAGAGGACCTGATAATAAAACTCAACTTGATGGAAGTTCAAAAGATTTAGATATGGATCTAGATTTATATTTCTCCTTTATCTTCAACAGACTTTCAATCATTGACTTATCGGAATCTGCCAATCAGCCGATGTTTTCTAAAGCATACAAAACATTAATAATGTTTAATGGGGAAATTTATAATCATAAAAAATTACGAACAGACTTAGAAGCTGAGGGAGCTATTTTTAATACAGATCATTCTGACACGGAAGTTCTTTTATTAGGTCTTTCAATTCATGGATTAAAATATATTGATAACTTAATAGGTCAATTTTCTATCTTCTTTTTAGATCAAAAAATTAAAAAAGCTTATCTCGTAAGAGATAGACTAGGCCAAAAACCATTATTTTATTTTAGTAACCAATCTAGCTTTATTTTTGGGTCAAACCTAAAATCACTTGTTAAGTTAACTGGCGATAAAGAGGTTGACGAGAGCTCAATTGTTGAATACTTAAATTTAGGTGTTGTAACTTCACCTAATACAATATTTAAAAATCACTATAAAGTTGAACCTGGTGAAATTCTTGAATTTGACTTACAGAAATCTTTTAAAAAATCTAAGGTTAAATATTGGTCTATAGAAAAATTTTATGGAAATGATAAATTTGAGCAAAATAGATTTAACAAACTTTTAGTGGACTCTGTAGAAATGAGAAATGTCTCCGATGTCCCAGTTGCAAATTTCTTATCCGGGGGAATAGACTCAACTTTAATTGTAAAACTCCAGTCTGAAATAACAGCTCAAGCAAATACGTATACGGTTGGTTATGAAGATAAAAAGTATGACGAATCTACATGGGCCCAAGAAGTTTCAAATAGATATTCGACAAATCATTTTTTGGATTCTGTATCTGAAAAAGAAATTGATGCAATGGTTTCTAAAGCCATCCACATATTTGACGAGCCTTATGCAGATCCTTCAATAGTTCCATCGTATTCAATATCAAAGTTAATAAGTCAAAATTATAAGGTAGCAATATCTGGTGATGGAGGGGATGAACTAGCGGCAGGTTATTTGAGAACACATGAAGTTTTAAACTCAAAGAAGTACAACTCTAATCTAGTAAATAGAATATTTAATTTGTACCCTGATTTTATAGGTAGTGGAATAAATATTATGAAGCACTCTAATAATTTATCTGAGGCAAATGCAGCTTATTTTCAAGATAAAAAACTGCTTAGATTATTAGGAGTAGATATTACTGACGAATTTTTTGATAGATTTACAACTACAAAGTATTCACCTTATAAAAATTTAATGTTTACCGAATACAAATTCTATCTTTCAGAACAGATGATGTTGAAAGTCGATAGAACCTCGATGGCGAATTCCTTAGAAGTAAGATCACCCTTGGTAGACCATAGATTAATAGAGTATATGTTTTCAACTAGTGAAGATGTTTACTTCAAGAAAGAACCAAAGGCCTTATTTAAACAATATTTGCAAACTGATTTTGATAAGGAATTTTTAGAAAGAAAAAAAATGGGCTTTGTTTTTAATGTAGAAAATTATATTGAAAACAATATTGATACAATTCAAGATGTAGTTTTTGGAGGTATTGATATATTTAGTAAAAATAAGTTAAATATTAAAAAATTATCTATGGTAGTTTCTAGAACTAATGCGTTGAGATATTGGAAACTATTTGTTCTGCAAAGCTATCTTGATTCTTTATAATTTACTAACTCTTTGATAATCTAAATGTTCTTGTTCAACGACTTTATTCAAACTAAAGTTTTCTTTCGTTGTTTTAATCGCATTACTTGAAATTACTTCAAGCCTTTTACTCTTAATTATTTTTGAAAATGCTTTAGTCAAACTCTTTTCCCTCAGTTCAAATAAGAATCCATTTTCTTGATTGTTAACTAATTCTTCATGGTTAGATATTTTAGATAAAACAACTACACAACCAGCTGACATCGCTTCAAGCACTGTCTTAGGATGTCCTTCAAACAATGAAGTTGAAATGAATATCTGGTATTTAGAATATAGTTTTAATAGGTTTTGATTAGACATATTTCCTAAAAAATTTACTTTTATATTACTTTTTTTGGCTATTTTTTTAAGTTTGTCCAAATCTTGCCCTCTTCCAACGATATCTATTTCAATATTAAAGTCTGAAAGCTCTCTAATTAAATAGGAAAAATTTTTTTGATACTCTAACCTTCCAACACATAAAACTCTTGAGGAACTGCGTTTATTAAAATCTATTATTTCAACTGGCAAAACCCAATTAGGTCTAAGGAGTAATTTATTCTTTACTGGATAATTTCTTATTGAATAATTGAAGTCACTTTTATTTGACACTGAATAATAATCTGAGAAACGTACTGTAATTTTTGTTAACTTAAGATATAAATATTTAATGATTCTTCCTTTATTATCCTCACAACTAAATTTATACATGTCATAGCCAGTTCTTGTATAAAGAGGAATTTTTAATAACAGCTTTAAAATTATAGAGATCCAGGAACCTAATAGTTGGTTTTGCTTAATTAATTCGATGTCTTGAAACATTTTTTTATTGAAAAATGGAAACAACAAAGACCTCATCAAATTTACAGATTTATATTTAGAATAATTTATGTAACTGTAAATTGGTAAAATTTCTACTCGTAAGCCTTTTAAATCAAACTTTTTATCAGATTCATTACCGTAAGTCAAGAATACATATTCATGACCGAATTTTTTTTGTAGCTGTAAATAAATTGAGATTTCTCTATCTAATGTTCCAGATTCCTGCCACGTTTTTAAGGAATATCCATATGTAAAAGTAACTAATATCTTCACCATTTAATCATACATAGACATGATTTATTTTTAGCCACTTAATTCAATATCTAAATTAGTTGTATAATTATAAAGATAATGTCATCTTTAATAAATATTCCAACTTACATTCTTAATAATTTAGAAATATCAAAAATGAGCAAGGCAAAAAAAATTTATTATCTAACAATAAGTGTTTTATTTGTCTTTGCAGAGAAACTTTTATCAGAGCAATTATATTGTAAAGTTATTGGACGTCTCCATTTTGTAAATGTCAAAGTTAGCTATAAAAACAATTATTTCATCGTAGAGGATAGTTATGGAAGATTTTATTATACAAATAAGAGATTCACTAGGATGTTAAGAGGCATAGCAGTTTTTTCTAAACACTTATCAGAAGTTTACTTAATTGATCACATCGAATTTAAAGACAATGATACTGTAATTGACTGTGGAGCTAATGTAGGTGAGCTTATTCCTTATTTTTATAATCATTCTTCAAGTATCAACTATATAGGTTTTGAACCAGACATAAAAATCTTTGAGGCATTACAAAAAAACTTTACAATAAAAGATGGAAATATTTTCCAAGTAGGTCTTTCAGATACAGAGGGAGTAAAAAAATTATATATTGATTCAGATGGAGCGGACACATCTTTAGAAAAATCTGAGACAAATACATATAACAAAATAGAGGTAAAAAAACTAGATTCATATAAATTTGAAAATGTTAAATTAATAAAAATTGATGGAGAGGGTCATGAGCTCGAGATTCTACTTGGAGCAAAAAAAACTCTAAAAAAAACAAAGTATGTTTCAATTGATCATGGACCGGAAAAAGGAATAAACAACTTACGAACAACACCCGAAGTATATTTGAATCTGATTGAAAATAATTTTGTACCAATCCTTACTTCCTCAGCAAGGGAAATCACATTGTTTAAAAATAATAATCTATAAAGCATTATGAACAAAAAAAAAGTTACATATATATTTGGATCAGGAAGACTTACAAAAATTGAGAACAATAAAAAATTTGCAAAAGAAATGTATTATGGCTATTTTGCATTAAGCAAAATCTACAATACAAAAATTGTTGAAACGGTTTACAAAAGTAGCAAACTAAAAAAATTTTTTACAAAAGTGCTTAAACGATTAACAGGCTTAGGCATACATTTTGAGAACAATCTTTCAAAAAAAGATAAAAAAAGAATTATTGATAGTGATGAAGTTTTTTTTGGAAACCAACAGGTTCTATTAAGCTTTCTTTTTTGGTTACCAAGTCTTAAAACTATAAATACTAATGTATTCACAATGGGCTTATTTTTGGGAGAAAGTAATTTTTATAATAAAGTCCTACTTAAGTATCTCATCAAGAATGTAACTCGTTGTATTTTTATAGGAGAAGAGGAGTTTAAATTTGCAAATAAAAATTTTCCAGAATTTTCTGATAAATTCTTTTTTATTCCTTTTGGAGTAGATATAGATTTTTGGTCTAATGAAAAAAATCAATTAACAAGAACTCCCAATTCAGTCCTATTTATTGGCAATGATTTACATAGAGATTATTTATTCTTGAACACTCTAGTTAATGCAATGCCAAATATAAATTTTACAATTATTACTTCAAGATTGTCCAAATCTAATATAAGTCTTAAAAATGTTGAGCTCATAAATGGACATTGGCACTCCAACGAAGTTACTGACCTAGATATAAAAAAATATTATAACAACAGCGCAATAACAATTATTCCACTTAAGAATACCTTTCAACCATCTGGACAAAGTGTTGCCCTACAGTCTATGGCTTGTGGAACTCCAGTGATAGTTACAGACACAGTAGGCTTTTGGGATTCGAGGCTTATTCATAAAAAACATTTATTCAAACTCAATTCAGATATTGAGACATGGGTGGAGACAATAAATAACTTAATATCAGATAGAGATATATATAAATCAGTACAGAAAAATTCGACAGAAAGTATATTAAACAACTTTAATACAAAATTGTTCAACAGTGCACTAATTGAATTAATAGCAAAAAAGTAATCAAATATACTTTTCTTTATAGCCTTTAATGTAATATTTCAATTTTCTTGATGTATTATCTTTTAATCCAAAAGCGTCGTGACCGAACTCTCCTTTTTCTAGCATTTCTAGTCGATTTTTTATAAACGAAGGGTGTTGTTCTATATTTAAACTAAATGTATGTTTAGCGTATCTTTCTTTTATCATTGAAAACCAGGCTTCATATGCCAAATCAGGAGTCTCGCCACCTCTGTCTCCATAATCACCAAATTGTCTTGCCCATGCTCTAGCAAATCTTGCTCTATCATTTGATATTATAGTTTTTGTTTTAAAAGTTGATTCATATTGATAAATAGGTACATTTATATTTGGAACATCCGAAACACGAATTAAATTTCCATTTAATGTGGGAAGGGTTAGATCTCCACCACCATTAAGTCTTATATTCGGGAACATTTTTTTATTAATTGCTATACAAATTTTAGTTTTGAGCTGGTATCGATCTGGGGTAAAAAATTGATATTGAGGAAAAGCCACAGCTGGCATATCTGAATATTTTTTAAGAAAATTTCGTATTTTTATAAAATCATTTTCATGAAAAAAGTAATCTAAATCCATTCTTATTACCCAATCACCATTGGCTTTATCAAAACCTTTTTGAAAATATTTACCAATATCCTCAAACTTAAATTCTTCTGGCCAATCTTGACCTACCGTAATTACCTCATCTGCAAAACTATGATAGCAATTCAAGGCTTCCTTCCACGGATCTTTTCTTTCCTCTGGATTAGTCATTGTTGTATGGATGGTTATTTTCGACATAGATGTATCAAATTTAAAAAGTATAAAAATTTTTGCATATGCAAATTTTAACACTAGAAAAATTATTAATATTCATACCATAATTAATAATGATTACTCACTAAATTAATATCATGTATAACTTTTTATATTGTTTTGATAGTAACTACAACGTTCAAGCAGCAGTATCAATATCATCACTTGCAGAAAAATTAGAAGATAAAGCTAATTTTTACATTATTCACAACAATCCACAATCTTTCAAGACTCATTTAAAGAAAATTAAAAAATTTAAGAACATAAATACCATTGATGTTTTCAAGTTTAAAGATACTGAATATGATTTTCCAAATTTAAACGAAGTACATGTTTCTCAAGCAACCTATTTTCGAATGTTTATAGAGAATTATATTCCAAAGAGTATTGAACATTTGATATATATTGATCCAGATATTGTATGTTTAGACAATCCAACTGAAATGTTTGACGATATTATCGTAAAAATGATTGAAAGAAAAATACCGTTAGCAGGTTTAACAGAAGGTACGTTAGATACTTCTGCTACATATTTTAAAAACCTTGGTATGAAAAACGATAAATACTTCAATGCAGGAATGATTGTAATAGATTTCCATCATTGGGTAAATCAACACACACTAAAAAAATTATTACAAATTATGAAGAAAAATTATCATAGAATCATTTATTGGGATCAAGATATCATGAACTTACATTTTGATGGTAACTATTTAGAAATTCCAAGAAGCATGAATTATATACCTGCAGACGGGGTAACAATGTCAGAAGAAAAAACTTACTTTCATCATTATGCTGGAAGTAAGAAGCCATGGTATTTTGAAAATGTTTTTAATGATATTTCTGAGTATTACCAGCAGGCTTATAAAAATTTATTCAAGAACAAATTTCACGTCACTATGAAATTTAAAAAACATGAAATTAAGGTATTGATCAATATTTTAATTTCTCGTAAATTCAAATTAAGAAATAAAATACAACTAATTTATGGTACTTTTAAAACAAAAATTTTAGGTTAAGATTTAAGTTAATGAGTTTTAAGTGTAAATTTTATATAATTCACAATCTTAATCAAGGTAGAAAGAGAACCATTATCAACCAACTTGAATTAAATGGTGTAGACAAAGAAGACATAGTATTTATCAATCATCCAAACAAAAATGAGCTAACTTATGATATTAAAAAAAAAGCTGTCCAAAAAAATACAAGAATAAATAATAAGGTTATTAAAGATGGATGGATTAGTGTTTCCTACAAACATTATCTCGCACTTAGCGATATGGTCAAAAATAGCATACCTTACGGAGTCGTAATTGAGGATAATGTTGGCAAAATCGGAAGTAATGTATATGAAAGGATTGAGAGATATCATGAAGAGCTTCCTGATGACTGGGATATAGTCTTTGAGTCAGATCAAAAATTTTTAAACTTTAGCTACACTGAAGAGGGATTGATTGATAAAAATAAACTTCTTTATGAAAAAAACAATGAAATAACTTATAAAGAAGATGGAACAATTCGTCTTCACGGAGGTAGTAGATCTGCACAATTTTATTATCTTAATTTAGCTTGTGCAAAAAAATTACATGAAAACTATCTACCGTTTAATCATGCACCAGATATGTGGATGAATGACTTATTTAGAAAATTAGGTATAAAATCTTATTGGGCAGAGCCCACATTTATAATCACAGAAAAAAACCATAAAACTTCTACAAACCAAAGTTTATTTAAAGATTTCAAGCACATACTTACTTCAAAATATATAAACTTTAGGCTGGATTTATGAATAGTCTCGGTAGAAAGTTTTTTGACAAGGTATTATAAAAAAGTGAAAAAATAAAATTAAGTTCTCTGAAAAAAGTCAACAAACTGTTGAATGAAGGAAAAACCATTATAGGTTATGCTGCTCCTGCAAAAGCTACTACTGTTTTAAATTATTTTGGAATT
>Ga0209631_10002022_pt1 | contig 24889 bp, 20 predicted proteins | sample COG_08_FD_184752 | JGI IMG/M metagenome (GOLD analysis project Ga0209631, IMG submission 184752) | Pelagic Microbial community sample from North Sea - COGITO 998_met_08 (SPAdes) (version 2) | ecosystem: Environmental > Aquatic > Marine > Neritic zone/Coastal water | place: Helgoland, sampling... | reverse complement strand
CCGAATGATCGGCAGTCGGCGGACCCTCAAGGTTGAACATATCTCGGTTTAACGCGTATGTTTGGTAGCTGGGACAATGTCGTCGGCGGCGCTACTGAGGACAACAGCCCCAAATTTCCTTTCCTCGGGACAGCAGACAATCAAGATCGAATATCCGCTTGAGTTGAAATCAAAGCGCTTTGCCCTGCGCCCGTGTTTTCTGGATTGTTTGATGTATTTCTCCATCTTAGGTGAAACAAAATTACCCCCCTTCGTAGTCTTAAATTCAATTGGGATTTTTTCATCAGCGTCAAGGTACCACCCGTCTGGATGGAAATTATACCTGGTGTCGTCGGGATGGATTCTGCCTGGACAGCGCTCAAATGAGTCATTCAAGTCCATAATTTTGAGAAATGCACCCTCGTACAGTGCCCCCCTCTGGGAGCCTTTTTTGGTCATTGATTTGCCTCTGTTTGAATTTCGCTGACGATTTTTTTTGCCGGTCGTGCGCTCATAGTCCTCCATGAAATGGGGAAACAGGCCGTCCATTTCATCACGATGTTGCCCGAAAACTGTAAACAATCGCTTTACATTCTTCTGAACGTCTTTAGCGAGCGTAGCATCCACGCCTCTGTGCTTTAATTTCCGACTTAGGGTTTTATCCCATCGCCATGCCTTATCGCTCGATTCTAGGTCGACCCATCTTTGTCTGGTGGTGTGTGGGATGTGTCTGGCAATTAGACACCCCACATATCCGCATTCGATGCATGTAATGGGGCTTGGCGTAAGTTCTCCAACTGAATCGCAACGTGGGCAAAGGTAGAGGTTGTTGAATTCCTTCATTCCAATCAAACCGACCTAGTGGTGTGAGAAAATAAACTCTGCCGTCGTAAGCAAATGGGTTCACTTGAGCGCTTGAACGACACCACTGATTCGGGTTCGAAGTTCCTCGAGGTCCGCAGCGTCTTCCGTCAGCGTTCCCGTGACAACCCAGTCCGCACCTGCGTCGGCGGCCAGCTTGGCTTGTTCGGGAGTTCGAATGCCGCCGCCGATGACGAGCGTGAGCCCCTCAACGGTTCGAGCGCGTTCGATCAGTTCTGGGTTGACTTGAGTTGAAGCACCGCTTCCTGCTTCCAAATAGAGCAACTTGAACCCGTACATTTGTGCGGTCAAGGCATAGGCATGTACGAGGTCGTGATCATCTGGTTGAATCAGTTCAGCCTCACCGACTTCACCCACACGGCCCCCTGGTGCGCAAACAACGTAGCCAGTTGGAAGCGCTTCTACGCCGAATTTTTTCAAGTAGGGTGCGCCGCGAATTTGTTCACCAACAAGGAATTTGCGCTCGGTGGAATTCATCAGCATCATGAAAGTGATTGCATCTGCTGCAGGAGAAAGCGCATGAGCGCCACCTGGAAACAACACAACCGGAATGTGCCACATCGTTTCATCCCCGTCTGGGTCTTGGCTAGCAGCAAATGCTCGCAGTTCGAACGCTTCTTGGATTGCCAAGCAGGTTGCGTGGACGACTTTGTCTGGGGTGTCTGTTGAACCACCGACAAAAATCATTGCTGAACCCGCTTCAATAGCGACCATTGCTCGATTTGCTGCGGTGTTGGGGTCTTGTTTTGCTGGGTCGATGAGGGTGACGTGGCGGGTGATGCCGCTTGTGTTAACCGTGTATTCGAGAGTGGTTTGATCGGTGCGACGCATGGCTATCCCGCTCTGCGGTTTTGCGGCCACAGCATAGGGCTTACGCATCATCCGCTCGAAGAGTGTTCATTCCATAGAGTACTCATACCTCGCCGTTGTGGCGGTGATATGGGTGAGTCAGGTCCGTTCCGTCGTTTGCTCGGGCACATGGGCAGCCACCGTGGCACCATTCGATTGGCATCGTTCTGTTCCATCACCAACAAAATTTGGGATTTGGCCCCTCCACTGCTGATTGGTTTGGCCGTTGACGTGGTGGTTGAACGAGAGGATTCGTTCTTGGCATCGCTTGGCGTTTTAGATCCGTGGCATCAGTTAATTCTGCTTTCAGTGCTGACGTTTGCCATTTGGGGTCTTGAATCGTTATTCGAGTACTTCTACGGGGTGTTGTGGAGAAACTTAGCCCAAACGGTTCAACATGAGTTGAGGCTCGACACCTTTGGTCATGTGCAGCGGCAAGGCATGGGTTGGTTTGATGAGCGTCAGAAAGGAGATATCCTCGCCATTCTAAATGATGACATCAATCAGCTCGAACGTTTCCTCGATAAGGGTGCAAATGATTTGCTGCAGGTGTCCACCACTGTGGTGGTCGTCGGTGCAGTTTTCATTGCAATCTCCTGGCAAGTCGCCTTGTTTGCCGTCCTCCCAATCCCCCTGATTGTGTGGGGATCTTTTCGTTACCAGCGTAGCTTGGAACCTCGCTATGCTGAGGTGCGCCGGGCCGCAGGCGCAATGAATGCCTTGCTTGAAAACGATCTTTCTGGAATGTCAACCATTCAATCATTCACTGCAGAAGACCGGGAAATCAAGCGGGTGGAAGCGTTAAGCAACGTCTACCGGGAGTCAAACCGCCAAGCGATTCGTCTTTCTGCTGCCTTCACGCCTTTGATTCGGATGGCTATTTTGGTTGGTTTTACCGCAACCCTGCTGCTTGGAGGGTGGATGACGTTGGAAAACGAGTTGGCCGTGGGGGCATATTCTGTGTTGGTCTTCATGACACAACGCCTGCTTTGGCCGTTAACTCGTCTTGGTGAAACATTTGATCTTTACCAACGTGCGATGGCCTCTTCGACACGGGTGCTTGATGTGCTCACATCGCCCACTGAAGTGGAAGAAGGTGAATACAAACCCGATGAGGAAACAGTGAGTGGGGCCCCGATTGTGTTGAAGGATCTCAACTTTTCATACCCTGGGCGAGATCCTGTCTTCAAGAACCTCAACCTCGAACTCAAAGCGGGTGAAACGGTGGGAGTTGTTGGTTCAACCGGGTCTGGTAAAACAACGCTTATTCGCTTGTTGTTACGGTTTGCAGAGCCAACCTCCGGTTCGATTCATTGGGCGGGGAAACCGCTTCCTGAATGGAACCTCAACCGACTTCGCTCTTCCATGGCACTGGTCGACCAACACATCACTCTCTTCCCAACCACCATCCTCGAAAACATCCGATATGGCCGGCCGGATGCGAGTGATGATGAAGTCCATCAAGCAGCCCAACTTGCAGAAGTTTCTGAATTTGTCAATGGGCTTCCAGACGGATGGGGTACACTGGTTGGTGAAGGTGGGCATCGCCTCTCAGGTGGTCAGCGCCAACGCTTAGCTATTGCACGGGCTGTTTTGAAAGACGCACCGTTGTTGATTCTTGACGAGGCGACTTCTGCTGTAGACAACGAAACTGAGGCGGCACTTCAGCGCTCAATCAACAAAATTACGCTCAATAGAACTGCTGTGATCATTGCACATCGGCTTTCAACCGTTCGAAACGCAGACCGTATATTGGTGTTGGAAAACGGTGGTGTTTCGGAAGACGGCACACATGAAAAACTCGTTGAAATGGGTGGGGCATATTCTCGAATGTGGGCGGTTCAAACAGGCCAAAGTTCGTGACCGCGGCTCTACTCAAAAGGTGGCTAAAAGGGGTTGTGCACGCGTGGATGATTACACCGTATTATAAGCAAAGTTGGGGCCAGGGGGTATTGAGAAACATGATTACAGATAAATTCTCGAAAACAACGAGCCTGCTTTTGATTGCCACCTTTGCTCTCGCAATGGCCTCCACGGTCAGCGCAGCAGGTGTTGGAGAAATGGGGGCCGACGGCCTTCCTTCCTTCCTTTCCGACGATGTCGGAAATGACAGTCTAGAACTTCTGACCTTCTTCCTCTTCTTCGTGGGTTACATCGCAATGGGTGCCGCCTTTGTCTTCTTCATGAGTGAGCGAAGCAATGTTGCACCACAATACCGCACAACAATGACCATCTCGGCGCTCATTGTCGGTATTGCTGCATTCCACTACTACTACATGCGAGGAGTCTACGCTGATTTTGGCGTCGTCTCCATCGAATACCGGTACATGGACTGGATCATTACAGTTCCACTGATGGCCCTCAAGTTCCCTTCCCTTGTTGGAAAGGAAGCCATCACTGACAAGAAAGTCGCAGGCCTTGGTTTCACAGGCATCTGTTTCACTGGTGCTCTCATCATGATTGGATTCGGATACCTCGGCGAAGCCGGCCTCATGCCCGCTATCCCAGCTCTCTTGCTTGGTGGAATGGGTTGGGCAATGATTGTTGTCGCAACTGGAACCCCATGGACTGACGGACTCGGCGTCGACAACTCCAAGATTTCCGAAGAACTCATGTGGAGTGCAAACGCACTCCGCTGGTTCATCGTCGTCGGCTGGATCATCTACCCTCTCGGCTACCTCTTCAGCCCTGAAGTCGCACTCATTGAGATTGACAACGGAGCAGAGATTATGGCTGTTGCTTACAACATTGCAGACATCATCAACAAGATCGGTTTCGGTGTTGTTGCTTGGATGGGTGCTAAGAAAGCAACCGAAGTTCTTGCTGCTGAGTGAATTCAATTCACTTTGTAAGCCAACGCAAAGCGTGCTCGGCGTCCATGCGTGGGGCCAAACGGCCCCACGCATGAGCGATCGGTATCCACACCAACGTGTAAATCACAACCACGCCCATTGAATGGATGAATGTGAATGCATTCACCTCATCGATGTGGTACAACAGCCCAATTGGGATGAAGTGAATGAGGTACACGCTTAACGAGCGCTGCCCTAATGGTGCAAGGCCGTTAAGACGGATGTTCTGTATGCTCAACCAAAGCAAGCAGACGCCCGTCAGTGCGGCGATCAAGAACATCGCATTTGCAGGGAAGAACGTCAGAAGCGCCTTGCCCGTTGGCAATGCCCACTGTTGATCTGTTGACCATGCGTATGTGAATGATAATGCGCAGCTCACAAGGCCTAGCAGAACAAAAGCCAAGGTTGTGTTGTTTTGAGGGAATGTTATCTGTTTCCCTTCTTGACATCCAATCCAGGCGCCAAGTGAAGCAAAAACAACCCACGGCAAAACAGGGTATGTCCCTGTAAGCAGGGCGTGATGAATCCATTGTGAGGCGCTCGATGTTTCATTTCTGGCACTCCATTCAATAGATCCCTGCCATTGAGAAAGAAAAATGGTGAGGAAGAGTGAAAATCCGAGTATTGTAAGAAATGGCAAATGGCTGCGATTGGGTTTTTTGGTGGCTGGAACGAGCCATAGTGGTTGCAACAAAATAAGCAATCCAAACAGCGTTAAGACGCCGGGTGAAAAGGGATCAAACAGATGGGGTGCTGAAAGATTGACACCTGTTTGTGCAGCAATAAAGAAGACACCGCGCTTGATTCGCTGTGATTGTGAAAGATGGGTGCGGACGCAACCCCAGCCGAAGACAGTCACGAATAAGGGGGCGGCGAGGCCACCCATGCCCGATACAAGATAGACCAAAAACGACGGTTGGGTGGACGGGGGCGGCCCCCATGTAGCGGCGGCATGAACCATCACCATGAGGAGAACTGCAAGTGCTCGAATCGAATCGATGTGTTCGATTCGATTGTTCAAAAACAGCCCTCACAGGTTTGCTTTAGCGTAGTCAACAGCATTGCGGAACATCTGCAGGCCTTCGCCTTCCCATTCGCCCAAGGCATCACTGTGTTCTGGCCCCGGGGCGGTGTTACGAGTATGATCGGGGTGAAGCCATTTGGCATAAACCGCCTCTGGGTGTGGCATCAAACCAAACACCAAGCCAGTTGAGTCGCACACCCCGGCAATGTTACGCATACTGCCGTTCGGGGAAAGAGGGAAGGCAAGTGGCTCGTCTGTAATTCCAGTTCCTGGTTCTGTCAAAGGGTCAACATAGCGAACGGTGAGTTGATGATTCGCATGCAAGGCGTCGAAGTCTGTCGTGGATGGCATTACGAATTTTCCTTCACCGTGGCGGACGGGGCAGTCCATTCGCGTCATTCCCTTCGTCCAAATACAAGGGCTTTCAGAATCAAACTCGAGCGTAACCCATCGATCTTCGTATCGTCCGGAGTCGTTGAGCGTCAAGCTTGCACGTTGTTCGAAGTCCGGCAGGGGTGTGTCTGGGCCAGGTAAGAGGCCTGTTTTGACAAGCACTTGAAATCCATTACAAATCCCAATAATGGGTTTTCCAGCGGCGACGAATTCGTGCAGTTGCTCGCGAAGGGCGAACCGCATTCTGTTGCCCATTAAACGGCCACTGCCGAGGTGATCTCCAAAAGAAAAGCCTCCCGGGACCGCTAAAATTTGGAACTCGTCCAACGAGCGTTTGCCTGAAATGAAGTGATTGACGTGAACGCGTTCCGCCTTTCCGCCGACAAGGTCGAACACCGCAGCCGTTTCGTGGTCGCAATTAATTCCAAAGCCAAAGAGAACAGCGACATGGGGTGTTGTCATCATTCAACACCTCCTGTCATGTCGAGCGCGCCTTGCCAAGATGATACCATGGCGTTGACATCTGTGGAGACCACTTGGTCAAATCCGTCGTTGATGGTGAGGGTTGCTTCACTGACGGCCTCGCCAAGGAACGTGATGGTGTGCCCAGACATCCATCGTATGAATTCAGCTTCCCTCTCAGGGCTTACCGCGATGACAAAGCGGCCAAGGGACTCGCCCCAAAGACGGGCCCAGAGGTTTTCGTGGCCTGTGCCATCAAGATCAATCGTTGCTCCAAGTCGCCCTCCAATGCACATCTCCGCAACCGCAATTCCAACGCCACCTTCAGAGCAGTCGTGGGCCGTTTGAATGAGCCCGTTTTGAATTGCTGTGGATAGGGCGCGGTAAGTCGAAAGGTTGCGCTCGGGGTGGGGAAGAAGAGGGGGGGTGCCTCCAATGCCTTCGGCCACACCGTTTTCTTTGAGCATGAACGCAATTTCAGATGCTCCTAATTCATCATGCGAGGTGCCTACAAGGTACAATTTGTCACCTGCTCGCTTGAGGTCGCTGGTCGCAGTAAATCTGACGTCCGGCTGATCTCCGAAAAGAGAGAACAGGAGCGTAGGAGGGATTGAGATTTTCTTTTCGCCCGTACCATAGTCGTTCTTCATCGAATCTTTTCCACTCACGCATGGCAGGCGGTACGCTCGGCAGACTCGTTCCAGTTCACGGTTGGCGCGTACCAGTTGAGCGAGTTTGAATTTCCCATCAGGTGTCTTCACCGACTCGATTGAGTCGGGCCAGCAGAAGTTATCGAGTCCTGCGATTTTGTCCACATCAACCCCTGCACAGACTGCGTTTCGAACCGCTTCGTCTATCGACGCGGCGGCCATGGCTCCTGCGTCGATATCGGAATAACGCGGGGCGATTCCACATGAAATCACGAGACCGTGAGGATTGCCGTGAATCGGTGCAATCAATCCTGCATCACCAGGTCCATCGCGTTCCACGCCGACAAAGGGTTTGATAGCGGTTTGTGCAATCACTTCGTGGTCGTATTGGCGCACCCAAGTCTCCTTGCTGGCAATGTTGGGGCGGGCCAACATATTGAGCATGAGTTCAGAATGATCGGCGACGGCTGGTGGGGTAAATGGGGTGACAACTGGGGCTTTCCATTCCGACTCTAGCTGCAGCTGTGGCACGCCGTCATGAAGAAATTCAATGGGGAGGTAGGCAACCGTCGCCTCATCATACTTCACATGGAAAATGCCTGTGTCGGTGAAGGTTGCAACTGGGGTCGCTTCGACTTCATGGAGCGCCGCAAGTGCATCAAAGGCTGCACAATCTTCGTCCTTCACTGCAATCGTCATTCGTTCTTGGCTCTCCGATACCAAAATTTCCCAAGCGGAGAGGCCTGCTTGCTTGAGCGGCACCTTCGCAAGATCGATTTCACAGCCGTTTGTGTATTCTGCCATTTCACCAATCGAAGAAGAAAGACCTCCTGCGCCATTGTCTGTGATGCAAGTGATCAGTCCCAAATCACGTGCCTCGAGCACCATATCAATCATCTTCTTTTGTGTGATCGGATCGCCGATTTGAACGGCGCTTGAAGGAGATTCTTCTGTGAGTTCAAGTGAAGAAAATGTGGCTCCGTGGATTCCATCATAGCCGACTCGCCCTCCAACCATGTAGACAATGTCGCCTGCAACTGGGGTTTTGATGTGGCTTTCTCGTCCATCAGGAAGTCGCCTCGGCATAATTCCGATTGTTCCACAATAGACGAGTGGTTTGCCGATGTATCGATCGTCGAAGACAATCGCTCCGTTGACTGTAGGGATACCAGATTCGTTTCCACCAACGCGCACCCCGGCATGAACGCCGCGTAGAACTCGTGAAGGGTGGAAGAGGTTGTCTGGAAGGTCGCCTTGCCAGTTTGGTGGGCCAAAACAAAAGACATCGGTGTTCGCAATCGGGCGGGCTCCAAGGCCCGTGCCGAGAATGTCTCGGTTGACGCCAACAATGCCGGTCATCGCCCCGCCGTACGGGTCAAGTGCGGAAGGTGAATTGTGTGTCTCTGCTTTCATGCAGACGCTCCAATCATCATCCCAAGCGATGACTCCGGAGTTGTCATGGAACACGGAAAGAAGCCAGTCAACCTCTTTTTGCATGTCGTGAGTTGGTTTCATGATGTGCGTCTTGAAGATGGAATCAATGGTTGATTCTTCACCTGTCTCAGTATCGATGTGATGAATCTTGGAAGCGAAAATCTTGTGCTTACAATGCTCACTCCAAGTCTGTGCTAGGCACTCAAGTTCAACGTCTGTTGGGGCATTTGCGACAATCCCTACCGCCGTCCTTGCCGCGCGCGTGTTCTCGTCCCTGTAATGCGCTTGAATTGTTTGCATTTCTTCGAGGTTAAGGGCGAGAAGCCCTGTCTCAGACAATTCGATCAGAGCTTCATCAGGAATTTCCATATCCACATGGAGTGCTCCTTCAAACGACTGTGGTGGTTTTTCAGTGTACTCGATTGCGGGCCATTCTCCATTCATGCACGCAGTTTGATCGGCAATAACCGCTCGCTGGATGAGGCCGTTGTGGAGGGTGTTGGCCAGCCACTCAACCTCAACAGTTGAGTTCAGTCCGTAGAATACATACGTGATGTAGGTCGAAATGGATGCTTCGCCTGCCTCGGGAAAAATCGTCTTGAATCCATCGAGTGCTGCTGTCCCGGGGTTGTCGGTTACACCGGCTTTGAAACCAATTGTAATGGCGCTGGACGGGGCGTCTGGGAAATGGGTCGGGTTTGACAAAAGAAGCGTGTTTGTTCCGCCGTCCTCGATGATAGGATCCGCAAACAAATCATCGACGCGCTCGGCGATTTGTTCGGCAGGAACGTCGCTTTTAATCAGAAAACCCACAACGCTTCGAACATTATTGACCTTGATGCCGTGATCGGCAGCAAGTTGTCGACGCACAACATCCCCGCGCACATCGCGCATTCCTGGTCCTTGTTTTGGCGTCACTTCGACACGGGTTATGGCCATGGGGTTCACCGCCCCCTACGGGGGCGAACTGACTGCCATTGCCTACGCCCCTTGAACAATACGGAAGCATTCAGGAGAGCATTTCAGCCAAAAACTGGCCTGTGAAGCTGGCTTCGCACGCCGCGATGTCTTCCGGTGTCCCTTCTACGAGGATGTTTCCGCCGCGCTCGCCGCCCTCGGGGCCAAGATCGATGACCCAGTCTGAAGACTTCACCACATCGAGGTGGTGTTCAATCACAATGACCGTGTGGCCTTTGGTTCTAAGTTCCAGCAACACTTCAATCAACAATTGGACATCTGAGAAGGAAAGACCTGTTGTTGGCTCATCCAAAATGTAGACGGTGTGTTTTGTCGGCGGTCGGCGAAGTTCACTTGCGAGTTTGACCCGCTGTGCCTCTCCACCAGAGAGAGTCGTTGCGGGTTGGCCGAGGCGAACATAAGAGAGGCCAACGGAACGAAGGGTGTCAAGGGTTCGGAAAATTTTCCGGTGATTCGAGAAGAATTCGACTGCCTCTCCAACCGGCATCTCAAGGATTTCATGGATGTTTTTCCCCTTCCACGTGACTTCTAAGCATTCTCGAGTGTACCGCTTCCCGTGGCACACATCACAGGTGATCCACACGTCGGGTAGGAAGTTCATCTCGAGTTTTATTGAACCGGCCCCTTTGCAAGATTCGCACCGACCGCCTTTGACGTTGAAGCTGAAGGTCCCTGGGGTGTAGCCACGCTCTTTTGCAAGAGTTGTTTTGGAAAACAGACTCCGGATTTCATCGAAGACTTTGGTGTACGTGGCTGGATTAGAACGCGGTGTCCTTCCGATCGGAGATTGGTCGATGATGATGGCTTTGTCCGTGTAATCGATTCCTTTGATCTCTTTGTGCTTGCCGGGAAGGGTGTCGGCCTTGTGGAGTTGGCGTTGTAGGGCCGGGGCCAAAATACCTGAAACGAGGGAGGACTTTCCTGAACCTGATACGCCTGTTACGGCCGTCATACAGCCGATTGGGAAGGATGCTGTGATGTTCTGAAGGTTGTTATGAGACGCTCCTTTGACCACCAACCGCTTTTTTGTCACTTTGGTTCTTTTTTCTGGGACTGGTATGCTTCGCCGTCCGCTCAAGTATGCACCGGTGACCGACTGTTCCTCGGCCATCGCAACCTCTGGCGGCCCGTTGGCGACAACCATGCCACCTTCTAGCCCCGCGCCGGGACCTAAATCACAAAGCCAATCCGCTTGACGCAGGGTGTCTTCATCGTGTTCGACAACAATCAATGTGTTTCCGAGATCGCTTAACTCCCGCAGTGTAGCAAGCAGTCGTTCATTGTCCCGTTGATGCAATCCGATTGAGGGTTCGTCGAGCACATACATCACGCCCGTGAGGCGGCTTCCGATTTGAGTGGCCAAACGTATGCGTTGGCTCTCGCCGCCAGACAATGTGTTGGCCTTTCGGTCGAGGGTGAGGTAGTCCAGTCCAACGCTGTCAAGGAACCCGAGCCGGTTTTCGATTTCTCGCAGGATTTCATTTCCAATGAACATGCTGCGCTCATCGAGAGGTTCGAGGCTATCGGCAAAATATTCGGGAGCGCCCGGTCCATCCGGCCACCAGGCCCGAACCACGGAAAGTGCGTCATGGACTGAGCAATGGCTCACTTCGGGCAACCGGATTCCGCCGACTGAAACATAGCGCGCCGCTGCGTTGAGTTTCTCGCCGTGGCACTCGTTGCAGTCTAGATCGGTCATGCAAGCAACCAATCGACTGCGGGTTCGTTCGGAGGTCGTTTCTGTGTAAGTGCGTTGAAGCCTTGCAATGATGCCCTCCCATGGGCGATTCATCTTGTAGACCGAGCCATTATCAGATTCGAAGTGGAAGTTGATCACGGTTGATCCTGAGCCGTTGAGGAGAATGTCTCTGTCGTCATCATCCAAGAGTTCGAACGGTGTGTTTCGTGGGATGTTGTAGTGTTCGCAGACCTGTTCCATCAATCGCCTGTACCACGAGGGTGACATGGATTGCCTCCATGGACGAACACAACCGTTGCTAATTGTAAGGGTTCCATCAACGATCAAGTCAACGTTGAACTGCCGCTGAACACCAAGACCTTGGCAGGCACCGCATGCCCCGAGCGGTGAGTTGAATGAGAACACGCGAGGAGAAAGTTCTGGCATAAACGCCCCGTGTTCTGGGCAAGCAAAGTCCTCTGACCAAGCCACTGTATCACCCACTTTGGTCAATCGGGCCTTGGTGCCTTCAGAGAGTTCCGCATCCTCTTTGGGCCCTTCGAGGCTTTCGATGGCGGTCGCCCCACCTCCAAGTCGCAATGAACTTTCAACGGCCTCTGTCAACCGCTGTCGGCGGTCTCGGGTACAGCGGAGTCGGTCGATTCTGACATCGATGTCGTGTCGGAAATTTTTGTCAAGTTCGGGGGGTGATTCGAAGCCGACTTCATGGCCGTTGACCTTTCCATGGAGAAACCCTTGTTCGACGAGTTGTCGAAACAGATCCACGTGTGTCCCTTTTCGGGCACGAACTGCCGGTGCCCAAACGGCGATGGCGTGCCCTTCCATGTGCCATAGCACATCGTCAACGATTTCTTGAACGGTTCTTCGGGCCACTTCCCGGCCACACTCTGGACAGTGTGGCTTGCCGATTCGAGCCCATAATAGGCGGAAATAATCCTGAATTTCTGTAACGGTTGCAACGGTGGAGCGGGGGTTGTGTGAACCCTGCTTTTGATCGATTGAAATGGCAGGGGAAAGACCCTCAATGCCGTCACAATCGGCTTTTTTCATTTGTCCGATGAATTGTCGGGCGTAAGAGGATAAACTCTCCACATACCTTCGCTGGCCCTCAGCGTAGAGTGTGTCAAAGGCAAGGCTGGATTTACCAGAGCCTGAGACGCCTGAGATCACGACGAATTGTCCGCGGGGGAGTTTGACATTGATGTCTTGGAGGTTGTGGGTGCGCGCCCCTTTGACCTCAATCCAACCATGGTCGCCCGCTTCGCTACTCATGCTATCGATTCATCGGGCGCGTCAACGGTTCAAGAAGGCACGCATTTCCAGATGACGGGATTAATTGGTAAAGAAAGGGATTTTTGTTTCAAATCGAACGGGGTCGTCGTTTTCAGGATGGAGAAATTCAAGGGCCGTTGCGTGCAATGCGATTCTATTGAGTGGGTTCGTTTCTGCACCGTGTAAATCATCACCAACCACGGGGCAGCCAAGTGCTTTCATGGCCATACGGATCTGATGGCGGCGGCCTGTTTCAATGGTGATGTGAATCAAGGACACTTCGTCGTCTGAATCTTCAATCCCCCAATGGGTGATGGCTTCCTTCGCCCCTTGGAACGAAGGTTTGACTTTTTTGACCCGAAGATTGCGGTCTTCCACAAGCCATGCTCGTTCGGTTCCTTTAGCCTCAGCGGGTTTGCCTTCGACCAATGCGTGGTAGGTTCGATGAACTTCACGCTGAGCAAATTGCTCTTGGAGATAGGATTTGTATCGCTCATGGCGAGCGAACACCATGACGCCAGAAGTTTCGCGGTCGAGACGATGGACAATGTGAATCCAAGCTCGCTCATTGCCTAAGCGAACGTAATTGACACACCGAGAATGAAGGGTGTCGTCCTCCATTTTATTGGTGGCGACAGAGAGCAAACCAGCAGGTTTGTTCACCACAAGAATGGCTTCATCCTCATACACAATCGAAAGGCGGTGTTGTTTTGCGCTGATTGCAGGGGGTGGTGCTGCTTCCTTGCCCTTTGCTCGGTCGGTTACTTCGACCGTTTGACCTGCTTCAACTGGATGTTTTGCTTTGTGTTCCACTTGCCCTTCGACGAGGATCCGGCCCTCTGTGAGCATTCGACGGATTTTGGCCCGGGTGGTGTTCGGGTACAATTCAGCAATTGCTTCAATCAGCAGGATCGGTTTTTCGACGGTTATTCTCATACGCTCACATCACAGAAGAATTGCTTCGCACCAATCGCCTTTGTTTGATGGTTGGCCGGGGTGAAGAAGGGTCAGTCCATCTGCAGTTGCCATGCTGTTGAGGTTACCTGAGCCTTGTGATCCTGTTGAGTAGGCGAGGGGGTGCTTTCCACTTGTATCGATGGTGATTCGACGCAGAGCGAGGCATTTGGCATCACCTCTAAGGTTCTCGGCCAATTGAACTTGGAGGCGCATTGGACGAGGGCCCCCTCCTAACATCGAGGCGCGCAAATAAGGTGTTACGAGCATTCGAAACACAACGTGGCTGCTCGCAGGGTTTCCTGGGAGGCCGAAGAGAGGAGTGTTCTTCCACAGGCCAAAAAGCGGTGGAGATCCTGGACGAATTTTTACCCTCCAGAAATGAATGTCTCCTTCCTCTTCCATTATTTTTCGGACAAAGTCCCAATCACCCATTGAAACGCCACCTGATGTCAATACGAGATCGCATTCTGCACTTGCTTGGTCGAGAAGTTTTCGAAGAGCATCCATTGAGTCTGCAACCGCTGGGTAGCGGACTGCTTTGTGACCCATCCATTCGACAAGGCCGGCTAGACCAAAGGAATTTGATTCGTATATTTCGTGTGGCTTAAGTTCTTCACCTGGGAACTTAAGTTCGTCTCCTGTAGAAATAATAGCGATTTTGGCCTGCTGGAACACAGGTACTTGTGGCCAACCCATCGTTGCACAAAGGCCAATTTTAGCGGGTGTAAGTGTGGTGCCTTGGGTTATCGCGACGTCTCCGGCGACCAAATTCTCACCTTTTTTGCGAATGAAATGAGGGCGGCCTTGTTCAAGCAAGGTCACCTCTGTTCCATCTTCACTCACCTGGCATAACTCGATTGGTAAAATTGAATCCGCACCTGGAGGCATTGGGGCCCCAGTCATGATTCGTGTCGCCTGATGGCGCCCGAGGGGTTGGGTGGTTTGATGGTCTCCAGCCTGAAGTGTTTGGATGATCGATAATGTGGTAGGGGGCTCGAGACTGTCGGATTGGAGAAAGGCGAATCCGTCCATAGCTGAGTTATCGAACGGTGGATCATTGACGTTCGAGGTGATATCTTCTGAGACAACCCTCCCATGGGCTGCATCGAGGGAAACAAACTCGGTGTTGAGGTGAAGTGGGGTTGCACAGGCAATGTCGGTTGCCGTTTGCAGATCAACAAAATATGGCACCTCGGACACACGCTGACCAAGCGATGGTTGGGTTTGAGGTTCACGGTGAAGAATCAAAGGAGAACGTCAAAGACGCGTTTGGTGGTCGCAAGCAAAAGGACCGCCACGAGCAACCAACGAATGGTGGTTTGAGGTGCGCGCTCGGAACCGTATTTGGACCCAAGAAAGCCCCCCGTAGCCACTGAACCAATGAAGAAAATCAGCGGGTCAAGTGAAAGATTGAGTTGCCCTGAAAGGTGTGCACCAAAAAGTCCTGCTGCGGAATTAGCCCAGATAAAGAGGGCTGCAGTGGCAGCCGCTGCCTTCGGCGTAGCCCATCGTTTTAATACCAAAATTGGAGAAAGGAAAATACCCCCACCCACCCCTATCATTCCACTCAAAACGCCAATGGAAGCACCGATCGGAACGGTGGTCTGGAGAGAGGGAAGTGGTTGCTCTTCTGTTGGTTCAGAGGATTGGGTGGTTTGGCTCAAACGGATTGCTGCGAAGATCAAAGCGAGTGAGAGGAGGGTGTCGTAAACCGCACCGTCGACCGCTAATGTACCACCGAAAAACGCTGCGGGTAAACTTGCTATGATGAAAATGAAGGAAAGTTTTGGCCGGTGATATCCTGCTTTTTGATAATGATAAAACGCAAGACTGGCCACGATGAGGTTGAGCACCCAAGCGTGTTGCTTTAGCCAGGCAGCGTTCAATGTGGCGAATGTTGTAAGGGAGAGAATGGCGAGGTATCCCGAAGCTCCTCCGTGGCCAACAGAAGAATAAAGCGCCGCTATTAGAAATAAAGCGAAACACAACACAAGTGTTTCGAGATTCATAGAGAACCGGTCCAGAGGTTCACTCGAACTTCATTTCAGTGCCGCACTCAGGGTAAGAGCACGTCACTGTGTAGCGTGATTTCTTTGGTTTCGGGATTTTGAGCATCGATCCACAAGAATCACACTGAACTCGAAGTGTTTCGGGGCCTTTTGGCGCAGGTGCATCGTTAAGGGTGCGACCGACGTCTGTGGACCAGCCAAGATTGTCTTTGTATGAATCACCTGTGATGTTCATCTTTTTTTGTTTGAGGGAAAGTCGCATCTTCCGCTTGCGCTTTTTTGGTTTCTTTCCGCCAGCCGGAGCCTTTGCCGCCATGTGAATGGCTTAGCGTCGTTGTATTCAATGACTTCGGCTAAATTCTTCACCGAGATATTCAGAGATACCGTTCACTGGGTTATGGACAATGTGCCCGTTCTTCTCTAATGCTGCAGCAAGTGGTGGGCGAGCGTGAACGGGATCTGTGTGGTAAATGATGACTTCTTCTGCCTCGCAGGCGGCGGCGAAATCTACGATCTCTTTGTGCCCTGCGTGGGTGGAAAACGAGTAGGTGTCCCATTCGAGTGGGATTTCGGTGTCCTTTCCAAAAATCTTCAATGTCCCTTCTGATTGAAGTTGTCGCCCACCGGTTGCTTTTGCCTGATAACCAGTGAATAAAATGGCGTTTTTTGGATCGTGGCGAAGACGATTGAGGTACCAAATCGAGGGGCCTCCTTGGAGCATCCCGGAGGTTGATACAATCACATCTGCTTCCAAGGCCCGCTTTCGATCTGATTTACTTGAAACTCGCTTGCACCATGACCATGCTGCGCGAAGTGCTGCTGGATCGCGGAGCGTCTCTGGGTGATTCATTTGCATTTTTGCAATGCGCTTCCCCATCCCATCAACGTGAACGTTGAGGTGTGGGAGGTATTTGTGGAGTCGCATGACGACATCCTGGGTTCTACCGTTTGCAAATGCAGGAATAAGCACTGTGCCCCCTCGGTCAACAACCCGTTGAACATGTTCCACAAAGCGTTGAATTTCTTCATCAAGGTTGGGGTGTTCACGGCCACCATAGGTGCCTTCAACAAACAAAGTGTCTGTCTTTTGTGGTTTGGCACCCGTTGTGAGTGGTGAATCCCGTGTATCAAAATCCCCGGAAATTAAAACACGGCGTTGTGGTGTTTCGAGATCAAGCATGGCTGCCCCCGGAATATGGCCGGCTTTTCTCAGGGTCAATTTCCAATCGTCCTGATTCCATGATTCATTAAAGTCATGAATGCGCCAGGCGTCAAGAGCAGTATCGATGTCGCGCTTATCCCAAGCGAGCGGATAACCTTCAATTGAGCTTACTTTATGGCAATCGTACCACATCATTTCTGAAATTTGTGCCGTGAGTGCTGTTCCATGGAGAAGTGTACGGTGGTTCGAACACAACCAGGGTGCCATACCGAGGTGATCTACGTGTGAATGGGTGATGACAGCATCCTTGACTTGTGGTGCTTCTGAAGGATAGCGTGGGGGATGAGTCGGTGCTAATCCGTAGTCAAGAAGAAGCCGGTTCTGTCGTTCATTTTCAAAGACAATCCCTACATTTCCTACTTCATCACCGCCACCAAGGCAATGGTAACGAAGACCCTTCTTTGGAGCATCTTCTGGGTACGAAGTGGTTCTTCCTGCTGAATACAAAACCATGGTGACCATTCTTTGCTCGTGCCCACACATCATGAAGATGTGCATTCGTTGTGACCCAGACCCCTTTGTTTCCTATGGAGTGATTTTGCTTCATTCTGATCTTTTTTTCTCAATGGTTTTGTGTGGTAGTATTATGTGCTTGTCGCGACCATATTCTACGGGGCATACTTCCGTTTCTATCCACCCCTATCTACGTCATACCTCCTTAAGATCAACGAGATTTACTCCAATGGAAATGAAGGGGTGTTCGACCATCGTTCTCTTTCTTAGCCAAAACCCGATGATTTGCTTTCCATTCGAACCATATTCCTAGAAATCTTTAGGTTGATCCAGTGATATATTTCTTGGCAGATATTCTCCGGCTGAGTTTGTTTGAGATTTGTAAAACTCCACATGAAATCATTTCATCTCAACGAAGGGAAGATGAACCCTTACCTCCTCGTTGAGGTATGGGCCGACAACTGAACCATACGTTCGTTGTTGATGACGATCGATGTTTTGGTTGTGCAGCATGCATTGCCCTCTGTCCAGTGAATGTTCTTACCTTGATCGATCGACTGGCTGTTGTCGATGAAGCTGGATGCACACACTGTGAATTATGCATCCCCTCTTGCCCTGTTTTCGCTTTAGAGATAAAACCAGAACGCGAGGCTGTAGCATGAAACATGTGTTGTTCATCGGCGGTTCCATCGCCTCTTTGGTCGCAGCATCGCATCTTTCCAATCATTGCAAAGTATCCTTGATTGAACTGCATGCTGAAGTTGGTATGCCAAGTGGACAACCAGGGTTCATACACGATCTCTCCCTTCTCAACTCATACGTTAGTGAGGAACAACTCAAGTTTCTCAAACCAGATGATAACGAGCCAGGATGGGGCCTGCGCAGCGAATGGCTCACCAAACATCTGGCCATGAATGCGGCACACACTGGTACAACCATTCACACAAAAACAAGGATCACCTCAATAAAGGTTGAAAACGATCAATTCATTGTAGAATTTCAAGGCGGCGGACGGGCATCCAAGGACTCAATTATTGTTGATCGAGTGATCAATTCGACTCACTACATCCCATCAGCACCCGGCGGAATGCAACACACAGTCGATGAACATTCAATGATTGAGTATGTTGAACCCACAGTGACCACATCATGGTTTGGTGGCACCGCATTAACCAGCGATTGTCAATCACTTCCTGAAACAGCATGGACGTTTTCCAGGAGCGAAGGACTCAGTGAAGTTTGGTTTGAAGGCACACCTAACTGGCAACCGAATCATGGTTGGATTGAGCAAATCCATTCCAACCTACCCTTTTCCGCCCAACATCGCACCATTGATGCACAAATTCTCGAAGGGATGCGGCTCGCAGGGGTTTCAAAATGACAACAAAGCTCTACCTCGAAAGCATCGATGCAGGTTACTATCAACACTTTTCAGCAGTTGTGACAGAAATTCATCAGGAGCATGTCGTCCTTGATCGAACCCTATTCTACCCGCTTGGTGGCGGACAAAATTGGGATACAGGCACTCTCTTTGGACCAAATGGTCCAGTCCAAGTATCAGAGGTGAGGGGACGAGATGGTGTCATGCACACAGTTGGTGAAGGCCACCAATTCAGCGTCGGTGACGAAATTAAAGGAAGCATCGATTGGGAACGACGCCACGCCCACATGCGCATGCACACGGCACAACATCTGATGTCCGGTCTTGTGTACGAGATGTTTGATGGAGCACGGACGGTTGGCAACCAAATTCACAGCGATCGCTCACGAATTGATTTCAATCCAATCGCCTTTGACGAAAATATGCTGAATTCCTTAGTGGAACGTGCGAACGAAATCATTGCTCAAAACCTACCGGTTACAGATACGGTTATGACGCGTGAAGAGGTCAATGAAATCATGCCTCCAGAACGAACGAACATGGACCTTCTCCCATCAAGTGTTCGAGAACTTCGAGTGGTGAAAATCGATGATGGATTCGACCTATGCCCGTGTGCTGGCACCCATGTCCAACAACTCGGTGAGATTGGAGAAGTCAACTTTCTCGGAAAGAAATCGAAAGGAAAGGGGACCCAACGCTTCTCTTATGATCTCCATCAACCCGTCATCAACATATCACCAAAACAGGCAACACTCTAAGCAGAGATGTGAGATGCCACAAACCCTCATTTACAAATCGAAAAAGAATTATAATAATTGCCAAAGAGTTGACAAATTGATAAAAATCATATATCGAGGTCTTCATCAAGCAAATCCTTCACATCAGACAGCGTGTTTTGCCAATCAGCACGCTTCTGTTGACGCTCTTCAAAGACCTGTTCTTCCACAACTTCAACAAGTTCTTCTGGTGCCGATTGGGCTTGAGTGGCCGCTTCAAGACGATCTGTCAATTCAGTATCTTCCCCTACGCGATCTCTACGATCAACAGGTTCAATGGGCCGACTGGGCACCGTTCGTGCACCATAATTGTCCAATTGTTCTTGGTCGACATACATCGCTTCAACCATACCTTGTTTTCCCTCAAGAACATTCTCTGATTCATCAACAAAGGATTTACTGGCGCGCATTTTGTCAAACACTTCTACAACATCTTCGCTCTTTGGCAAAGGTTTGCGTTCGGTAAGAGCTGCAGCAAGTTGCTGTTGGCGAACAAGTGCTGGGCCGTGAACTTCATCATGATCATACTGATGTGGCGCCGCTGCCATCATCAAGATCTCCTTTGCAAATTGAATCAAGGAATCGTCCGCAGGTGCCTTTGCAATTTGATCACGTACAGTACGGTGGTGGCTGATGCATGTTTTGCATTGCTGAACCCCCTTTTCATCAGGTGCATCACACAATAAACAACACGCTTGAAATCCCATTTCTTTCATGGCTCGCCTAGGCATTGACATGGGGGCTCACCATGAGGTGTGGCCGTAACCGCATCAACCTTCGGACGCGAGGCTTCAAATTGTATCGGGCGAAACACCTACCATGGCAGGTCGAGACCCGAGAGCGGACATCCTCGATGACGACCCGTTCAAGCAGCGCCCGAAAGTCCATCGCGTTCATGCACGCCAGAGCAACGATGGAACCCTCCATTTCGAACTGAACGGGAATCAAGGCTTGAATCCCCTTCTTGCCCAATTTATGGGACTTCAACCCAATAAACCTGCAGCAATGCACACAGGGGGTATTTGGCATTTCAGTGAGGAAGAGAAAAAACACCTCCGTCTTGCCACCGCAGCGTTCACCCTCGCTCTCGGTTTCATGTGGGTAGGAGGCCTTGGGGCTCTCCTTTCAACCTCCCTTTCTTCATGGATCATTCAACTTCTTCTCGCTATGCCTGTGATGCTGCTTGCTGTAGGACCCGCCTTTTTACTGCACGAAATTGGCCACAAAATCATCGCCAAAAAGAATGGATGTTGGGCAGAGTTCCGGGCCGATCCGAGTGGTTTGAGATTCGGCTTATTTCTTTCATTCTTCCTTGGATTCCTCTTCATGGCCCCAGGTGCGGTGATGGTTGCTGGCGTTGTTACTCGGCGGCAAAACGGTCACATTGCGGTCGCAGGGCCTCTTGTGAATTTTGGGCTGTTCTTGATCGGCATCCCAATTTGGGGCGTCATTCTTGGCCTCACCGGGGCCTTTGATGCCACACTACCCACCGATGCAACAGGATACCTGTATGGAGGTACACTCATCTGGCAACAAATGCTCATCGATGCAGGGGTCTTTTGGATTGGAGCAAACCTCGTTCTTGGTCTGTTCAACATGATTCCATGGGGTCCTTTGGACGGTGCTAAAGTAAAGGATTGGAATGAGAATGTGTTCTATGGTGTGATATCGGTGTTTGCGATCCTCGCAATTTCTTATTTTATGGGTGTTTGGAAACCAATCGAACTTCTAGAAATAATTGCTCACTTCTTTTGACCCAAAAATCAAACTTGATTTTTACAATAAAAATGGTTAGGAGGCGACGGCTTCTTTTAGAAGATTCAAAACCATAGAGGTATGATACGCAGTACCCTATTGGTTACAACACTGTTACTAGGGGCGATTCTGACCCCATCTCTTTTGTTCGATGACAGTCAACAATCGGATGCACAATCCTCATTTTCTCAAGAGGCTCACGCAGCTGGTGAACGCACCACAACCTACAGCGTGAGTCCAGTCAATGGATGGACGACCGGCGGTGAAGAAATCACCATTACAGGAAGCGGCTTCCTTGACATGGCGTACAAGAACGTCACCGACGACGGGGAGGCTTACACGTGGACCACGGACACCATCAACTACGTTGACGGCAGCGGCGTTGCTCCAACGGTCGCCGTTGACAGCAACGGAACGGTTCACATCGTGCATGTGAACTACAAAGAAAACAAACTTTGGCACCAGTATTCCAACGGTGGTTCGTGGAGCCACAATGAAATCCGCAGTTGTCCCACATGCCGCTCTGCCGACATGGCCGTTGACAGCAACGACAATCTCCACGTGGCCTATTTTGTTCAGCGAGACGGCACCTCTGGTTACCTCGAATATTCGTTCTTCAACGGTTCTGATTGGACGACACAACGCCTCGACAGCAGCGCTCAATACGACCAAGTTCGACTTGTCCTGGATGCCAGTGACCGCCCGCACATCGCGTATGCACGGGCGGGTTACCTGTGCAACGCTGCAATGCTGGCTTACCACGACGGGTCTTCCTGGCAAACGCAAGCCCTGGATACATCAAGCACCTACATTGGCTGCGACGCCTCCATTGCCATCGACAACGACGGTTACGTTCACGTCACCTACCGTCATCACGCCAACAGGAACCAAATGATCGCTTCCAACGTCAGCGGTTCGTGGCAGAAGTACACCGTTGATGGAGGAAACGGCGTTGGCTACGGCAGCGGTATTGCCGTGGACCACGACAACACGTTGCATGTGCTCTACCGCACAGATGCTTCAGGGGGCGAGTACAAACACGCTACTGGCTATTCAGGGTCTGCATGGAGTCGCACCGCTACCTCGGGTGGAGCTGGTGAGTTCCGTATGCAAACCGATGACCTCGGCACCATCCACGCCTCGGCCTACGACAGCGGAAGCGACGACCTTCTTCACAGAATGATGGTACAAGGCCAAACTTGGGCCACCACGACGGTTGACAGCCCCGGAAATGTCGGCTCGTACAACGATATTTTCGTGGACACGAACAACATGATCCACATCGCCTACCGCGACGAAACCAATGATGTCCTCAAGTACGCCAACAAATCAAGCGGCATGTACCTCAATCAAGAGGTGACGGTCAACTTCGAAGGCTACGGCTCGGTGACGGGGAAGGTGCTCAACGACACCACGATCGTGGTGGAAACACCTTCCGCAGGCAGCGTGGCAGAACACGTCAACATGAGCATCTCGGGTGAGAACGGTGCCCAGCAAGACCTCGGCATAGGCTTCCTCTTCATCTCCCCCGATGATGTCGACATGGACGGTGTGCTCAACGATCAGGACGATTGTCTAAACCAGGCTGGGACTTCGACGGTTGACCTCATCGGCTGCCCTGATATGGATGGCGATGGCTACAGCGACACAGGCGATGCATTCCCGAACAATGCTGGAGAATGGATGGACAGCGATGGAGATGGTGTTGGTGATAACAGCGATGTGTTCCCAACGGATGCCACTGAATCGATGGATTCTGACGGCGACGGTGTGGGCGATAACAGCGATGCCTTCCCGCATGATGCCAATGAAACGTCAGACTCAGACAGCGATGGTGTTGGGGACAACACAGACGTGTTCCCGCTTGATTACTTCGAACACCAAGACAGCGATGGCGACGGTGTGGGTGACAATGGCGACGCGTTCCCATTCGATGCCAACGAAACGATGGATTCTGATGGTGATGGTGTTGGCGACAACGCCGACGCGTTCCCAAACGATGCCTCGGAGACGACGGACACGGACGGTGACGGAATCGGCGACAACGCCGATCAGCACCCACTCATCGACAACTTCCTCGACACCGATGGAGACACGGTCGTCGACTTGCTCGATGTCTTCCCGACAGATCAAACCCAATGGATGGATGCTGATGGCGACGGCTACGGCGACAACACCACAGGAAACAATCCGGATGCCTTCCCAACACTTTCCTCTCAATGGTCGGATGTCGATGGCGATGGGTACGGCGATAATTGGGGCAATGCTTCATGGAACACAACGGCCGGATTCACCGGGGTTGGCCAGTACGTTGAGGGCGCACTTATGTCGGATTTCTGTCCTCAAATAGCAGGCACATCAACTGCCAGCGGGTTCTTTGGATGCGCTGATGATGACGGGGATGGTATCCCTAACATGTTTGAGATTGTTGAAGTTATTGAAGTGGATACCGATGGAGACGGCGTCCAAGACGTGAACGATCGTTGCCCAGGTACAGACCCAGGTGCAACGGTCGACAGCGATGGTTGCGAACTGACCGTCAAGTCAGATGAACCCCTCCAAACTTCAAACGACGCTTTCTTTTCTGGTGAGGTTGCTCAAAGCGTTGGTATTGGTGCCATTTTAGTCGCCATCTTTTCACTCTTACAAACAAATCTTGTCGCAGCAATGCTCCCAGATGCGTTCCGCTGGGTTCAGATCTTTAGGCAATCAAACAAACTCACCAAAGAGGAAAAGAACGAACTCACCTACCTTCAATCGCTCGTTCGAGGTTATGCGGACGATGTTGAAACCCTACGAGAGGAGCTGCAGCAGATGAAATCAGACCTCACTTCGAGATTTATGAACAATGAAATCAAGAAAGACACTCGAGAAAAGATCCTTCTGGTGATTGATGAACTCATTGCAGCCCCCGCTGAACAGATCCAAATCATTGCACTTGACGATGGTTATTTTGGACTTGAAGGGACCATTGATTCGAGTGAACGATCTGCTTTGCTCGAGGAAGAAATGGCCATGCGAGACTCCGATATGAGCCCCGATTCCAACCCCCCCATTGATCTTCAAGGGAGCGTTGCAGAAGATGGATATGAGTACATAGAATTCCCGGCAAACAGCGGAGTTTGGTTCATCCGAGATTCAACCACTCGTCAATGGAATTTGTGGAAACAGTAATCCCGCATCCACCACTGCTTCAGAAAAGATTCTTGCAATCCATCTCACGAGTTCAGTGATACATCGTGCCGAGCCATTGACAAACGCGCTCGACCAAGGCAATATCTTGTTCCGTAAAAGCACTGAAATCATCGGAATCGACGTCAAGAACAGCCACAACCTCACCATTGGAATTTTTCACAGGAACCACAATTTCACTGTTGGTGGTTGAACTGCAGGCAATGTGCTCAACACGCTCATGGACATTTGGCACGTCTTGCGTTTCCCCCGTTCGGGCGGCAGCCCCGCATATACCCTTGTCAAATGGTATGTACAGGCACCCATGCCCACCTTGGTAAGGGCCAATTCTCAACATTCCTGGCGAGGTTGTTCGATAAAAGCCCGTCCAATGGTAGTGATCAAAGGCATTGTGCAATTCACACGCTACGGTTGCCATTGCAGCGATCCAGTCATCTTCTCCATCGAGAATTGAAGTGATTCTTCCATAGACTTCCTGATGGTCCATGGCCTTTGTAGGAAAGGTTTCTATTCAAATGTTTATTTTGAAAAGCGATACAATGATTCTCATTTTTACGGGGTCCTTCACAACGGTAGGGAGTGTACTGGGGAACTGAACACCCATTGTACTCCCACATAATCTCATGAGGGGTTTGCAAGAACCCTCGTGATTCCGTGGGAATGATATGTC
>Ga0209631_10002020_pt1 | contig 24891 bp, 27 predicted proteins | sample COG_08_FD_184752 | JGI IMG/M metagenome (GOLD analysis project Ga0209631, IMG submission 184752) | Pelagic Microbial community sample from North Sea - COGITO 998_met_08 (SPAdes) (version 2) | ecosystem: Environmental > Aquatic > Marine > Neritic zone/Coastal water | place: Helgoland, sampling... | reverse complement strand
CCCAAAAGGCATCCGAAATTTCCCAGGTCTTCTTTCTTGACATATCTTTCTCCTCATCGGGTTATCTGCTCATCCTCTCAACAAGGATCGATAAGAAGGAAAAAGTAGCCAATCTTTTATTTGCGGATAAGCTCTAAATATTGATAAGTTGCTTCAAATGATAAGATAATTTCAAATCCATCGTTATTTTCAGAATTGTTGAGTGATACAAAATTTGTTGGAGTATCATAATTTTGAAAGCGTTGATAGAGGCCTGAAGTAACGGCAACGCTTGTGCTGGAAATTCGGGTTTTTATAATAAAGCATTAATAGTTCAGAAGATTTTTGGGATGGGAAATTCTTTAGTTTCGACTGATTGCTTAATATTTCCTTCTCTAAAAACTTAATTTCGCGTTCTAACTGTCACCACCAAATTTGGCGTACTAACAGAAAAATTAATAATGAAAATAAAAAATAAGAAAATGCTTCCTTTCAGGAAATTTAGTGAATCTTTTGTTGATTCTAACTACTTGTAATTCTAATTTTAAAAATCATTAATTAGTAATTCTCCTTTACATTTAGAACAAATTCTTGACTGCAAAATTTTTTTACTTACTCGATATCTAGCAACCTCAAAGCACCTGTTAGTACAAGTCAATTTATATCTTGGCTTTGAAAAAACAACATAATGACAGCGTTCGGCATCGCAGCCAATTTCAAGTGCTTTCTGCTTCCAAATCTCGTTGTGACCATGTTTTGGCCCAACTAAAGCGTGTGCTATTTCATGAAGAATTGTATTCTTTATTTCTTTAAAGTCTACTTGTTCAGCATATGCTTTTGCTAAAGTAATTTCTTTCTTTGAAAATTTGCAGGAACCTGCTCTTCTTTTTGCTCTGTCAAAACTAAAACTCCATCCCTTTTCAAATAACTCATGCTCATTTAGCAGACGATCTGCCAACAATTGGACATCACTCAATTCCATCAACTAAATTTTATTTGTAATTTTGTAAATTATGATTCCAACGTATTCATGAGCTACTGTTTTCAATCTATTAAAGTTTTCCCACTCGAATTGATGCCACCAATCACTTGGTTCATGGGGGTACGAACGATTTGCTTTGAAAGGGATAACTTTTAGGTTGTATTTTCGAAGAACGGATACAAGGCGAAAAAGATGATAATCGTGTGAAACAACCAAAACACGATTTTTATTTTTTTCAGCGAGAATTTCAGATACCGCAAATCCATTCTCATGTGTGTTTTTCGATTTTGTTTCTACCAAAATCGCTTCGTCAGGAATACCCATACCTCTCAAAATAAGTCTTATGCCTTTGATCTCTAGGGGTGGATCATATGGTTCCATGACTCCACCCGCCACGATAATCTCCGGAGCCCAATTTTCCAAATAGAGGAGACCTGCTGTATGAGCCCTGATTGCTGAAGAATGGGTTGGTGCCCCTGAAGGATGCACACCTGCTGAAGCAACAATAATAGCCTCAGCTTTTTTTTTCTCACTTACAGGCGTGATCAATTTTAAGGGGGCTGAGAAGACTTGATAAAACAAATCACTACTAAATACCAACAATAATAGTGGCATCGTGAGTCCCCACCACCTTGGATCTGAGATTTTGTTATGCCTTCTCAAAATGATGTAGGGAATGAAGATAAGAATGGAGAAAAAAAGCGGCCCAAAGATCACTTCTTCAAGTACGCTCTTGAGTTGCTGATTCATACCTCTTAATCACTGACTGGATGCTTCGGCATTACCATCATTAGGGATAGCAACTGGCATTATCTCCCCAGAAGGCCCTCCCAGTGATTCGCTCAGGAATGACGCCGAAGCCGTCCTAAGCACTCTTATTTCCTCTTTTCTCCCTTTAACTCTAGCGTCACGCTGTTGTTTTGCACATTCTCTTAACAGTTTCAGCTCAGCAGGATTTGTTGGTTCCAAAAATTCCTGGCATGCTGGTGGAGAATAATTACCCTCCATTTGCGCCTTGGCCTCTGTTACAAACAAGCCAAACCGTGGGAAGATCAACCCTAACAGAATGACTAGGATTACTTTACGGATAAATAATGTACGGAACGGATTCTGCACAAAATTGGTGATTCTTTCTTGAAAAACAAATTCATTAATATCAGTAGCTTTTAACTTCCCTGGATGGATGCTTAATCTTTCAATTTTGATTGTCATTGTCGGCTTGATCTATTGGTTACTGAGATTACGTCGACGAGGATTTTTTAAGAGGCCACCCAAAGAAAGTAAGGTCATCAACAAGATTTCTGGCCAAGAGGTTCAAGTTTTTCTTGACTACAATACTCCCATCGAGCACCTCGCTTTTGATGGCGTTCGATTCGGTCAGCAATTTCGATACAAATCTTTCGAAGAAATTGGGATGCCCGAAAAATGCGATTTTAGAATCAAGCCGATCCACTATTCCAATGAGACCCTTTTCCATGAAAAACTTTCCAATGAGACCCATGATCACAATGTTTTCGGAATAATTTCTACAGAAGAAGCTAAATTATTGAAGAAGGGACTCTTAATGGTTAAAATGCCAGGTAATCTTTTGAAATCATCTGAAATCATTTCCCACTTATTTGCTGACACTGCTTTTTCAAAGTTTGCTGAAAAGATGGAACCCCTAATTAATCAAGCAATTCAGTACAGTGAGCAAAATACTGGCGGCAATGCTGCTAAAGACCAATCCAATTCTGCTGATCAATGAGTATTTTTCTAAAGACCCTCAAGTTGTTTTTTTACAGTGGACTAGTAGTGAGTCTGGTAACAGGAATCGCTATTGGCTCATATCTGTGGCATCTTAGCCAAGGTCTTCCACAGAATATAGATATTGAATTGGACAAAAGAAATGACGTTTTACCTACGGTTCTATTTGATCGTGACGGCCAGCAAATTGGGGAACTTTTTCTGCAGCGAAGAGTTGTAATTCCTTATGAAGCATTCCCTACGAATTTGATCCAAGCATTGTTGGCGAGCGAAGACTCACGATATTTCTCCCATTTTGGTATTGATCCAATCCGGATGCTGAAGGCAGCAATCGTTAATTTTGAAGCAAGGGAATTTGTCCAAGGAGCCAGTACCCTAACCCAGCAAACAGCGCGTCTTTTTCTTCTGTCTCATGAAAAAAAGCTTGTCAGAAAAATTAGAGAAATTCTGCTTTCGCTAAAAATGGAAAGTCAGTTTGACAAACAGCAAATCATTACCTTGTATTTGAACAAAGTCTTTTTTGGTAATGCAGAAGGAGTGGAAGCTTCAACACAGGGTTACTTTGGCAAGCATACCGAAGAACTGACACTTGCCGAAAGCGCACTCTTGGTTGGCCTTCTTCCAGCACCCTCTCGCTACAATCCCAATAAAAATCCCGAACTCGCAATACAACGTAGAAATCAAGTTTTATCAAGAATGGCTGAAGAGCGTTTCATCAGTCATGAAGAGATGATAGAAGCGCAAGCAGAACCATTAAGTCTTTCGAGAATGAGTGATTCTACCTCAGATGCAACAGCGCACTACGTTGAACATGTTCGCAGATATTTAATTGAAAAATATGGATATGATACTCTATATACAGGCGGTTTGAGGGTTTATTTGGCAATGGATCTCGACTACCAATTATATGCCCAAGAGGCATTGAGACGTGGCCTCGAAGATTTAACCCACCGACAAGGCTATCAAGGCCCAATCAAATCAATCCTGCCTCAAGAATATGGTCAACTAGCCCAATCTGAAATAGCTGAACACATGGGCGACGCCCCACTTTCAATCGGGACAGTCGTCCGTGGTGTTGTAAAAAAGGTGGATACAGAAAGAGAAATTGCTCAAATCCAACTACGTGGAGAGCAATTTGGATCGATTGAATGGGAGCATCTGAAGGAATGGCAACGAACATGGCAATCTGAAACACAAAACTATGGATGGGTTCAATCTATGAGCGACATGCTCGCTGTAGGAGATGTAATTGAGGTGGAACTACAAGATTATGCTAGTTCGGAGGGATTGTTTCGTTTAAAACTCCATCAAGTACCAAAAGTGAACGGTGGAATTATCGCTCTGAATCCAAGCAACGGCCACGTGTATGCGATGTCAGGTGGTTACGACTACACCGCGAGTGAATTTAATCGCAGTACCCAAGCCGTTAGGCAACCTGGCTCAGCTTTCAAACCGATTGTCTACGCTGCAGCCCTTGATTCCGGCTATACACTGAACAGTAGACTTGTTGACTCACCAAGGGCATACAAAACTGATAACCGTATTTTTGGAGAGAGAGAAATTTGGAAACCCAAGAATTATGGTAATAAACTTGAGGGGAGCGTCACCCTCAGAAAAGCGTTAGTCAAAAGTTTAAATTTACCCACAATTGGTCTGGTAGAAGACTTGGGCCCCCAGCGTCTGATTAACTACTCTAAGAAATTGGGAATTTCAGCAAGTATGGACAAGAACCTCACTATTGCTCTTGGATCTTTTTCTGTAACTTTAGAAGAGATGGTCGAAACCTATGGTGTTTTCGCTAATCAGGGTCAAAGAGTAGATCCAATATTTGTAACCAAAATCGAGGATATCCACGGCAACATTTTAGAAGAAAATGTTAATCCCACTGAAAAAATAATATCAGAGGAAACCGCATTCTTGACAACTGATGCCATGAGAGATGTCGTTGATCATGGAACTGGAGTACGAGCAAAAGCTATTGGCAGACCTTCAGCAGGCAAAACTGGAACCACGAACGATAGTAAAGATGCTTGGTACATTGGATTCATCCCTCAATTATTGGCAGGGGTATATGTAGGATATGACAACCCTAAATCAATGGGAGGTACTGAGACCGGCTCTCGAGCTGCCGCGCCGATCTGGGTTGACTTTATGAAGAATGCAGTCGCAAATCTTGCTACAGAGCAATTTTCTCAACCCCCTGGTGTAATAACAGTTAAAGTCCACGAATCAGGGAGAAGGGCAGCACCCTGTGACCAGCCAGAGCAAACATTTTATGAGCACTATCGGGTTGGGACAGAACCTGCAAAGGACAATGTAATTCATAATCTGTGTGATTCACAGCAACGTCTCGCTGCATCTGAGGCGGAAAACAAACTGGAGTTGTGAGCGGGAAGGGCTTGACAGTCAGGAGCCTGACCAATGCTGGTTGGCGAAGAAGGATCCCAGTCTGAAGGATCCTCCTCAATACTGATTACTTATTTACTGCATCTTTGAGCTTGCTGCCAACTTTGAATTTCACTGTCTTGGAAGCAGGAATTTGAATAGCCGCTCCAGTCTGGGGATTTTTTCCTGTTCTTGCTGCGCGTGATGCAACAGAGAAAGTCCCAAAGCCCACCAGTGGAATTGACTCACCTGAACTCAAAGTGTCCTGAATTGTTGAAAGAGTAGCATTCAAAAATTGCTCAGCATCTGATTTAGAACGTCCAGCTTTTTCTGCAATCTTATCGATCAAATCCGATTTAGTCATCTTGATATCCTATCGTGGCGTTGAGGAGTCAAACAGTCCCTATGACTGCTTTCTGAACCAGGATCGAGATGATTGCAAATCAGATGCCTCCTAGGATGATTGTCATTCTTTATCTTAGAATTTTTGAAAAAGTAAAATCCAATTTATCAGTTAAAATTCAAAAATAATGAAACATTTTTTGAAAAAAATAATAATTATCGATTAAATATTTAATTTTTTTTAATCACTAAAGTTTATGGAAAATTTAGATAAAGCTTTCACTAGTTGGTTTGTTTTGATGTGTGTAGCCCATGCAACAGCAGTTATTGGCTTAGCGATGGTAGAGCAACTTGAAAAAAAACCTAAAACCAAAAACGAACCTGTGCGTGTTAGTATACAGTTGGTTCGCGCAGTACCTCCGCCTCCCCCAAAACCTATCTTGCCACCCTCGACTGAACCGATTTCTTTGCAAGCTGCACTGAACCCCCTCGATCCACCACGCCCCCCTACGTCGATCAACAATCTACCAGAAAGATCAACGATCACAGAGCGAAGCGTACCGTTGGTACCGGAGGTCAAAGTACCAACCATCACCTCTCAAAAGCCTGAAAAACCAAGCCTGGAACCGAAAATTAATGTACCTAAAATTGCTTCGTTGAGTGCTCCACAAATTTCCAAGACTGTTGCAATTCCTGAGGTGAAGGTGCAGCGTCCCAAAAAAGTATCAGAGGTTCCAACTCTGCCAGATCCCAAGATCTCTGTTCCAAAGCTGAAATTACCACAAAGTCAGATAGACACCCCAAAACTTCCAATTGTTAAGCAAAGCGCACAGGATTTGCTGCCGCTAATTAATCCAAAAAAGCCGATAAATTCTCTACCTCGAACAGATCTAGCAAGAGTTGAAGCGCCCCAACAAAAACGATTAGAAACTCAACAATCAGTCTCAGGATTAAATCAAAATTTACCAGAACTCAAAGTAAATCTTGCAGACCAAACCGCACCTCCAGTACTGGCTAACCCTCGATTGGAACAGGATTTAAGAGACACTTCTAAAATTAAGATACCTCAAAGTGACTTCAGTACCGTCACTGCACCTGTTACAGAATACCGCGCCAAACCTGAGGAGACAGAAATCCCTGAACTCCGCCAGTCAGTAGCTAAACTAGAACGTGATCAGAAGCCAATTTTGCCTGATAGGGTTGCGCAGGATCTCATAATGCCTACACCCAATCTGCCTACCAAACCAGAAGTTGTGGATTTACCACCTGAACCTAAAAACCCAAATAACAAGTTACCTTCTCCTCAACAGAGCCCTCTTCCACCAGCTATAGTTGCTGGTACACCCAACGATGGACCTAAAGCAATTGAACTGAGCCCAAAGAAGCTAAGAAACACGCCACCACCAGCACCGCCGACCGACAACTTATTTACTGGTGTAACCAATGGGCCATATGTCAGAGATCAGCCTTCGATTTTTGACCCAAAAAATCCTCCACCAACATTAACTGAAACTGCAAATATAGGAATTCAAGTTCAGGATACCCTTCTCTTGAGAAAACTAAAGGAGCAAGAAAACAAACGAAGATCTGTGGAGCGACAGTACAATTCTTTGCTGTATGAGCAGTTACGTGGACAGATCAATGCAGGTCCACAGTTTGATAAAAAACTCTCAGTTGCCATTGAGATCCAAATTGAATTGGATGGAAATGTGAGTGCTTACCGAATCAAGGAAAGTAGTGGATCTAAACAATTCGATTTGATTGTGATGACGGGGATGAAGGCTATCAAGTTTTCGAGACTCCCCCAAGAATTAGGTGAAAACCCACCTTACATCGTGACTATCAGAATTCAACCCTGAAGAAGGAAAGAGATGAAACATTGGATGTTTTCGATCCTAATCTTTTTGGGATCACTCTCACCGACACTTGCGCAGACCTATTCCAGTGAGGAAGTCGTCGTTAGTGGTATAGACTTTTCCAGATTTTCTGCAGAGCTTAAAGTAGATCCAAACCTCGATACAACTCTTGCGAAAAGATGGGCCAGAAATATTGAAAGGAACTTTTGCTGGAGTGGTGTATTTACACTTGTAAATTCAACCTATGATTATTGCCAGGCCAAGCGTGAAACTGAGATGCAAATCCAGCTTAATCAGCGTGAAAACGGTCTAGAATTCGCTGTGGCAGATCTGCAAGGGAATGTTTTGTTGGGCGAGATACTACAAATCAAGGAAGACAAAATTAGTGAGGATGATATCATTCGTGGTGTCAACCAGATTACCGAAAGATTGACCGGAGTGGAGGGAATCCTAGGGACTTCCATAGCTTTTACTCTTAAGCAACCTGGTCGAAAAAAAATTATTGCACTGACTAACACTCATGGGATGGGGTTGAGGAGTTTGACCAACAGCAAGGATATAAGCCTTTTACCCAGATGGTCTCCGGACAGTACAAAGCTGCTTTACACAACCGTTGGTGATAGAGGCACAACCATCTGGATGCATAATGTGCTCAACAATAAAGCGGATGAACTTAGAAGGGGTGAAAATGGTGTAACGAGTGGCGGTACTTGGTATAGTAATGGTAACCGAGTGGTTGCAACCATCAGTATGAATGCCAATGTAGATCTTTACGACATTGACATTGAATCAGGAAAAACCCAACGACTCACCCGACACAGCAGCATTGATACAGCACCTACGCTTTCACCGGATAACCGAAACCTTGTTTTTGTGTCGGATCGAACTGGTAGAGAACAGATTTACATGAGAGATAGGGATTCTGGTTCGATTTACCGCCTAACTTTTGATGGCTTCAGCAATAGCGACCCAGTCTGGTCTCCTGATGGAACGCGCATAGTGTTCTCTCGAAGTGTAAATGGTAGAAATCAAATATTTCTGATGGATCCTTTTGGTGATGATTACCAACAGTTAACCAATGGAGGATACAACTCAGAAAAGCCAACGTGGTCTCCTGATGGCCGTCAAATAGTCTTTGCAGCAGAACGAACTGGAATCTTTAAATTATATGTGATGTTTGTTGACGGAACAGGAGTGAGGCGGCTTACAAATACTCCTAGGGGATTTGAAGAAACAGGGGCCTCTTGGAGTAGACGGGTCTTGGAGGGAGGATCTTGAAAAAATTAGAGAATTGGTTTGAGCCTGCGGGCGAAGAACATATTCAAAAAGAAAGAAGAAAAGCACAGGAAATTCGCAAATCACAGTGGTGGAAAAATCGTCGTGCATCAAACAAATGCTACTATTGTGAGCAATCCTTTCCAGCAAAGGAGTTGACAATGGATCACCTGATTCCACTCGCTCGTGGAGGATTTACAACTAAGTCAAATCTCGTTCCCAGTTGTAAAAGCTGCAATACCCAGAAAAGCTATTTACTTCCACTTGAATGGGAGGAATACCTGCAGCAATTAAAAAAATAAAGGAACTGGATGAAATGTTTGAACTGTTCCCGGAACAACCCTGATGAAGCGATTTATTGCCAAAATTGTGGGACTTACCTAACCGAACGCACCTCCTCAGATCTGCTAGATCTTCTAAGATCTCTGGTGCTTGCACTAATTTTCACCTCTGTTTTCCATCTTATTTTTCCTCTTCCTCAAATTAAAAGTCACTATATTCATGACCTTCTGGATGGCCGTATATCAGAAATAATATTCGGCCTGAGTTGCTGGGCCTTATTGCTTGTTTTCTTCAAATGGAGACATCATCGACTCCAACTCAAAACTTACCTGGCATTTCGCCAGAAAGAATTAACTGATTCCCTATCTGAGGGGATATTTGTCAAGGATGTTGATAAAAGAATTGAGCAGATCGGAACTTTTCTGGCAAAACAGCGGATCAAGCGCTTTCAAGTAAGTGTTCTTTTTATAAGAGTCCGCAGAATTCTTCATTATCTTAAGGTTGTTCCAAAAAAAGAAGAGTTGCATCAGATCTTGAATTACCAAGCGGAAATTGACTTCAACAGACTTCAGAACGGATACACCCTTATCAATGTCCTCATCTGGGCAATTCCCATTCTTGGATTCATTGGAACTGTTTTTGGTATTGGGCAGTCAGTCGGAGAATTTTCAACCTTTGTACGCAGCATAGATACAGCTGCAATTGGTGGCCAGATGCGATCCGCTCTTGGTGGCGTAACAAGTGGTCTATCTATAGCTTTCAATACCACATTTCTAGCTCTAGTTAGCGTTATTCCAATTATGCTTCTTTCTTCTCTACTTCGAAAAAGTCAGGATGATCTTCTGCTTAAAGTAGAAGAATATTGCTTAGATGAATTATTGCCAAATCTTCATGTTAATCCTGGTGATGAGGAACTCAGGAATAGAACTAACGAACATCTTTCAAATCTTAATGATTTCACAGAAAACTGGCTTAAAAGAATAGCACCCGTTTTGACCTCGGTTTCAGAAAATTCAGAAGTACTTCAGGCTCAAATTCAGGGCATGCAGCCTCTTCTAAGAGATTATAGTGATAAAATTATTCATAAAGCACCCTCAGAACCTAATAACAAATCGGATTCACCAGAAGCCTTAGAATCTGAAAGTGAACAATCTGAAGGTAAAACTGCTCCGATTTCATCGAGTGAGATGGAACTTGGAATAAAAATTTCTGAAAAATCTGCAGAAATACCATCAGATTCGAAGCATGGAGATTTGAGCCTCAGCAAACCCCAAGTATAATGCGAAGGAGAGCACCAAATCCTTCCGTTCCACTCTTTCCGTTTCTCAGCGTTCTGCTGAGCACAATGGGAGTATTGGCATTCCTTTCAATCAGTTTCTTGATAATAAGCCGATTTACTCCCGATGAGATGATTCAACAGCGTCAGGTTGAATTTGAATGGATCGGTGCGCCTGAATATGTAGAACCCATATACATAAAATGTCTTGGCGACTACATTGAATATTACAACCTTTTTTCCAATAGAGAAGAAAGGATCGCCTTAGAGGATTTACTCAGGGAGGTAAAAGGGGAAAACCCTGTTTTCATTTCCTATTTATTGAGAGTCGATCGTCTCAACAAGGAGATCAAAAGGAATTTTGGGCAAACTGAACATTTTCCGTTGTTGCTTGTTTATCCAGATGGTGTGCTTGCTTCAGAGGTATTAACTTCTATTATTGAGCAAATTGATGGTTTGAATGCGGGCTTAGAGCCTATGATGCCGCATTGGGAAGTGCCATACAGATAGTTTGGTAGAATCTTTCAGTAGCGGGGCATTCCCGGTTCGATTTCTTTAGCCCAAGCGTCAATGCCTCCAATCAGACTTCGACAATTTTCATAGCCAAGTTCTCGGAAAACCCTTAAAGTCCGCTCGGATCGAACACCTCTGTGGCAATAAAATATGATTATTTTCTCTACGTCTTTAGAAAAATTCTCTGTTTGAATTTTGCTTACCGGATGATGTTCGGCTCCTTTCAATCGACAAATTTCCCATTCATGAGGCTCCCGAACATCAACCAACCTGATTTGCCTCCCATTTCGTAGTGAATCACTCAGCCAATGTGCAGAAACTTGATCAGCGTTATTTTTTCTCTCCTCAGATCCAAATTCCTCAATCACGGGGACTTTCCCTGCATCGGGCCAAGCTTTGATAGGTGGATTTACGCCACATAGCTGGCAAGTTTTTTCCTGAGGAACATGAATTTTTCGAAAATCTACTTCCAAGGCATCATAAAGCAAAAGTTGACCTATCATTTCAATCCCAACCCCTAAAACCAACTTCAGCACCTCAGTTGACTGCAGTAGACCCATTGTGCCTGGGAGCACGCCCAGGACTCCAGATTCCGTTCAGGTAGGGGCTATTGATTCAGGCAAGGTCACAGGGTAGAGACAACGATAACACCCACCCTTTGATTTCGGCCAAAATACAGCAAGTTGCCCCTGAAATTTGTGTACTGATGCAGTGACCAAAGGCTTATTAGCGAAGAACGCTGCATCGTTAACCAAATATCGAGTTGGAAAATTATCAGAACAGTCCACGATGACATCGTACTTTTGAACAATTTGAAGTGCATTGTTGTGCTGCAACTTGTCCGAAATCAGTTCAACTCTCGATTGAGGGTTGATACTGGTTATAGTCTTAGCCAAAGATTTAGTTTTTGGTAACCCAAGATTTTTTTCAAAGTGGCCAATCTGCCTTTGTAGATTAGAAATTTCGACGACATCATGATCAATTATCCCCAATTGACCTATACCTGCTGCAGCCAGATAAAGTCCTACTGGGCATCCCAGACCTCCGGCACCAACTATCAGAACCTTACTTTTCTTGAGCTTCTGCTGCCCCTCTGGCCCCACTTCAGAAAGACTGAGATGCCTGCTGTACCTTTTGACTTCTGTAGCAGAAAGACCTTGAGATAAATCTTCAATTGGGATTTTTTGGAACATATTCTAAGATTTATTAAGTTTAATTGCGTTTTCAACCCTATCTGAAACCCGATTCATGAATTCACTTTTTCGCAAATTCTGCCTCTCCAGTTTCATATTCTATCTTTGTGGTCTTACTTCTAGTCAAGCCTCAGAAGATCCACTTTTAGAAACAATTTGGGATATTGAGTCCGGAAAAGTTATCAAACACGAAGAACTTATTGAGCATTTTCTTGGCGCAGAGGTGATTTATTTTGGGGAGAAGCACGATAACGCCCGTCAACATGAAATACAACTACAGATACTTGAAACCTTGATAAGCAAGGGGAAACGTCCTTCGATAGGTTTTGAATTTTTCACAATTGGACAGACAAGTTTGTTGATGAATTTTACACAACCCTATGCGCCGATAATGAACATGAAGTCCAAAGACCAAAATCCTGAGTCAGTTCTTCGCCAGGCTCTGGGATGGGACCATCGTTCCGATGAAGAATGGAGTTATTACTTCAAGTTGATTGAGCTTGCCCGCCAAAATCAACTCCCGACATTTGCCACAGACATTCCTTGGGGATTATCATCTCGTATAACCCGAGTTGGAATTGAGAATCTTCATCCAACAGAATTGTCACTTTTAGTGGACACTGGTTTAAACGACTCTGAATATGAGGAGTTAATGTTGCAGGAATTTACAAACGCGCACTGCGGCTATAGAAATGAAAAGTTGTTTCGACGCATGTACCAGGCATGGATCGCTCGCAACGACGCAATGGCTCAATCTATCGTTAGCACCCTCGAAGCAAATCATCAAAATCCCGTGGTGATGATCGTCGGATTCGGGCACCTCAGGCACGGGATGGGGATTCCGGAGCGTGTCGCATATCTTCGCCCTGAAACCAAACAGATCAATTTCTTTATGATGGAAATTAGTCAAGAACTCTCATCATTTGAGAGTTATTTGCCTGAGTTTGAAATTAATGGCAGAACTTTCAGACAAGATTTTGACTATCTATGGTTTACTCCTCGCCAGGATACAGAAGATCCATGCGAAGCCTTTCGCAAACAATATGAATAAACTAGTTTTACACTGAATCCAATCTGAGATTTATGCTCTTTTTAAGTGGCACAATCTCAATTCTTGTTCAGATTCAAAGAAACCAGAAAAAACTTTCTTCACCAATCCAGCCTTTGAAACTATAAATCTAAATTTCATTTGGAAATAGAACAATGGCTGAAAATCGCTTTATTGTGCGCTTTGGGAGCAATGAGCCCAGGACCAAGCTTAGCGGTGATTGTAAACAATACAATGTCCGGAGGTAAGTCAACTGGAATTTATACTTCGCTACTACACGGGTTTGGAGTTGGAAGCTACGCACTCCTCGTAGTAACTAGCACAAGCCTGACTTTACATAGCTATTCTTCCATTGAAAGCATCTTAGAAATTAGTGGTGCTGGCTTACTCTGTTGGCTAGCTCTACAAAGCTGGCCTAAGTATTCATCTCATAACTCACCAGATCAGGTGAACACAACTTCCGTTTGGAACGGACTCTTGATTGTTCTTTTCAATCCCAAGATTACAATTTTTTTTCTAGCTATTTTTAGCCCAAGTCTTGGGACTATATTTGGATGGCAAAACTGGCTTGGATTAGCTGTCATGGTAGGGGTGATCGATGCGGTTTGGTACATCCTCGTCGTTCTGGTTGCTTCAAACTCCCTTTTTCAAATTTCTGATGAAATTTGGAGGAGACGAATTGGCAAGACCATGTCCATCGTGATGGCTTTAATGGCCTTCGAAATTATTATCAAACACATTAACTCTGTTGTTTGAACTCAGGAATTAGATCATTCATCAACATTTCTAATTGCTGACAATACTTCCCAAATTCAGAACTAGAAGTTGATTTCGGGATATAAACAGGTTGACCAAATACACTTCTGATATTTGTAAATGGCTTTGGGATTTTATGACTATCCCAACTATTGAGATGCCAGCAAGAACTGCCTTCATATCTCCATGGAATAATTGGGACACCAGTCATTTTAGCAAGGGCAACGACTCCTTCTTGAACTTTATGGATTGGCCCTTGAGGTCCATCAGGTGTGATCGCAACTGACTGCCCGTCTTTCAGGCAGCGCACTAGCTGTTTCATTGCACCTACTCCTCCCCTAGTGCTTGATCCTCTTACAGCCCTAAATCCAAAGCCACTTAATATCTGATTGATGTACTCCCCATCCTTCGAAGAACTGATCAAAGCGATTAAATTCATGTTCTTGAGTAGCCAAGCAGTAAAGTAAATATCATGATGCCAAGCACAAATGATAAAAGGCTGACGCTGCTCTATAAGCTCATCAATAATCTCTTTTCCAGCCAAACTAATCTTAGCTGTCACTCCTGTGAAGAAAATGAACTTCTGAATACCAAACAATGTGAGTTTTTTATCCCAATCCAGTTCCAAGATAGGCGCCATTAATTTAGAAAGATATGCCTAAACCGGCCGTTACTTGGGTAGTCTGTCTAGAGTAAGATTTTGATGGGTAACTTAAACTTCCTCCATTTGAAAGAGTTTCGAGACTTGTGTTGGAGGAGTTTAAACTAGCTTTGAAGTTATTCCAACGCCAACCTGCGAGTATTTCGAAGGGTTGCAGATCATAGCCAAAAGTAAAAAAAGCAGAATTCCCTGATGGACTTGTTGATCTGAGAATTTCTTCATTCACTGCTGCATTCAATGATGATCCGTAATCCAGTTTTACTTCTGCAGAACCAGATACAAGCCCACCAACTCCCAACGTTAATGTAATTTCATCACCAAACATTACCCCGAGTTCATTGTATTTTGCATTGGTTGTGAAAAACTCATCCAAAATTACATCGTTGCCTACCTTGCTCCGAATAGAACTGTCTGCGCTGATCTCTGTAATTCCAACTGAAAGCCCACTGAAAATCACAGAATAGGATCTACCCGTTGTTCTAATCCCGGTCGACGTAATCGCCCCGCCGCTGTTTTCAGAGGACACAAGATTATCAGCACTGGATTGTTCTTGGATGGGAGCCAATGCCCGAATTCGCATGTTGTCCGATCGAGTACACCCAAATAGCACAAAAAAACTTAAAAAGAAAAATAGAGATAACTTCATGGCTAATCCCTAAAAGTTGTATCCAATAGCTAAATAACCGAGAGATGGATTCGGCTTCCCAAAGTCTTTTTCAACTCGCTCTATCAACGATTGTTTATCTGCATCTGACACGTTTGAATTGTCTGTTGTAACTACTATTTTGGGTGCTACCTGAACTGGGGAAAAGATTAGCCCAAGCCCAATCGAAAGACCAAAATCCCAAATAGCAGTATATCCTAATCCAATGCCTACTCCACTCCAAGAATCTACTTCAGTTTGAACAGTAATTTTGGTGTCGGATAGTTGAGTATTGTTAGGCAGTACACGATTTCTTTTTTCGAAGGTGACCTCTTGAAATTTGCTTCCAGTTGAAAGAGCACCAATAGAAAAATAAAGCCCGTTATCAAAGGGACTAATCCGCAACTCAAGAGCTTGATCCTGCTTCTCTTCTACATCCACCTTTTCAACGTAGTCTTGACCGTAAAGAGTGCTTGGGTTCTGAGGTTCCAATGTCAGATCCATTGAAGAAACATAGGTGTATCCAAGAAAAATCGAATCTGAAACGTGATATCCCAATGCCACTCCACTAAAATTGACTAGTTGTAACTGAACAGGCCGGCTAGTCCTTTCTAAAGACCAAATTGTGAAAGGTAAAAGAATAAATAAGATTGAAGAAAAAATCTTTTTTCTCAGCATTTTAGTTATATATGGAGATTTTTTTTTGGGCAATTCGCCGGAACTGGTCTAGACTGGGTTTTGAAGAAAATTCCTGAGAAGGCCAATCAAGAAAAACATCTGGAATCTGGAAAGGCATCAGGTTTTCACTAAGTAGCTTTCTAAGACCTGGATCACTGTATTTCTTCTGTCTTTGCAAAAAAGCCACCGGACGGGATCCATAAGTTTCACTGGGCATATCAATAACTAGGGCATTCGTGATACCTACGATATTAATTAAAGCCTGCTCAATTTGTTCAGGGTGAATATTCTCCCCACCTGAAATAAACATTCGATCTAACCTCCCAATTACTTTCAACATTCTATTCTTGTCAAACTTGCCAAGATCATTGGTGGTAAACCACCCTTCTTCATCAAAAGGCTTCAGTAGTTCGTGATTATGCCAATATCCAAGAAACTTTGTTTTTCCATTGAGTTGAATCCTCCCATCTTGGTCAATTTTCACCTGACGGCCGGCCAATATCTTCCCCGCTGTCATCAGTTCACGCATTGTTGCACCTTTAGATGTCGTACAAACCTGAGAAGCCATTTCTGAGCAGCCGTAACTCGTATGAATCGGTAGATCCAACTCAATGGATTTTTGAATCAGGACCTGGGGTATTTTCGATCCACCTAAGAGGATTGCTTTCGTCTCTTTATTTAAAGGAACTTTAGTTTGAATAAAGTGAGCAAGTTGAGTAGCTACTAACGAAAAATGTGTAATTTTATTCTGATCAATGAAATCGGCATTTAGGATCTTAGGAGAAATGATCGTATTCCCGCCTGCAAGCATGGTTCTGAAAATAATGGACATCCCCCCCACATGAAATAAGGGTAGGCTGACCAACCAGTTGTCATTTAGATCAACTGGAATATTTTCAGACGATCCTTTAGCACTCCAAATAAAATTGGCAATAGAGAGAGCAACCAACTTTGGGAATCCTGTAGTGCCAGAAGTCGCTATTAAAAGATCTACTTCGTCAGGGAGGCAAACAGATTTCTCAAACCTGTTTACCTGATTTTCCATGGATTCAATTGCTCTCCATGGACGAATTTGCTCTAAAATTTTTTCTTTCTGAGAATGGGAAAGTTTTGGATTCAGTGGAACAACGACTCCACCTGCTTTCCAAATTGCAAAGAAATCAATGAGAGTGGAGATTGAATTTTCAGCGAATATTGCGATTGGGGCTTTGTAGCTTTGCTGATGAAACTCTTTACTTTTGATACCAACGATGTTCCAAAATAATTCGAACGTCAGAGAGGTACCTTCATCAGAAAGGCATTTTTTTTTGGCAAAATTTTGAAGGGTAAAGTCTTGAAGGGCAGATATGTTGAGAGGCAGGTCCACGGTTAACTTCTAAATAATTCAAGTATTTTATCAGCTCCCTGTGTGATTAATTGATCAGTTACCTCCTTACCAAGTTTCTCTGGTTCTTCGAGTAATCCAGCCCCCCAAGCCACTAGCAATTCCGTGCCATCTGGATCTCCAATTCTTGCCTCAAGATGGAGTTTTCCTTGATTTTCAACGCAATATCCTGATATCGGAACATGGCAATTACCGCTTAAGCCAGAGAGGACCGTACGTTCACAGATCAATTCTCTCTCCGTTTTTGTATGCCTCAATGGCTTTATCCATTGAAGCGTATCTTGGTCGCCTGAACGCGTTTCTATTCCAATAGCTCCCTGAGCAATAGCCGGAAGCATTACAGAGTGAGGGATTACTTGAGCGATTCTTTCTTTGAGGCCTAATCGTTTTAATCCCGCGACAGCAAGAATAATTGCGTCATATTCTCCATCATCTAGTTTTCTCAGTCGCGTATCCAAATTGCCCCGTAAATTCTTGATCTTCAGATTTGGGTAAAAATGGCGCAATTGAGACTTTCTTCTCAATGAACTCGTGCCAATCATGGCCCCATCTGGCAGCTCATTGATGTTAGTAAACTTATTGGAAACCAATGCATCATTTGGGTCATCCCTCTCTGTAATCACTGAAAGTTCCAGGGACGGTGGGAACTCCGTGGTTAAATCTTTCATGCTGTGAACGGCAAGATCTGCACGATGATCCAAAAGAGCTTGTTCCAGTTCCTTGATGAAAAGTCCCTTGCCCCCAATATCGGCAAGAGACCGATCAAGCCTCTGATCTCCCTCAGTTTTCATAGGAACTAGTTGGACATCGAGCTCAGGGAATTCTGCTCGAATCTTTTCTCGAACCCAGTTCGCTTGCCAAAGAGCTAGTCTACTTTCTCTAGTGGCAATACGTAGTATCATAAGGATTTTGATCCTCTCACCAACTTCAGATTCGGTTTTTTTTCATCCAACAATTTTTTATTGGCTTCTTTTTCGGAAAAAACATCCAGCAAAACTTGAAGTTGTAGCGACCTGTCTTCTTCTTTAGACAAGGCTTTCATATTCATTGTGGGATTGTGTAGAATTTTTTGCGTAATTCTATGAACGAGACTGGTTACCAAGTCTATGTCTTTATCGCTCAGATGTGATAATCGGAGGAGAGTTTTTTCTAATTCTGCCTGACTAATATGTTCAAATTCATTGCGGATTTTACGAATCGTCGGGACAGCAGATCTAGTCAAAAACCAATCTTGAACCCTAGCAATCTCATCTTCTAAAATTTTATCAGCTTGTTCTGCTTGTCTTACCCGTTCTTCTTGGTTCTTTTGGACAACATTCTGTAAGTCATCAATATCGTAACAGTACGCTCCAGGCAGATCGTTTATTTCTGGTTCAATATCTCTTGGTACCGCAATGTCGATGAAAAACATGGCTCTTGCTCTTCTTTTTTTTAGGCATTTCCGAACCATCGACTGAGTTAATATAAAGTGCCTTGCCCCAGTGGAAGAAATGATGATATCAGCTTCACACAGCCGATTCTCAAGCTGTTCAAATGAAATGGCTGTTCCTGCGAATTTGTCAGCCAAATTTTCAGCATTTGTGTAGGTGCGGTTCGTCACCATCACATCTGCAACACCGTGACTCTTCAGATTCTGAAGTGCCAATTCTGCCATTTCCCCTGCACCAATTATAAGAACTCGCTGCTGACTCAAATCGCTAAAAATTCTTTTGGCAAGTTCTACGGCAGCAAAACTTATTGAAACAGCATAATTTGAAATCCCAGTTTCTGTTCTAACTCTTTTTGCAGTGTGAAAGGCATTAGGAAAGAGATAATTGAATCTGCCACCAACCCACCCTAGATTCTGAAATCTTTGGAATGCTTCTTTTAGTTGACCTAAAATTTGGGGTTCACCCAAGACCATCGAATCCAGGCTTGATGCTACCCTGAATAGATGCCGAGCCATCTCAACATCTTGTATTTGGTAGGCTTGTTTTTTCAATTCTTCTAAGTCCCAACGTTTTATCAAAAATTCTAACAGTTCGCTGGAAATCGGTTTGATTTCTCTCGCAGAGAAATAAAATTCTGTACGATTGCAGGTTGATAGGATCGTTAATTCTTCGATTGGCAACGAGTTTTTTAGTCGATCAGCAAGTTCAGCTTGCTCAACAGCTGAAAGGGCAATTTTGTCCCTCAACTCAACTGAAGTTTTCTTGTAACTCCAACCTAAAACTCCAACTTCCACGCGGCTTCCTATGCTTTCAAAATGATCTGCAAAAAATTTAACCGAAAAAGTCTAGCCTGAATTGATGATAGACATGACTGATCGAATAGAATAAATTTTAAGATTAATTTTCAAATATAACCTAATTTTAACATGGACAGCAAGTAGGATGTCATCCAAATTATTATCGTTCTTCTCGCGTTGGGTGACTCCAAATCAACTGACTCTCCTCAGAATTTTTGTCGTCCCAATAGTGTATGGATTGATCTATGTTCACCGCGAAGACCATTGGATCCTTCTAGCAACCTGGGTTCTATATGTCTTAGCTTGCCTGACAGACTATTGGGACGGAGTACTTGCTCGATATCAAAACAATACCAGTCGATTGGGGAAACTCCTAGATCCGGTAGCTGATAAAATTTTGTTGGCTTCACTCATGATTGCCCTTGTCGAAGTGGATCGGGCACCAGGTGCTCTTGTCACTTTGATCTTAATGAGAGAGCTTGCCATTACAGGTCTGAGGTCTGTTGCAGCAGCTGAGGGGAGGGTCATCTCAGCGAACTCTGGGGGAAAATTGAAAACTTTTTCCCAGATGTTCGCAGTTGGATTCTTGATGATTCACTATCCAACATTGTGGCTTCCCTGCCATGAGATTGGTATCATCTTACTTTGGTTTTCTACAGGTGTGACTCTTTGGACAGGCTGGCAATACTTTCGTGAGTTTTACTTCGAATCAAATTAGGCTGCTTTTTGGCAATTTTTTTATATTGATTTATGACTACAATACTTTCTGTTAGGAAAAACAATCGTGTCGTGATGGCTGGTGATGGCCAGGTTTCAATGGGAAATACTGTTACCAAGGCATCAGCCAGAAAAATTCGCAGAACCTTTGACGGGAAAGTCATCGCAGGATTTGCTGGCTCTACCGCTGACGCGTTCACCCTATTTGAAAAATTTGATGAGAAGTTGGAGCAATACAATGGGCGCCTCATAAGGTCTGCCGTCGAATTGGCAAAGGAGTGGCGCACGAACAAAATGCTGAGAAGTTTAGAGGCCTTGCTAGCGGTGTGTAGTGAAGAAGCATCTCTTATTATTTCGGGAAATGGAGATGTGATCGAGCCCGACGATGGCTTGATTGGAATTGGCTCAGGGGGAATGTACGCACTGTCTGCAGCAAGGGCACTCATCGATACAGAAATGGGGGCAAGGGAAATCACAGAAAAATCTATGCAGATCGCTGCTGATATTTGCATCTATACCAACAGCCAAATACAATTTGAAGAAATTGAGATCTAATCACCAAACTCCAATAGTTTTCATGGAAATTCAACTACCAGAACACAATCAGACACCACACGAAATCGTCGAAGCCCTTGATTCATACATCATCGGCCAATCAGACGCTAAAAAAGCCGTTGCGGTAGCCCTTAGAAACCGATGGCGTAGGATGCAGCTTCCTGAAGATATTAAGGACGAAATCCTACCAAAAAATATAATCATGATTGGTGCAACTGGTGTTGGTAAGACTGAGATAGCCAGACGGATTGCTAAGCTCGTCAATGCTCCTTTCCTTAAAGTAGAAGCCTCAAAATTTACTGAAGTTGGCTATGTAGGCAGAGATGTAGAGTCGATGATTAGAGATCTAACAGAGGCCGCAATTGGAATGGTGAAGCAAGAACACATGCATCGGAAAACCGAAGAGGCAGCGCTGCTTACTGAGGATCGCTTGCTGGATCTTTTATTGCCGAATCTCCAAAAAGATGAGCAAGGCGTACCAGAAAATCAGGGAACAAGAGAGAAATTTCGTCAAAAACTTCGTGATGGTTTGCTGGATGATAAACAAATTGATCTAGAAGTTGCGGAGCGGGGTAACACTCCTATGCTTGAGTTCATGCCCGTTTCGATGAACGACAACATGGACATGAATATCCGGGATATGCTCTCGAATTTCATGCCCAAGCGAAAGAAACGTAGAAAAACCAAAATTTCTGAGGCCAAAACTATTCTTCAGCAAGAAGAAGTTAGTAAATTGATTGATATGGATGAGGTTTCAAGAGAGGCGGTTACTAGGGTGGAACAAACTGGCATTGTTTTTCTTGATGAAATTGACAAAGTTGCAAGTAGAAGAGGGGCTACTCAAGGTCCTGATGTCTCCCGTGAGGGGGTTCAAAGAGATCTTTTGCCTATCGTTGAAGGTTCCACCATCAACACGAAATATGGTCCTGTTCGTACTGAACACATTCTGTTCATTGCCGCTGGGGCTTTTCACCTGGCAAAACCATCAGACTTGATTCCCGAACTACAAGGTAGATTCCCCATTCGTGTGGAACTCAAGGCACTCAGCGAAAAAGATTTTGTAAAAATACTCACAGAACCTCGGAACGCTTTGATCAAGCAATATACAATGCTAATGCAAACTGAAGAGGTCGAACTCGAATTTTCGGACGATTCAATTCGCGAAATCGCACGGATAGCCTTCGTGATCAATGCAGAATCTGAAAATATTGGTGCCAGAAGACTTCACACGGTTATGGAGCAATTGCTTGAAGAAGTAAGCTTTGAAGCCCCTAAGCTTAGTGGTCAGACCATTAAAATCACCCCTGAATATATACAAGGCAGAGTTTCAAGTTTACTGAAAAATCAAGACCTTAGTCGTTACATTCTTTAGATTCATCCCTTGCAAAGCAACCTGGACATGTCATCATAGTTTATTGATAAATTTTGGTTTTGAATCAAAATGAAACTCTTGTTTGATTTCTTACGACTTAACTAAATTCTCACCCACAAAGTTTTTTCTGTGGATTATCCTACCCTGCTACTCTATCTAGAAAATCAGCTGAAGTGGCTGCAGAAAAAAGATTGTCACTACCTGAACCAGGAGTCGCTCCCAAAAGTTGAACTTTGTGAACTGATGGACGGGTTGTATGAGCTAGTTCCCCACAATGCTGGTGATTCGGGAAAAGAACTTAATTTTGTTGAGCTAAGTGGATCAGAAAAAAATGCCGTTGGTTTGCAAAATCTGAAGCAGCAATTAGCGATCTCTTGTGCGCAAGCACGTGAAGAGGTAAGCAATATTGGAGATCTGGATTTTTGCCCGCCTTCCTCAAAAGTACCTGTGTACAGAGAACCCGAATCGATCAAGAGAGTTCAAAATGAGCTTCGGGATCACTCAAAACTTGAAACACTTTCTGATCTCTGTCAGCAAAACTCCGAGTGCCAACGTTGCTCACTTGGACCAACAAGGAATCAGTTCGTTTTTGGTTCAGGTAATGAGGGAAGCTTATTGCTGTTCGTGGGAGAGGGACCTGGAGCCGATGAGGACAGACTTGGTCTTCCTTTTGTGGGAAAAGCAGGCAAGCTTTTGGATCGAATGATTGATGTGATTGGATTGGATCGTGAAGATGTTTATGTTACTAATGTTGTAAAGTGCCGACCCCCGAATAATAGAAATCCTGCGTCCGATGAAATTGCACATTGTATGGGGATTCTTGAACGTCAGATAGAGTTGGTAAACCCAAAGTTGATTGTTACCCTCGGCAATGTCCCCACACAAGCACTGCTTCCTGGCAGTCCAGGAATCACAAAATCGAGAGGAAGCCTAAAGAAATATCGCAATTGGAATATCCTTCCAACTTTCCACCCTTCTTACTTACTCAGAAATCCAAACGCGATGCACGAGGCTTGGGAAGATTTTCAGAAAATTTCCGAATACGCTTTCCCTCATTGATTAACTGAGAATGATTGATCTCCAACCGGTAAAAGGCACTCGCGATTTTTACCCTACACAGTTAAGAATCCGGAACTGGCTTTTCAACACCTGGCGCAAGTCCGCACAGCAAGCTGGTTTTGAAGAATATGATGCCTGTGTCTTAGAGCACGAGGCCTTATACATTAGAAAAGCGGGGGATGAGATTAGCCAGCAACTGTATAACTTTGTAGACAACAGCGCCCGTAGATTGAGCCTACGCCCAGAGATGACGCCATCTTTGGCAAGAATGATTCTACAGAAGCAAAAATCTCTTAGTTACCCAGTACGATGGTTCTCAATCCCACAATGCTTTCGCTACGAGAGGATGACTCGAGGTAGGAAACGTGAGCACTACCAATGGAATTTGGACATCATTGGCGAACCCACGGTTCTTGCTGAATTAGAAATCATCAGTACCCTCATTCGATCCTTGAAGGAACTTGGACTTGATTCGCAGGATTTTCGAATCTTCATCAATGATCGGCGCATACTGAATGCCATGCTGGAACAGTTGAAGGTACCTCAGGATCTTCAAAATTCTGTGCTCGTTGTCCTAGACAAAAGGGATAAATTGCCTGTTGATGCGCTGCGCTCTGAACTCTCAATTCAAGGACTTAACGACAATCAAGCCTCTCAACTCATTCACTTCCTTGAATTACCTGATTTTGAAGCTGTGGCTGAGCGACTGGATGATAAGGATGTCCTCAATGAACTGAAAAATATTTTGGATCAGTTTCAGAAAATGGGATTAGGAACTTACCTACAGTTCGACATCTCTATCGTCAGAGGCTTGTCTTACTACACTGGTACGGTCTTTGAAGTCAACACTCCCACTAAATCTTCACGTGCAATCAGTGGGGGAGGTCGTTATGACTCCCTCCTCTCAGCCTTTGGGGGTCCTGCCATTCCAGCAGTTGGCTTTGGTTTTGGAGATGTTGTAATTTTGGAGATTCTTGAGGAAACCAAAAAACTTCCAGACTTGAAACAAGAACTGGATCTGGTGATCTTTGCTCTCGGTTCCCAACAAGATGAGATTGCAATGGGCGTTGCCCACCAGCTAAGAGATGCTGGACTAAAAGTTCAGACCCAATTCGGACCAATGAAAATGCAAAAAGCCCTTCAACAAGCAAATCATCTTGGGGTAGCTTTTGCGATGTTTTGTTTTCCAGATGAACTCAACAGAGATGAAGTCGTGATCCGAGACCTGCATAATCGAGAACAGAAAGCCTACTCCCTATCAAAAATCACAGACCTCTCCTGGATGGGGAATGCCTGATGAAATTATGGCATTCCGCAGTCATCATTGCCGTTTTGCTAGTAATCGATCTCGTCTCAAAAATTTGGATCAGAGCAAAAGTCCCCCTATATGAATTGACTAACTTAATACCTAATTTGATTGACCTGACCCATGTGCAGAATCGTGGGGTCAGTTTTAGTTTCCTCTCAGATTTAGATGATTCGATTCGTCTCCCTTTGCTCATTGGAACTTCTGTCTTGGCAATAGCTGGGATGATCTTTTATCAACTGCGCTATTGGCTTGAACTGGATGAATGGACTAAGCAGGGACTAACCTGGATTTTACCTGGAGCGATGGGTAATCTTGTTGATAGAGTTTGGTTCGGGCAAGTAACGGACTTTTTTCATTTCCGTTGGTTTGAGGTTAGTTTTTTTGTCAACAATTTCGCTGACATCTTTATCAGCTTTGGGGTTATCTGTTTTATTGCCTCTTCATTAGCATCGGTTCGATCTGCCAAAGCATAGAAAAAGCTTGCACTCCAAAAAAACAGATCATATTCTTCTTCTTTTTTCGTTGGGCGCTTAGCTCAGCTGGGAGAGCGACGGTCTTACAAACCGTAGGTCACAAGTTCGATCCTTGTAGCGCCCACCACTCCCAATGAAAAAAGCTCCCATTTGTACGGGGTCGTAGTTCAGTTGGTCAGA
>Ga0209631_10002002_pt1 | contig 24991 bp, 27 predicted proteins | sample COG_08_FD_184752 | JGI IMG/M metagenome (GOLD analysis project Ga0209631, IMG submission 184752) | Pelagic Microbial community sample from North Sea - COGITO 998_met_08 (SPAdes) (version 2) | ecosystem: Environmental > Aquatic > Marine > Neritic zone/Coastal water | place: Helgoland, sampling... | reverse complement strand
TCTTCAGCAGTTAGAGAAGCTGGTTTAAAATACTTAAACGAAGGTGATGAGTTAACGTTTGAAGTAGAGAATGGAGAAAAAGGTCCTTCAGCAGTAAAACTGCAGAAAACATCTTAAATCTTATTTCCTAAATCACAAATTTTCGGGACATGACTTTTGCAATATCGTTTTGTCCCGTTAACAAGACTACGTAGTCAATTTTTACTACGTATAAACAACTACAAGAAAGAAAATAAAAACATGAGTACATTAAAAGGTAAAGTAAAGTGGTTCAATGGTACTAAAGGATATGGTTTCATTGAAAGAGAAGACAAAGAAAAAGACGTATTCGTTCATTCTTCAGCTATTACAGAAGCAGGCTTAGGTAGCTTGAATGAAGGTGATGAATTAACGTTTGAAGTAGAGAATGGAGAAAAAGGTCCTTCAGCAGTAAAATTGCAGAAAGCTTAATTTATTTCCAACTATAAAAATTAGCGGGATATTAAATTAAGCAGTTTACTGTCCCGATAATTCTCTCTTGAAATAGACACAATTATTTTATAGAAAAAGACAATGATTACTAAAAAAGATACATTTCCTAGTCTATTACATTCTCACAGAATGCATGCTGAGCTATTGCTTAGCTTATAATCATATATATAAATTTAACTAAAATTAAGATAAACATAAAAAGAATGCAGCTGTAGCTCAGTTGGTTAGAGCACTAGTTTGTGGAACTAGGGGTCGGTGGTTCGAACCCACCCAGCTGTACCAAAAAATGAAAAAAGAAAAAAAGAATAAACCTTCAAAAGAACTACCATTGGGTTTTGTAGATCGACAAGAAAAAGAATTGCTTGTACGCGATTTTATAATTTCAAACATTAAAGAAGTTATGGTCAAGTATGGGTTTCAGTATCTTGAAACTCCCAGTTTTGAGTACTCTGATAGTATTGGTAAATTTTTACCAGATAAAGACAGACCAGATGAAGGAGTTTTTTCATTTCAGGATGAAAAAAAATGGCTATCTCTTAGATATGATTTAACGGCACCATTAGCGCGGTATGTTGCAAAAAATTATTTAGAAATTCCAAAACCTTTTAAGAGATATCAGCTTGGTACAGTATGGAGAAATGAAAAACCAGGACCTGGAAGATTTAGAGAGTTCTTGCAATTCGATGCAGATTTTGTTGGCACAAAAAGCTTACAGGCTGACGCGGAATTATGTGTTCTAATTTCTGAAATATTAGAAAATTGCGGATTAAAAAAAACAGAATACATTGTTAAAATTTCTTCTAGGAAAATTACAGAAGAACTATTTAAAAAAATTAATATAGACGATAATGATCAAAAACTAATAACACTTAGAGCTTTAGATAAAATTGATCGATTAGGTTGGGATGGGGTTAAACAGTTACTTGGCGACGGAAGGAAAGATAAATCAGGAGATTTTACAAAAGGAGCAAATTTAAGCTCACTTAATATAGGAATCATAGAAAAAGAATTAAATAAAAAATCACCAGACACTAAAGATCTTTTAGAAATCTTTAAGATATTTAAAGATTATGGTTTTACTAATTTTGAATTTGACCCATCTATTATAAGAGGACTTGAATACTACACGGGTCCAATATTTGAAGTAAATTTAAAATTTGATGTAAAAAACAGTAAAGGACAAGTTATTCAATTTGGTTCTATTGGTGGTGGCGGAAGATATGATAACTTAGTAAATAATTTTGGCAATTTCGATGCTCCTGCAACTGGAATCTCAATAGGTTTAGATCGTTTAGTTTATGCTTTAATGCAGAAAAAAGAATTTAAGGTAAAACAATCAAAACCAGTTGTCATTTGCGTTTTTGATAAAAATTTAATGAAAGAGTACATCAACTTACAAAAAATTTTAAGAGATTCCGGTATTAGTACTGAAATTTATCCTGCAGAGAGTAAATTAAAAAAACAAATGGAGTATGCAAATAAAATTAAAGCACCAGCAGTTATTCTCTACGGTGAAGATGAAATAAAATTAAGAAAACCAACTTTACGAGATTTGAGCTCTGGAAATGAAAAATCAATAGAAATAAAAGAATTAGTAAATGAAATCAAAAAAATTATCTGAGCTAATTATTAACACTTTTAAGAAGAATGGTTTTGTTTTGTCTGAACCAGATGTTTTATTAGATTCAGAATACATTATTCAGAGATCAGGCGAGAACTTCAGAAGATCAATGCTTACATTTGAAAATGAAAATGGAAAAATAATGTGTCTTAGACCTGATCTTACAGTAGCATCTTGTATTAAATTTATAGAAAAAAAATCTAAATCTAAAATTTATTATTCAGGACAGGCTTATAGAAGAACTAATAATAAGAGCTCTGATCTTATTAATGATCAATTGGGAATTGAGATCTTAGGCTCAAAAAATCAAACTCAGGATGATTATAAAGTTATTAAAACTATTTTAGATTCAGCTAAGAGAATAAAAAGTAAAAATATTCAAATCAAAGTTGGTGATATAAATTTATTTAAATGTTTAATTAACTCCCTCGATATGCCAGAACGATGGAAATTAAGATTAGTCAGACATTTTTGGCGTCCAAAATATTTCGAAGAATTGCTTAAAAGATTAGAAAAGAACTCAGATATAGACGCTGTCACTTTTGACACAGATAAAAAAAGATTCAATGAGATGAAAAAAATGGAACAAGATAAACTTATTGCAGGACGCTCCATCTCTGAGATTTTAAAAAGATTTGATAAAAAAATTAAAGATCCAAGATCATTTAATGAAGGAAAATATATTGTAAAAATTATAAGATCATTTCTTAAGATTAATTGCAAATTATCAAAATTGGATGAGAAGTTACTAGAATTTGTTAAAAAAAATAATCTTAAAAAAAATATTTTTTCAAAACTTAATTCAATTGAAAATTTAAAGAAATTAAAACAAGAAGCAAATTTTATTACAAATTTTGGAAGAGATATTGAATACTACACTGGTATTGTTTTTGAAATTTTTTCCGGAAAAAATAAAGTTGCAAGTGGAGGTCGATATGATGATCTTCTAAAAAGTTTAGGAGCAAAAAAAAACATTCCAGCTGTAGGAGCTGCAATTAATTTAAATAATATATGAAAAGTATAATTACCATAGGTTTGCCAAGCAAAGGAAGATTAAAAGATAGAGCTATAGCGTTTTTTAATGATAGGGGTTTAAGAATTTTAAATAGTGATAAAGAAAGAAATTATTTTGCAGTTATTGAAAATAAATCTAATATAAAAATAATTTATTTACATGCAAAAGAAATTATTCAAAGATTAGGAGATGGAACTTTAGACATAGGTATATCTGGTTTAGATCTGCTAAAAGAGTCTGAAAAAAATTTGCAAGATAGAATAAATATAAAAAAAAAGCTTGATTTTGGTGATGCAAATTTAGTTGTAGCCGTTCCTGACGATTGGATAGATGTACAAACTATTGCTGATTTAGAAGAAGTCTCTTTTGATATTAGGTCTAAACTAAGTACAAGATTAAGAGTGGCAACAAAATATCCAAACTTAACTAATAATTTTTTAATTTCGAAAGGTGTTACTCAATATAAATTAGTATCAAGCCTAGGCGCTACAGAAACTTATCCTTTTATTGGATCGTCAGAAGTAATCACTGATATTACTTCTACAGGTAAAACTTTAGAAGATAACAACTTAAGAGTTTTAAAAGATGGATTAATACTTAAGTCGACAGCTTGCCTATTTATTTCAAAAAAAAGAATAGGTAAGTTAAAGTCTCTTTTAAATTCATTAAAATTAATCTAAGTAAAAAATTTTTTTTTTAACAACAAACCACCGTTTAGCAAGGGAATTAATATTTACCAATTTAGATAATTTCCTTTTAAATCTATAAACTTTCCATTGTATTTCTCAATCGAGTTTTCTAAAATATTTATAATGTTTAAAGCAACTATTTCTGGGTCTAAAATTCCACTAGGATTTAATTTAGTTTTTACACTTCCTGGACAAATTGTAAGCACATTAACCCCATAATCATTTTTTAAATCAATAGATAAATTTTTTGAAAATGAATTCATCATATTTTTACTACCCTTATAAATATAATTTCTGCCAGTAGTGTTATGATCAGTGCTGCTATAAAGAGTGCTAATATTCATAATAGTATTTAAGTCAATCTTTGGCGAATGTTTCAAAACAATTTCACTAAGCTTTAATATAGATATAGCGTTAATATTTATTGTCCTCAAAAAATTTTCATAATCGATGTTATTAAAATTTTGATTTACCCCACCCCAAACGCCAGCACTATTTATAATTATATTTATTGGAAACTTTTTTATATAATCTTCCAGTTTATTAATATTTTCAATATCACTTTGATCACATTGACAAATTTCAAGATTATCACTTTTTAATTTTAAAAGATTTTCATTATTTTGATTAAACGTAGCTATGACTGTATTATTAAAACCTAAAAATTTTTTTGTTAAAGCTAAACCAATACCTGAATTAGCTCCAGTTACTAGAATGTTTTGTCTATTAATTTTTTTTGGTAGTGTTTTATTTTGAGGAGTATAAAATTTTTTTTTATAAATATAATTCTTGATTAATCTTCTTAAACCCATAAGCTTTTATATAATAAATCGTAGTTTTAGAAACCTAAAAAAATATGAGATATTATTATTGAGAATTTACATTAAAAAACCCCCAGAAATTTCTTTCTGAGGGTTACTAATTTATTTAAAGTTTCTTTTAAAAGCGTTCTCTAAATGGTAGGGGATTACATTCCCATGCCACCCATGCCACCCATGCCACCCATGCCACCACCCATTGGAGGCATACCAGCACCACCAGCATCTTTTTCTTCAGGTTTATCCGCTATCATTGCTTCAGTTGTAATTAATAGCCCAGCTATTGAAGCCGCATCTTGTAATGCAGACCTTACAACTTTTGTTGGATCAATAATTCCCTTAGTAAACATGTCCACGTACTCTTCATTTTGAGCATCGTAACCTTGAGATAATTTTTTACCATCTAAAAGTTTTCCAACCACTACAGAACCATCTACACCGGCATTCGCAGTGATTTGTCTTACTGGTGCTTGAAGAGCTTTTTTAACTATTTCTACCCCAGCTTTTTGATCATCACCTTTGACTTTTAAACCATCTAAGTCTTGAGTTGCATAAAGTAAAGCACAACCACCACCTATAACAACGCCTTCTTCAACAGCCGCTCTTGTGGCATTAAGAGCGTCTTCAACTCTATCTTTTCGCTCTTTTACTTCTACTTCTGTAGCACCACCAACTTTGATTACGGCAACGCCACCTGCTAATTTAGCTAATCTTTCTTGAAGTTTTTCTTTATCATAGTCAGATGTTGTTTCGTTTATTTCTGATCTAATTTGATTGCATCTAGCTTCAATGTCAGATTTTTTTCCTTCACCTGCTACTAGCGTACTATTTTCTTTATCAATTTTTACTTTTTTACAAGAGCCTAAATCGTTGATTTTAACATTCTCTAACTTAAGACCAATATCTTCTGAGATTACTTGTCCACCTGTAAGAATAGCAATGTCTTCCAACATGGATTTTCTTCTATCTCCAAAACCAGGAGCTTTTACAGCTACAACCTTTAAACCACCTCTTAATTTATTTACTACTAGAGTTGCCAATGCTTCGCCTTCTACATCTTCAGAAATAATCATTAAAGGTCTGTTTGCTTGAACTACAGATTCTAAAAGTGGAACCATTGGTTGCAAGTTTGTTAATTTCTTTTCAACTAAAAGAACTAAAGGATTATCTAGTTCAGTTGTCATTTTTTCAGTATTAGTGACAAAGTAAGGAGAAAGATAACCTCTATCGAATTGCATGCCTTCAACTACGTCAAGTTCAGTCTCTACACCTTTAGCTTCTTCAACTGTAATAACGCCTTCGTTTCCAACTTTTTGCATAGCTTTTGAAATCATATCACCAATAGATTTTTCTCCATTAGCTGATATTGTTCCAACTTGAGCAACTTCTTCGTTTGCTTTCACTTTTTTTGAAGATGCTTTTAGTTTTTCAATTACATGTTCAACTGCTTTATCAATACCTCTTTTAATATCCATTGGGTTCATTCCAGCTGTCACATATTTTAATCCCTCTGTAACAATAGCCTGGGCAAGAATAGTTGCGGTAGTTGTTCCATCACCAGCATTATCATTAGTTTTGCTAGCAACTTCTTTAACCATTTGAGCACCCATATTTTCAAATTTATCTTCAAGCTCTATTTCTTTAGCAACTGATACTCCATCCTTAGTTATTTTCGGTGCCCCATAAGATTTATCCATTACAACATTTCTGCCTTTTGGACCTAAAGTTACTTTTACTGCATTAGCAAGTGTGTTAACACCTTTAAGCATTTTTGTTCTCGCCTCTGTATCAAATTTAATTATTTTAGCCATTTTTTAATTCTCCATTAAAAGTTATTTTTTGCTTTTTGAAATACCCATTATGTCTGATTCTTTCATAATACTATATTCTTTGCCGTCAATTTTTACTTCTGTGCCTGACCATTTACCAAAAAGTACAATATCACCCATCTTAACATCCATCGGGGTTAATTTTCCTTCTTCATTTTTAGCTCCTGGTCCAACAGCAACCACTTCACCTTCTTGTGGTTTTTCTTTAGCTGTATCAGGAATAATTATTCCACCAGCAGTTTTTTCATCACTATCTAACACTTTTATAAGCACACGATCGTGCAAGGGTCTAAATTTCATATTTATTTCTCCTATAAATTTTTATGTACCGCTGATATGGTATTTTTTAAGAAAATTTCAAGGGTAATTAATACTAAAAAATAGGCTAAATTACTGTATTTTAAGACATAATCTCTTATAAATTGAATTAGGGTAAAAAAAATTGAAAAAATTAGAACACTTATCTGAAATTTACAGCTCTTATGACATATTCGTAATAGATTTATGGGGTGTAATGCACAATGGCATAAAACTAAATGAAAAAGCCATAGAGGCCGTGGATCAATTAAAAAAAAATTCTAAAAAAATTGTATTTTTATCTAACGCACCAAGACCTAGTACAAAAGTTGTTGATTTTTTATTAAAGATGAAAATGAATAAAAAATATCTTTCAAATGTTATGACATCAGGGGAGGCAGCCATGTATGCAATAAATGATAATAAGTTTGGAAAAACATTTTTTCACCTGGGCCCGCCGAGAGACGCTGCTATTTTTGATAAAGTGAAAGAAAACAAATCAACAATTGATAAGTGTGATTTTATCTTATGTACGGGTCTATTTGATGAAAGAGAAACAGAATTAGATTGGTATAAAAAATTCTTAAAAGACCATGTTTCTAAAAAATTAATATGTACAAATCCTGATTTAACAGTTCATAGAGGGGACAAAGAGGAATACTGTGCAGGTTACATTGCCAAAATTTTTGAAGATTTAGGTGGAAAAGCGATTTATTATGGAAAGCCTTATAAAGAAATATATAAAATGTGTTTTAAAGAAAATGAAAAAGTTTTAGCAATAGGTGACAATTTAAGAACAGATATAAAGGGAGCAAATAATTTAAATAAAGATTGTCTATTTATTTCAGACGGGGTTCATCGAGATGAGTTTGATAACAATTCAGAATTAGAGAAATTATTGGATAAATATAAAGTTAAGGTAGATTTTTTCCAAAAAGAACTTCAATGGTAGTATGAAAATTTATAAAAATGCAAATTTAAATAAAAAGCATTGTGGAGGTGTCATTGCTATTGGTAACTTTGACGGAATACATTTAGGGCATCAAAAGGTAATTAATGAAGCTAGGAAAAAAGCTAAAAAAAATAAATTACCTTTCGGAATAATGACCTTTGAACCAGTGCCTGTAATGTTTTTTAATCCTAAAATAAAAAATCATAGAATAAATTCATTGAGTCAAAAAAAAATTCAACTGAAGAAATTTAAGTTAGATTTTTTAATTATTATCAAGTTTAATAAAAAATTTTCATTATTTACAGCAGAGCAGTTTATTAAAAAAATAATTAAGAATAAAACTAAATGTAAATTTTTATATGTCAGTAAAAATTTTAAATTTGGTTATAAAAGGCAAGGCTCTGTTAAAATACTTAAAAAGTATGAAAAATTATATAGTTATAAAAGCCTCATAACAAAAACTTATAAAATAAATAAAAAGATAATTTCATCATCATTAATTAGAAAAAAAATTGCTGCTGGAAAAATTAAAGAAATTAATAAACTTTTAAACCGTGAATGGAGTATAAATGGCAAAGTAATTAAAGGGCAAAAACGAGGAAGAAAAATTGGTTTTCCAACATGCAATATAAAACTGAATGATTATATTGTTCCACGCCTAGGAGTTTATGCGGTTAAAGTAAAAGGGTCAAAATTTAATAAAAAAGGTATCGCTAATATTGGTTATAGACCGACATTTAATGGACAAAATTTATTATTAGAAACAAATATCTTTGGAATTAATAAAAATTTATATAATAAAGAGATTAGTACAAGTTTTATAAAATTTATAAGACCAGAAAAAAAATTTAAAAATCTTGAGCATTTAAAAAGACAAATAAAAATTGATATAAAAAAAGCTAAATAATAATGTCTAAAGATACCCTACATCTTCCAAAAACAGCCTTTTCTATGAAAGCAAGTTTACCGACTAAAGAACCACAAATTTTAGAAAAGTGGGAGAAAGATAAAATTTTTGAAAGATTAAGAAAAAAATCAAAAGGAAAAGAAAAATTTATTTTACATGATGGTCCGCCGTACGCAAACGGTCACATTCATATGGGAACAGCATTAAATAAGATTCTGAAAGACATTATAATTCGTTTTCATCAGATGGATGGAAAAGACTCTGTTTATGTTCCAGGTTGGGATTGTCACGGGCTACCTATCGAATGGAAAATTGAGGAACAATATAAAAAAAAGAAAAAAAATAAGGACGAAGTTCCAATAAAAGATTTTAGACAAGAGTGCAGAGAGTTCGCAAAAAAATGGATACAAGTTCACATAAAAGAGTTTAAAAGATTGGGTATCGTTGGAGATTTTGAAAATTATTATTCAACAATGAGTTATGATGCGGAGGCTCAAATTGTACGAGAACTTGGAAAATTCCTTTTAGATGGAAGTTTATACCAAGGGTTTAAACCCGTCTTATGGTCTACAGTTGAAAAAACAGCTTTAGCAGATGCTGAAGTCGAGTACATGAATCATACTTCAAATACTATTTTCGTAGCTTTTACGATAAAAAATACTAAAAAAGATTTTCTTAAAAATTCAAATATAATAATCTGGACAACAACACCTTGGACTATTCCAGCAAACAAAGCTTTAGCTTTTAATAGTAGTATTGAGTATTCATTACTTGAAATTGATGAGTTGGATAATTTTAAAGATAAAAAGATAGTTGTGGCAACCAACTTAATTGATTCTGTTATTCAATCTTGTGGAATAGAAAAACATAAAATCTTAAAAAGTTTTAAAGGATCAGAGTTAGAAGGAACGATTTGCAGCCATCCATTTTTAAAAATGGGTTTCGACTATGACATCCCTATGCTTGAAGCAAGTTTTGTAGATCTCAAGCAAGGAACTGGAATAGTACATTGCGCACCAAGTCATGGGCCAGATGATTTTAATTTATGCTTAAAAAATAATATTCCATCAAAGTATACTGTTGATAACGCTGGTTTATATACAAATGAGGTACCTCATTTTACGGGCACACATGTCTTCAAAGCTGATCCACTAGTAATAGAAAAACTTAAAGAAGAAAAAAAATTATTAAAAAATGATAAATTACATCATAGCTACCCCCATTCGTGGAGGTCTAAAGCACCCTTGATATATAGAGCCACACCCCAATGGTTTATCTCGATGGAAAAAAACTCATTAAGAAATAAAGCCATCAAAGCAATAGGCGATACCAATTTCTTTCCTGCAAAAGGAAAAGATCGATTACTTTCAATGATTGAAGGCAGACCAGATTGGTGTGTTTCAAGGCAAAGAGTTTGGGGTGTTCCTTTACCAATTTTTATTAATAAAAAAACAAAAGAGCCATTAAGAGATAAAAAAGTAATAGATAGAATTGCAGAAATTTATGAAAAAGAGGGATCAGATTGCTGGTTTACAGATGACTCAAAAAAATTTTTAGGAGGTGAACATAATCCTGAAGAATTTGAAAAACTTCAAGATATTGTGGAAGTTTGGTTTGATAGTGGATCAACACACAGTTTTGTTTTAGAAAAAAGAAAAGATCTAAAGTGGCCTGCAGATATGTATTTAGAAGGTTCAGATCAGCACAGAGGCTGGTTTCATTCATCATTATTAGAATCTTGTGGAACGAGAGGAAGAGCACCATTCAACAGCATATTATCCCACGGTTTCGTCGTTGACGGCAAAGGTTTAAAGATGTCAAAATCGACTGGTAACGTAATTTCACCAGAGGACATATTAAAAAGTTATGGAGCAGATATATTAAGAGCTTGGGTCGCTTCTTCTGACTATGCTGAAGATCTGAGAATAGATAAAACTATTTTAGCCCAACACGCAGAATCTTATAGAAAAATTAGAAATACTTTTAGATTTATATTAGGAAATATAAATGATTGTTTTGAGCCTAAATCACTGGACTCAATTGAAGTACAAAACTTTAACGAACTAGAACAATATATTTTTCATAAACTTTTTATTTTAGGTAATTCAGTGAAAGAAAATTTAAAAAATTATAATTTTCATAAGCTATATAGAGAGTTATTAAACTTTTGCACTCTAGATCTCTCATCATTTTATTTCGATATAAGAAAAGATGTTTTGTATTGTGATAATTTAAATTCTAAAAAGAGAAAAGAATGTGTGACTACATTAAATGTAATTCTAGAATGTTTGTTAAAATGGTTTGCACCGATATTTGTTTTTACTACTGATGAAATTTATAGCTTATTAGTAAAAGATGAAAAAAGCATTCATGAACAATTATTTCCTACTATACCAAAAGAATGGGAAAATAAAATTTTAGATGAAAAGTGGAAACAACTCTTTAAAATTAAACAAGAAGCAAACATTGCAATAGAAGAAAAAAGGACAAATAAAGAAATCGGATCTAGTTTAGAAGCAGAATTAAAAATTACAGTTGGATCTAAAAATTTTGATTTATTAGAAGGACTGGATTTAGCGGAATATTTTATTACGTCAAAGGCTGAAAAAAATAAAAGTGAAAATCAAGAAGATTTAAAAATTGAAGTTAAGAAAACAAAAGGTGTTAAATGCATACGATGTTGGAAAATTTTAGATAATGAATGTGCTAGATGCGCTCAAGCAATAAAAGAAAGTAATTAAAATGCAGTTAGCAAAATTTTTTAGTGTCAAAAATTCTAAGTTTAAATTTCTCAATAGTTATTTAACCTGTTTTTTAATAATAATAATGACTTTTAGTATTGATAGAATATCTAAGGTCAAAATAATTAATCATCAGATCAATAATGATATTATATATATTAATGATTTTATTAATTTTGAATTAGTTTGGAATACAGGAATAGCATTTGGTTTTCTAAGCTCTAATTCAAATTTCATTTATAATTCAATAACTATAATAATTGCTTTTGTAATTATTTTTTTAGTTTATTTAGTTAAAAAATCTGGCATTAGTGATAAGATTTTATTTTCTACTATAATTGGAGGAGCTCTTGGAAATCTTTATGATAGGTATACGTATTCTGCTGTGCCAGACTTTATTGATATTCATTATAAAAGTTTTCACTGGTTTACTTTTAATATGGCAGATATATTTATTACAATTGGTATTATAATATTAATTATTAAAGATTTATATTTTAAAAATGAAAAATATTAGTAAAACAGCATTATCTTTAGTATCTTTATTTTTTTTATACTCTTGTGGAGGCCTTTCAGATGTAGGCAAAGTTATGAGAAATGAAAAAGTCAGTTCAAATGATGAATTCTTAGTAAAAAAAAGAGAACCTCTAATTTTACCGCCAGATTACGACACATTACCTGAACCTATGTCTGAAGAATCTATTAACAAAGAAAATGATAATAACATTAATAAAATTCTAAAAATACCAAATGAGCAGGAGAATTCTAAAAAAAAATCTTCATCAGTTGAACAGTCCATAATAAATGAAATACGCAAGTGAAAAAAAAGATAATTTATAAAAACTTTATTCAAAAACAATATTTAAACTTAAAATCAAATAAAAAATTAGATAGCGATTATGTAAAAAAAATAAAAAAAATAACTATTAATCTAGATAACATCAAGAATAATTTTCACACCTTAAGTAAAAAATTTAAAATTAACTTTAGCATCAAAGATCTTATTAAGTTTAAAAAATATAATTCAGTTGCAATAATAGGTATGGGAGGTTCTATTCTCGGAGCTGAGGCAATTTATAATTTTTTAGAAAATAAGATAAAAAAAAAATTTTTCTTTTTAAGCAATATTGATGAAATAAAGTTATTAAAATTAAAAAAAAATATTAACTTAAATAAGATACTTTTTATTGTCATATCAAAATCTGGTAGTACAACAGAAACTATATCTAATTTTGCTTTTTTAAAGATCGCTCAAAAGAATAAAAAAAATATTATAATAGTTTCAGAAAGAAAAAAAAATCCTCTTTATCTATTATCGAAAAAAATGAATTTTTTTCATATTGAGCATAAAAATTATATCGGTGGAAGATATTCTATATTATCAGAAGTAGGCATGTTACCGGCTCATTTAATGGGATTAAATATTTCAAAATTTAGAAAAAATTTACTGATGCACCTTCAATCTAAAGATAATAATTTTCTCAAAGACAGCTCGATAAAATTAACAAAATTACTTAAGAATAAAAAAATTAAAAATTTAATATTTTTTAATTACGTTCCGCACTTAGATAAATTTCTTTTTTGGTGTCAACAATTAATAGCAGAAAGTTTAGGAAAAAAAGGTCTTGGATTTCTACCAGTAATATCTCCAGCTCCTAAAGATCATCACAGTTTATTACAACTTTATTTAGACGGCCCCAAAGACAAATTATTTTATATATTTAGCTCTGAATTAAAAGGTAAAATAAAAATCTCCTCAAAGGTCTTTGGAAAACAGTTTGATTTCTTAAATAATAAAAGTTTTAATCAAATAAAAATAGCTCAAAAAAATGCCTTTGTACAAAGCCTTAAAGAAAAAAAAATTCCGTTCAGAGAATTTAAAATTAAAGATTTTAGTGAAGAAGTATTAGGAGAATTATTCTCATATTTTATTCTAGAAACAGCAATTATTGGTGAGCTTTCTAATATAAACCCCTTTAATCAGCCTGCTGTAGAACAAGTTAAAATAAATACAAAAAAAAAATTAAATTAATTTTCCAAAAATTATTTTTGAGCGGCCATATTGCTTGATTATAAGAGGATTCAAAATACCTTGAAAATTATCGAACGTTTTTTTTTCTCTATGGATTATTACAACGTGATTTTTCTTACAAATATTTTTTTCACCAATAGACTTTATTATTCCAAGATAAGAATTGTCTGAAAATGGTGGGTCTAAAAAAATTATTTCAAATTTTTCAGATAAGTCTTCTTTTAAAAAAAAATCGATGTTTTCTGTAATTATAGTGGATTTATCTTTTATATCTAAATCGATTAAATTTTTTTTTAAAATACTAAATGCATTTTTATTTTTTTCTACAAAAGTAACTTGTTTTGCACCTCTAGAAATACATTCTAAACCAAAAGAGCCAACACCTGAATAAAGATCTAAAATATTTGAATTTTTAAGATTAATAGTCAATAAATTTGAATGTTTTAAAATATTAAAAATATTTTCTTTAACAGAGTCTTTTAAAGGTCTAGTTACAGAAGATTTTAAAAAAGCAATTGTTTTTCCTTTTAAATCTCCACTTATTATTCTCATAAATTTTTAATTACTCTCCAACCAATATCTTTTCTAAAAAATCCATTTTTCCAATCTATCATTTTAATAATTCTAAAAATACTCTTTCTAATTTTATCATATGATTTACCTGTAGATGTTATATTTAACACTCTTCCACCATTAGAAAATACTTTATTATTCGAAAATTTTGTTCCTGCATGAAAAATAAAATGTTTTTTATTATTTCTTATTTTATTCAAATTTTTAATGAGGATACCTTTTTTATATTTTTTTGGATAACCTTTAGAACATAAAACAATAGTCATACAATTTATTTTTTTCCAAGAAATACTAATCTTATTAATTTGATCAGAGACTGCTGCTTTAAAAATTTTTAAGATATCTGTATTTAATCTAGGTAATATTACTTGGCACTCTGGGTCTCCCATTCTTACATTATATTCTATTAAATATGGATTATTATTTACAATCATTAAACCAACATACAAAAAACCTTTGTAATTTTTACTCTTCTTTTTAAGAGCTGATAAAGTTGGCTGCACAATTCTATTAATTATTTTATCTTCTAATATTTTAGTTATAATTGGTGCAGGAGAATAGGCACCCATTCCTCCAGTGTTCAGTCCTTTTTCTTTTTCACCTACTCGCTTATGATCCTGAGCAGAACCAAAAAATTTAAAACTATTTTTATCTACAATTAGGAAATAACTTACTTCTTCGCCCTTTAAAAATTCTTCAAGTACTAATTTTTTTGAAGTTTTAAATTTACCTTTAAATATTTTTTCTGAAAAACTTAAAACTTCTTTTTTAGTTTTGCAGATAGCAACCCCTTTTCCAGCAGCTAACCCATCTGCTTTAACTACTATTGGAAGTTTAGAGTGTTTTAAAAATTGACTTACATTTTTATAATTTTTGCATATTTGAAATCTAGCAGTAGGAATTTTGTATTTTTTACAAATAGATTTCATAAATGCCTTTGAACCCTCCAATTTTGAAGCATATTTGTTTGGCCCAAATACCTTTATTTTATGTTTATTTAAAAAATCTACAATTCCTTTAACTAAAGGCTCTTCTGGACCTACAATTACTAAATCTATTTTGTGTAGTTTTAATATTTTAAGTAATTTTTTGAAATCTAAAAAATCTATGTCAATATTTTTAGCTATTAACCGCGTACCAGGATTACCAGGAATACATATTATATTTTTGGTTAATTTAGATTCATGTATTTTCTGGCATAAAGCATGCTCTCTACCCCCACTACCTATTAAAGCAATATTCATATGAAAAAATATATATTATATATAATTTATTGATGAATAAAAAAAAAGCTAAACTTAATTATAAACATAACTCATTTGACATTATCGAAGATGGTACTTTTGTAGTTTGCGCCATTTCAGGCAAAGAAATAAAGCTAGAAAATCTTAATTACTGGAGTGTTGAATTGCAAGAAGCCTACTTTTCACCTTTAGAAGTAAATGAAAGTCTCAAAAAATTAAAAGAAAAATTTTAATTTTACTTCCATCTATCATGAGTCCATATCCATTGGTTAGGATTTTTCATAATCATACCTTCTAAAATTTGTGATAATTTTCGTGATAATTGTAATTTATTTTTAAAATTAGAAGATTTTAAAGGTTCGTATACTGTCATTACAAAAGATGAGATATTTTTTCTCTCAATAAATATTGGAATAACATCTAAATTATATCTTAAAGCAAGTTGAGCAGGAAGTGTTGTTGTTAAAGCATCTTGATTAAAAAATTTAATCTTTTCTCCTTCACTAACTCTTTGATCTATCATTAGCGCTATACTATTATTCTTATTAATATATTTTATTGACTCCTTCACGCCAGTAAGACCTTTTTTAATTTGATTTTTGCAAATATATTTTTTTCTCATATATTCCATAAATGGATTTAAAAAAAAATTATTTAAAGGTCTATAAATAGTTGCTAGATTAATTTTTTTTTTTGTTATTTCCATAGACATAAGTTCAAAGTTTGCAAAGTGTCCAGAAACAAATATGACAGGATTTCCACTTAACGATATTTGATTTAATATTTTTTCACCTTTAATATCTACATGTAATTTACTATTTTTAAAATTGTTTAAAAAAACGTACTCTATAAAAGTCATTCCATAGTTAGACCACATACTATTTATAATTTTATTTTTTTCTTGTTTAGTATAAGTGTTTGGCAACTTCATTAAGTTTTTATGAACTGTATTATTTGTCTTAATGATTGGGCCTACTTTTTTAAATAAGAAAGAAAAAAATTTTCTACTTAAAGCTAAACCAATAACTTTTGCTATTATAAAAAAAAAATATACAAAAATTGCTTCAATAAAATATTTTACCGACTTTATCATAAAAGGTTTAAAATCTGATTCATAAATCCATCCTTATTGTTTATTTCTAACTTAGTTTTAATGTAATTAATTTCTTTAAATCCATATCTTTTGATCCTAAAGTAATCTTTCTCAGTTGTTATTAATTCAAATTTATTTTTTATAGAATCTTTAACTAACTGTTCAATTTCAGCTTTACTAAATTCATAATGATCGGGGTAAGATATTTTTTTCTTAAGATCAAGTTTGTTTTCTGTTAATAATTGAAAAAAATTATCAGGATTTCCAATACCGGCGAAAGCAATAAGTTTTTTATTTTTAAATTCGTTAATATTAGTTGGTATATATCTTGAATAAAAAATTTTAATTTTATTTGTAATATTTAAAATTTTTTTTTCAAATTGCTTATTTCTATTTCCATTGATTATAATTATATGTGCTCTTTTTATAGAACTCATACTTTCTCTTAAGGGTCCTGAGGGCAAAGTCATTCCGTTACCAATTAATTGCTCGCTATTAAAACATAGTATATTTAAACTTTTTTTAATTGAAAAATCTTGGAATCCGTCGTCTAAAATAGCTATATCCAAATGTTTACCTTCTGCTTCTACTATGGCTTTGTATCTTTGTTTATCTAAAAATAGATTTTTAATTGAATTATTAATTAAAGCATGTTCATCAAAATGTTCACGATAATACTTTTTAACCACCGCAGGTTTTTTATTATGTTTGGTTAATTCCTGGGCAATTAAAATAGATAACGGTGTTTTTCCAGTTCCACCTAGATAAATATTTCCAACACAAACAATTGGAATTTTAAATGAATGCCCATAGGTAGTTCTTCTTTTTATGATAATTAATAATTGCAATATAAAAGAGATGGGAATCAACAAAAATGATACCAAATTATTTTTCTTTTGCCAAAATTTAGGTTTAGTAATTTTCATCTATTAGCTATTCTAATTACTTCATTATAAGTTTCATTTAAAATTTTTTCTCCCAAATTGTTTATGATTTCTATTTTTTCACTTTTAATTTCATATGATTTTTTCAGATCATCACTTATTTTTTCTGCCAAAATATTTTCATCATAAATAATTTCTGAAATTTTATGTTTTTGAAAAAGTTCATAAACTTCCTGAAAATTATATATATAAGGACCATGATAAATCTTACACCCTAGTTTTGCAGCTTCAATTGGATTTTGCCCACCAACAGACTGAAATTTTTTTATCATAGACTTTCCAATAAAAACACTTTTACAAATTGATAAATAATCTTGCATCACTCCATATGAATTTATAATAACAACCTCTTTATTATCCTCTATTAATTCACCTTCTGACAAAATTTGAGATTTTAAATTAAATTTTTTACATGATGATTGTATACTTTTAGCTCGATTAATATGTCTCGGAATAATTATTGTTATAATTTTGTCGTGGGTTTTTTTTATTTTTAAATGAGTATTTATACAAAAAAGATCTTCTTCTTTATGAGTGCTTACAGCACACCAAAATTTATGTCTAATTAGAATTTCTTTATTTTTAAAATTTAAGTCAGCTAAAACATTTTTAGAGGATAATTTTAAATTACCAAAATATTTTATATTTTTAACTTTAAACTTTTCAAGATAACCCCTTGACTCATTGCTGGATGGTAAACATAATTCAAAAGACTGAAAAATTTTTTCTGCTATTCTTGGTATTAGACTCCACCTTAAAAAAGTTTTTTTTGTTATTCTGCCATTAAGAAGAACTAATGGTATATTTCTTTTTTTAATTTCTAAGATAAAATTTGGCCAAATTTCAGAGTCAACGAATATTATTAAATTTGGAGACCAACATTCTAAAAATTTTTTTACAAGATTTAATTTATCAAATGGAAAAAATCTATGTATTATATTCTTTTCATTAGATAGTTCTTTTGTAATTAATTGAGCAGAGCTCAGCGTTACTGTAGTAACTAAAAATTCAAATTCATTTTTTTCATTTAATTTTTTAATTAATAAAATAACACTTTTAAGCTCACCAATACTAGCTGCATGAAACCAAATTAATTTTTTCTTATGATTTTTAATAATATTAAATGATGAGCTAAATAACTTTTCTTTAAATCTTTTTTTATCCTCTTTATTAAACCAAGTCCTAAAGAAAATTAAAATTACTATTAAAGGAAAAAAAATGTTAGTGAGATAACGGTAAATTAACAACATTTACTTTAGTTGGTTTTTATAAAGAGATTTATATTGTGAAGAATTATTTATGAGATATTCATGATCACCAGAACTAATTATTTTTCCATTTTCTAATAAAAATATCTTATCTGAATTATGAATTGTCGACATTCTATGTGCAATAACTATTGTAGTTCTTCCTTTTATCAAATTATTAATTGCATTTTGAACTACTCTTTCTGAATCGGTATCAAGGGAGGAGGTAGCTTCATCTAATAATATTATCGGAGATTTTTTAAGAATAGCACGGGCTATAGAAATCCTTTGTTTTTGTCCACCTGAGAGCCTAACTCCATTTTCTCCAACATTTGTATCGTATTTTTTTGGTAGTTTATCTATAAATTCATCTGCAGCAGCAAATTTACATGCCTCTTCGATATCTTCTTGTGAAGCCTCGCTATCAGCATATGCAATGTTATTTCTAATTGTATCATCAAACAAAGTAACATCTTGGCTCACTAAAGATATTTTACTTCTTAAAGATTTTAAGTTTATTTTTTTTGTATTCTGATTATCAATTTTAATTTCACCTTTTTGTGGATCATAAAATCTTGGTAGAAGATTAATTATAGTGCTTTTACCAGCTCCACTTCTGCCAACTAATGCAGTAATTTTTCCTCCCTCTATCTTAAAATCTACATTATCAATAGCTTTATCTTCTGTAGTTGCGTATTTAAAACTAACTTTTTCAAATAGTATATCGCAATTTTTTATTTTAAGATCCGGTAAGTGATCTTCATTTTTTATCTGTATTGGTTTATCAATTACATTGTATATTCTTTTTGCAGCTGCAGCACCTTGGTACGCAACCATATTAATCGTGGCAAGAGATCTAATTGGTTGATAGGCTAACATCATTGCCGCCAAAAAAGAGAAAAAATTATTAAGACCAAGCTCTCCTGAATTAATTAATTTTCCTGAAAAAAAAATAAAACCAGCTATCATAAGTCCAGTTAAAGCTTCCATTATTGGAGTAGCCCTTAACATGATGGCGGTAACTTTAATATTTTTATTTACTAAATCCGTGATTACATTATTAGCATTTTCTTTTTCACGATCCTCCTTCTGAAAAATTCTAATCATTCTTGAGCCTCTCAAAATATCATTGAAAAACACAGTCATATTTCCAGATAGCGCACTTGCTCGTGTTGTTGCTTTTCCAACTTGTTTCCCTAAATTTTTTGCAAATCCTCCTGCAAGAGGAATCATAAATATTGCAAACGAAGCTAGCTTCCAGTTTTGATGAAACATCAAAGAAACTAATAAAATAACTGAAAAAGAATCCTTCATTAAATTTAAAACTCCAGTGCTAACAAAGTGTGAGACTTGACCGGCATCGAACTGTATGTTTGAAAGATATCTACCTGAATGCCTAGCATCTAAAGTTTGAACATCTGAAAATAAAATTGATTGTGCAATTTTTTTTTGCAACTCTCCTGCAATTCTTTGACCTACAATATTGATATTTATTCTTGCAAAATATAAAGATAAACCTTTTAATGCAAACACTACTACTATTGCAATTGGTATCAACCACGCTAAAGTTTGATTTTTATCAATAAATATTTTTTTTACCGCAGGATCAAGCAACCAAGCAATCGAAGAAGTTGTTGCCGCAATACATATTGATAAAAATAAACATAAAATTATTCTCTTTAAATGAAATTGAATATGTTCTTTATAAAGTCTTTTTACGATACTTTTTAATTCTTGAAATTCCATAGTTTAAAAGAAAAGGATTGTTATAAACATAAAAATACCTGAGAAGTTATTTATTTTAAAAGCTTTAAGACAATTTATGGGATTGTTATTAAAAATTTTTATCTGATAAATTAAACTTAGAGAGAACATAAAAATAAAAAAAGACGATAAATTAATTCCTAAATTTTTTTTGAATACATATATTATTAATAAAAGGGTAATTAGATAACATGTTCCAACGAAAACTTTAATATTTCCTTTAAATTTAATAGCAGTTGATTTAACACCTATTATTTCATCATCTGCTATGTCTTGTACTCCATAAATGGTGTCATAACCCAATGTCCAAAATATGGCTGATATATAAAGTAGAATAATTTCAACAGATATCTGGTCTAAAATTGAAGTATATGCCATCACGATACCCCAGTTAAAAGTTAAACCTAAAAATAGCTGAGGCCAATAGGTTATTCTTTTCATATAAGGGTAAGAAAAAGCTAATATCATAGAACTCAAACCAAGACATATTGTCTTAAGATTGAACTGAATTAATATTAAAAAAGATATTAAGCAAAGTATAAGAACATAGATCAATGATTGTTTGACAGAAATTTTACCACTAGCAATCGGTCTTTGTTTTGTTCTTTGCACTTTTTTATCAAAATCTCTGTCAACAATATCATTAAATACACAGCCAGCGCTCCTCATTAAAACTGAACCTAAAAAGAACAACAATAAATAGTATAAAAAAATATTTAAATTTTGATCAAAATTATAAGCATAGGAAAGCCCCCATGCACAAGGCCAAAATAAAAGCATAACACCTATAGGTTTGTTCAATCTTGTTAATTCTATAAAATTTTTAAAATGATACATGAAATATGACTTGTAAATATCAAACACTATCTACATAATCAATTTGATTCGATATGGATATAGATTATACAGTTGCAGCTTTAATGTTTCCAGCTATACCGCTAATGATGACCATGTATAGCAACAGGTACCACACTTTAAGTGCATTAATTAGAAAGTTGCACGACCAATATACTTTTGACAAACGCACACCCCCTGAATGGGAAAATCAACTACATGTTTTAAACAATAGAACAAATTTATTGAAATATACTATGGGATTTGCTGCTTTTGGTTTTCTTTTAAATATGTCAACAGTTTTAATGTTGTATTTAGATAGCGTTCACTTAGCTAGAATAATTTTTGCAGGATGTTGTTTGTGTATGATTGTTTCAATTTTTTTATTTCTTCAAGAAATAAGACTTTCTAATAAAGCGCTTAAATATCACTTAAGTGATATGGACTCTATGAAAAAAGATTTATAGTTTTATTTATTATCTAAGAGATTTTTTTTAAATAATGATATTCCACTATTTATTTTGTGATCGTAAGATTCTTTAAAAGTGCTTAATTGCCAACCTTCCATTCTTAAAGTTATTGTATTTAAATTTTTAAATTTCCATTCATCATTTGTATTTTCATCTTTCCATAATTTTTTTTCTTCATTTGTACGTGCACAACCATAACAGTAGCCTGTTATAGGGTCTGTCTTACAAATACTTATACACGGAGAAATAATTTTGTTACTCATCAGGGAACTAAAATAGCAGGACCAGTCAGTTTTCTTGCTTCTAAATCTTCATGCGCTTGTTTTGCATCAGCTAACTTATATTCTTTAGAAATCGTAATTTTAATTTTTCCAAATTTAACTTTTTCAAAAACTGCATCCGCTCCAGCTTGAAGTTCTTTTCTATTTGTAAAATATTGGCCAATTGAAGGTCTTGTTAAATATAAACCTTTAGGTTGAATATCTTTTGGAACATTTACTGGATCTAATGGTCCAGATGCATTTCCAAAACTTACCATCATTCCTCTTGTTTTAAGACAAGCCAACGATCCTTTAAATGTATTTTTTCCAACACCATCAAATACAGCTGGCACTCCATCATTATTAGTAATCTCCATAACTTTTTTAGCAAAATCATTTTTTGTATAATTTATGACATGGGCGTAACCATTTTCTTCTGCAATCTTAATTTTTTCATCTGAACCCACTGTTCCAATTACTTTCGCACCAATACTATTTGCCCACTGAGCAAATATTTGACCAACTCCGCCCGCTGCAGCATGAAATAAAACTGTTTCTCCTGCTTTAAGAATATATGTTTTACAAATTAAATAATTAACCGTTAAGCCTTTAGTCATTAAAGTAGCAGCTTGTTTGTATGAAATTCCATCTGGTACTTTTACAGCTATTTTAGTAGGAATAATTCTTTGATGTGAATATGCTCCCAAAGGTATTGAAGCATATGCAATATTATCACCTTTATTAAATTCTTTTACATTTGAACCAACCTCATCAACTTTACCGGCAGCTTCTAAACCAATTCCGCTTGGAAGTTTGAGAGGGTATAAACCTGATCTGTGATAGGTATCTATGTAATTTAATCCAATCGCATGGTTTGTAACTTTAATTTCATCTGGACCTGGAGAGCCTACATTTACATCTTGAAGTTCTAATACTTCAGGCCCACCATTTTTTGTAATAATTATCGATTTTGGCATTTTTTTAAGAAACGTACTTTAACTTTTAGTATTTAGCAAATGTTCCATTATTGTAGTCTTGAATAGCTTGAAGAATTTCAGCTTTTGTATTCATAACGAATGGTCCACCTCTCGCTATTGGCTCACCTATAGGCTTACCTGCAATAAATAAAAATTCAGAAGTTTTATTAGCTTTTGTAATTAATTTACTACCTCTCTCTAACAATATTAAATTTGAGTTTCCTGTTTTTTCATGACCTTGATCACCAATTTTTAATTCACCTTTTAACAAATATATAAAACTATTATGACCTTCAGGTACCTCACAACTAAACTCTTTTCCTTCATTTAATACTATGTGAAAATACGTTGGTTCAACGTTGTGATTTTTTTCAGGACCCTCAGCTTTTTCATATTTACCCGCAATTACTTTCACTATCTTTTCACTATCTTTATGAGCTCCTAATTCATTACCTTTAATATAAAGATACTCAGGTTTATTCTTTTTTAATTTAGCAGGCATATTAACCCAAAGTTGAAAGCCTAATAATTTTCCATTAGCCATAGCTGGCATTTCAGAGTGTATAATTCCTCTTCCAGTTTTCATCCACTGAACATCACCAGATGACATTATTCCCTTAGCTCCAGTGCTGTCTTCGTGTTCAAAATCACCTTTAAGCATGTAAGTTACTGTCTCTATTCCTCGATGAGGATGAGGAGGAAATCCTGCTATATAATCATCTTTGTTTTCTGAACCAAACTCATCCAACATTAAAAAAGGATCAATGTAATCTGCTTCAGGTGTTCCAATACTTCTTTTTAATTTAACACCAGCACCGTCTGATGTTTCAATCGCTTGTATTATCTTTTTAACTTCAATATTTTTCATATTCTTTATTTAGCGTTATGTGATCCATCGCACATAGGTGGATCTTTAGTTAGTTTACAAGTACAGAAAAAAACTTTTTTAGATTGTTCTGCTTTATATGTTAGCGGTCCAAATTCTGATCCATTATGTGAACCATCACAGAAAGGTTGTTTTGAACTTTTTCCGCAAGTACACCAGTAATAAGATTTACCCTCTACTACATCAACACCGATTGGCGCATCTCCTGCTCTTTCTGGTTTAGCCATTTTAATTCTCCTATTTTTTATTTGCTTATATCTATCAGAATTAAATAATATCTAAAAGTTGTTTTAAATTTTTAATTTCATTCTTAGGCTTATAATCAAGATTATCAAAAATATTATTATTCCTATTCACCCAAATCGAGCTGTAACCATAATTTCCACCACCAGATACATCCCAGGTGTTTGCACTTAAAAATGCAACTTCTTCTTTTTGTATCTTATATTTTTTAATTGGCATGTCATAGACTTTTGAGTCTGGTTTATAAATTCCAACCTCTTCAATTGAAAAAATATCATCAAATATATTTTTTAAATTATTGCTTTCAATTAATTCAGTGAGTAGAGAAGGTGTTCCATTCGAAAGAATACCAAGTTTATAATTTTTTTCTTTTAGCGTTTTTAAAACATCAGGCACCTCTTTAAAGGGTGAGAGCACTTTATAAAGGTTTAGTAATTCATTTTTCATTGAAGTATCTATATCAAACTTTTTCATTGATTTATCCAAACTATCTTCTGTCACTTGCCAGAAGTCTTTATGTCTATTCATTAAACTTCTAAGCCAAGTATATTCTAGCTGTGTAGTTCTCCAATAATTAGCAAAACCTTCCCACTTACCACCAATTTTATCTTTACATTTTTCAGCTGCTGAATTGACATCAAAAAGAGTGCCATATGCATCAAAAATTATTGCTTTAATATTTTTCATAACTTAAATTATATTAATGAGTAATATTAGATTATTCCACCCAGAAAATATAATTGAAAATACAACAGGCTTATTATCCAAAGAACATACTCATTATGTTGCAAATGTAATGAGGTTGAAAAGAGGTTCCAATTTAAATTTCTTCAATAAGGATGGTGAGTGGTTAAGTGAGATAATTTTTTTAGAAAGAGATAGAATTGAAGTAAAATTTTTAAACAAGGTAAAAGAATCTTCTAAACTATCAAATATTGAGTTAGCTATTTGCCTGGTAAAAAAAAGTCCCATGGAAATAATTTTACAAAAAGCTACAGAACTTGGTGTGAGTAAAATAATACCAATAGTATCAGAAAGAACTGAAGTGAAAGAGATCAACTTTGAAAGAGCAAATAAAATTGTG
>Ga0209631_10002000_pt1 | contig 25002 bp, 25 predicted proteins | sample COG_08_FD_184752 | JGI IMG/M metagenome (GOLD analysis project Ga0209631, IMG submission 184752) | Pelagic Microbial community sample from North Sea - COGITO 998_met_08 (SPAdes) (version 2) | ecosystem: Environmental > Aquatic > Marine > Neritic zone/Coastal water | place: Helgoland, sampling... | reverse complement strand
AGCTTATACGCCTTTTCTCGCAGTACTATCGATCGTGTTCATTGTTGACTTTGTTCTCGCTGCAAAAAAAGATGCGATCCTTGAAATAGGCACACCGTTAATCGTCGCTGTTCTACTGTTACATTTTTTCGGGTTTTTGCTGGGATACATTTTGTCGCGCGGACTAAAATTGGAAGAGAGAGATGCGCAAACAATTTCCATCGAGGTAGGAATGCAGAACTCAGGACTGGCAACCGAGCTTGCAAGAAGCAATTTTTCAAACTATGCACTGGCAACCGTACCCGGAGCCATTTCAGCACTCACCCATTGCATTTTGGGCAGCATCGGCGCTGGCTTATGTCGAACCAAAAATCAAAAAGGTTAATTGATCAGGATCGACTCCACTTCAAATACCCAACCAATAGAAAACAGAGATGGAAAAGTTTTACTTAAAAATGAAAATAGGTTTTGTTTCCAAGCTGAATGAATGATGGGTATTTCAGGTTCCATTTCTCGTATCTTAAAACCAGCGTCTGTTAAAAATTTTCGTGCCGTCGCCAAAGTATAAAATCGGATATGGGTGCGATCGAGGATGCCTTCATCCGTATAATTCCAGTTACCTTTAAAAAGCCCAAGACGGTTCTCGAAATAAGCAACATTGGGAAGTGAAACCAAAACTTTTCCACCCGCATTCAAAAGATCTCGGCTTTGCCGCAACACCTTGCCAGCATCGCACAAGTGCTCAAGCACATCGGAAAAAACCACGGCATCATATTTTTCTTTTCCCAACCCCTCTTTTTCTACATCGCGTTCCTCCAGTAGCTTATAAAAATCTGCATTTTTATCAATACGATCAAGCTTCTGATCCCATCCCGTCACAGTGCAATTTTTCTCCTTTAAAGAACAGCCTAAATCACCGCCACCGCAACCAACATCGAAGACTCGGCTCGAAGGTAAAACTCGCTTTGCAATTTGCTGATATTTAGTCATTTCAAAACATATCCCAAGTGAGAACCTGTTCTGCACAGATATCATTCTTACAGGATTTACCAAGGACACTATTTAACTCTGCTGGTGGGATGCCCGTACCCGGACGTTTGCAGGAAATCATTTCTGCAGTCAATGGTGTGCCCGCACTAATATCGATGCGCGTTACCAGACTTCGACGAGCCGACTGCTTTACAGGAATTTCCGATGGCTGGATTTGTTTTTTATCATCACCCAATATGCGGTTAACATTAATCAGTTCGGTTTTTAATTTTTTTAACTCTTGCGGCTCTATGGAAATTAACTGATCGACCCCTGGCAGTTTGCGATCCACTGTAAAATGTTTTTCAATGAACACCGCCCCTAAAGAAGCGGCAACAACGGCAGACAAATTATCTATCGTATGATCTGACAACCCCACTGGAACGTCGAATCTAGACCGCAATGTTTTGATGCAATGGAGATTCATCTCTTCATATTGCGAAGGATAATTGGACACACAGTGGAGAAGAATTATCGGGCACTTAGGCTGTAAGATTTTAAGTGCTCGAGAAATTTCTTCTTCATTTCCCATCCCTGTCGAAAGCACAACGGGTAGACCGGTTTCAGCGATCTTTTTGAGAAAAGGCAAATAGGTAAGATCAGGAGACGCAATTTTAATCGCTGGAGTCCCTAACTCTACCAACATCTCCAGTGAGGCTTCATCAAAAGGTGTCGAGAATAAGGGAATATTTATTTTTTTTGCGTGCGTAAAAAGAATTTCGTAATCGGATCGGGTAAGCTCATATCTCTGGAAGAATTCGTAAAAGGGAATTTCATTCCCGGGTTTGTCCGGGTCATCGGCCATCAGACTATTTGAAATCATCTCTTTTGCGATAAAGGTTTGCAGCTTGACCGCATTGGCTCCATTTTCGGCAGCGGACTCTATCATCCTTTTTGCCAACTCGACATCTCCGTTATGGTTGAATCCTACTTCCGCAACGATAAAAGCCGGTTGTCCCTGCCCCAGAAGTTTGCCGCAAAATTCAAAATTTTTAATGCTCATTTAAACCTGTCTCAAAATAAATAACTTCATAAATGCTTAACGGAAAATTTTAAAAAAATCTAAACTCGGGTAAACCCATTCATCCAGGCTGGCAAATCAGGATGAATGCCTTTCAACACCTCTGACTGTTCACGAGTAAAGGGTTTCAAAACGGCCAAAAGCATGGCAAAGGATAATAGATAAACCAAAGCCCCAATAAAAATATTATCCCAAACCAAAAGGGTGGTCGCCAGTGCTGGAACTACCGCCGCTAGGGAAAACAAAAGGCATTTTCCAAGAACCGGTAGAACGGGCATAACATCTAACTGCCTTTGAATAACATAAAGCTGTCTGAGAACCATATAGACCATGGAGATTCCAGTCGCAGTCAGCGCACCTATCTCCTGATAAAGAGGAATCAAAACCAGGTTCAATAAAATGTTAAGCAAACTGCTTTCGACATTTGACCAAATGACCGTATTTCTTCGCTCAAGTATAAACAAGGTAGAAGTGACAAAGTCCAATCCCAGTATGGTGGCCGCCCCAAGAAAAAGAATATAAAAAGACAACAGCGCACCCGCCTCTTTGAATTGCTCTCCATACACCATTTGAATTAAAGGTTCGGCATTAAAAAATGCAAACACAAAAATGGGGACGGTAAGAAAACTTGCGAACCCTACTATCTGGCACCAAATTTTGCTCATTCCTTTTTCAGAATCCCGCGCATAGGTTTCAGTCAAAATAGAGAAGGCCATCGGCCCCACCCCCATCATCACAAACGCCAGCATTCCTCCGAGTCCAGTAGCCAAATGATAAAACCCGATTTTCTCCTGAGCCACCTGAAAATAATTCATCAACAGGACGTCGCTTTGCGTTATCAATCCAAAACTGAATAACGTGATCATATAAGATGCCCATGCCAGAGATGGCAGCTCTTTCAAATCGGGGGCCTCGGTCGCTCCCTTCAGATCATGGGATACCAGCGCCATATAAACCAGAATATTGATTGTAGTAGCAATAATATAGGCGTAGAGAATGCCATAGATCCCATAATCCAAAACAATGAACAGTCCCAGAAAAGCCAGATTCAAAAATGCACATCCGGTTTCAGTCATCGATACGGTTTTGTATTGCAACCGCGTCATAAAAAGAGTGCTTAAAAGTGAATTTAGGGAAATGATAAAAAAATAGAGAATGAGAACCAGACGATACTCCATCAAATGCGGAGTTCCCATAAAATCCATGTAGTAATGAAGACAAACATAAATCAAGGCACAGAAAAATATAGAACTGGCACCGCGTATTGCCAGCAATCTCTGAATCAGATATCTTGCCTGTCGACCGCTGGGATCGAGAACGTTTAATTCAGGAATCTTTTTGTTTATGAGGGTTTCTAGTCCGAACTGATTGAGCAGCCGAACAAAAGTGGGGATAACCAGAAGAGTCGCATATACTCCCAGCCTCTCTTTGCCAAGGTAACGGGCAAGAAGAACCGAAATGCCAAATAGAAGGACCTGTACGCATATTTTACCGAGAACGTTCCAGGAAATATTAGATATGAATCGCTGAAAGGAAGACAAATGCGGTTACTCCAGATAGGGCGAGAACCCCAAAAATGATTCGAGCCCAGACCCGGTTTTAAAACATTACACGTTCTCGACGGCTTATTATACACTAGGCTTTACAATTATTTTTAACCTCAAAAAGGAGAAAGACCCTTGCAGTATAAAGTACTTGTAGCAGCAGAGTTTAAAGGCCTAAACGAAGATTCACTTGCCGAGGCCATTGGCAGACTGGAAGAACATGGGATGGAAAGAATCCCAACATTAAGCTCTACCTGGGAATTCTCTTGCGAAGCAGAAGATGAAACCGATGCCAAAGACAATGCCATACAGGCGTTTATCAATGTTGTTCGCACTCACCCCTGTGAGTTGGGGTTAGTCGTACAAGCAGGGACCTCTCAAATTTTGCGACGTAAGAAGAAATTCGAGCCCTGAAAACAGCCCCTGTGGTATCATGGTTATTGATTCAAACAATACGAGAACAGCGGAGCTTTGTATAATCCCGATGGAATCAGGATGACAACCTAAAGCCCCGTTACCTTAATGCTGAGCTTGCCGAAGCATCTCGTCTTCTCGTTTTGACATATGCAAAGCTCTCCCTTCACAGGGACTTGTTACTATAATTCGACACTCAAAATGCCTTTGGGAGAAAAACCTTGAATATTATATTGAACAGTTATTGCAACCTAACCTGCAATTACTGCTTTGCAGACGAATACATGGAAGAAACGGTAAAGACACCGGGGAAATCCATGGAATACGATTATTTCCTCAACGATTTTCTACCAAAAATCAAGAATACGCCGATCATCAACTTCATGGGTGGCGAGCCGACCTTGCACCCCAAGTTTACGGATATTTTTCGCAACACTTATGATGATATTTTACCCTACTCACATCTCAGTGTATTTACCAATGGGCTGATGCCAGATAAAGCTTTAGACCTGATGCTCGAAATGGCGGGTACAAATGGAGCAAGAACTAAAAATGTCGTTTTCGCTATTCTCTTAAACTGGCAGACCATGGAGAATATTTCAGAAAAAAATCACGAGCGCTGTAAAGAGGTAGCAGAAAAAATGTTACGCACAAACGGTTACAGTGTCACTTTCAGCCTAAACCTATACTCAAAAGATCAGAACCTGGAAAAGCAGTGCGAAGAGATCGATGCCATCTACCAGAAGGTCGGACTGCCCAAAGACAAGCTATACAAAATTCGCGTCAGCCCTGCGTTTCCAATCATCGGTGGCGAATCAAACGTTTACCTACCCATTCGCGACTACCCAAAAGTTGGCAGGCAAATGCTAAAAATTCTGCAACGCTTTCCACAAATGTGTTTTCGGTTTGACTGCTCGTTCCCGCCTTGTTTTCTGGATGAAATTGAGGAGGATCAATTCTCGCTTACCGATCGATTTTTTTTCCATGGCAACAAACAACTGCCGCCGACAGAGGAATGGAAAAACAACGATTATTATTTTGGTTGCGCAGATGGCAGCCCGATGGATATCGACTCAAAAGGCGATTGCTTCAACTGTTTTCCGTTCCACAATTTAAAACTGGGCAATGTTTCGGATTTTAAGGAAGTGAACTCCATCGCTATGGCGCAAATGGGGTCCAAATTTTTGAACACCGTGTTCGAAAAGACCGAGGCCAAAGAGCCCTGTAGATCCTGCCCTCACTATATGGTGCGATGCACAAGCGGATGTTTTGCCTACAACTTCATCGAAGAAGAAGAACTTGCAGCAGTGACTAAAGAACCCGATTCAGCTTGATCTCCTGACAAATGATGCCAATGTGGAATCCTTCATAAGTTTCCACGGGACCAAACACCATCCCCTTTTTGAGGGACATATCTTCAAGTCCATCCATTATAAAATCATTGAGTTCGTCATTGTTTAAAGTTTTGAAACCACCACGAGGCTGCCGCGGATCATTCTTGTTCCAGCCTACTTCCAGCCAGCCCAGGTTTCCACCATCTTCTTTAGATTCAGAGCAAATGCTGTATTTTTCCGTTAACTTCATCAACATTTGCGTCCGTGCAGCTTGGTTGGGCAAGCTTTCAATTGTTTCTTTCAAAAGGTTGGCCACTTCTTCTTTCTCTACTAATATATGACGTACCTGTATCTGATGGGTCGCTCCCGCCATGATTCCCCCAAAAATTAAAAAATAAAAGAAGCCAATATAAAGGATTTGCTCCTCAATTACCACCCGCTAAAGCGGGAGGCGACGGACAAAAACTTTTTCCGGCTGACAAATAGTAAAATCAGCGTAACGCACCTTTTTCCAATTCTCTCTAGCCAAGCTTGATGAGGAAACGGATTTAGAGTATGTTACAAACGTATGACAAATGATGATTCTAAAATAGTACTCGCATCCCAGTCGCCAAGACGTGTGGAGCTTTTAAAAGAAATATCTTCTCAGTTCGAGGTGGCGCCCAGTTCCATCGAAGAAGTGCTGGACCCTGGATTACGTCCCGAAGAAAATGCCCAAAATTTAGCACGTGCAAAAGCCGAGTCTATTGCGCCCAGTTTCCCGGACTGTTGGGTCATTGGTGCGGACACTCTGGTAACACTGGATCATGAAATTTTTGGAAAACCTGAAGATAAAGAAGATGCTAAACGAATTCTCAAAAAGTTAAGTGGTAGGGAGCATACTGTCGTCACAGGAATATGTGTAGTGGGTCCCGAAAAATCGCTCGACAAAGCAGTGGTCTCTCAAATTAAAATCAAACCCCTGACTGATCAGGAAATCGAAGACTACATCGCCACCGGCGAACCGATGGACAAAGCCGGAGCCTATGCCATTCAGGGAAAAGGTAATTTTATGGTGCGCTCTTTTTCCGGTTCCAAAAACAACATCATCGGGCTTCCCTTGGACGAACTTAAAATCCTGCTAAAGAAAACCTACCACCCTACATACCGCGGTACGTACGGATCAAAATCTTTTTGACCTCTTCCAGGTTTTCAAAATAGACCTATCAGCTGCGGTGTTTCGCCACAGAAAGGTCTTGACAAATCAAGGGTTTTAGCATTTTTAAATCGCTTTGGCTCTCAAATTAACTTGCGCAAACTTGCGGATTATAATCTAATTTAACGAACGGATACTTTGCGAGCCGCCAAAAGAAAACGGCTTGCTCTTTTTTTACTCAGGTAGGAAAATGAACCAGCATCAAAATATTCACGAAATTCAGGGGCGTTGCGATAAATGCCAGGGACCGATCTTTTTGAATCGTTCAATGGACTGGTATGGCAATAGCATTGTAACGCTCAATTGCTGGAACGGCCATTACAAGTGGATCAACATAGAAAACCTGGATACCCGCGAAGACCTGGCACCCGAAACCAAACGCGACCTGGTAACTCATATAAGTTTCTTCAATTTGTAATGAGCCCATGTATTACCAAACTGAAATCTATTCTTCCCCTTCTTTTTCTAGCAGCATTCTCTTTTGTTTTTCCTGCTCAGGCTCAAGACAATCCGCCTGCCAACATGGTTTTAATTCCGCAGGGCTATTTTCAGATGGGAACTTCATCGGGCAATGACGATGAAAAACCCATGCACTTTGTCTATACCTCCGGCTTTTATATCGATAAGTACGAAGTCAGCAATCAGGATTATCAGGCTTTTATGGATGCCACCGATTACCCGGTTCCTATTTTCTGGGATGATCCACGATTCAATGATCCGGAGCAACCCGTTATCGGAGTAAGCTGGCACGATGCCATGTCTTACGCAAAATGGAAAGGCCGCCGTCTCCCCACCGAAGCCGAATGGGAAAAAGCCGCGCGTGGCAACGATGGTCGCCTGTGGCCATGGGGTAGAAAATTTGATAAAGGATTTTTCTTTTTCTTCGTGAACATTTTCGGCGAAAACGATAAATACGCACATACCGCGCCTGTCAATTATTACCACTCAGGTATCAGTCCATTTGGCTTGTACAACATGGCTGGCAACGTGTGGGAATGGTGCCTCGACTGGTACGACGAAAATTATTACCATGCCAGTCCTGAGATCAACCCCGAAGGTCCACAAGGTCCACTGAAGATGAAAGTTCTTCGAGGTGGTTCCTGGGTGAACAGCATCGAAGGTGTAAAAGTAGTAAAACGCGCTCGCAATTTTCCACATATCAAAAATGAAATTTACGGTTTTCGAACCGTGCTTCCCCTTCCGTGAGTCCGCCTGCAAAAAAGCTCGCAATTGTTTCCTGGTCTCTCTACGATTTTGCCAACACCATTTTTTCGATGAACGTGATCTCCCTCTACTTCGCGTTATGGGTGACAGTAGATCATGGCGGGCAGGATATTTTATACAGTTTTGCCCTTTCGCTTTCCATGCTGGCGGTAGCTGTCAGCGTGCCTGTATTAGGTGCCACCTCAGACACAACCGGAAAACGTCAGCGCCCGTTAGCATCGCTCACCCTTGTTTGTGTGATTTGCACGGCACTCATTGGTGGAACCCCTAATCTATGGGTAGGTTTGGTTTTATTTGTCATTGCCAATTATTGTTATCAGTCAGCACTGGTTTTTTATAACGGTATGTTGCCCTCCGTTTCACATGGCACTCATGTTGGTCTGGTTTCTGGCTATGGCGTTTCACTGGGTTACATGGGTTCCATAGCAGGGTTGTTGATGGTGAAACCGTTTGTTGAAGAAAGTGGTCGCTCGGCAGCATTTCTGCCAACCGCTGCGCTGGTTTTATTCTTTTCCCTACCCTGTTTTTTTTTCGTTAGAGACCCGGAAAAGAAATATTATCCTCCCGTTCAGATCACAAAAGTGTTTGCCACTCTTAAAGAAACGTTATCGCGCATAAAACATTACAAATCATTATTCCAATTCATCATCATTCATTTTCTTGTTCTCGATGCGGTGAACACCATCATCGCTTTTATGGCCGTTTACGCTACCAAAGTAATAGGATTCGATGGCAACGAAATCACACAATTCCTTATATCGTCGACGGTGGGCGCAATGATAGGCGCTATTATTATCGGATTTCTTGTAAAGCATAAAGGCAGTATCTGGGCTTACTGGCTGGTCCTGTGGCTATGGATTGCGGCTCTTTCTCTAGCCGCTGTTAGCCAAAGCACAACCCTGTTCTGGTGTGTCGGCCCATTGGCAGGAATGGGGATGGGAGGCGTCTGGGTCGTCAGCCGAGCTATTCTAGTCGAATTATCTCCGCCCGAAAAACTGGGAGAGTTTTTTGGGTTCTATAGTTTAGCCGGGAAAACCGCTTCTATTTTTGGTCCCCTGCTTTGGGGTAGTGTTGTCTGGGTTCTGGATGACACTCAAACTTTGAAGTACCGTGCAGCAGTCACCTTGCTTCTTTGCATCGTCATCGCCGCGGCTTTCCTGTTCCGAAACTTCAGCCTCAATATTTCACAAGCAAACAATTCAATTGACATCCCCCCTACGAATGATAAATTTTAAACAAGTATAAAATTCCCTAAACTGTTGAAAGGCCCTCTCAATGAAAAGGTTCATTCCTTTACTTTTTGTATTCAGCGTTTTCTTTAGTAATCCAACCTCTTTGATTTGGGCGCACTCGGGACATAAGCACGACGCTCTCAAAGTCAAACTACCCGAAATCGTGGCAAAAGTGAATGGCCACGATATAAAAAGAGACCTCATAACCCGTGAACTAAAAAAAGCCGTTGAACAATATAAAAAACGTGGGATGGCTCTGACTGGCGACCAGGAAAAATCTGCTGCAAAATCACTCATTGAAGATGAAATTGGTCGTACTTTACTGGTACTCAAGGCAAAAGATTCGGGAGCCAAGGTTTCTGAAAAAATGTTATCGGCAAGACTGAAAGAAGTTAAATCCAAATTCAAATCCGATTCCATCTTCGAGCATCGCCTCGCCGACCGGGGTATGACAGTCGACCAATATAGGCATGAGTTGGAAATCGACATGTATATGGATCAAATCATTAAGAAAGAAATCGAACCGAAGATTAAAATTGCTGAAAAGGATTCCCAAGATTATTACAACAAAAACAAGAAAAAGTTTGAAAGCCCGGAAAAAATTCGTGCCAGCGTCATGCTTCTAAATTTCAGCCCTTCAGAAGGAAAAGCCGGAGAACAGGCTGTTCTCAAAAAATTCGAATCGATTCTGGATCAGGTTAAAAACGGTACAGGCTTCGATGATATGGCAAAAAAACATTCACAAGATAGTCTGGCGTCAAAGGGAGGGGATTTAGGGTTTTTCACACGCAAGCAAATGCTTCCAGCATTCAGCGACCGTGCCTTTAAAATGAAAGTCGGAGAAATCAGCGAAATATTCCGTACAGGACACGGTTTCCACGTCCTCAAAGTCACTGATAAAAAACCCGGTGGACTCAGTCCCTTCGAAGCAGAAAAAGCTAAAATCGAAAAATTCCTGACCAACAAAAAAGTTTCTCAAGCCACCCGCGACTACATCGAAATGCTTAAAAAACAAGCCAAAATCAAAACCTACTTCTAGGCGCGGCTATCCGCCGCTGGGAATAGGTCGATTCTCGTCAAGCTAATAATAACGATGAGCCTTTAACGATAGGTTTCCTGATGTTTCCCAACCCCTTCCAAGGGAGCCCCTTTCCAGAAGTTAACAGGGGATAGTTTCTCAGTAAAAAGACCTGACCTATAGGCCCCACGCCGAGTGGGTTGGTGGTAAAAATCTTGATTTTATGTTAGTCTTGTGCGCTTTAATATTCCCCCAAAACAACTATTTTTGATTGAGAGACTAGTGATATGAAAATTGGAGTTCCTAAAGAAATCCATGCGGGTGAAAAACGGGTGGCAACGACTCCCGAGGTCATTGGGCACCTTAAAAAACTCGGATTCGAAGTTCTTGTTGAAGCAGGTGCCGGTGCCGGAGCTCATTTCTCGGATGCGGCGTACAGCGAAGCTGGAGCAACCGTAGTCGATAACGCTAAATCTGTGTGGAGTGACAGCGATATTGTTTTAAAAGTTCGCGGTCCTGAATTGAACGGCGAAGAGATAAACCTTCTTAAAGAAGGCCAGATTTTGATTTCGTTTCTCTGGCCGGCGCAAAACCCCGATCTACTAAAAAAATTAGCAGAAAAAAAAGTTACCGCAATGGCAATGGACATGGTGCCACGCATATCGCGTGCTCAGAAAATGGATGCCCTTAGTTCCATGGCAAATATTGCAGGTTACCGTGCCGTGGTGGAAGCCGCGCAAAATTTTGGTCGGTTTTTCACAGGCCAGATCACAGCAGCGGGCAAAGTTCCTCCTGCCAAGGTCATGGTCATCGGTGCCGGTGTCGCTGGTCTTGCCGCTATTGGAGCCGCAAAGAGTATGGGCGCGATTGTACGCGCATTCGATACTCGGCCGGAAGTTAAAGAACAAGTTGAAAGTATGGACGCAGAGTTTCTGGAGCTCGATTTTGAAGAAGAGGGTTCCGGCACTGGCGGTTATGCAAAAGTAATGAGTAAAGAATTCATCGAAGCAGAAATGAAACTCTTTGCCGAGCAAGCTGAGGAAGTCGACATCATTATTACCACTGCTTTGATTCCCGGCAAACCTGCTCCTGAATTAATTAAGGAAGAAATGGTTGTTTCCATGAAGGACGGTAGCGTCGTTGTCGATCTTGCCGCTGAGCAGGGAGGTAACTGCAAATTGTCTGAAGCGGGTAAAATCGTCAAGGTCCACGGTGTTTCTGTTATAGGATACACAGACTTACCAAGCCGCATGGCAACACAAGCCAGTCAACTATATGGCACGAATTTGCGCCATTTGTTGACAGACATGTGTAAAGAAAAAGATGGCAACGCCAAAGTCGATTTTGAAGATGAAGTCGTTCGCGGAGCCACGGCAGTGAAAGCAGGAGAAATAACTTTCCCGCCACCAGCCCCGAAACTTTCAGCTGCACCTTCCAAACCAGCAGAAAAACCCGTCGAAGTAAAATCTTCCGAAGAAGAAGAATCGTCGTTAATGGGGCCTCTCATCACGTTTGGTGTGGGTGCTTTAGGACTGTTTGGACTGGGAGCAATTGCACCCGCCTCGTTCATGGCACATTTCACGGTTTTTGTCTTGGCCTGTTTCGTTGGCTACATGGTTATCTGGAATGTTTCAGCAGCACTGCACACTCCACTTATGAGTGTGACCAATGCCATCAGTAGTATTATTGTTATCGGTGCTATTTTACAAATCAGTTCAGGGAATCAAACCATCATGTGGGTGGCGGGATTCGCAGTTTTGATTACATCTATTAATATCGTAGGCGGATTCGCGGTAACGCGCCGCATGCTTGAAATGTTTCGCAAATAGGAGGCGAGAAGATGAGTGAAGGAATCATAACCGCCTCTTATGTTGGGGCAACAATACTTTTTATTTTAGCATTAGGTGGATTGAGCAATCAGGAAACCGCTAGACGCGGCAACTTATATGGAATGATAGGTATGGCCGTTGCGTTGATCGCCACGATATCGGGGGTCACAGGTAATCTGGGAATCCTGATAGGAGGACTAGTTCTAGGTGGAACCATTGGCCTGATTCTGGCAAAGCGTGTGCAAATGACAGAAATGCCAGAGTTGGTTGCGATGTTGCACAGTCTCGTAGGGCTTGCAGCTGTATTGGTTGGGTTTGCAAATTTCATGGACCCTGAACGGTTGAGCCATTACAGCGGTATTGAATTAACCATTCACGATGTGGAAACCTATCTGGGTATTCTCATCGGTGCTGTTACCTTATCCGGTTCAGTCATTGCGTTTGGAAAATTGAGCGGGAAAATAGGTGGCAACCCCATGTTATTGCCAGCGCGACATTTTTTAAATCTGCTTCTACTGCTGGGCTCGATATATCTATGCGTTATCTTCGTTGAAGAATCAGCAGCTGGTGGTGGAACAATGCCATTGCTGATTATGACGGGCATTGCATTGTTGTTCGGAATTCATATGGTCATGGCAATCGGTGGCGCGGATATGCCCGTTGTTGTTTCCATGCTCAACAGTTATTCCGGTTGGGCCGCTTCGGCAACAGGATTCATGCTCAATAACGATCTGCTCATCGTAACCGGTGCGCTGGTGGGTAGTAGTGGTGCGATCTTGAGTTACATCATGTGTCGCGCCATGAACCGCAAGTTCATTGCTGTTATCGCAGGTGGATTTGGAACGACGAGTGGCGGCGGTGGCGGTGGTGACTCTGTAGAAGATCAGGGCGAAGTTGTCGAAGTGCATGCTCCAGAGGTCGCATCTTTATTGACCGATGCCAAAGAAGTTATGATCATTCCAGGTTATGGAATGGCTGTGGCGCAGGCTCAGCATATCGTAAATGAAATCACGAAAACGCTTCGATCTAAAAAGGTGAACGTGCGTTTCGGAATCCATCCTGTTGCTGGGCGAATGCCGGGACATATGAACGTTCTGCTGGCAGAAGCCAAAGTGCCTTACGATATCGTTTTTGAAATGGATGAGATCAATGATGACTTTCCGAAAATAGATGTTTCTATCGTTATCGGGGCGAACGACATTGTTAATCCATCTGCACAGACCGACCCAGATAGTCCGATCGCTGGCATGCCAGTTATGGAGCCGTGGTTAGGTGAGACGACGGTTGTTCTGAAACGCGGTATGGCAACTGGTTATGCAGGAGTACAAAACCCGCTGTTCTTTAAAGAAAATACCCGGATGCTGTTCGGCGATGCTAAAAAGAGCCTTGATGAGGTATTCAAAAACCTATAAATAAGTTCTTAGAAACCCTCTCGGCCTTCCTGATAAAGGGGACTGAGGGGGTTTTCTTTTTTGGAAAACTCTAATTCCGCATCAGCATGATACCTGCTAATAAAAAAGAAATTTATTTAGGAATGGCGCTGATCGGAACAACGGGAATTCTGATCGGATTGGTAATAGATAGCCCATTACTAATGACCATCGCTGGATTCTTAGGAACAGTGGTTGGCGGCTTTGTCGGCTGGCTGGGCGGTCGGCGATTTATGGTGATTATTTGCCTGGGCGTATTGATAGGTGCTTATTTAGGTTACCGAACAGGGGATCTCGATATTCTAATCATCGCTGCCGGCACAGGCGGTGCGATTGCAGGATTCATGGGCGCACAAATCGAATCGTTCTTCAGCCGTTAGCTGAGAGGCAACTGCTATTTTTTACCAGCCGTATGCTGGTCGCTCCATATGTAATTAACGCGGCCAAAATCAAACATAATGTTCTGGTCCCAGACTTGCTCCATGTCTTTTACGATCTGGTTATATTTCCACACTTCTTTTTCTTGAACCTGACTTTTACTATCCGGCTCTCCCAGAATGTTCAAAATTTCTTCTTTCCTGCGATTCATAAACGTCGACTCAAATTCAATTACCGTATAAATCTTTGTTTCTGCTTGAGTGACAGAGTTTTTTTTAGGGCTAGCTTCAAGAAAATTGGGGGCAAAAAAAGCTAACAGAAATATTAACCCGAATATTACTTGAAATTGTAAGAGCGAAATGGATTTCATTTTTATAGAGTCCCTCTCATCCTAGCCTTCTCGCTCCAGGCGAGAGGGTTGGAGTGATGGGGATTTGATAATTTTTTTCATAAAAGTTTAGTTTCTGATTGAATTATGACTGAAATAGGAATTTTTATCTAGACATACATCTGGGCAACGTATTTACCATAACCGTTGTAAAGAAGCGTCTCCCGAACGGCTCCTGATCCAATCATCTTTTCGCGGTTTTGAGGCCAGCGCGGATGTGGAATGCGCGGATCAACATTGGCGGTGAAATCGTATTCGAGTCCCTGCAAAGTTGTCCAGAACGTAGCTGGTCGATAATCAACGAGTTCTATTTTTACGATAGACTTTATACTCTTAAATCCATACTTCCAGGGAACCGCTAACCGGAGAGGAGCGCCGTGTTGTTTCGATAGCGGGTGCCCGTAAACTCCTGTGACCATGAACGTGAGATCGTTCATGGCTTCTTCTATCGTCAGCCCTTCGGTGTAGGCCCAGGGCTCCCAAAAAGCCAGCTGTCCCTGCGCGGTGAAGGGCTGATAAAAGGTTTCCATTTTGACGTAGGTGGCGGATGATTTCGGGTCAACAAGTTTTAATAGTTCTTTAAATGGGAACCCTGTCCACGGCACCGCCATTGCCCATGCTTCCACACAGCGAAGACGATATAACCTTTCTTCTATCGGCATGGTCTTTAGCAGATCATCAATATCGAAAGTTTTCGGTTTGTTAACGAGTCCCCCTACTTCCACTGTCCATGGCCGTGTATTTAGTTTTTGCGCGTAATGGACGGGATCAATTTTGTCTGATCCGAATTCATAGAAATTATTATAAGTGCCCGAAATTTTTTCGTCCGTTAAGGGTCGATCGAGTTCAAACTCTGGACTGCGTTTGGCGGGATAATGAGTTTTTTCAGTTTCGTTCCACTTAATTTCCGGGAGAGTGTTTGGAACGGTAGAAGGACCACACCCATATAATGCGCCAACCGTTGCTAGGCTGGTCAAGGCAGTACCCTGGATGAATTCTCTCCGTCGCAAGTAAACAGACTCGGGGGTGGCGAGGTTTTCAGAAATCTGCCAGTCCTTTTTCTGAATAAAATTAGCCATTGGATTTAGTGAGCAACCCAGTCATCAATAGCTTGTAAGTATTCAGGCAATCCTTTTTGAATTGGCAGGGAAATAATTTCCGGAACATCGTAACTATGATTCTGTTTCACCCATCGCTCAAGGGCTTCATAACGATCTTGCCGGGTTTTGACGATCAACAGAATTTCATCGTCGACATGAATCTTCCCCTCCCATTGATAAGTCGACTGGATGCCTGGAAGGGTATTGACGCAGAAGGCTAACTTTTCTTCTACCAGTCCTCGGCTCAACTTATCTGCTTCCTCCTTGGACCCGGCGGTAATATAGATAATGCAATGCTCATTCATGCGAACTCCCTTCGTTAAAGCACAAATTTTAACAAGTAAAATCCTAACACGAGCAAAACAAAAAACACGATAGTGAACAAATTGAAGTACTTTTCAATCAATACCTTGATGGGCGGTCCAAATTTATAGATTAGGAATCCTACAAGAAAAAATCGTGCAGAGCGGCTGATCGCCGAAGCCGCAACAAAAGTTGGAAAATCGATTTTAAATGTCCCGGCGGCAAGAGTGAATATTTTATAAGGTAGCGGGGTGAAACCCGCTGCGACTACTGCCCAACCTTGGTGTTCGTTGTAGAGTCCGCCTATTTTATCGAACGTTTCCTGTAAATGATAGAAGCTCACAATACGCTGACCGACAAGATCCATAAATTGGTAGCCGATAAAATATCCAAACATTCCGCCGAGCACCGATGCAATGGAACAAAAAAGAGAGAACCGCATCCACAATGCAGGAACAGCAACGGTCATGGCGATCAACAAGATATCAGGAGGGATAGGGAAAAACGATGACTCTACAAAAGAGATGACGCAAAGAGCAGGCAGAGCATAAGGAGTTGCCGCCCAGTGCAAGACCCAGTCGTAGGCAGATCTGAATAATTTCATGTAAAGAGTTTTGGAGTAAAGGTTAAAGAAGGTTTAGAGGATCAACATCTATAGATAATTTTATTTTTCCGAAGACTTTGGGTTCGTTTAGCTCAGGACATTTTAGCAAAATGTTTTGTAATTGTTTCATATTTCCACTACGCAATATCAGGTGCCAGCGAAATTTATTTTGTATCCGGTAAAGTGCCGCCTTAGAAGGTCCAATCAATTCCACCGATTTTTCTCTGGAAACTAAACGCGAAAGAGATTGCCGGAGTTTCCCTATAGCATTTTGGCCCTGTGTTTCATTTTCGCAAACAACTTCTAAAGCAATTATTCTGGTATAGGGTGGGTAGTTCAATCGTTTTCGGAGTTTCAGCTCTTTATCGTGAAAAGCATTAACATCGTGTTCCATAACAAACTCAAACATATAGTGATCGGGATTATTAGTCTGGATGAATACTTTCCCCGGCACTTTGCCGCGCCCTGCCCTGCCTGCGACTTGCGTCATTAATTGAAATGCTCTTTCGCAAGAGCGGAAGTCGGGTATATTCAGAGCAACATCAGCCGCCACCACCCCTACCAATGTGACATTGGGGAAGTCGTGGCCTTTGGTAATCATTTGTGTGCCAATGAGAATATCAATCTCTCCTGAGTGCATATCTCGATGCATATTGGCAAATGCCGATTTGCTTTGTGTTGTATCTCTATCAAGACGGGTGACCTTTGCCTTGGGAAACAATTTCATTGTTTCCTCTTCCAACTTTTGAGTGCCAAACCCACTAAAGCGAATAACTTCGCTCTGGCATTCAATGCAATGCCCTGGCATACGGGTTGAAAAATTGCAGTAATGGCAGAGTAGACGGTCCTCACTTCCATGAAACGTCAAAGTGACGCTGCAATGATTACATTCAACAACGTATCCACAGTCGGGGCAATAAACAAATCGCGCGGTCCCACGCCTATTGAGGAACAGAAAAATTTGTTCTTTCCTTGAAAGTCGGTCGCGAATTGCGGCAATGAGTTGGCCTGAAAGGATGGAAAAGTTTTTAAACTCTTTTCGCTCTCTTCTCATATCGACCAAGCTGACAATTGGGAGCATACGGTCGCCCACCCGCTTTTCGAGAGAGAGATATTTATATTTATCAAGTTGAGTGTTGTGGATCGATTCCAAAGAAGGGGTAGCCGAACCCAGAAGAACCACAGCATTTTGTGATCGGGCGCGTATCACGGCTGTATCACGTGCATGATAACGGGGTGTGGAATCTTGCTTATAAGAACCGTCGTGCTCTTCATCAATGACAACGATTCCTAAATTTTCGAACGGTGCAAAAACAGCAGACCGGGCACCGACAGCAATAGAGACTTGCTTGTCATAGATTTTTTTCCATTCGATAAAACGTTCTTTCTGCGACAGTCCACTATGGAGTATCGCGACCCGGTCACCAAATCGTTGCCGAAATCGTTCCACTGTCTGCGGTGTCAGGGAAATTTCTGGAACCATCATGATCGCAGTTTTGCCCTGCTCAAGAACTTGTTGGATACAGCGGATATATATCTCTGTTTTCCCGCTCCCTGTAACACCATGCAGGAGAAAAGTTTGAAACTTCGAATCTCGAATAGCCCCATGAAGTTCCACAAATACTTTTTTTTGTTCCGGCGTGAATTTCAGAGAAGGCCCGATAGGCTGATTTGATGTGTCGACATGCGATGTTCTTTCGACTTTCTTCGAAAAGGTTTCAACGAGCCCTTTATCTTTTAAACTCCTAAGAGCCGCAGCACTTCCGTTGATCTGAATTTCTAAATCTATCGTGCCTATCTCCCCTTTTATCAACTGGTCATAAACCTGTTTCTGTTTGGGACTACGCTTAAGCAGTTGTTCTATTTCCTCGAGCTTCGGCAAATCTGGTTTCAGACGCGCGGTTTTAAGAAACTGATAACCGATCGTGCTTTTATGAATAGCTTCAGTGGACGTGAGCAATCCGTCCTGTTTTAAGCTCGCTAAGGAATGGGCGCTGAATTTTTTGCCCAGTCCTTTCTGGCATTGTTTGGAAGTGGCTTTGGGATGCTCGCCAATAAAATGTAAAAGGAGGGTGGCTGGTTTGGAAAAAGAACCATTCAATAGAGCATCGGCCCCCATTTCTGTCAGTGAAAACTCTTCACGACTTTCATCATCGTATCCAGCAGGGAGGGCGGCGCGAATTGCTTCCCCCCAGGCACATTGGTAATAACCGCTCATCCATTTTGTCAGAGCTAGAATTTCTTCGCCGACCACCGGTTTTGTATCCGGCAAATCGTTAATGGATTTCAGTTTGATATCCTTGTCCCATTTCGCGGTGAAAGCCACGACATAACCGGTGATTCTGCGTCTTCCAAAAGGAACAAACACACGCATGCCTACCTGAACTTTTCCAGTAAACTGAGGAGGGATTTTATAGGTAAAAACCTCTTTTATCGGCAGATTGAATGCCACCTCTGCATAAGGTTTTTCGAGGAAAGATTTCACATTAAATTCTTTAAGAAAGCGTTAGAATAGCTTTTCAGATTGTACAAGGCATAGAAGCTTTGAGCAATAGAATAGCCTTTAACCATTAAGGTAGAGGTTCTCCGCCACTCGGCGTGGGGCCAATGAACAAAATTTTTTAACTATTAGAAACCGTTGAAAGCGGGATAAAGCCAATTAAAATTACCTGCGGAGGTTCTCCGCTTGACACCTCATATGTTTTCCTCTAATCTCATTTTCTTCGTAAATAATTTCGGGTAATTCCTGTTTCTAAAAGAGGTGAATATATGAAAGTTGGAGATAAAATCAAATTTGATTTTGCGGGAAAGAAAAAAGAAGCTGTCGTCGACAAACTTTTTGCTAACAGCGTTTATCTGAAAGTAGACTTCGACAAAGACAAGCAGAAAACTGTCAAGCGCAAACTCAGTCAGGTTGATGGCGGAAAATCGAAGAAAAAATAGCCCGCTTCGTGGTTAGTAATTTTAGCAAATTAAAATAATAGACTGAGCAATTATTTTCAACAATTCTATAAGCGTAGAATTATTGTATCGCTCAAAAAAGAATAGACCTTTTGCCTGCGACGCTAGTCGCTATCGTCAAAAATGCCTTTGGCTAGACTTTTGCGGGCGGTGCGGGCTTCCTGATCGGCTCGAGTAATACCGCCATCGTAGTCATTATAATCCACAAAATTAAGAACAGGTTCCATTTCCGGGTGACGGTCTAGATAAAGTCGCGACATCATTTGCGTTGTACGCCGGTATTTTGGGTGTCCGGCTTTTTGGGTTCGCAGTTCGGCAAAGTGACCCAACTCTCGCAAATTCATCCCCATATTCCAACGGATAAAATGATTGAACAATGTTGCGTATTGCGACTCTTGCTCAAATCCCGCGCGTTTCAAGTCACGGTGCAGCGACTCCGTTCGCTCAAAACATTCCTGAACTTTTTCTGTCATGCCTACTTCTGCTATTTCTTCTGGCAGGGAGTATCCCAACTCAATCCCTAGGTTCTGCCTTTGCTGAGTGAGCATTCGATGGCGTTGCAAATCGCGGTACTCGGCGAACCCAGCGAGGATATCGTACTGGATAGGATAACCGTATTCCAAAGCTCGACCGGGCCTGTCGCGCTTACTCTTTCGCGAGCCAATATAAGCAGTAAAAATTTGTTTTTTCTTTTCATCCGGCAATTGTCGGATCACACTTCTTATCTGCTGAGTGGAGTGCTGCACATAAGGAAAAACCATATTAGCCAGTAAATTGATATGCTGGCTTTCTGCCTCATCTTCCAAAAAAACCACTTCCGCCGCAGTTTCTATGGGTAGCGAATCAAAAATTTCTTTGCAAAGCCCGCGCATAGCCTGATGGTTTTCTGCGTTGTAGGTATTTTTGTCAGCGCGTTTGATAAAAGTAGGAATTTGTGTGTTCAGCGCTTTTCGAATCGACTCCGCGAGCTGGTGGGCTTCGGATAAATCGTTCGTCATTAATTTGCTTATCAGGCCTGAATAAAATCTACCATTACCCACTAACCCGACATTTGCCTGAGTGCAAGCTGGAAGAATGCAACGGATGATATCGCATGTGGCACTACGGATGGTGAAGTTATAGGCAAGTCGATGCGCTTTGATTTCATTATCGTCTTGCAACTTTGACAACCCGGCTTTTTGAATTTGCTCATCACGCTCCACTTCAATCTCAAACGCTTCTTTCGTCAAACGTTTACGAAACAAGCCTTGCATAGGCTCGACCATTTCTGCATACGTTTCGAAGAGGAAATCCATATTAGCGGTAAACTTCTCACCCATCTCCGACTCACGAATATTATCTGGGCAGATGTATCTCCAGCGGTCATTCTTTTTAACATCATAAAGAACATAGCGGGTGGACTCTTCAATAGGGGAGCCGCCAATTCGGCAGTCTTCTATGACCTTGGTCATCAGGTTAGAAATTTCTTCAATGCATAAAGGGGCCACTGCCAGCTCCGCCACCGATTCATCGCCATACTTATTAACCACCCGGTCGACCATCTGCGATCCTTTAACATCATTGGGCGTGCCATCCGGATTCAAAAATTCGCGCACGATGGTCTCTTTGAATCCTGTTGGAGCGCGACTGTAACGAGCAAGTGCACCGCCAATCACTTCTGGATTCAAATTTTCAAGCGTGAACACACTCGCGTCAACATCAGAAAGGTAGGGCTTTAACAGCTCCCTCTCTTGATCGGTCAGTTCATCAGAGCGTTTTGGTTTATCTGTCATTATTTTTTAATCAATAAATTGTTTTGAGTCTTTGGCGCAACGAAAACCTGTGTCATTGAAACGCACATCCGGTAGACTCCATCTACGAAACGCACTGCGAAGTGAATCGGGGAAATTGATCCAGGACCCCCCACGAAGAACCTTAAATTTTCCATTTGCAGGTCCTTTGGGGTATTTTTTTGTGCCGACACTATAATAGGTACGCATATACCAATCGTCTACCCATTCCCAAACATTGCCGGCCGTATCGTGCAGCCCATAAATAGAAACACCTCTGGGATAGCTGCCAACACTGGTCATCGTTGCAATGCCTTTCCATTTTCTGTTATAAGTAGCCCGTCCCTTAGGAGACCCTTTCCCCCATGGATAAATGTTCCCGCTTGGTCCTCGCGCGGCTTTTTCCCATTCTGCTTCTGAAGGTAAGCGTTTGCCTTTCCACTTACAATAAGCAACCGCATCATACCAGTCAACCTGAGTGACAGGCTGATTGCGTATCAGCGTTGAAAACGAATTGCCTTTCCACAAATTCCCCTCCCAACAAGAATCGGTTGTGCATGTATCGTCCAAAGCGGGGCGGTGACCGGTGGCTGTTACAAATTCGAGATATTGTTTATTGGTGACCTCATAAATATCTATCCAGTAACTTTTTAATGTAACCAACTTCAAGGGAAATTCATCAGAAAACCACCACAGTTTACAGGCCCGGTCATATTTACGGCACAATTTTAATGTAGACTGATTCTCTTTAAAGTTGGACCCGCGAACAAATGTTCCTCCTTTAATCCATGCCATGTTTAAAAACTGCTCTGTATCCGCATTAGCCTCTTCGGGCTCAACCGTTTCAGAGAAAGCTGTGGAAAAAAAAATTCCACTGTCCAACAACAAGAATAAAAATATGAAAAAGTTTCTATAGAATGATTTGGGAATTAACAAGGGCTTGAATTGGGGATGGGAAATTATTGACTCTCTGTTCGTTTCATTGAGAAGCGGATTATTTCTTTACCGTGAATATAAAACAACGACAGGCCCAGAACCATGTTGATGGTGTATAACCATGTCAGTTGACTGTGAAAGCGGTCAAACTGAATCTGCAATTTCTGATCGGCAGGGTTAGCTTTCTTGAGCTTATCCATTGCATGCATTTCTGGTCGCAATACACTGCCAACATAAATAGCAAGGACTATCATAACTGCGAGGAAAACCTCTCGCGTATAACGACGTTTGGTCACGACTTCTGTCTCATAGCCCACTGAACTGTATTTTGCGGCGAGAAACTTAATAACCTCGGCAAGCACCATGATCGTTATGCAGGTATAAATGATATTGATGTTAAAAACATCCATGATCTTGTTCATTATTGTGCTGGCCACAAGCTTCTGATCTTTCAGGTTTATTCTCACCATAATCTCGACAAGAATACCTAGCAGAAACATGCCTGCAACCCAAAGGCTGAGAGAAAATAAATACAACCAATTTGATATAAATAATAAACGTTTCATTTTTATTTTTTTAACTGTAGAAATTATTACAACAAACTAATTCCCAAAATCCAAAGGTCTCGTTTTTTACTACCCTGACTCATTCAGGCGCCAGTTGGTTAGCGACTACCAGATACGCGTTTTCGCAAGGATTTAAAACTCTCCTTTATTTCTTTTTCTTCACGTGCTCTAGCTTGAATTATTTCGTCTGTGTCACCGCCGAACCAAGTTTTAACAGTTGTACCTACTCGTTCCCGGTTGATCGTGTTAAGAATGGACAAATAAATAATGCCGTAAAAAACAGCGATACCATAAAGAATATAAGGGACAAATGACCGCAGGCGTTGTTTTTCTTTTAGCGAGCGGTGACCCCATAATTTATACCATAAGCTTTCTTTCTTATCATCGCCCATAATATTTTTCAGAAAGTGCCCTTAAATATATATAAATAAAAAAAAATTATGAAATAAGCCAGATATTGGATCATAGCAGAATCCCAAAATCTTAACAACCTGGCGAGATATCGCCACAGGCAATCGTCGACCGACGAGCCGTCTAGGGCAAAATGTCCATGTCTATAAAGCGAATAAGTATCCCCTAAGCATTTAACTGTAGGTTAGCTAATATTGCCACCCACGCTAGTGGGTGTGGTATATTTCTAAATTTGAATCTCAAACAAATAATATCGTGATAGAAATCCAGCCCGTAAAAAAAGTTAGCGGTACAGTGACGGTGCCCGGCTCAAAGAGCTATACCAATCGTGCTTTATTGATCGCTGCCTTGGCAGACGGTGTCAGCCGCTTGGAAAAGCCTCTGGTGAGCGATGACACTAAATTCATGATCCGGGCTTTGAAAGGATTCGGCATTAAGGTTGAGGAGGAGCCTAACGCCTTCATCGTTTCAGGAAAAGCGGGAAAGCTGATAACCCCGGAGGAAGATATTTTTGTTGGCAATGCCGGAACAGCTATGCGATTCCTCACCACTTTTGCAGCTTTAGTAAAGGGTAAGGTCCACTTGGATGGAGATGAACGCATGCGGGAACGACCGCTTGCCGATCTACTTAAGTGTCTGGGGCAAATGGGGATCAAAGCCATTCCCGTATACCACAACGGGTGCCCTCCTATTGACATCGAAGGTCAAGGGGTTCCTGGCGGAGAGGTTACCCTGCTCGGAAACAAGAGCAGCCAATATCTCACCTCATTACTTTTGTCGGCACCTTATTTTAAAAACGATACAAGTATTATTATTGAAGGAGATCTCACATCAAAGTCTTACGCGGACATTACTTTAGATATCATGCAAACCTTCGGCGTTACTGCAAAAAATGACAACTACCAGAAATTTAGCGTTCAAGCAGGACAGGTATATAAACCACAAACCTATAAGGTCGAAGGCGATTGGTCGAGTGCCTCTTATTTCCTTGCTGCAGCTGCAGTCACGGAGGGCGACATCACTCTTTCTGGAGTAAACCCAGACAGTGTTCAAGGTGATGCGGAATTTCCTGCTGTACTGGAAAAAATGGGGTGCGAGGTTAAAAAAACTGCCGATTCGCTACAACTTATAGGAAACTCTTTGAATGGAATCACCATCAATATGAACAATATGCCTGATGCCGTGCAAACCCTTGCTGTAATTGCTCTATTCGCGAAAGGCAAAACGGTAATAGAGGGCATCGGCAATCTTAGAATAAAAGAAACCAACCGTATCGAAGCTTTGGCAAACGAGTTGGGTAGACTGGGCGCAGAAGTTGAAGCTGGAGAGGACTTCCTTATTGTAAAACCCGGCGAATACCAGAGAGCCGAAATCGAAACTTACAACGACCATCGCATGGCAATGAGTTTTGCCGTGGCGGGACTAAAAATACCAGGGGTAAAAATAAAAGATCCAAAATGCGTGGAAAAATCGTTCCCGGATTTTTTCTCTCATTGGACGCTGTGCAATTCCCAATAAGGCACTCTATTCCAAAACCGCCTTGTTACGGTTAGTGGTAAAAGGCAGCGCCATTATAAAATAGAGCAGCATACTTACCTCGGAATCATAAAAATTGGTTTCAAAAAACCCCGCCACTAAAAATCCTACAACTGCGGCCGCACTTCCCATTGCATCTCTTTTATAAGCATTATCCCCTTTCATTAAAATGAATCGCTGATACAACGTCATAAAATAAATCACCCAGATGGAAATCCAAGAGATCAGACCAAACAGCCCTGTATCAACGGCTAACTGGATAAAGTTACTATGCATCCCTCGCAATCTTTTAATAATACCTGTGGGATCTGGATAATCCTGATTTACAACATCAATACATTTAAACCCGCAACCTATCAAAGGATGATCATTAAAAACCAACCAGCCACCCTGCCAAAGTGCAACACGTCTTTTTAGATTTGCATCCTCCAAATTTGTCAGGCTATTTATTCTCGACTGAACAGATGCTGGAGAAATCGCAAAAATGGTTATCAATATTAAGGGAAGGAACCATAGTAAATTCTTTTTTCGAAACCAAATTAAAAATACACCTCCTGCCAAAACTCCCAGCCAAGCTTGCCTGGTAAAGGTAAAGAGGAGACAAACCGACATCATGGTAAAAGCAATATAAATCCATTTGTTTTCTTTGGGAGAAAAAATAAGTTTTCCGGAGGCAAGCAAAAGAGCCAGCATTAAAAGACCCGCATAGGTCATATAGACACTCATTGTGCCTTCCGCCCTCACACCAATGGTGATACCATTTTCCCAAGCGGCGTAAAAGCCCGTCAGAGTAGAAAGAGT
>Ga0209631_10001998_pt1 | contig 25025 bp, 29 predicted proteins | sample COG_08_FD_184752 | JGI IMG/M metagenome (GOLD analysis project Ga0209631, IMG submission 184752) | Pelagic Microbial community sample from North Sea - COGITO 998_met_08 (SPAdes) (version 2) | ecosystem: Environmental > Aquatic > Marine > Neritic zone/Coastal water | place: Helgoland, sampling... | reverse complement strand
GATTTCCCCAAGATGCGGTTTGTAAGGGGTGATTTGGAAGCTGAGGATTGGCAGCAAATGTTGTTGATGTCTGGATGTGATCACAATATTATTGCCAATAGTTCGTTTAGTTGGTGGTCGGCTTACTTAAATGAAAATCAAAATAAGGTGGTGTGTTATCCAGATAAGTGGTTTGGACCTGCTATGGGAAATAAGATATTGGGTGATCTTTTCCCAGCAAATTGGAACCGTGTTACCATTGAAAATGTGAATGGAAAAGCCAGCGGTTCAACGACATCCACATCCCCTTCTTTGAGTGCCGTATAAATACAAGTAAAATAATACAAGTAAAATAATATAAGTAAAATAATATAAGTAAAATAATACAAGTAAAATAATATAAATATTAATTACCATATTATTTTATAATGGAAAGCCATGAAAAGGTAGATAATCGTTATAATAATTTTAAACTATTCTGCAGCCAGATTAATAAAGCAAATATTCATGTTTTTAGAAGCGACCAATTTTTTAGAAGTATAGTTGAAAATGTAAATACTGAATATGGAAATAAATATTTTGATAATGTAGTTGAAAATTATAAAAATTATTTAGATTTAAATGATGTGGATTGGAGGGAATTGGAAAGTGTTATGAAATTGGGAAGTCCTTTGGTAATGGACAACTATGTTATAAATAACCAATCATATCAATTCTCTCCTACTGTTATGCGATATTTTCAGTTTACATTGGACATGTTTAAAAACATTAAAGAAAAAGGTAGTTTACATGAATTAAATGTAGTGGAGATTGGTGGGGGTTTTGGATGTCAGGCGGTATTGTTTTGCTACTTTGCTAAGTTTTTTGATATCAAAGTTAAAAGTTATACTATTGTGGATTTAAATGAAGTATGTAACTTGCAAAACCATTATGTAGAATCCGTTTCTAAAAAACTGTTTATTGCCGATAACATCATTAAATCAATTACCGCCGAACAATATAGTGAAAATTATAATCCAAATTATGTTATTAGTAATTATGCTCTGGGGGAATTAAATAGGTATTGGCAAAATTTCTATATTGATACTATTCTTAAAAAGGCAGAACATGGATATTTTTGCTGGAACTTTTCTCCCTCTAATCCCACAATTCATGATTATTTTAAGACAGTCGATGGATTGGTAAAAGAAGAGGAAAATCCACAAACAAACTGTCCACCTGTGAAATCGTATATTTTACGATACTAAATAAATGTTTTACTTTTAAAATAAAATATTAAATTCATTTTATTATACACTAATATAATGAAATTACTAATTGTCGATAATTTTCATCATAAAAATATGAAGGGATTGGAAATGGTGTGCCGTTATTTAAAATGGGATTGTGCTTATAAATATGGCAACATAATTGACATAGAAAAAGAGATACCAAATTATGATGTTATATATTTTCCAGTGAGACCATATGATGCTTCTCGTTTTCCAAATAAGCGTTTTATATTTGGACCACATTTCTCTGTATTTCCGGACAATCGATTGTTTGCAATAAATAATCGGTTTCAAAATGCTATTTACATACAACCAAGCGAATGGGCGGCAAAAACTTGGGTTGACATAATTGTATCTAATATAAATCAGGCGTGGATTGATATGACGGTTTTTCACATAGTGCCTATTAAACAATTTGCTTTTCCTGTAGATACAGAAAGGTTTTCTTGTGCAGATACACATCTCTCCCCTTTTTCAAAAACAAAGGTGTTTATTTACTTTAAATCACGAGATCCCAACGAGTTGAAATATGTAGAGAAAATGTTGTTAAAACTTAATAGTGAAAATGTGGTGGAATATAAGGTTTTTGATTATAGAAAACGATACAATGAAGAAGATTATTTATTGTGGTTAAAGCAAAGCAAGTATGGTATATGGGTGGGTTGTCATGAAAGTCAAGGGTTTGCATTAGAAGAAGCCTTATCATGCGATGTTCCATTATTGGTATGGAATGTTAAATCAATGAATCAAGAATATGGTTCGCGATATGCCGATATACCAGCGACTTCTATATCTTATTGGGATGAACGATGTGGAGAGTATTTCTATAAGGAATGTGAATTTGTGGAAAAGTATAATGAGTTTATAAGTAAATTATCTACTTATAAGCCTAGAGAATTTGTATTGGAGAATTTAAGTGTAGAAGTGTGTGGGGAGCGATTTGAAGGGTTAATAAATCTATAATAATTTAATTTACTTTTATTTAAAGCGATACATTAATATTAACTATATGACAAATATCTTAATAACTGGAGGTTGCGGATTTATCGGACATCATTTTGTTGAACATATACTCAATAATACGGAGTGGAATATTACAGTAATCGATAAATTAACGTATGCTAGTATGGGTTTCAAAAGACTAAATGATTATATTTTTCAAAATGCTATCAAAGAAAAAAAGCTTAAAATTATAACATGGGATTTATCTATTCCTTTTTCTGTTGGTTTAATAAAAGAATTAGGAGATATAAATATTATTGTGCATATGGCCGCCGAAACACATGTAGATAATAGTATTAAAACACCAGTTCCATTTGTTAAAAATAATATAATGTCTACATTGCATTTACTGGAATATTCAAGAAAATTAACTAATCTTAATACATTTTTTTATTTTAGTACAGATGAAGTATATGGACCAGCATTGGGAACAAAATTATATAAGGAAGATGAACGACATAATCCAACAAATCCTTACTCTGCTTCAAAATCAGGAGCAGAACAATTATGCGTAGCGTATCATAATACTTATAAAGTACCAATTATACGTATAAATGTAATGAACGCTTTCGGAGAAAAACAACATGTTGAAAAATTTATCCCCAAGGTAATAAAAAAAATATTAAATAATGAAACAGTAGAAATTCATAGTTATCCCGATAAAAAAAAATCTGGAACAAGATACTATATACATGCTAGAAATATAGCTGCTGGTGTTTTATTTTTATTGGATAAAGGAGTTGTTGGTGAAAGTTACAATTTAACTGGAGAAAAAGAAGTATCCAATCTGGAAATGGCACAAATAATTTCTGAAACAATGAATATGGAATTAAAATATAAAATGGTTGATTTTCATAGCGACCGTCCAGGACACGATTTACGATATGGATTAGATGGTAATAAAATGTTTAATATGGGTTGGAAATTACCTGTTAATTTTAAAGATAGTATCAAAAAAACCGTATTATGGACTATTGAAAATCAGGAATGGTTAGATGAATTATAAATATTTATACTATCATATAATATTTGCCAATCTCAAATTTTGTTTTGTTAGTTGCAGATATTTTATCAGTGTCTTTATATTTTGAATATGGTATTATTCTAAAATCTAAACTTACTCTTGTTATATTTTTTTATAAAAGACAAATATTCGTATAATATAGTATAATTTGTATCAAATAAGTTATAAAAATATTTAACAAAAGGACTGTTTCTATCAGTTTTACCAAATTGTATTGGAACATTATAAAAGTTTTTTTCATCTTCATTTAACTTGTTTGTATCCAAAAGTGAATGAATGTTTTCAAATTTATCTATCCCAAATTTTTTTTTCATAACTATGGAATAATACTGTTTTCAAGTTGTTATATTTTATTTTATAAACATTATGCATTTTATAAAATAATTATTAATTTATGTTTAAATTATACTAATTGTATTTCATTGTTTGCCTTATAATCTATTCTAATTAAACCCAAACATTTCAACCATTCATAATCAATATTTCTTTTATTAATAAAGTTATACAGATTTTTTTCCGACCCTATATTATTTTGTAAATTATATATTATATTATTTTTAGAATATTCTACATATTCTAGCATTAATTTTGATGATAAACAAAAAAACATATCATTATATAAATTAGGAGAAGCAGAAGAATATCTAAAATTATAATTATTAGTTAAATGAAGGAATTCTGGATTACAAATTAGAGCATCCTTTTTCATATCATTTACCTTCTCAAAAATCCAAGGATTAGTTACTAGTTTCCTTAATGTAAAATAAACCACTTTATCATAATCATTAAAATTTATTTTTTGTGATGTGTATATTAACTGATCTAGTTCTCCCATACCAATATTTTGAGTTCCTATATTTCGATCTAAACATAAAAATATAACTGTTTTTAATAAATTCTTCAATTGTTGACTTTTAATATCATCTATATTTTTTACAGTATTATCACATACAACTATTGTAAAATTTTCAGGAATCATTCGTTTTAATTGTTTTAGACAATAATAGTATTCATTTTCTCTAATATTATGAGAATAATATGGTATATGAAAAGCAGATGAACAAAATATAAAATTTTTCATTATGTTTAATATTTTGTTATAATTTTAAATAGGTTTTGAACATCTTGATTCTTTTTTCCTCTTTTTTACAACTATTATATTTTCATAGAATTGAATAAATTCTAACCATTTTTCATAATATGTTGATTTTACATTAGTTCCTTTATATGGTGGTACGTGGCATGAAATAGGGTCTCTAATACACCATAAATTTTGGTGGTCTATTAAATTTTTGAATTTTTCTATTGACGAATTAGGATTTTTATAACCACCGCCATAGTATGGCCAGTAAGATGTATGAATATCCTCTACTATATATAACCCTACATTATTAGCATTTAATGACTTAAATAATTCTTCAAATGTTGTAAATACATGATTATTATGATGACTACCGTCATCTATTATTATATCAAATTCTTTCTTAGACAGTTCTTCCAATATATCACGACTTACTTGAGAACCAATTATTATATTAATATTCTCTTCTTCATGTTTTTTACATTCTTCTTTTATATCTAATCCATAAATCTCACTATTAGGAAAATATTTTTTTAAAGCTCTTACACCTGAACCGATATCAACACCTATTTCTAAAATTTTATAAGATTTTTTCCTATCTATACCATTGTTAGAAAATATATTATCATAAATAGGGAAATAATCTCTATGTTTACTAGAATGTTCGGTATAAGAATTTGAAAATTGCATCATATAGTATAAAATATATAATATTTTTAAGTTATTAGTTTTTTTATATAAATTTTTAACTATTTAAATATAATTAAAGATATTATTTAATGGATATTAGAAAAAATACTTTACCTGTTTTATGCCCTAAAGGCGACGACTTAGATTGTAAATATGTAAATGAAGTTATTAAAAGTGGGTGGTGGATTAATGGTCCAAAGGTTAAAGAATTTGAAGACAAATTTGCAAAAATGGTAGGAAAAAAATATGCCATCGCCGTTACCAGTAACACGCATGGACTTGATCTAATTTTAAAAGCATATGATATATCTAATTGTGATGTATTAAGTCCCACTATGTCTTTTGCTACTACGACAGCGGTTCCTCAATGGAATAATTGTAATAACATTTTATGTGATGTTGACGAAACAAATATGAATATATGCCCTCAAGATGTTAGAAAAAAATTAACTAAAAACACAAAAGCGGTTATATGTGTTAATCTTGCTGGTATTTTAGCACCAGTTGAAGAAATTAGAACATTCTATAATGGTTTGATTATTGAAGATTGTGCGCACGCATGTTATACACCAGGTGCTGGATCAAAATCAGATATTGCTGTTTGGTCTTTTCAAGCGGTTAAAACAATGCCTACTGGTGATGGTGGTATGATTACAACTGATAATAAAGAAATTATGGAAAAAATTAGAAAATTATATTGGTTTGGTATTGAGTCTACATATAATAGAGTAAAAAAACATAAAGATTCCCCTGGAAGTAATTCAGTTTACAGATGGAAATATGATATTGATATATTAGGTTACAAATATTATATGATTGATTTAACTGCTGCTATAGGATTAGCTCAAATGGAAAAACTTGATAATACACTTAAAAGAAGACAATTTATACAAAAAAAATATAATGAGGCATTTAGTTTAAATAATGAAATAATAACGCCTTCATTTTCATATACCGTTCAACATTATGTTATTAAAGTATCTCCGGATAAAAGAGACGCTTTAATTGATTATTTGAAAGAAAAAAATATACATACATCAGTTCACTATAGACCATTACATCTTTTTACACAATTTAAAGATACAAGTAATTTCCCTGTTGCTGATAAAGAATGGTTGAAAATTATTACTCTTCCTGTTCATCTAAATATGACCGATCATGATATTGAATATGTAATATATTGGGTAAACAAATTTTTTAATTAAAATGAATAATTGGTAAACAAGAGTCCTTTTTAGAAATGATTAAGTCCTCGTTTTTTATATTCCAATCTACATTTAATGATAATGGATGTATACCACATTCACTATTTTTATTATATAAAGTATCCATTTTATATGATACAATTGTATTGTCTTTTAAAGAACTATAACCATGAGCAAAACCTTTAGGGATATATAATAATTCTTTATTTGATGAATTTAATTTAAATTCCCAAATTTTTCCATAAGTATTTCCGTTTCTTAAATCAACTAACACATCTTTTATTTCACCGTTTATAACTTGTAATAATTTTGACTGTGAATAAGGTTCTTTTTGATAATGGAAACCTCTAACAACATTTTTATTTGAAATACATGTGTTTTCTTGAACTATAGTAAAATAAATGTTGTTTTTTTCTAAAAACTCATTTCTATAAGATTCATAAAATTCTCCTCTATTATCCACATACTTATTTAATTTTATTATTATTGGAACATCCATATAGTAATATTATGAAATAATTACTATATTAAAATAAATATAAATTATATAATTATAATGAATACATTTTTAGCTGCTGGTGGAACTAAAGAACTTAAAAAAAAAGGAATTAATTTTGAAGATAAAAATTCAATGAGCGATTATTATATGCAATCTAGATATAAGGCTTTCACTACATGTTGTCATTTTATAAAAAAATATCCAGATATAAAATCTTGCTTAGATATAGCAACATCATCAGGACACTTTGTTTATGTAGCAAATGAAAATAATATAGACTGCCATGGATTTGATTTAGAATTTGATGAAACAAATAATCAAATTTTTGAATCAAAATTTCATAAAAAGGCATTGTTTCGTCATGATTTAAATAACCTATTAAATATCAAAAATAATTATGATATATATACTAATTTTCACTTAACACATATTTTTACATATCAATCATTTCTATATTTATTAAAAATATTAAGCAATAAAACTAAATATGCTTATTTACATATTAATAATAATATTATTGAAAATATAAAAAAACTACCATTTATAACTCCTATTGAAGTTATAGATAATGGTGTTCATGGTTCGTTCTTATTTTTAAAATTTAAAAATGAAATAACTAATATCCCTAAGATGATTTTTTACAGAATAGGAATGAAAATTTTTATAAAAAAATAAATATATTAATTATTATTTAAAACTAACATTTGTTTAATTTGTATAATGTCTATAAATCATATAATATCTGAATTAAAAAGTCATTTTGGAAATAGACCTGTTAAAGTAGCAGAATTAGGAATTTTAAGAGGTGAATCCATACCCATATTTTTAAAAAATTTAAATGTAATAGAATATAATGGCGTTGATTTGTTCGATTGTTATGAAGAAAACAAAGATGGATCATATCAATTAATGAAAAATCAAGGCTCTGGTATTTATAACATGTTGTCTTTAAAATATAAAAATCATTCAAATGTTAAATTCCACGTAGGTTTTACTAATAATGTTGTTAATAAATTTGAAAATGAATATTTTGATTTGATATTTATTGATGCTGGCCATGAATATCCACAAGTTTTTCAAGATATTAATCAATGGTTCCCTAAAATGAAGAATAACGGAATATTTTCAGGCGACGACTACTTTTACCCTCCTGTTAAAAAAGCGGTTCTTGAATTTTCAAATAAACATAATTTGAAATTAAATTATTCGAAACAAAAAAATCCAGATATAACAATGAACGATTATTGGAGTTGGTATGTTTTTACATAAATTTATAATAATATATGATTCTTATATAATTATAAATATACAATGTTTCTATCTCTATCCTTATTATAATTTAATAAATCCAATTGACTATAGTCATAATTCTTCAAACGATAATTAATCCAATTTTTAGCATAAGGTCTATCTTTATCTAGTAATCCCGCAATACCATCAATACCAGCGCCAACGTCCAAATATACCGCTTTTTTAAAACTAGGTAAATGGTGTATTAAACCGGATTTTACATGTCCTACACCATATAAGTATAGTCTTGTATTTGGATCTGCACGTTCTAATTGTGTTTTTACCATATTAATCGTATCAGTTAAATTATCACATGCAAATTTTTGAGGAATTTCAATATAATCAGTGAATTTTTCTAAACCTAAATAATCTTGATATTTTTTATGTTTCATTAATTCTTTTATTAGTTTCATTTTTGGACCAGCACCAATTAATCCAATCTTTCCTTGAAATGTTTTAAAAAACCATTTATTTGCCGTTAATCCATATAAATATTCAGTTGGTATTGTATTTTGTCCTGGATACAATTCGTTTAATTTTTCAATCATTCCTTCTTCCAAATATTCAACGCAATGGTAATCTGCTTTTTTCCATCCTTCTCTAAAAGGGCGGATATCAAATTTATCATATGAAATAGATAATGCTCTTTTGCCAGGTTTGGCGCTACCAGCTGGTATATTTTTTAAAAAATAATAATCCCCATCTCCAAAATGAACGTAGGAACTCCCTTCTTGACCAAACTCTACTTGTTTCAATAACAAAGATTTAAAGTCTTGTAATCTTTTTTGAAAATCAGGAAAATAATTTGCATTTTTTAAATAATATTTATTACCAATATTATGACCGGTCCCTTCAATTTTATATAGATCATTCATTTATAATATAATTCAGATTCTTTTTAAGTATTTATTCTATTATTGTTTTTCATCCATTCAAACATTTTTGTTAAACCTTCTTCTAATGTTGTAGTTGGTTTATAATTTAAATCTGCAGTTGCCTTTGTAATATCAGAAAACGTTTTTGGAACATCCCCTGTTTGATTTTCTAATACACGTATAATTGCCTTTTTATTTGTTACTTTTTCACACAGCCTGATAAATTCTGTTAAACTTATAGGATTACCGTTTCCCAAATTATAAATCTCTCCCCATCTACCATTACCATCTATTATTGAAGTTACACCCGAAATTATATCTTTTACATAAGTATAATCTCTGTACGAACTTCCATTTCCAAATTGTTTTATTTCTTTATTTTCGGAAATATTTTTAACAAACATATATGGCGCCATATCGGGTCTTCCTCTTTCACCATATACCGTAAAAAATCTTAATCCTATTGTTTTTATACCAAATACATCATTATAATATTTACCATATACTTCCATACATTTCTTACTACATGCATAGGATGAACGTAAATTATCTATTTCATGAGTTTCACTAAATGGCACAACATTATTTGTTCCATATACACTGCTACTACTAGCGTAAACAACTTTACTTATATTATGTTTTTTACATTCTTCTAATAAATAAACAAAAGCAGATATATTGTTTTCAATATAATATAATGGTTCTTGTAAACTTTTCCTAACGCCCGGAATAGAAGCCAAATGTATAATTATATCTGGTTTGATATTTGCTATTAGTGTAGTTCCAAGAATATTTTCATTATAAAAATGATAATTTTTATATTTTTTTAATTCTTCATTATTTTCCTTTTTGAATAAAATATTATAATTATCTGTATAATTATCTACTCCATAAATAATATTATTTGTATTATTTAATAATTGTAAACATAAATTCGTTCCTATGAAACCACAACTGCCAGTTATCAATATTTTCATATAAAAATAAATAATGATTAATATTTAAATGAATATACCCAAAAATATTATTTTATTAATATTTTCATATTTAATACATGACAAATGTTATCGTTGTAATAAATATATATCAATTATAGATAATATCATTAATTATGATAACAAAATATTTTATAGTTACTATTGCACCGAATATCAACATTATTAATAATCATAAATATATACACAAATAAATAATATTAAAACCAATTACTTAATATTATTAATGTCTATACCAAAGATTATACATCAATTATGGATTGGTTCGAAACCTGCTCCCACCAAATTTATGAATACATGGAAGGAAAAACACGCCCGGTTGGGGTTTGAGTATATATTTTGGAATGAAGAAGAGTTGAAAAAAAGAGGTGTGTCGCTAACTTTGGGAGAGAAAATCAATTCGATGGAAGAAATAAATGGAAAAGCAGATATTATACGATGGGAAATTTTGGAAAGATATGGGGGAGTATTTGTTGATGCTGATTCCATTTGTATTGAACCAGTCGATGATACATTATTAAAATGCAAAGGTGGGTGTTTTGCCGGGTATGAACAAGAAAACATACGCAAGGGGTTGATCGCCACTGGTACAATGGGATTTCCACCCAATCATTTAATTGTAAAAAGATGTATTAAATGGATTCGTGAAAATCCAGTTTCCACTGCTTTAACTCAACAACGAGCATGGTATACAGTAGGACCCGGATTATTAACCAGAATTGTTAATGATTATAAAATGCACGATCAAATCACCATATTTCCTAGTTATTATTTTTTACCCAGGCATTACAGTGGTATAGAATATAAAGGACATGAAAAAGTATACGCGTATCAAGAATGGGGGTCAACCAAGCAAAATTACGATACCATGAATCAACTATCTCTCCCCAAAGAGTTTTCTAAACCCGCGAAATCAGTATCTGTATTAGTATCTAGTTTAAATACCAAGGCCACTTTTATAAAAGATTGTTTGGATTCTATAAAAGCACAAATAGGATTGTTTAATATAGAATTAGTATGGATTAATGATGGGTCCGACAAATTGCATACAATGCTTCTTAAAAAACAACTCGACAATTTTAAAAACACTACGCGGTTTGTCGATGTAGTATATAAAGAAAATGATGGCAATAAAGGTATAGGATACACTCTTCATCATGGTGTATTAATGTGTAGCAATGAAATCATTATTAAAATGGATAGCGATGATATTATGATACCGGATAGAATTATAAAGCAAATGAAATTTATGGAAAACAATCCAAACATTCACATATGTGGTGGACAAATAAAAATGTTTCGCGGTGATAAAACAAATATTGTAGACATAACCAGATTGCCGACTATACAGTGGAGTGATTTTAGACAGCAGCCCCAACATTGGTTTGTAAATCATCCAACGGTGTGCTATCGAAAATCTTCTATTTTAGCAGCAGGCAATTACAACCCAGAACTTAGAAAAATGGCGGAAGATTTCAATTTGGAATTGCGAATGTTAAAGATGTTTGATGTCGTTTATAATTTTCCCGAGCCGTTGTTATATTATCGACTTCATGAAGGTCAAATTACACACCAAGGTGGAAGTGAAGGTAGAGAATATTGGAGTAATATACGAAACAAAATGATTATGGAGTTGATAAGTAATAAATGATTGTTAATGTCGATTAATATAACTTTAACGAGGTTGCTAGTTGGGTTGTATAATAAGCAACGATCCATCCCAACATTGCAAATATGGTATCGCCAATTGTATTAATAGTGGCGTCTGCTTTAGGTTTGCCACCCGGCCAAAAATAGATATAATGATTTATAAAATAGATTCCTTGCGGTGTATTTTCAATTAATTCAAACATAGTATGTAATACAAACCACAATAATAAAGGAACATTCCAAAAATAAACAACTATTCCAACGGCAAAATGTAATAAAGAAAACTGATCTACTATTTTTGTTCCCATTTAATATAATTTTATAAAATAATATTTGTATATTATATAATGGCAAGTCTAGGAACCCCATCGCCGTCCACAGGAACCCCATCGCCGTCCACAGGAACCCAACCCACCACACCTCCATTCGGTGGAGGAATGAAACACCGAAAAAAGCACAAAAAGTCGATGAAGAAGAGAAAGTCGATGAAGAAGAGAAAGTCGATGAAGAAAAAGAAGAGAAAGTCGATGAAGAAAAGGAAGAGAAAGTCGATGAAGAAAAGGAAATAATTAAATATAATATTTAGCAATTAATACATATTATATTTTACACATTTTTACATTTAGCTAATTATAGATTGTTGCGTTGTTTATAAATCTTATTATAAATATTGATGCCTTGTTGGAAATCTTTTTCACAGCCAATATACATATTTTTAATTGTTTCAAGTATTTTTGGCCGTATTGTGTTATCCAATTCAGATTCCGTTAGAGAGCCTTTGATTTGTATAGGAACTTTGGTTTCCTTTTCTTCATCTAAGTTAAAATCAAATAAGTCATGTAAGCAACCAATCAATTCTGCTTCTCGTTTTTGAACATTATTAATCATTTTTTTAAAATGCGTGCCATATTCAACAAACAAACTGTCTCCTTGTTTCATCGAAACACCTTCTATACGGCTTCCCCATTTTTGTTTAATCCTTTCATTTGTATTATCATTGCATTCTTTTGTTTTAGTAAAGTCTGTTAACTTAATATCACTAAATGATTTAATTTCTTCACTATTAAACTTACCATTGGGAATAAATGCATTGTAGAAATCTTTTAAATCTTTTTTATATTGTGTTTCAGAAGTGCTTGAACGAACAAATGAACCGGTTACCTTACCCGTACCTTTGCTTGTTTCTATTGTCATGGTATCTTTATATAAGTTTTCCAAGGATTGAATACCCGGTTCGTCGGCTAGAGTCATGGTTCCAATCAGTCCCATAGTAGTTGTCATTTTTCCATTTTGCTCTTCAGCTGGTTCTTCGTCTTCATCTTCGTCAGAATCTTCGTATTCGTCGTTGGATTCGTCTTCATCCTCTGAACCATCGTCCATTACACTTGGTTCATTAGCGGGTTCATCAATTTTGTTGATGGAACTTTCTTCTTCGCCTTCATCTTCGGATGTGTCTTCGTTACCTTCATTGTCTTTATAATACCCTCCTTTTTGTGGTTGTGGTTGTGGTTGTGGTTGTGGTTGTGGTTGTTTAAATATATTTAAACTTTTTGCAATATACTTTGCCATTTGTGTGATATCACTTTCTTTTTTTGGTTGTTTTTCTGGTTGCTGTACTTGTGGTTCTTTTTCTGTTTCGTCTTGTGGTTCTTTATTTGTTTGTGGTTCTTCTATAGATGGACTTGATTGGGGTGATTCTTCTTCTGGTGATTCTTCGTCTGACTGTGTCTCTTCCATGGATGGCGTTATATCTGATGATGTATCTTTTCGTTTGTCGACATGTTCTCTTGTCATAACAGGGATTTCACTTGATTTATCATTCATTTTACATTGATTTACTTGTAATGTCATTTGTTTCTCTCCCATTTTTTTGGGTTTAAGATATGCGATTCTTCTAGAACACATGCTTCTCAATCCAATATCCGCCTTTGATTTGTTTTCCATACTAATTTCATCCATTACCGTTCTTATTTGTCGTGTGCCGTCTGGATCTGTATATACATACACTGGATTAATAGCACCTACAATAGCACTATATGCTTGGAATATCTTTGTGTAAAATTTCGAAACATTTAAACACAACACATCTTTTTCATAACCACGATCGCTAATATTTTTTAATTGTTTAAATCCTTGTTTATCAATAATAAACAAATCTTGTGTTCCATATTTTATTCGATTTGAAACCATCGATAATGTTTTTTTATTAAGTTTTTTCTTAAGAAGTTGTTGAGTTAATATGGATACTTCTTCACAATAACTAGGGTTTTGCAATTGTTTTAAATCTTGAAAGGATTGTTCAAATATTAATTTAGATGCCAATAAATCGATGCTATCTATTAATTCTTCATTAAAATACATACTCCCTTTATTGGATTTCTTTTGACTTTGAGCGTTGCCCATATATGTTATAAATATATATAATAAAATTGAGTTAAATATAAAATATTTTAATTATTTTAAGATGTTAAATGTTAAAAATGTTAAAACGACGGTAAAGAAAAAGAATAAGAAAAAGAAAAATATATGGGATGCGTTTGACAAAGAATACAATCCAGAAACACCATTAGAATTATTATATTCTAAGCAAGATGCAATATCAAGAGAAGTATGTGAACTGTGTAATTCACATCTACAATATTCAGAGTCAAATTATCTAACCTGTAGTAATGATAAATGTAGTGTAATATATAAAGACAGTTTAGATGAATCCGCTGAATGGAGATATTATGGGGCGGATGATTCATCAAGCACCGATCCCACTAGATGTGGTATGCCCGTAAATCATTTATTAAAGGAATCATCGTATGGATGTAAGGTGGTATGCAGTGGTCGGTCGTCATATGAAATGAGAAAAATCAAGCGATATACAGAGTGGCATTCGATGCCATATAAAGAAAAGTCGCAATACGATGAATTCGAACATATTAAAGTAATGTCTAGGATAGCAGGTATTCCCGCATTAATACAGGACGAAGCGTTGCGACAACACAAAACAATTTCTGAGATGAGAACATTCAGGGGGTTTAATAGAGAAGGAGTAATCGCAGCCTCCGTATATATAGCATGTCGTATTCACAACTATCCAAGAACGGCAAAGGAGATCGCAACAATATTTAAATTGGACACAACTGCGGCTACAAAAGGTTGTAAACATGCGGTACATTTGTTAGAGAAAAATGAAACCGGATTGGAAAACAACGAAAAAACACATTTTCATAAAACGAAACCAATTGCTTTTATAGAGCGCTATTGTAGTCGATTAAATATGAATAGTGAATTAATTAAGTTGTGTAAGTTTGTAGCAATGAAAATAGAACGGCAAAATTTAATACCGGAAAATACACCCCATAGTGTTGCGGCAGGCATTGTATATTTTGTCGCTCAAACATGCAACTTAAACATTTCAAAAAAGCAAGTAAATACCCATAGTGAAATTAGCGAAGTAACTATTAATAAATGTTATAAAAAATTAGATAAAATAAAAGAAACATTGATACCAGTAAGTATCGTTCAAAAATACTCAATATAAATCCATATTTAATTTTAAGTAATATACTAGTTAAAATTATAGTCAGAAATACTTAAATAACTTTTTTTCATTATATTCTAATATATCAAAAATCCTGAAATCCAGATGATTTTGAAAAAGTGGCAAAAAAACGAGCAAGAAAAACTACTCTAAAGTGGCAAAAAACGAGCAAGAAAACTACTCTAAAAAGTGGCAAAAAAACGAGCAAAAATTGGTCTCAGAAAAAAAGGTTCCAAAAAAGGTTCCAAAAAAGGCTCCCATCGAACAGTTTTTTTACAAAAAGTTTTTTGAGATTTCGGTCCGAAAAATTTTTGAAATTCCCAAAATCTCAAAAAACTTTTTGTAAAAAAACTGTTCGATGGGAGCCTTTTTTGGTGCCTTTTTTTCTACCAAACCATAAAATTTCAACGACTACTTTGATTTTAAAGGGAAAATGGTAAGAAAAACGGAAATTGTCAAAATCGCGATTTTTTGCAAAAAACGGCCAAAAATGCCCTTTTTCTGAAAAAAAGGCACCCAAAAAGGCTCCCATCGAAAACGCATTTTTTCGAACTTGAAAAATTGGCCAAAAAACGCAAAAAAATGACGAAAAACGAGCAGAAACGAGCAGAAAAACGGCTTTTCTGCTCGTTTTTTTCGTTTTTTTTTAGAAAGCATTTCTCGAAACAAATATGATGATTTGTTGAAAAGGTGAGACCACAAACTTTTTTTTTTAAAAAAAAAAGTGTTAAAAAGTGTTAAATTTCCAAAAAAATTTTCAAAAAACTCTCAGCTACATTGGCTGGGAAAATGGAAACAAATTGTGAAATGAAAAAAAGGCACTAAGAGCATGTCGTCATAGTGGTTTTTTGAAAAATCGTCAAAAAAAGTGTTAAATAAGACTGGTCCAAACCACGACTTTTCTTGTAAATTTTTACACGATGAGGAACGGCAAACCATAATTTTTCAAAAAAACCCTCGAAAATGGTCCATTTTTTGCCGATTTTTGCGATTTTTGCCAATTTTTTTGCATTTTTTTGCGATTTTTTTAAAAAAAATTTGCGTTTTTTTCGAATTTTTTTGCGATTTTTGGAAAAAAAGGCACTATTTTGAAAAAAAGGCACCCATCGAACAAAAACATTTTTTCGATGGGAGCCTTTTTTGGAACCTTTTTTTCCAAAATAGTGCCTTTTTTTCAAAATTTCCCAAATTTGTAGTGCCTTTTTTTATGAAATATCTTGAAAAAATGGCTTAAAATTTTTATCTGTTTTTTATATAAATGAGAAAAAAAGAGCAAAAACGAGCACGAAAATGCCAAAAACGAGCAACTACAACTGAATTATATATTTGTGAAAAATGTGATTATACTACATCTCGCCAGTCCAATTATATCCGACATATTGAGACCAAAAAACATTTAGAAAAACAAGGAAAAGTGTTAAAAAGTGTTAAAAGTGTTAAAAATATCAAAAGTGGCAAAAAATTCTACTGCGAAATATGCGACTATTCTGCATCACAAAAGTCGCATTATGATAAACACAATCACACCAAAAAGCACTTAATTAAAACGAGCATTTTTTTGGGTGAAAATGTTGCCATAAATCCGACTCAAAATAAGTCACTCAATGAAAACCCAAATAATCAAGACTGTGAATTAAATAAAATAGAAGATAAAATGAATAATAATATTGAATCATTAAAGCAGCAGCTAAATACCATTTTAGAAAACCAAGACATACTTAAGACGGAAACCAACACTATTAAAAAAATGAAGTCAAAGCAGAATATTATATACAACAATAATATTTCAATCAACTTTTTCTTGGACCAGTATTGTTCGAACGCGCAACCTATACAAGGCTTTATTAATAATTTATCGTTTAAACTGGGAGACATAATGAAAAATAATGAACTGGTTGAAAACTTTGTATCAAAAAAACTATTGAAGGGTTTGGAAGATTTACCTATAACAGAGCGACCCATACACTGCACCGATCAAAAACTGAAGAATTTTCTTGTGAAAGACGAAAGAGATGGATGGGTAGAAGATGTTGCGATGGATAACAAAAGCACTTTGTATACAAAAGTAGGACAATTGCATAAAAAAGCGTATATTGATTTTTATAATGAATATGATAAGGAAAACCCGTTGCCTCATGATGTGGAAAGAGAACAATTAAAATTCAACATTTCTTCTCAAATTATAAAACAAAACGACGATGACGTTGCCAATAAAACCATTATAAAAGACATTGCTAAAACAGTGGATATATATGAAGCATTAGATTGTATTGAAAGCTTAGAAGACAAATAAATAACTCAACTAATATCACAACATTTTTATTTATCAATACCTCTATTAAAAAGTATTAATAAGTATTAAAAAGTATTAAAAAGTATTAATAAGTATTAATCATTTTATGAATAAAATGCCAGCCCCTACTAATCTATCTTGTGAGTGGCATTATTTACGCTATTAATCAATTCGTTGGAATAAATAAGTCCACCTGGCTTGTAAGTATTAATTGATTTATATTTATCGTTATTGCTGCTTTTACTAGACTGATTACGTTGTTCGACGTCGGGTCCATTTTTCAACATTAAACTGTTTGGATTACTATCATCGCCTTTGCCTTTATTTTTAATAATATTGCCAAATCCATCAATCGATATCCCTTGTTCTTTTTTTATAGCCATTCGTTCGTAATCGGGTATGTAATGATTCCATGATATAAATAGTAGATTGGGATAAGTATATTTAATTATAAATCCGTTGTGGTCTAATTTCTCCATTACATATTGCGTGCATAATTGTATGCTATATTTTGGTAAGCCTAATATAAATTCGGGAATAACAAACCAACAACACTTCATATTGTTGCGCTGTCTAGATGTTAATTTAATTTTGTGATGAACTCGTTCTAATATTTTCTGGTATATCTTTGTTTTGTTGCTATTATCTTCTTTATCTTGTGTAAATAACTCATCTAAGTTTAATTTCTCTCTAAATATATCATCCATTAATTTAAAATTAAATTAGATAAAAAACTTATAATTATATCGTGTTAATATAATATAATTATAATGATAAAATATGTTTGTTTACCATCAGGTGGTATTAAACTGATAGCATACTTAGGGATCCTAAATAAGTTAATAGAAACCGACCATTTAAACTTAAAAAATATAAAAGGATATTATGGAATATCGTGTGGTAGTATATTATCCGCTGTTTTATGTCTTGGATTTGATTTTAAACAAATTATAAACTATTTTATAGAACGAACTTGGCATAAAATATTTAATGTCGACCAAATTAATTTTTTTAATTATTTTAATGACAAGGGAATAATAAATAAGACTTTATTTGGTAAATTGTTTGAACATTTGTTTAATGCAAAAGGTATGGATATAAATACATTAACTATGTCGGAATTTTATAGAAAAACAAATGTTAAACTATGTGTTTTTGCCTTAAATGCGTCTAACTTTCAATTGAAACAATTTGATTATGAAACTACGCCGGAAATTTTGGTGTTAGATGCGTTGTATTATTCATCATGTATTCCTACTCTATTTAAACCGTATGAGTATGAAGGCATTTGCTATTTAGATGGTGGAATGCATACAAATACACCAGTTGACATGTGTGTTAAACAAGAAAATATAAAGCAAGATGAGGTATTGGTATTAGAAGTGTTAAGAAGTGATACTTTAGATAAGCGTATAAGTGTCGATGATACTTATTTTAATTACATTATAAATATATTGGGTAAATTGCATGTGAATGGCACTCCAGAAGTAAGCGCCGATGAATATGAATATCTTATAAAAATACCAACCCTTGATGATTATGTATGTGATTATCATGAAATTACAACCTCTCCCGAAGCCCGCAACGCAATATATTTAAAAGGTATTGAGGTGTGTGAATTGTATTTAGAGGCAAAGCAAGTCAAGTCAAATGAAAACAACGAAACGAATATAGTGTAGATATTGTTTACTGTTTACTGTTTACTTTTACATGCTGCGGATGAACGCAAGTTATCGCCGATAAATTCCGTTATATTTTCTAAAGTAGGCATAGCATCAAACTCACAAACAAATTCTTGATCTTTATTATCTATCAGTTGGGTATATTTCATAAATATAGAGGGAAAGCCTTCTATATTATCTTTGCCTACTAATTTTTCTTCTTCCGATTTAAAATTATCTTCTTTTTCTTGTATTGTGTGAAAAGTAATGTCAAAATTTTTAAAAGAGATTTCTTTGTTTTTAACTTTTTCTTGTAATGTTTCCCACATTTCGTGTAGTTTCTCTCCAGTTGGTCCATCTTTGTTGGAATTTGGACACCAACAAGCCCAAAATAAATATAAATCGACACGTTTTCTAATATCCGCCTTTCCTCCTTTATCTTGAACCGTTTTATCAAATTCATAATTTGCTTTGTATTCCATATTTACTAATTGGGGGCTAATATAGTTAATATACACAAATATGGCAGCGATGATAAATAATACTAAAATACCCCCCCATATCATAAATTGCGTTTTTGATATGTTTTGAACTATTTGTGGCATTTTACTTTTAATGTTATTGACGAAACCCATTATATACAAATAATTACATTTTTTTACAACAATAATTTAACGAATTTAAAAGTATTGTTATAAACTATAATATCAATTATGATAGTTCTAAATAATATAAAGTCTGATATGAGTTCTTCAATAAATGTAGTAGATATTAATAAGTCTACTACGACAAATGAATATTACAAAGAATTGTGGAAAGAAAAGTATAATGTTTCACTGAATAAAAACAAAAGCAATAGTAATGGCAATGGCAATGAGTTTTCAAAAAACCTTGTTAAATATTTAAAAGGAGAAATGCTTTCTATTGAATAATAATATTTTTGATTATTTTATTATATTAATATAGTATATATAATAATCACAATGACAAAAACATTTAAAAAACAAAAACATAAAGAAAAAAATAATAAAACAAAGAAAAAGCAAAAAATAACAAGCAAAAACGATAAAAAGAAAGTGTATAACGATAAAGATTTTAAAAGCAAAGATGGTATGTTGACAAGTGTGTGGGGTCCTAGTTTATGGCATTATTTGCACACCATGAGTTTTAATTATCCAGTAGAACCCACGGATGCTGATAAAAAATATTACAAACAGTTTGTGATGTCGTTAAAACATGTATTGCCGTGTAAATATTGCAGAATGAATCTTCGCGGCAATTTAAAAGCCGTTCCTTTAACAGATACTGTGCTAAAAAATAGAGCAAACTTTTCCCGTTGGATGTATGATTTACATGAACACATTAATACTATGTTGAAAAAGAAATCTGGATTAAGTTTTGAAGAAGTTAGGGAGAGATATGAACACTTTAGAGCGCGTTGTAGTGAAACCTCTGTTAATAAGATTATGGACGAATTGAAAAAAATAAACAAAAACAAAAAAGAAAAGGGTTGTGAGACGCCGTTGTACGGCCACAAATCTAAATGCATAATTAAAATAGTCCCTACAGAAACAAAGGAAAAAACATTTCAAATGGACAATGCTTGCATAAAACAAAAAATAGAATTGTAATCTATTACACAATTGTAGATTGTATTATAATACGATATAACATATTGTATTATACTTTAATATAGTTATTATGGCACATTTAGTTAAAAAGCAGAAAAACTGGTCAACATGGGGATAAATCCACCACTTCGTCCTTCTGATTTAATATGCGCGATTTCATGTGTTAATGCCGTAGGCTTGTTATGATTTAACATACGCGTGTCAATATTTACAGTTTCAGCTGCCTTACTTACGGTATCTAAAGTTTTATCTACCACATTGGACACTTCTGGATTTAACGAAGGTGTTTTCATACTGGGTGTCATTTTTGGCATATTTAAACTATCTTTAAACGATGGCGTATTAATCTGTGGCATATTAAACTGTGGCGAACTGGATTGAGGCCCACTCATTTCAGGAGTAATCATTTCCGGAACCATCGTATTTAGTGCGGGTCCGATTGTTTCATCTAAAGTCCCTTTCAAGTCCTTACTTAAGTTTTTATTTAATTGAGGCATTTTTTTGTTTACATTATCCAGAAATGTTTTTAATCCTTTATTAATTTGTAAATTGGGATTTTTCTTTACTGTGCGGTCATAATTATCTAGTTTTAAATTTTCTTCTACATCAAATAACTTAGACAACGATTTATTTAATTTTAATTCAGGAGTAGGCGAGTCGTGTTCATCGTCTAAACAAGTAGGACATGCAGGGGTGATCACCGGAACGATTTTGGTTTTTAAAATATACTTGTCTTTTTCATCTCCTCTGTTGTCCCTTAATTCATCTAAATTATATTGTTTGATAGGTTGATTTCTTTTTAAATCACAGATTGCCCTGTTTTTGTTGTATGGGTCTATTTTGCAGTCGATATTGTTTAAATCATTAATGTAATTAAATGGATTGTGTGCACCCATGCTCTTAATATATTGGTCGTTAAAATAAGCTTCGTCTTGTGGCCAGTATTGATTGTAGTTATTTTGTTGAGAATCATCTGTATCTTTGGAGTCATCATATTCTACATATTCTACATCTTCGGCAGATGCATATTCTAATAAAATAGAACGATCGCGATTTGGATATCCCACATTATTAATTGCAGTTAAATTCTCAATATCCAATAACAAATTACCGTTTAAATCTTTTATTTTCTTTGCAGGGTCGGTTCCATATTTATATTCTAATTTAACTGCTTGATTTTGCGTAACTGGACTTCTTAAATGAATGATCATCATTTTTCCGTCGATAGTAACTTTGTTGGGTGTTCTGGATTCATCGCCATCCACAGATATTTTAAAATCGTTTTTATCTAATTTATCATTTGGGGAGAGATGTTCACTCATTAATAGTTTTATTTTTTGCGGATCGGCATCTTCTACAACGATAACACGGACTATTGGACTAATATTATCAATTATATTATTAACAACTGGTATTTGGTCGATTGTATCTACTGTAATATCGTTTATCTTTAATTCAGCTCCGCCGTTATTTTTACCTTTGTTTTGATTGTATTTTACTAAAACAGTTTGATTGATTTTAATATCGGCATTTAATATTAATTTTATTTGTGTTTGACTAGTGACAATCGCTTGGTTTACTTTTTTAAAACTGGTATCTTCTTCAACAATCTTGTATTTAAAGTTATTTTTTAAGTCTCCTGGACTTCCTTCAATACTTGCGTCTTTTGCAAAATTTACAATTAAATGGCGTGGATTAGAAGTGTTTACTTCTATGGATATTCTATTACATCCTTGTAAACTATAAGGTTGTCCAAACGAATTGCAAGCAACGGCTGCTGGCGAACCATAATAACCAGTCGCACATTTTAACCCTCCCACTTCAAATGCGGTTTTCGAAAGATTTTCACTTGTGAATTCATAACCAGTAACATCGTTGGGTCGCGTGCAATCTCTTGCCGAATTAGGGGTTGAACCACCAGTAGCGCAAATTTCAGTGTCGGTTCTGTCTTCTTGTGCCGGACAAGCGTTGCCACCATTTTCAGGTTGTTGTGTAATTTGCAATTGTCTTGTTCGTTTTAAATTTACACAATCACTCCATTCACCCCATTTATATTCACAATCTTTTTTTTGTGCGTTGCCTTCAATTACTCTTGATGTATAAAACGCTAAAATAGCAAATAAAGAAGCAATTAATATAAGTATAATAAAAGGTAAAAAGTTTTTCATATAAATTATAGTATGAAAAAAATAATTACATTTGGTTTGATTGTATAAAGTTATAAATTAAATAAGATATATTAATCTTGCTGGTATATATATGGTAAAAAAAACAACTACAAGAAAGTTGCCTAAATTAAGAAAAATTAATAATAAAACTCGTAAATACATTTATAAAATCAAAAGTTCGTCTAGAAAAAGGCGACTTGCCATAAATGAAGGTGTAAGAATGGAAAAGAAAAAAACAGGGAAATCTATGAAAAAAGCAGCATTAGCTAAGAAAGGTCGGTTTAATATATTGCGTATTTATAGAAAAAATCGTAAACCCAAAGAATGTAAAATACTTACTCAAGATATGCGTTATATGGACCGTAAATACAATTTAGGTAAGACACGGAATATTTGCAGAAAAACAAGGAAAAAATAAAGAAAGATTACAACAATAACTAACAAATATTAAATATAATGTATAAGATAGTGTATACATTATATGTTAAGTTATATGGAAAAAGATAGATTGGAGGTGGGGATTGATGAGGCAGGTAGGGGTCCTTTGTTTGGACCCGTATATACGGCGGCAGTTATATTTCCACAAGATGAAGAGTTTTTAAATGATCTTATTGTAGATAGTAAAAAGCTTACTTCACATAGAAAACGATTAATGGCATATGATTATGTTAAAGAAAATGCGATTGATTATTCTATATTTGCGGTTGATGAAAAAATAATTGATAAATTAAATATATTTCATGCTACTTACTGGGGAACTCATCGTGCGTTAGACAAATTAACTGTTATCCCCGAACACATATTAATGGATGGTAACAAATTCAAGCCATACGATAGAGATGGAGAATATATACCACATACTTGTGTAGTAAAAGGAGATAACAAGTATGCTTCCATTGCGGCGGCCTCAATATTGGCAAAGGTGGAAAGAGACTTATTTATAGAAAATATATGCGATAAGTATCCTATATTAGAGGAAAGATACAATATGCGTAATAATAAAGGATATGGAACAAAAGATCATATGTCTGGTATAGAAAAGTATGGAGTTACAGATAAACATCGGTTTAGTTATAAAATCGTGGAACAATATTCTAATTTAAAGCCAGTGCTAACTCTTAATTAAGCGTATCATATGATAGGTAGTAATATCACCATAATACTTTACCATATTAAACATTAAATTGATGTCATTCAATAATTAAACATGATATCAATAATAGCAAATTCATAGCAAATTCATAGCAAATTCACGACAAAATGGCCTGGTACGAACAAACGGAACCTTCCTACGATGAAGTATTTGATGTAGTTAATAAAATTTTAAATAAAACAACTATAATAAACATTGATGGAAAATATGATGAAATACTTAAACAGTCAATTGATATAGAATATGCTAAATATAATAGTTTTGGTTCATGGCGTGGATTTTATACATTTACATTAAGTAGTATTATGAAATTAGTAAGAAAGAAATTGTTAGAAGAAATAAAAAAGAAAGTGGCTAGAAGAAAAATAGCCAATTCAACTATAATGAAACTATGGGTAAATCACATATTATATCGATTACCGGATAAAGAAATGGGAGAGAAAAGGGGATTGCGAGTAGATAAATGCGAAGATCACTTCAATAAATTACAACAACAACAATAACCACAACAACAACAACCACACCCACAACCACAAAATAGTGGTGTTGAAATAGAAGGCGGACTTTACTACGATTCAGATGGCGACAGTTATATGGTGTGTGATGATTGTGGACGAGTATGGGATGGATTAGCACAATGTATGTGTGATTAACGAAGATTAATATATAACCGCATAATTAAATGATTAAATTGATTTAAAAATAAGTATAATTATATTTTTAATACTCATATCTATTGTATTTATATTATATACAACAGTCACCTCTTAGCAAACACAACTAACACAACCAACCAAACCAACTAAAGAACACTATGTATGTATTGGTATTTGACACAGAAACTACTGGACTAATTGAAAACTACAGGGAATCATTATATAATACAAGCAAATATCCTTATGTTGTGCAATTAAGTTGGCTGCTGTTTGATGTTGAAACAAACAAAGTAGTTAAGGTATGCGATTATATACTAAAAGTGCCTGATGGCATTACAATAAGTAAAGAATCTTCTGACATACATGGAAT
>Ga0209631_10001994_pt1 | contig 25047 bp, 34 predicted proteins | sample COG_08_FD_184752 | JGI IMG/M metagenome (GOLD analysis project Ga0209631, IMG submission 184752) | Pelagic Microbial community sample from North Sea - COGITO 998_met_08 (SPAdes) (version 2) | ecosystem: Environmental > Aquatic > Marine > Neritic zone/Coastal water | place: Helgoland, sampling... | reverse complement strand
ATTGCAGAGCTCAAACAAAAAGGTATAAAATTTAAGATAATTAGACACGAAGATAAAAGAAATGCTTTCACACAAAAAATCCTTAAATATTTTAAAAAAAACTAATGCATTATTAGAGGGACATTTTGTTTTATCTTCAGGCCTGCACTCTTCTAAGTATATTCAGTGTGCTAAGCTCTTAAGCTTTCCCACAAAAGCAGAGAAAATATGTAAATCTTTAGCCAATAAGATTAAAAAAAACTTTACAAAAATTGATTTGATTTTAGCACCAGCAATGGGAGGTGTTATAATTGGTTATGAAATTGGTAAACTTTTAAAAAAAGAAACTATTTTTTGTGAAAGAATTAATGGAAAATTTTATTTGAGAAGAGGTTTTCAAATAAAAAAAAAAGCTAAAGTTTTAATTATTGAAGATGTTATCACAACAGGTAAGTCAAGTATTGAATGCGTTAAATTAATTGAAAAAGCTAAAGCAATACCATTAGGGTTTGCTACAATCATAGACAGATCAACAAAAGGATCTTTAAAGATCAAAAAAAAGATAATCTCACATCTTAAAATTGAAGTACCAACCTACAAACCGAGTCAGCTACCAGAAAGTTTAAAATCAATTCCAATAACAACCCCTGGAAGTAGATTTATAAAGTGAAACGTCTAGGTGTTAATATTGATCATATAGCAACAATACGAAACGCTCGTGGTGAATTGCATCCTGACCCTCTTTTTGCTGCTAAGTTTGTTAAAAAAGCAGGCGCTGACTCTATAACTATTCACTTAAGAGAAGACAGAAGACATATAAAAGATAGCGATGTTAAAAAAATATGTTCACTAAAGAATATTTTAGTTAATTTGGAAATTTCCACAAATCCGAAAATTGTTAAAATAGCCCTTAAAGTAAAACCAAATTTTATTTGTATAGTTCCTGAAAACAGAAAAGAAGTTACTACTGAAGGCGGTTTAAATTTAAAAAAAAATAAAGATAAAATTAAAATGATTATAACAAAATTTAAAAAAAAAAAGATCAGAACTAGTTTATTTATAAATCCATCTATTTCTGACATAAAATTATCAAAAAAGTTAGGAACAGATTGCATTGAAATTCACACAGGCCACTTAGCTAATTTAGTTAAATCTCGTAAAAATTATTTAAGTGAGTTAAAAAAGATAAAGAAATGTTCAATACTTGCTAAAAATCTTGGCATAGAAGTTCATGCTGGTCATGGTCTTGATTACAAAACAACAAAAATTTTAACTAAAATTAAACAAATAAATGAATTTAATATAGGGCATTATTTAATTGGGGAGTCTATTTTTTATGGTTTTTTGAATGTAATCAATAATTTCAATAAAATAATTAAAAAATGAAAATTTTAGGCATAGGAGTTGATATTGTTGATAACAAAAGAATTAAGTCATTGATTAGAAATAAGAATTTTGTTTCTAGAACCTTTACTAAAAATGAAGTTAAGTTTTCAAAAAATATTTTGAATAAAACAAATTATTTTGCAAAAAGATTTGCTGCAAAAGAATCATTAGCTAAATCCCTAGGAACAGGATTTAGAAAAAATTTGCATTTTAAAGATATCGAAATTTCAAATGATAAAATAGGAAAACCCTTTTATAATAAGTCAAAAAAAGTTGACAGTATAATTGTCAGAAAGTTTAAAGTTAAAAAGTATAATTTATTTCTTTCAATTTCTGATGAAAGAGACTATTCAGTAGCTTTCACAATTTTACAAACTAAATAATGTTTAATAAAAATTTTTTAATTGAAAATATTAAAACTCTTTTTTTTGCATTAATAATTGCTGTAATTATTAGATCTTTGTTCATTCAGCCTTTTTATATTCCATCTTCATCCATGGAGCCAAATTTATTGGTAGGTGATAGAATATTTGTAACAAAATATTCTTATGGTTTTAGTAAACACTCATTTCCTTTCAGTCCTCCAATTTTTGAAGGAAGGTTTTTTTCACACGAGCCTAAAAAAGGTGATGTAGTTGTATTTAAAACTCCTGCTGACAATAGAACAGACTATATTAAAAGACTTATCGGTATGCCCGGGGATAAGATTCAATTTATTGACTCAAACTTATATGTTAATAATAGTGAAATTTTAAAATCAATAATATCCAAGAATGAAAATATTTATTGTGGTAATAATATTTTAGATGTTTTTAAATTTGAGGAATCACTTCCTAATGGAAAAAAGTACAATACTGTATATTTAAAAAATTTTTCTTATCAAAATTCTGATACTTTTATAGTACCTGAAAATCATTACTTTTTTTTAGGTGATAATAGAGACTGTTCAAAAGACAGTAGATTTTTATCAAGTGTTGGTTACGTTCACAGAGATAATCTTGTTGGAAAAGCTCAATTTATTTTTTTTTCATCTGATAAAACTATTGGCAGTATTTTTTCATTTTGGAAATGGGGCAAATCTCTAAGATTTAATAGATTTTTTAAAAAGATAAACTAATGAAAATTGACTATAGATTTTTAGAAAAAAAAATTAAGATAACATTTAAAGATAAAAATTTGTTAATTAAATCTTTGACTCATAAAAGTTTCAATAAAGATGATAATAACGAAAAAATAGAATTTTTAGGTGATCGTGTGTTAGGGCTAATTATTGCGAAAAAACTCTTAGAAATTTATCCTGATGAGAAAGAAGGTATTCTTGATAAAAAATTTGCTTCACTTGTAAACAAAAAAACTTGTTTACAAATCGCGAAAAAAATTGAACTTCATAAATATATTTTAACACTAAACACTGGAAATAAAAAAAAATTAATTGAGGATAAAGTTTTGGCTGATAGTTGCGAAGCTTTAATTGGGTCTATATTTTTAGAAAAAGGTATAAATGTTGTGGAGAGAGTAATACTTAATTTATGGTCAAAACATATAAAAGATAGTGTTATCACTCAAATTGATCCAAAAACAAAACTGCAAGAATTTTCATTAAAAAAATTTAAAAAACTGCCACAATATAAACTAATCTCAAACACAGGTCCTAAGCATAAACCTCTTTTTAAAATAGGAGTGAAATTAGTCGATACAAAATATTATATTTCAGAGGGTAAATCAAAAAAAGACGCAGAACAAAATGCAGCAATGTTTTGTTTACAAAATATTAAAAAAAAATGATTTGGGATGACATTGGGTATTTAGTTTTTAAGAATAGATATAACGAAAACTCATTAATTACTGAAGTTTTTACTAAAGAACATGGCAAAGTATCCGGCATAATATTTGGTGGAACATCAAAAAAAATTAAAAATTACCTACAAATTGGAAATAAGATTTATGTTAATTTTAATTCAAAGTCTGAAAATAGAATTGGTTATTTTAAAGTAGAAATATATCAAGCTTTATCACCATACTATTTTGACGACCAAAAAAAATTATCATGTATTAGTTCAGCAATGAATTTGATTAAATTATTAACTGCAGAGTCACAAAAAAATATTAAAGTTTATGATTTAATTACTAGTTTTTATGAAATACTAAAATCACCAAACTGGATTAAAAAATATATCTTTTGGGAATTAGAATTTTTAAAAATACTTGGTTATGATTTAGAATTTGAAAATTTAGTAGATAAAGAGATTGTTAATGATAAATTAATATATATGGCTAAATCTTCTACAGAAAAAAAAATTGTTCCAAATTTTTTAGTTGATAAAAGTGAAAATTCTGAAGATTTAATAACCCTATTAAGTGGTCTAAAATTAGTTGGAGATTATTTAGAAAAAACTATTTTAAAGCCAAATAACCTTAATTTTCCATTAAGTAGATTAGACTTTATTAATTCTCTTAAATAATTATTTTAGAATTTTGTCTAGTCGATCAGCGTAGTAACTGACAATTGCATTAGCACCAGCTCTTTTGAATGCGAGTAGACTTTCTAAAATTATATTTTTATCAACAAGTCCTTTATTTATTCCATTGGTTAGTAAGCTATATTCACCTGAAACTTGGTAAGCTAATACTGGAATTTTAAAACTTTCCTTAACTAATCTAATAATATCTAAATAAGGTAGCCCAGGTTTTATCATAACCATATCAGCTCCTTCTTTAACATCTAAAGCTACTTCTCTTAAAGCTTCAATACTATTTCTAAAATCCATTTGATAACTTTTTTTGTTACCCTTAAGAAGTCCTTTTGAACCCACAGCATCTCTGAATGGTCCATAAAAATTAGAGGAGTATTTTACCGCGTAAGATAAGATTTGTGTTAATTTGAATCCATTTTTGTCTAATGACTTTCTAATTAATCCTATCCTACCATCCATCATATCTGATGGAGCAATAACATCACAACCCATTTGAGCTTGCAAAAGTGATTGGTTAATCAGAACTTTAATAGTTTCATCATTTAAAACATAGCCAGAATTCATTAGCCCATCATGACCATGTGATGTATAAGGATCCAAGGCAACATCAGTCATTATTCCAATTTCATTTTTAAATTTTTTTTTAATTAACTGTATTGCTCTACATACTAAATTATCTTCGTTTAGAGCCTCAGTTCCAAGAGCATTTTTCTTTTTAATTTTTGTATATGGAAACAATGCAACCATAGGTAATTTATTTTTTATAGCTCTTTCAACAACATGACTCAATTTATCAAGTGTATAACGATATACCCCAGGCATTGATTTAATTGGTTGTTTGTTATTTTTTCCATCAATCAGGAATATTGGCAAAATAAAATCACTAGCTGTTAAATTGTTTTCCTCTATTAGTCTTCTAGACCAATTATTTTTGCGACTGCGTCTAAGTCTCAAAGCTGGAAATTTTCCTATAATCATCTTTAAATATATTTATAATATGCGACAAATGTTATATACAAATATATCCGAAAAAAGATAATAAACAATAATATGGTCTTAAATTTTAATGATTTTCAAAAACAAGATGTCAGTTTCGATATCAGTGAACTTCAAAAAGCTTACAAACAGATTCTTAAGATAAAAAACTTTAGTAGCCCTGAAGGCATATCAAATTTTGGTGCTATATCATTAACACAAATACCCGGTGACCCAGACTCCATCAAAGGACATAAAGCTAGAGGTGTATTTTGGACAAAACCAGACTCATCTGGAAAAGAATTTGTTAGAGATGAAAAAATAAATGAGTCTGCTTATTCAGAATTTCTAGACATTTATAAAGACACATATTTTAAAGAGGTTTATGATATCTTATCATCTAAATATAAATTAGGTAGAGTAAGAATTTTATTAAAACAACCAAGATCCACTTTGAGTTGGCATAGAGATCCAGAGCCAAGACTGCATATACCAATCATAACTAATCCAGGTTCAATAATGGTTATTGATAATGTTGCAAAACATTTACCTGCTGATGGATCTGTTTGGATTACTAACAACACAAAGTATCATAATGCTTTTAATGGTGGAGAGGAAAACAGAATTCATTTGGTAGCCTGTGTTTTAAATCATAAGTTTAATTAATTTGAAAAAAATATTTATTTCATCTGATCACGCTGGATATAGTCTTAAAGAACAAATAAAAAAAAAATTTTCAAAAAAATATATTTTTCAAGATTTAGGAACTAAAAATTCACAAGTTTCAGTCAACTATCCGGACTATGCTCATAATCTTTGTAAAAAAGTAGGAAATAGTCAAAATATGGGTATTTTAGTTTGTGGTTCAGGAATGGGAATGTCAATGACAGCTAATAGACATAAAAATATAAGAGCTGCTTTGTGTTATTCAGTTAAAAATACAAAATTATCTAGATTGCATAATAATGCAAATATTATTACATTAGGGTCAAGATTGACAAAAAAAAAAACTGCTTTTAAATGTATTGAGATTTTTATTAATACAAAATTTGAAGGTGGTAGACACAAAAAAAGAGTAAAAAAAATTTAAATAATATATGTCTAGTGAAATAAAATATCTAAATTCAAGCTATCATGATTTTTTTGAAAAAAGTCTTTCGAAAGCTGATCCAGAATTATTCAAAGCTATTAACAATGAATTAGTAAGACAACAAAACCATATAGAACTTATTGCTTCTGAAAATATAGTTTCCCAAGCTGTTTTGGAAGCTCAAGGTTCAGTCTTAACAAATAAATATGCAGAAGGTTATCCTGGTAAAAGATATTACAATGGATGCGAACATGTTGATGTTGCAGAACAGTTAGCACTTGAGAGAATTAAAAAACTTTTTAATTGTAAATATGCAAATGTACAACCTCATTCAGGAGCTCAAGCAAATGGTGCTGTTTTTTTAGCGTTACTAAAACCTAACGACACATTTATGGGAATGAGTTTAAATTCCGGTGGTCATATAACTCATGGTTTAAAAATTTCTATGTCAGGAAAATGGTTTAACGCAATAAGCTATGATGTTGATAAAAAATCTGAGTTAATTGATTATGATAATATTGAAAAGTTAGCTTTAGAGCATAAACCAAAGCTTATTATCGCTGGAGGAAGTGCTTATTCTAGAGTTATTGATTTTAAAAGATTTAGGGAAATAGCAAATAAAGTTGGAGCATACTTAATGGTAGATATGGCACATTTTTCAGGTTTAGTGGCTGGAAAAGGATATCCAAACCCTTGTGACTATGCTGATGTTGTTACTTCTACAACACATAAAGTATTTAGAAGTGCAAGAGGAGGAATAATTTTATCTAACGATGAAGATTTAGGCAAAAAATTTGATACTGCAGTTTTTCCAGGTTACCAAGGTGGACCATTAATGCACATTATTGCTGCAAAAGCTGCCGGTTTTTTTGAAGCTCTTAAACCAGAGTTTCAAACATATATTAAAAATGTTTTAGTTAATGCAAAAATATTAGCTGAAACTTTGAAGAATAATGGCTTTAAAATTTATTCTGGTGGAACCGATACTCATTTAATGCTCGTTGATTTGAGACCTTTTAATGTAAAAGGAAATTTAGCTTCAGAGAGTTTGTGTAGAGCCAATATAACATGTAATAAAAATGGTATACCATTTGATACTGAGAAACCAATGATTACTTCGGGAATAAGATTAGGTTCTCAAGCCGCAACTACAAGAGGCTTTGGTTTAAAAGAATTTGAAAAAGTTGGAGAATTAATAACCAAAGTAATTAAAGGTTTATCTGAGAATCCAGATGATAATAGTAAAGTGGAAAACGAAATCAGAAATGAAGTTGTTAATTTATGTTCTAATTTTCCAATTTATAAAAATTTGAATAAATGATCTGCTCTATATGCAAAAAAGGTGAGACTTCAGTCGTAGACTCTCGTCCAACTGAAGACGGTAATGCTATACGAAGAAGAAGATTATGTGTTTGTGGTGCAAGATTTACGACATTTGAAAGAGTTCAATATAGAGAATTAATGGTAGTAAAAAAGAATGGCAGAAAATCAGCTTTTGATAGAGATAAATTAGCAAAATCAATTTTTATAGCTCTTAAAAAGAGACCTATAGATACAGAAACTACAGAAAAATTCATAAGTCGAATATCCAGATCTTTAGAGGAACTTGGACAAAGTGAAATCTCATCAAACACAATTGGAACAATGGTTATGGAAGGTTTAAAGGAACTTGACCCAGTTGCCTATGTAAGATTTGCTTCAGTTTATCGAAACTTTAGAGAAGAAAAAGATTTTGTACAATTTGTGGACAAAATAGATGTCTTCAAAAAAAGATAGATTTTCATCGAAAGATAAGAATTATATGAAACTTGCTTTTAATTTAGCAAGTGTGCGAAAAGGTTTAACTGGAGAAAATCCTTCGGTCGGGTGTTTAATTGTTAAAAATGACAAGATTATATCTATTGGACAAACTGGATACAATGGAAGACCTCATGCTGAACATAACGCCATTAAAAACTCTATTGAAAAATTAAACGGTTCAAAAATGTACGTAACGCTTGAACCATGCAATCATTACGGAAAAACCCCACCTTGTACTAACAGTATAATTAAAAGTGGAATTAGTGAATTAATTTACTCTATGGAAGACATTGACAAAAAAGTAAAAGGAAAAAGTTTCAAGATTTTATCGAGTAAAAAAATTAAAGTTAAGAGAGGTCTCTTAAAAGATGATGCTAAAATTTTGTATGACTCTTATATTAAAAATAGAATTAATAAATTACCTTTTTTAACCGCTAAAATTGCAGTTTCTAAAAATAAATTGATTTACAGCAAAGGATCTAAAAGAATAACTGATAAAAACTCTGACAAAATTACACATTACTTACGTTATAAAAATGATGCAATAATGATTTCAAGTAAAACACTCAATATAGATAATCCAAAATTAGATTGTCGACTAAAAGGATATAAAAAATTTTCACCAAAAAGAGTAATTCTAGATAAAAATTTAAAGATTAATTTAAAAAGCTATATTTTTAAATCAATCAAAAAAAATAATACTATTATATTCTACAACTCATTAAATAAATTAAAATTTAAATTTTTAAAAAAAAAAGGAGCAATTCTGATAAAATCTAAATTAAATAATGACGGATTATTAAAATTAAAAATAATTTTAAAAAAGTTATTTGAGTTAGGAATACAAAATCTATTAGTTGAAGGAGGTGATAAAATAACAAAAAACTTATTAAAAAATAGATTGGTTGATAGATTCTATCTATTTCAAAGCCCTAGAATCTTGCCAAAAACCAAAATAAATCAAAATTATACCTCTTTTGGAATTCTTAATAAGAAATATAAAAAAATCTCTAAAATTAGCTCTAAACTAGCCAAAGATAACATTACAATCTATAAAAGATAATATGTTTAACGGAATTATATTTAATAAAGGAGTAATTAAAAAAATATCCAAAAGATCGAAGGGTATAAATATTTTTGTAAAATCAAACTTAAAATTAAATTCTAAAGATATCGGAGTTTCTATTGCCTGTGACGGAGTATGTTTAACTCTTATTAAAATAAAAAGTAAAATCATGGAATTTTATCTTTCTAATGAAACGGTTAAAAGGTCTAAATTTTTGTATTTAAAGAAAAATGATATAATTAATCTAGAGCTTCCACTTAAATATGGTCAAAAGATTTCAGGTCATATATGTCAGGGACATATCGATACGACCGGAAAAACTTTGAGTATAAAAAAGGTTGATAAATCTTACATTTTTGATTTTGAGATTAATTCAAATGAACGAAAGAATATTATTGAAAAGGCTTCAATTTGTATCAATGGAATTTCATTGACAATATCGAAAAAGACAAAAAAAGGTTTTCAAATTTGGGTAATACCTCATACTTTTAAACTAACCAATTTATCAAATGTCAAGGAGGGAAGTTTAGTTAATATAGAAATAGATATTCTCTCTAAATACGTTAAAAATTTTTTCAATGCCAAAAAGTAATTATTCATCAATAGAAACAATTATTAAAATTGCTAAAAAAGGTGGAATGTACATTTTAGTTGATGATGAAAAAAGAGAAAATGAGGGAGATCTTGTTATTTCAACATCTGATACAAGCGCAAAAAATATTAATTTTATGGCGAAGTATGGCAGAGGATTAATTTGTTTAGCATTAGATAGTTTGCAGGCTAAAAGATTAAATTTATCTTTAATGTCACCAATTAACCAATCAAGAAACAAAACTGCTTTTACGATATCTATTGAAGCAAAAAAAGGAATTACAACAGGTATTTCTGCAAAAGATAGGGCCAGAACAATAAAAATTGCTTCTAAAAAAAATGTAAATAAAAAAGACATTGTTTCACCAGGTCATGTTTTTCCAATTATTGCGAAAGACGGAGGTGTTCTTGTAAGAGCTGGTCATACAGAAGCTTCTGTAGATATTTCAAAATTAGCTAAAAAAAATAATTCTGCAGTTATATGCGAAATAATGAATGAAGATGGCACAATGGCAAAAGGCCAAAATCTATTCAATTTTGCAAAAAAGCACAAATTAAATATTGGAAAAATTGAAGATTTAATCTCTTATCGTCTAAAAAAAGAAAAATTAATAAAATTAAAAAAATCATCTGACATTCAAGTAAAAAATCAAAGATATAAAATCAAAATTTATGAAAACTTATTAGATGGATCCGAGCATTTTGCGCTCATAAAAGGCTTTATTAAAAAAGGAATTATTCCTAGAGTAAGAGTAATCTCTTCAAATGTTGTTCACAATTATCTAATTAATCAACAATTGCCAAACTCATTTGATAAAACTCTAAATTATTTTAAGAAATTTAATAATTGTGTTTTAGTATTTATTAAAGATACCAATCTAAAATCTGTTTCTCAAACGCTAAAGGATTATAAAAATAAGAATTTTTATAAACGAGGTAATGATAAACTTATTAGAAATTATGGTATTGGGGCTCAAATAATTAAAGATTTGAAAATCAAGAAAATGATACTTATAACCAAGTCTCCAAAAAAGGTTATTGGTTTAGAAGGTTATGATATAAAGATAACTAAACAAGAAATAATTTAATGAAAAAAAATTTATTAATCGTAAATGCTAATTATTACACTGAAATATCTTCAGGTTTATTAAATAGTTGTAAAAATCTAATTCCAAAAAACTTTAAAGTCAAAGTACTTGATGTGCCAGGAGTTTTTGAAATACCAGTTACAATTTCAAAAAATTCTAAAAAGTATGATGCCTTTATCGCTCTAGGGTGTGTTATTAAAGGAGAAACACCACATTTTGACTTTATATCGCAAGCTACAACAGATGCGATTATGAAACTATCTGTTGACCTAAAAAAACCAATTGGAAATGGTGTTATTACTTGCTTGAATATTAAACAAGCTATTTCAAGAAAAAGAAAGGGTTCTGAAGCCACAAAAGCTGTTTTGTCAGTCTTATCTCAAAAATGAGAACCTCATTTAGTCCAAAAAACAATCCAAGAGTTATAATCATTCAAAAACTATATGGTAAATTTTTTAATGAAGATGAAAAATTATCTTTTCCAAAGCATAGATTTAAAAAATTTATAAAAGATATAGTTTCAGGAACCATTGAGCGTAATGAAATAATACTTGAGGAATTAGATAAAAATCTTAATGACGAATTCAATTTTAATACTCTTGACAAATTATTTCAGATAATTTTGAAATCTGCAACATATGAGTTTTTATATAAACCCAATTTATCAATTAATATAATAATTAAAGAATATTTAAACGCTTCAAATTTTTTTTTAAACAACTCTCAAACCAAATATTTAAATGCTTTATTAGATAATATTGCTAAGAATATAAGAATTTCAAATGAATGAATTTGAGCTCATAAAAAAATATTTTTCTAAATTATCTCATAACAATAAAAGTTCTTTAAATCTAAATGATGATATTTTTTTTGATAAATCTAATTGTTTAGCCGTTTCAGTAGATACATATGTTGAAGGAGTTCATTTTATCGATTTTAATAGACCTGAACTAGTTATAAAAAAGATTATTAGAGCATCTATATCAGATTTAATATGCAAAGGTGTTAATCCAAAATATTATTTTGTTTCTGGATCGGGTAATAAAAAGTCTTTTTCAGAATCAAATCTTAAAAAAATTTCAAATTCTCTTAAGCAAGAACAAAAAAAGTATGGTATTTTTTTATGTGGAGGCGACACCGTATACTCAAAAAAGTTAAGTTTTACAATTACCTCCATTGGTTTTTCCAAAAAAATAGTATTAAGAAATAATGCTAGATTAAATGATGATATTTATGTAACTGGTAATTTAGGTGATAGTTTTGCTGGATTGAAAGTTTTAAGAAAAGAAATTAATCTTAATAAAACTTTAAAAAAATATTTTGAAAATAAATATTTTCTTCCAGAATTATGTTTAAACTTGACAAAGAGACTATTATCTTTTGCCAATACATCTATTGATATATCTGATGGTCTCATTACAGATTTAGAAAAACTTATTAATAATCAAAAATTATCATACAGATTAAATTTAAGCAGTATACCAATATCAAATAATCTTAAAAAATTAATTAAACTCAAAAAATTGAAAAAGATTTCTTTTGTATCTCAAGGAGATGACTATCAAATTCTATTTACAGCAACTTCATCTAAATCTAGAATCATCACTAGAATTTCTAAATCTTTGGGTCTTAAAATTTCTAAAATAGGAAAAATTTGTCTCCATTCCCAAAAACCACAAATTTTTGATCAAAAAGGGAACAAAATTGCCCTTAAAAATAAAGGATACTATCATAAATTTTAGAAGTTAATTATTGCCTTTTATAGCTTTTTTTGTATTGTCCGCATTTTAATAACTAACAACCAACTACTTAATTAAGGTCTTTATGAATACATCTGTTGAAAATATACTTTTATACACTATTGCTGCTGGTTTTTTATCAATCGTTTATGGATATTTTACTGGAAAAAATATTTTAAGTTCAAGTGCTGGAAATTCAAAAATGCAAGAGATTGCCTCAGCGATTCAAATAGGTGCTAAAGCATATTTAGCTAGACAGTATAAAACTATTGCAATTGTTGGTGTTGTTGTGTTGGTTATAGTTAGTGTTTCTTTTAGTCCATTAGTAGGATTGGGTTATCTTATAGGCGCAACTTTATCTGGTATAGCTGGTTATGTTGGTATGTTAGTTTCTGTTGAAGCCAATGTAAGAACTGCTGAAGCATCTAGAAAAGGATTGTCAAATGGTCTTTCTGTTGCCTTTAAATCAGGAGCGGTTACAGGGATGTTAGTTGCTGGTTTGGCATTATTATCTATAGCTGTTTATTATTATTTATTATTAAAATTTGGTATTGATGAAAGAGAAATTGTTAATGCTTTAGTAGCTTTAGGTTTTGGTGCTTCTTTGATATCAATTTTTGCAAGATTAGGTGGTGGAATTTTTACCAAAGGTGCAGATGTTGGAGCTGATTTAGTTGGTAAAGTAGAAGCTGGAATTCCAGAGGATGATCCAAGAAATCCTGCAGTAATAGCCGATAACGTTGGTGATAACGTTGGTGATTGTGCAGGGATGGCTGCAGACTTATTCGAAACATACGCAGTTACTATAGTTGCAACAATGGTTCTATCATCAATATTTTTTCCTGGAGACATGAATATGATGATTTATCCGCTTACCATTGGTGGCGCATGTATCATTACTTCGATTATAGGAACCTATTTTGTAAAACTTGGCAAAAGTAAAAATGTAATGAACGCATTATACAAAGGTTTTGTTGTTACTGCTATTTCATCATTAGCAATTTTATATCCAGTCACAGATTATGTTTTAGGATTTACTTCTGAATATACTGTTAATGGAGAATCATTTAATGGTATGAGCTTATATTACTGTGGAATAATAGGCTTAGTTATTACAGGTTTGTTAATCTGGGTGACTGAATATTATACAGGAACAAATTATAGACCTGTTAAAAGTGTTGCTGCCTCATCTACAACTGGTCATGGTACCAATGTAATACAAGGTCTAGCTGTTTCAATGGAGGCAACCGCTATTCCAGCTTTAATTATTGTTGCTGGGATATTATTTACAAATCAAATTGCTGGTCTTTACGGTATAGCTATTGCTGTTACTACTATGCTTGCTTTAGCTGGTATGGTTGTAGCTTTAGACGCTTATGGTCCCGTTACTGATAATGCCGGTGGTATTGCTGAAATGTCTAAATTACCTAATAATGTAAGAAAAACTACCGACGCATTAGATGCAGTTGGGAACACCACAAAAGCTGTTACAAAAGGTTACGCAATTGGTTCAGCTGGATTAGGAGCACTGGTTTTATTTGCAGCTTATGTTGAGGATATTAAATATTTTTCTACTGTTGCTGGTTCTAAACTAGAAGGTATAGTTGTTACTTTTGATTTATCAAATCCTTATGTAGTTGTAGGTTTATTAATTGGAGGAATGCTTCCTTATTTATTTGGCTCTATGGGAATGCAAGCAGTTGGAAGAGCAGGAGGAGCAGTTGTAGTTGAAGTTAGACGTCAATTTAAAAAATATCCAGGTATAATGAAAAGAAAACAAAAACCTGACTATGCAAAATTAGTTGATTTGTTAACAGTTGCTGCAATTAAAGAGATGATCATCCCTTCTTTATTACCAGTCTTATCTCCAATTGTTTTGTATTTTATTATATTCGCTATTGGGGGGCAGGTAGCAGCTTTAGCTTCTGTTGGAGCTATGTTGTTAGGTGTAATTATAACTGGATTATTTGTTGCAGTTTCGATGACCGCTGGTGGTGGAGCTTGGGATAATGCAAAAAAATATATCGAAGATGGAAATCATGGTGGAAAAGGATCAGAAGCTCATAAAGCTGCTGTAACAGGCGATACAGTTGGTGATCCTTATAAAGATACAGCAGGTCCAGCTGTTAATCCAATGATTAAAATTACAAATATTGTAGCCTTGCTATTACTTGCTGTAATTGCTGGTGGCCATTAAATAAGTTTAAATTATTTTTTTACTTTCCTTCTACCAAGAGGATCGTTAATTTTATGTCTTAAGCTCTGTATAACGTTGCTTATAAATGAATTTTTCTTGTCTAATACATTTGTTTGTTTTTTTGATATTTTTATTTTTTTCATTTGATTTTTGTCATAAAAATCTTTTTTAACTAAAATACCTCGGTCATCGAATTCTAAAACAAGGACATTATTTACCAATAGTTTTTTTCGACCCAACGTTTTTAATTCACTTACTGTAGTTTTTCTTTCAATATAGATCCAAACATCGTTATCGAAGGTACTTTTTGTAGAAGGAACACCTAATATAAGTTTTGTATCATTTATATTATTTTCAAAAATTTTTAGTTTTTGTTGTTTTTTCTCTAAATGGTGTATTCCATGATGTCTTACAACTTTATCAAAAGAACAGCTTGTATTGATAAAAATTATAAAGATAATGAATATTATTTTAAACATGAGTTCAGATTATATAAATATTTATAACAGATTTATTGAATTAACCACAAATAAAAACCTATACAAAGGTTTAAGTAAACAAGATTCTTTTTATGATAGATTGGTTTTCTTTCTCTTTCATTTTGCTTTTTTCTTAAATAGTTATAAAACTAAAGAAAATTCTAAAATTTTACAAGATATTTACGATAATAATTTTAGACAATTAGAATTAAGTATTCGAGAAATTGGATATGGAGATCAATCAATTAATAAAAAGATGAAAGATTACATAAATTTGTTCCATTCAATCATATCAGAAATACATTATTGGGAAAAAATGGACTGTAAACTCAAAGAAAAAAAAATTTCAATTTTTTTGTCTAATTTTGATAAAATTGATTATTTAATTGATTATTTTGATAAATTTAAGGAAGATTTATCAAAAAAAACTTTGAATTCTTTTTTAAAAAGTGTAAGTAAAGAATAATTATGGCTGTACCTAAACGAAAACAAACTCCTTCAAGAACTGGGATGAGACGTGCTCAAAACATGAAGTTCTCTTCTAAAAACATTATTGAAGATAAAAAATCTGGTGAATATAGACTATCTCATCATCTTGATTTAAAAACTGGGATGTATAAGGGCAGACAAGTTTTAGACCCTAAAGAGTAATTTTTATAAAGCATTAAATGACTAATTTAATTAAAATTGCAGTTGATGCAATGGGTGGTGACGGATCACCAAAAAAAATTATCGATGGTATTATTTATAATCATAAATCTAATAAAGAAAATTTCTTCAAAATTTTTGGTAATGAAAATGAAATAAGAGAAATTTTAGCTAATCAAATAGAAAAAAAATTCTATGATATAGTACATACCGATAATAAAGTTAAAAATACTGATAGCCCTCTAGAAGCTGCTAAAAGAGGAAAAGATACTAGTATGTGGCTATCAATTGAAAGTGTTAAAAAAAGGGAATCAGATATAGTTATATCTGCTGGTAATACTGGGGCATTATTAGTCATAGCTAAATTAAATCTAAAAATGATTGAAGATATTGATAAACCTGCTTTATCAGCATTATGGCCCAATAAAAAAGGCATGAGTGTTGTTTTGGATCTTGGAGCTAATATTGAATGTAATTCAAAAAATTTAGTTGATTTTTCAATTATGGGTGCAGCACTTTATAAATCGCTTTATCCAACAGAAAGCCCCAATGTAGCTTTATTAAATATTGGCTCAGAAGAACTAAAGGGTAATGAGACAATAAAAGAAACATTTCAAAAATTAAATGAAAAAGTAAATGACAATTTTAATTTTGCTGGTTATATAGAAGGAAATCAACTTATGAACGGTGAAGTTAACGTAATTGTTTCAGATGGGTTTACTGGAAATGTAGCATTAAAAACGGCTGAAGGAACTGCAAACTTTATAACTGGAGAGTTAAAAAAAGTATTAGGTGGATCAATACTGGGAAAAATATCATCCTTATTAAATATTTCAAATTTAAAAAAATTTAAGAAAAGATTAGATCCTAGATTGTATAATGGGGCAATCTTTATTGGTTTAGATACACCAGTAGTAAAAAGTCATGGTGGAACAGATTTTATAGGTTTTTCAAATTCAATAGATGTTTGCAACAGAATAGTTAAAGGTAATTTAATAGACAAGATTAAAGAAAATATCTTATAAATGAGAATCAACTTAACTAAAAAAGACTTAGTTAATCAAATTTATATGCAGGTTGGTTTTTCAAAGCAAATATCTGAACATTTAATTGATGATTTTTTTCTGCTTATTGTCACAAATCTTAAAAAAGAAAAAAAGTTAAAAATTGCCAAATTTGGAACTTTTACTATACGATTAAAAAAATCAAGAGTAGCAAGAAATCCCAAAACAAATGAAAAAAAAATTGTTTCAGAACGTTACGTTGTTTTATTTAAACCATCTAAAAATTTTAAGGAGTTAATTAATAAAAAAGATGATTAAATCAATTAGTGCCTATAAAACTATAAGCGAGGTTGTTAAAATACTAGGTTTAAAATCAAAAAATAAACAAACCTTACCAACCCATACAATTCGTTTTTGGGAAAAAGAATTTAAACAAATAAAACCTAAAATATTGAATGGAAATAGAAGATACTACGATGAAAAAAGTATTCAATTGTTAAAGAAAATACATTTTTTATTAAAAGACCAAGGAATGACTATAAGCGGTGTTAAAAAAATTCTGAATAGTTCATCATCTTTAAAACTTGACGAAATTTCAAATCATTCTATAAATGCAGATAATTTTAAAAATAAAGTTGAAAAGATTTCTAGTATTATTAAAAGTATAAAAAAAATTAAATAATATGGCAAAAAAAACACATGTTAAAGTAAGGCTAGTACCAGAGGCTAAACCTGATAGTCCTTTTTTCTATTATGTTAAAAAGCCTGCTGGTGGTGAAAAAGCTAAAGTTAAGTTAAAAGCAAAAAAATATAATCCTGCAAGTCGCAAACACGAAGTTTTTGTTGAAAAAAAACTTCCCCCACATAGTAAGTAGTTATTTTTTTTTGAAGTTTCTTTTTTCGTAGTCAATATAAGACCAAATCATATTTTTCCATATTCGGTTGGTTATTTTTGGATCGATATTATTTTTGAGTGATTTTTTTTTTACATTTTTCAATATATTTTTTATTCTTTTTTGATCTACAATTTGACTCTTTTTTTCTTTAAGTGCCAAAACTTTTTTAACTAAATATGTTCTTTTTTTAATTAGTTTAATCAGTGAATTATCTAATTTATCTAATTCAAATCTAATTTTACTTAGTTTTTTTCTTTTAAGTGGCGACATTTATATATTTGGATATTTAAAAAATTATTATATTTATCATGTTATGTATACATTAAATCCAAAAATTAATAATCAATTATCAATTTGGTTAATTACGATGTTTTGGGCTATATCGATTATGATAATTGTTGGTGGCTTAACGAGATTAACTGACTCAGGTCTCTCTATTACAGAATGGCAATTATTTTCGGGTTTCTTTCCACCTATAAATCATGCTGACTGGGTATCTTATTTTAATCTTTATAAGAAGATTCCTGAATTCAAATTACAAAATTATAACATGAGTATACAAGAATTTAAGATAATTTTTTGGTGGGAGTGGATTCATCGTTTTCTTGGGAGATTAATCGGTTTAGGTTTTTTGATTCCATTAGTATATTTTTCATTTAAGATTAAAATATCTAAATTACTAAATCTATACCTTATCTTTTTTTTGATTTGTTTCCAAGGATTCATAGGGTGGTATATGGTTAGTAGTGGATTAGTTAATAGAGTAGATGTCAGTCACTTTAGACTTTCAATTCATTTGTTATTAGCATTTTTGATTTTATCATTAATTTTTTGGAATTATTTAAAGATACAAAAATATAGCTTCGCTTTAAAGAGAATGAGACCATTAGTTCCTTTTTTGTTTTTAATTTTAGTTTATATACAAGTAGTAATAGGTGCTTTTGTTTCTGGTATGGATGCAGGAAAAATTTATAATTCTTGGCCATTAATGGACAGTTCATATTTTCCTACCGATAATGATTTTATAAATTTATTTAAGTTATCAGCTTTTAGTGAACCATCATTAGTTCAGTTTTTACACAGAAATTTAGCCTATGTTATTGGATTTTTTTATATATTTATTTTTTATAAAATTTATAAAAATAAAATATATGATTTATATAGATCAATAAATATTTTAGGTACTTTTATGATTTTGCAAATTATTTTAGGTATTTATACGGTATTGTATGGTGCACAGATTTACATTGCATCCATGCACCAGATATGTTCTATTTTTTTAGTTAGTTCTTGTGTTTATTTTTTTTACATAAATACAAAATTTAACTAACTGCTTTTAAAGAAGTTTTTGAAGACTTATTTAGAGCCTGATCTAAGTCATCAATTATATCATCGATATGCTCCAAACCAATACATAACCTAACATAGCTTTGAGTGACACCTGAAGCAGCCAATTCTTTTTCATTTAACTGGCTATGCGTAGTACTAGCGGGATGTATGGCTAAACTTCTAGCATCACCAATATTTGCTACATGATAAAACATCTTTAATGATTCAATAAATCTTTTACCAGCATCAATACCACCCTTTAACTCTATACCAACCATAGGTCCGTTTCCACCTTTGAGATATTTTTTTGCTCTATCTGCAATAAGTTTATCATGTTCGGTAGAGAAGATGACTTTAGTTACTTCTTTGTGTTTTTTTAAAAAATTAACAACTTTATCTGCATTTGTACAATGTTGTTTCATTCTAAGAGCAACAGTTTCAAGTCCTTGGATGATGGCAAAAGCATTATCTGGGGAACACGCTGAACCTAAATCTCTCAATAAACAAACTCTAGCTCTTACAGCAAAAGGAACATTTGCTCCGGTAAGTTCTGGCACAACCTTACCCCAAATGGCACCATTATAACTAGCGTCTGGTTCATTAAATAATGGTTGTCTTTTAGGATCTGCAGTCCAATCAAAATTACCACTATCAACAATACTTCCTGCTATAGCGGTACCATGACCGCCAATATATTTAGTTAATGAATGAATTACTATAGCAGCACCATGTTCAATTGGTTTACATATAACGGGTGCAGCTGTATTATCCATTATAAGAGGTATATTGTATTTTCGACCAATGTCTGAAACCTCTTTAATTGGAAATACACGTAAATATGGATTTGGTAAAGTTTCTCCATAAAAAGCTCTAGTTTTATCATCGATTTTTTTTTCAAAATTTTTAGGATCCTTTGGATCAGCATATCTTATTTCAATACCAAGTTTACTTAAAGTATGAGTGAATAAAGATACAGTTCCTCCATAAAGATCTGTCGAACTAACAATATTATCACCAGATTGAGCAAGATTTAATACTGAAAATAATGATGCAGTTTGCCCCGAAGCTACTGTTAAACATGCTAAACCACCTTCTAGAGCTGCAATTCTTTTTTCCAATACATCATTGGTAGGATTCATTATTCTAGTATAGATATTCCCAAATTCTTTTAATGCAAAAAGGTTGGCTGCATGATCTACACTTTGAAATTGATACGATGTAGTTCTATAAATTGGCACGGCTACAGCATTTGTAGCAGGATCACTCCTATAATCACCACCATGTATGGCTATTGTTTCTGGATTGTTTCTTTTCTTTGACATTTTTACTCCTTTTTTAGTGCTTTAGCTTAATGCGAGGTGCACAATACAGTTCAAATACCTACCGATTTTAAGTAAAAATTTCCTGTTTAGCTGTTAGCCCGCAATAGGAACAAATCGGCAAATACATATATATCAAAATAAACACATAAAACAATATAAATATCAATTTGACTTTATAAGTAATAATAGTATTAATCCTGGCACAATGACAAAATTCGTTAAAAAAGACCAATTATCATCTTCTTGGTATGAAATTGATGCTAAAAATGCTGTAGTAGGTAGATTGGCTACAATTATTTCTAAAATTATAAGGGGAAAAAATAAAACAACTTATACTCCGCATATGGATCATGGTGATTTTGTTGTTGTGAAAAATATTGAACACATAAAATTTACTGGAAAAAAATTTCAAAATAAAAAATATTACAGACATACAGGTTATCCAGGAGGCATAAAGGAAACAACACCAGAAAAACTTCATGAAAAAAAACCAGGTGAAGCTTTAAAACTGGCTGTTAAAAGAATGCTACCAGGTGGTGTTTTAGGAAAAAAACAACTTACAAAACTTAAGATTTATTCAGGAAGCGATCACCCACATTCGGCCCAAAACCCTAAAATTATAGAATTAGAGAAATTAAATAGTAAAAATACAGTTAGAAATTAATATGGAAAATACACAAATAAGTTCAAAAACACCTAAATTGAAATTAGATTTTAAAGATAGCAAGTATGCTACTGGTAGAAGAAAAACATCAATAGCTAAAGTTTGGCTAAAAAAAGGATCTGGAAAAATTTATGTAAATGGTAAGCTTTTTAGTGATTATTTTGCTAGTGATAACCATAAAATGCAAATAACTAGACCATTTGAAATAATTAACCAAGCAACTGAATATGACGTAAGATGTAGTGTGAAAGGTGGTGGGCCAACAGGACAAGCAGGGGCTATGGTTCATGGTATCTCGAAAGCACTAGTCATGTTTGATGAAAATTTAAAATCTACCCTTAAAACAGAAAAGTTGACCACTAGGGACTCGAGAGCGGTCGAGAGAAAAAAACCTGGAAGAAAAAAAGCCAGAAGAAGCTTCCAATTCTCTAAAAGATAATTTTTTTTTAATTTTAAACTGCTATAATAAAAAATGCTTAAGCTTGATGCTTTAATTGCTGGTTCAACAGGATATATTGGTGTTCAACTAATAAAATTATTAGTCAAACATAAAAATATAAATATTAGATATTTATGTGGAAAAACTTCTGTTGGTAAAAAAATTTCATTTTATGACAAATCTTTAGCATCAAAAAAATTACCCAAAATAGTCAAATATAATAATAAGTTTTTAAAAAACGTAGATATAATTTTTACAGCGTTACCAAATGGTGAAGCTCAAGAAATTTCTAATCATTTGTTAAAAAAAAATACTTTAGTTGATTTAGCTGCAGATTTTAGATTAAAGAAAAGTTCTGAGTATCTCAAATGGTACAAACAAAAACATAAGGCCGTATCAAATATTAAAAAAAGCATTTATTCTTTGCCAGAAATTACAGGTAAAAAAATTAAAGATTTTAAAATTATCGGATGTCCAGGATGTTATCCTACATCAGTTCTTTTACCATTAATACCATTAGTTAAAAGTAAATCTATTAATTTTAAAAACATAATTATAGATTCAAAATCAGGTTATTCTGGTGCTGGAAGAAGAGTGCACAAAAAATATAAGAAAAAAAACTTGTATGAATCTTTAAGTGCTTATGGACTAGGTTTTCATAGACATAATTCCGAAATTGATCAAGAATTTAGAAATTACACTAAATCAAATATAGAATTTACTTTTACACCCCATTTAACACCAATGTTTAGAGGCATTTTAAGCACTATCTATGTTGATTTAAAATCAGGTTTTTCGATAAATAAAATCGAAAAGATTTTAAGACGATTTCACAAAAAAAGTAAATTTGTTAAAATTTTAAAGAACGATTCTTTAATAAGTACAAATGATGTTATTAATACTAATAATTGTTTTATCTCAGTTTGTAAAACAAAATACAAAAATAAAATTATTATATTATCTGCATTAGATAATTTAATTAAAGGAGGGGCAGGTCAAGCTATTCAAAATATGAATATTAAATTTGGTTTTAAAAAAGATGAGGGTTTAAAATGAACAAACTTTTACTTATAAGTATATTTTTTTTAGCCTCCTGTTCATCTTATAATGTTAAAAATGATATTAATATTTCAGATCAAATGAGTTTTGAAGAATTTAGAATTGAACTTGAAAAATATTCAAAAAATAATCCTTATCCAGAAATAGACAACTAAATGAATAAATTTATAAATATTGCAATTGTTGGATTGGGACAAATAGGTATCTACCTTTATAACGAACTTAATATCAAAAAAAAAGAAATTGAAGTTAAAACAGGTAAAAAAATTAGCATAGTTGCTATTTCTGCTAAAAATATAAATAAAAAAAGAAAATTTAAAATAAATAAAAAAATTTTTTATTCAAATCCGTTAACAATATTTAAATCCAATAAAATTGATATCTTGTTTGAGGCAATTGGGCAATCAGATGGCATTTCTAAGAAGATTGTTGAAACTGCTCTAAAGAATAAAGTGAATGTTATTACTCCGAATAAAGCTTTGATAGCGAAACATGGGGATCACCTAGCAAAATTAGCCGAAGCAAATAAAGTAAATTTAGAATTTGAAGCTTCTGTTGCTGGAGGAATTCCAATTTTAAGAACAATAAAAGAGGGTTTAGCTACCAATAAAATTAATAAAGTTTATGGAATTTTAAATGGAACAACAAATTATATTCTAACCGAAATGGAAAAGACTAGTGAAACTTTTGATAAGGTTTTGAAAAAAGCTCAATTATTAGGTTACGCCGAACCAGGTAATCCAAAATTGGATTTAAATGGTTTTGATGCTTTTGCTAAAATAAGAATATTATCAGCTCTTTCATTCAATACAAAGATTTCTAAAAGTAAATGTATTATGGAGGGAATTGAGAATATTAAATTAGAAGACATTAAAATAGCAAGTCAATTGGGTTTTAGAATAAAATTACTTGGAATTAGCGAAATTATTAATGGTCAATTATTTGAGACAGTACATCCATGTCTAGTAAGTAAAAACACTTACATAGGAAATGTTAATGGTGTTATGAATGCTGTTATCACACAAGGTAAACCAGTAGGTGAGAGTGTTTTACAGGGTGAGGGAGCTGGCCCTGGACCAACTTCTTCATCTTTATTATCAGACTTATTATCAATTTTAAGAGGTAATATTAAGTTTCCATTCGGAATTACCTTTAACAAAAGAAAGTATATTAAGTCCTTTAACAATGATAATTACACTAACTCGTTATATCTTAGATTTGAAGTCAAAGATAAGCAGGGTGTTCTTTCATTAATAACAAATAGATTAGCTAAATACAAAATATCCGTTAAAAGAATAATTCAAACCCCTAATAAAAAAAATAAAAAAGCAACAATTGTGATTATTACCCATAAAACAACAGAAATTAACGCAAAAAGTTGTTTAGCAATATTTAAGAAAAATAAGAATATTCTTAAATTTCCAACATTAATAAGACTTTATAACTAATGGAAATTTACCTCAAACTTTTTGAAGTTTTATTTCCTGTATTTTTTGTAGTTGGTATTGGTTATTATTTGGGTAAAAAAAATCCAAAAATAGATACTACATTTATTACTAATTTTGCAGCGAATGTAGGTACTCCTGCAATGATTATCTATGCTTTAAATCCAGTAAATATATCGTTTAATATCTTTCTTAATTATTTCTGGTATTATGCATTAGCTATTGGTGGATTTATAATTATTGGAGTAATAATATTATACCTACAGAATACCAAAGATATTATCAGAGAATTACCTCCTTTAGCAATGCCCAATACTGGAAACATGGGTTTGCCAATATGTTTATTTGCTTATGGCTCACAAGGTCTTGGAGTGTCAGCAGCGATTTCCGCTCTAATTATTTTATGCCATTTTACTTTAGGTGTATTTTTAGCTGCTAGAAAATTTAGTATAAACGTTATACTTAAAAGCCCTCCTTTTTATGCAATAATAATATCTGTATTACTGCTTTATTATGATTTAGAACTTCCAGGATTTGTTGAAAATACTACTTTCTTATTAATGTATGCAACAATTTTTCTTATTTTGATGTCTTTAGGAATTGCATTAACAAGACTAAAGGTTTTTTCTCTTAACAAAGCTATTTTCTCTTCTTTAGGACGAGTAATTGTTGGTCCTATAATCGGATATCTATTGATTTTATATTTTAATTTAGAAGGATTTGCTGCTGGAGTTTTGTTGATTCAATGTTCAATGCCTAGTGCAGTTTTGAATTATCTTGTTGCATCAATATATTCACCTAAAAAAATTGTTGATAGTGTTGCTAGCACTATTGTTGTATCAACTCTCATGTCCTTTATAACTATCCCAGTTGTAGTATTCTTTGCTTTAAAATACTTTAATTAATCTATATCCTTCATATTATGAAGGCTATAACATTTAATCTGTTAGCATGGGTAATGCTTCCAATAATGGATGGTTTTGCAAAATATTTAAGTACCGATATTCCAGTGTTACAAATTACATGGGCAAGATATTTTTTTACCGTGGCTTTTACTTTTCCAGTAATGTTTTTCTTTTTTAAAAAAAATCTTGTTTGGACTGACAAACCAAAATTACAATTAATAAGAGGTTTAATTCTTTTAACAGCTAACATTTGCTTCTTTTATTCAATTTCCGTAATCTCTCTAGCAAAAGCATTAACACTAGCTTTTGTAGCTCCTTTAATTGTCACTGCTTTCTCCCCAATTTTTTTAGGTGAAAAGGTAGGATTTAGAAGATGGTCCGCAGTAATTATAGGGTTTATAGGATCTTTAGTAGTTATAAGACCTGGATTTGTAGAGATTAATTTAGCAAGTTTAGCAGCTCTTGGAACAGG